>Ga0315282_10001342_pt1 | contig 46501 bp, 36 predicted proteins | sample YL17G07_20_MG_FD_203693 | JGI IMG/M metagenome (GOLD analysis project Ga0315282, IMG submission 203693) | Sediment microbial communities from Yellowstone Lake, YNP, Wyoming, USA - YL17G07_20 | ecosystem: Environmental > Aquatic > Freshwater > Lake > Sediment | place: USA: Wyoming | collected...
TGTGATCGGTGTGAGTTCGTCGTTGGCGCAATCCCCGGGCTGGCTTTCCCCTGGTCCGAGAATGCGCTAAGCAGCCGAGAATATTCAGAGGGACTGTCCCCGAAAGAGGGACAGTCCCTCTCTATTCAGATATTTCCCAGAATCACAGCTCCGGGCTGCTCCGCTGTGATTCTGCCGGCCGCATTCGCATATATTTAGATGCGGCCAGCACTGGCGTGGAATCTAGAGCACGACCACGCCGGTGTTGTTCGCTTCCAAGAGTCCGCTCACTGCCGGCGGGAAGGGACTGGCACCGGCCACCCGTCCGGTCGTAACCTTGCCCCGGGCGGTTCCTTCCTTATATAATCGCGGGAGCGGCTTCCACCGCCTCCGAGCGAAATCGAAAGGAGCCCCCGTGATTCGTGCCCCTGAAAGAGCAACCCCATCCTCGTCCTCTCCAAAACGCCGCTCGTGGGCCTGGATCACGGCCCTGCCGGTCCTGGTCGCGGCCGTCGTCCTCGCGCTGTCGTGCGGGCGGCGCGAAGCCGTCCGGGCGGCGGATCTGCTCCTGACGAACGGCTCGATCTGCACCATGGACGGAGCCCGCTCGTGGGTCGAGGCCGTGGCCGTGACGGCGGACAAGATCGTTTACGCCGGACCGGCGCGGGGAGCCGGCCGCTTCCGGGGCGCCCGGACGAAGACGATCGACCTCGGCGGCCGGCTGGTCCTGCCCGGTTTCCAGGATTCGCACATCCATCTGGTCACGGGAGGGATCGAGCTCGGCCAGTGCAACCTGAACGGACTCCGGGACAAGGAGAGCGTCTTCGCCGCGGTCCGCGACTACGCCGCCCGGAACCCCGGCCGGCCCTGGATCACGGGGGGCGGCTGGGATCTGCCCGTCTTTCCCAAGGCCAATCCCGGCAAGGACGACCTGGACAAGCTCGTGCCCGACCGGCCGGCCTGCCTGGAGTCGGCCGACGGCCATTCGTCCTGGGTCAACTCCATGGCCCTGAAAATCGCCGGCGTCACCCGGACGACGCCCGACCCGCCCGGCGGCCGGATCGAGCGCGATCCGAAAACCGGCGAGCCGACGGGGACCCTGCGGGAGAGCGCCGCGGATCTCGTCGACAGCCGCATCCCGGAACTCGCCGACGAGGATTATATTAAAGGATTGAGGGCGGGACTCGACATGGCCCGCCGCGTGGGCATCACCTCGATCATCGAAGCCAACGCCCGGGAAAAAATCCTCGACGCCTACGCCGCCCTGGACCGCTCCGGGGAGCTGACGCTCCGGGTCCTCGCCTCGCTCTACGTCGATCCCGGCAAGGGCCCGTCGGAGACCGAACGCCTGACGAAGCTCCGGGACGCCTACCGGACGCCGCACCTGAAAGCGACGACGGCCAAGATCTTCGCCGACGGCGTCGTCGAGTCCCACACGGCCGCCCTGCTCGAGCCGTATCTCGACCGTCCCGGCGACCGCGGGGAGGCGCTTGTCGAGCCGGCCGCGTTCGACCGGCTGGCGATCGCCCTCGACGCCGCCGGCTTCCAGATCCACGTCCACGCCATCGGCGACCGGGCCATCCGCATGAGCCTCGACGCCATGGAAGCGGCCCGGCGGGCCAAGGGACCTGCGCCATCACATCGCCCACCTCGAACTCATCGACCCGGCCGATATCCCCCGCTTCCAGGCCCTCGGCGTCACCGCCAATTTCCAGCCCCTGTGGGCCTACCCGGACGCTTACATCACCGACCTGACGGTCCCGATCCTCGGCCCGACCCGCTCCCGCTGGCTGTATCCGATCGGGAGCGTCGCCCGGACCGGCGCCATGATCGTGGGCGGGAGCGACTGGTCGGTTTCCTCCGCCAATCCGCTCGAGGCCATCCAGGTGGCCTTGACGCGGCACGGCCCGGAGGAGGCGCCGGGGCCGGCCTGGATCCCCGAGGAGGTCGTGGACCTGCCAACCATGCTCGCCGCCTACACGACGAACGGGGCCTGGCTGAGCCACGAGGAGACGATCCGCGGTTCCCTCGCGCCGGGGCGGCTGGCCGATCTCATCGTCCTCGACAGGAACATCTTCAAGATCCCGGCGTCCGAAATCCATAAGGCCCAGGTCCTTCTGACGCTCTTTGAAGGCAGGGAAGTCTACCGCGACCCGGGTTTTTAAATTATCTATGCCCGCATTCGCAGAGGTTATATCTTAGAAGAATGGACGGGTGGCCGGGGCCAGGGGGCGCCCCGGGACAGGACCCGTCCGACCTCAGTCTGAGATTCCATCAACGGTACCTGAGTTTAGGCCGGTTGACTCCCGGGCTCTTCGGGCTTATCTTAGGGACAGAGGGCTGAAGCCCGAGGGGAGGGGCCAATGTTCAGTCGAGTGACTTTGATGGCCTTCAAGCAAGGGATGGCCGCCGCAGCCGTCCGTATCTACAAAACGAGCGTCCTGCCGGCCGCCAAGGCCCAGAAAGGGTACCGGGGATCGTACTTCCTGACCGACGGGAAGACGGACAAGTGCATCGCCGTGACCTTCTGGGCGAGCGAGCGGGACGCCGCGGCCAACGAGGAGAACCGCTACTACCAGGAACAGCTCGTCAAGTTCATGAGCCTCTACGCGATGCCTCCCATCCGCGAAGGCTACGACGTCGCCGTCGAAGACCGCCGGGCGCCGGGGCGCTGATTTCCCGCGGCCCGGGGAGGGGCTCCGCCGGACGGACGCCTCCGCCGGAAAAACGGGAGATCGACGGCCGGCTTATTTACGGACGCCCTCCGGTATGCTATAACATACACTCGTTCTGAACGAACAATCATGGACATGCTATCGATCATCATCCAGCTCTTCGTGCTCCTTTTCGCGATCACGATCCACGAGGCCTCGCACGCCTGGGCGGCCCTGAAGATGGGGGACCCGACCGCCTACGCCGCGGGCCGCGTCTCGCTGAATCCCCTCGCCCACATCGATCTCATCGGCACGGTCATCCTGCCGATCATCCTGGTCATCACGCACCTCCCCGCCTTCGGCTGGGCCAAGCCCGTCCCCGTCAACCCTTACAACCTGAGGCACCCGCGGCGCGACAACCTCTGGATCTCCCTGGCCGGGCCGGCCGCCAACATGACCGCGGCGGTCTCGGCCCTCGTCCTCATCCGCGGGCTGAGGCTTCTCGCCCCGGGCGTCACGGCCTTCCTCCAGAGCTTCATCCTCCTCCGCCAGCCGTTCCCCCACGGCTTCTATCCCCTGGAGGGACTGGCCCTGGTGCTCTTCTACGTCGTCCTCATCAACATCTACCTGGCCGTGTTCAATCTCATCCCCGTCCCTCCCCTGGACGGCAGCGGCATCCTCTCCGGCCTCCTGTCCGACTCGGCCGCCGAGAAGTACGATCGCATCCGGCCCTGGGGCTTCCTCATCGTCCTGGCCCTCCTCTACGTCGGGGTCCTCAACGTCATCGTCCAGCCGATCCTGTCCGTCGTCGGACGGCTCATCTTCTTTTAACAGCATGACCGAACAGCTCCCCGATCCCCTCCTTTCGGCCGACGCGGCGATCGACGCCGCGGCCGCCGCCGCGACGCCCGCCGAGGCCCCCCGCGACGGCTACCAGGTCCGGCTGGAGATCTTCGAGGGCCCGCTCGATCTCCTCCTCTTCCTCATCCGGAAGAAGAAGATCGACATCCACGACATCCCCATCGCCGCGATCACCCGCGATTACCTCGATTATCTCGACCGCAAGACGCAGATCAACCTCGACCGCGAGGCCGAGTTCCTGTTCATCGCCGCCCTCCTCATCTACATCAAGTCCCAGATGCTCCTGCCCCGCGAGACCGACCTGGCCGAGCAGGACGACCCTCGGCAGGTCCTCGTCAACCGCCTGCTCGAGTACCAGAAGATCAAGGCGGCCGGCTCGATCCTCCGGGAGAAGGAGGAGGACCAGATCCTCCAGTGGAGGCGGAACTTCCTGCCGCCCCTGCCCGGCGAGAGCGAGCTCGACTTCGAGGAGGTTTCGCTCTTCGACCTGGCCGAGTCCTTCTTCCTCATGATGAAGCGGCGCTCCGCGGCGGACACCCGCGTCATCAAGGGCCGGGACGTTTCCTACGAGGTGAAGATGAAGGAGCTCTTCGGTCTTCTCCACGACGGACGGGTCCTGGACTTCCTGGCCTACTTCGAGACTCAGGAATCTCTCGAGGAAGCCCTGGTCTCCTTCTTCTGCCTTCTCGAGCTCGTCAAGTCCCGCCAGGCCGTCGCCGTGCAGGACGAGCTCTTCCAGACCATCCGCGTCTGGCTCCGCAAAGACGCGCGCAGGACGGTTGCCCATGAGTAGCGATCTGAAAAACATCATCGAGGCCCTGATTTTCATCTCTCAGGATCCTCTGACCATCGACCGGGTCAAGGCCGTCCTCGAGGGCGCGCCCGACGAGGAGATCCAGGCCGCCATCGACGAGCTCCTCCAGGACTGCGAGGCGGCCGGGCGCGGCATCCACGTCGTCCACACGGGCGGCGGCTATATCCTTTCGACCAAGCCCGACCATGACCGCTGGGTCCGACGGCTCCTCCAGATCGAGCGGAAGAACAAGCTCTCGTCGGCCGCGCTCGAGACGCTGGCCGGCATCGCCTACCATCAGCCCGTCACCCAGGCCGAGATCTCGGCCATCCGGGGCGTCGATTCGACCTACACCCTGAAGTCGCTCCTGGACAAAAAGCTCATCAAGATCATCGGACGGAAAAAAGCGCCCGGGAACCCGCTCGTCTACCGGACCTCGGAGCGCTTCCTCCAATACTTCGGGCTCAACAGCCTCGACGAACTCCCCTCGGAAGAGGAAATCGGCAAGATCCTCCAGGAGGAGAAATCGTCCGAGGCATAGCCTCTAAGTATCGATTTCAACTGCACTTAGGGTTGACAAAGTGGATCGGCTCGGATAGGATAGGTCATTCATTCTGGATCATAAAGATATGGAAATCATCGTGGCCGCCGAGAGCGGCCTCTGCTACGGCGTCCGGCGGGCCCTGACCATGGCCCGGCGCACCCGCCGGCTCAAATCCGGCGAGGTAGCCTCGCTCGGCGACATCATCCACAACCCCCGCGTCGTGGCCGAACTCGCGGCCGAGGGCATCGGCTCCGCGGCGACGCCGGGCGCGGTCCGGAAGGGGACCGTGATCATCCGCAGCCACGGCGTCTCGCCCGAGACCTACCGCCGCCTCCAGCGCGGTAAGATCGACGTCGTCGACGCCACCTGCCCCATCGTCCGCAAGATCCAGCGCCTCGTCGAGGGCCTGGCCCGGAAGGGGCGCGAGGTCGTCATCGTCGGCGACCGCGAGCACCCGGAGACGCGCGGCCTCCTCGGCTACAGCCGGGGCAAGGGCGTGGTCGTCGAGGACGAGGCCGGGGCGCGCGAGCTGCCTTATAGGAAGGCCCGGGCCGTCGTGGCCCAATCGACGCGCGACATCGAATCCTTCCGCACCGTCGCCGCCGCCCTGATCGAGAAAACCCGGGAACTCACGGTCTACAACACGATCTGCGACTCGACGCGGACGCGGCAGCGGTCCGCCTCGGAGCTGGCGGGACGGGTGGACACGATGTTCATCGTCGGCGGGCGGACGAGCTCCAACACGGCCCGTCTTTACGAAATCACCAAGCGCATCCGGCGGCGCACGTTTTTCATCGAGAACGCCGGCCAGATCACTCCGGCCATGCTTCGCGGCGCGGAGACGATCGGGATCGCGGGCGGGGCGTCGACCCCTCCCGAGGCCATCCGGGAAGCCGTCGAGGCCATCGAGCGGAGCGTCAAACGGAAATCAGCTAGGGAGTAAACGTGCCATGACCGACCCAACCAAACAGCCGGACCGCGATGACAAGATGTCATCCGAAGACTACGAGCAGCTGCTGGACAGCTACCAGTTCAGCAATAAGGAGATCGGCCTCGGGAAGATCATCAAAGGCCGGGTGATCAAGAAGACGCCGACGCACATCCTTGTCGATATCGGGTTCAAGACCGAGGGGGCGATCCTCCTCGAGGAATTCACGGACCCCAAGGCCCTGGCCGAGCTCCGGCCCGGCAGTGAGATCGAAACCATGCTCGAGTCGACGGACATCAAGGACGGCTACCTCATCCTGTCCAAGAAGATGGCCGACAGCGTCCGCGCCATCGACCTCCTGGAAAAGGCCTACACTCACGGCACGTCGGTCACCGGCACGATCGTCGGAAGGACGCGGGGCGGCTTCAGCGTCAACATCGGCATCCTCGCCTTCCTGCCCGAATCGCACGTCGATATCAAGCCCGTCAAGGACCCGGGGGCCCTGATCGGGCAGAGCTTCAAGTTCAGGGTCATGAAGTTCGACCGCAAGAGCGAGAACGCCGTCCTCTCCCGCAAGCTCCTCCTCCAGGACGAGCGGGAAAAGAAGAAAAAGAAGGTCTTCGGCAATATCGCCAAGGGCCAGAAGATCACGGGGCACGTCCGGACGCTGACGAATTTCGGCGCCTTCGTCGACATCGGCGGCATCGAGGGCCTGCTCCACGTCTCGGATATGTCCTGGGGCAAGATGGGCCACCCATCCGAGCTCCTGACCGTCGGACAGGAGCTCGAGGTCGTCGTCCTCGACTTCAACGAGAAGGACGAGAAGATCTCCCTCGGCCTCAAGCAGCTGACGCCCGATCCCTGGGCGAACATCGCCGAGAAATACCAGGCCGGCCAGAAGATCACGGGCAAGGTCAGCAGCCTGACCGATTTCGGCGCCTTCGTCGAGCTCGAGAAGGGCGTCGAGGGGCTGGTCCACATCTCCGACCTGACCTGGTCCCGCAAGCTCGTCCATCCCAAGAAGGTCCTGGCCCCGGGCCAAGAGGTCGTCGTCAGCATCCTCGAGGTCAATCCCGCGACCAAGCGGATCTCCCTGGGCCTCAAGCAGGCCTCTCCCCACCCGCTCGAGGTCTTCCGGCAGAAGAACGGCGTCGGCTCCCGGATCAAGGGCGTGGTGACGAGCCTGACGGACTTCGGCGTCTTCGTCGAGGTCGAAAAAGGCATCGAGGGCCTCGTCCACATCTCCGACATCAGCTGGGAAAAGATCAAGCACCCGTCCGAAAAGCTCCAGGCCGGCCAGGAAGTGGAGGTCATCGTCCTCAACATCGACATCGACCGCAAGAAGATCTCGCTCGGCATCAAGCAGCTCGAGGGGGACATCTGGGAGGACTTCTTCACCCGCCAGCAGGTCGGGGACATCGTCAAGGTCAAGATCGTGCGCCTGACGGACTTCGGCGCCTTCGTCGAGATCGTGCCCGGCATCGAGGGCGTCGTCTTCACCTCCGAGCTCGACGAGAAGAAGATCGAGAAGCCGTCCGACGAGTTCGCGGTCGGCGACGAGCGGAACGCCAAGATCATCCGGCTCAACGCCAAGGCCAAGAAGATCTCCCTCAGCTTCAAGCAGGCCCAGTCCGACATCCAGAAGCAGGAGTTCCAGAAATACATGGATTCCCAGGACGATCGGATGACCCTGGGCGATATCATGAAGGATCAACTGAAAAACCTCAACGTACTCAAAAGAGGGACCAAAAAGGAGGCCCGTCATGATAAAAGCTGACCTCATCAACAAGATCTCCCAGGAACTCAGCGTTCCCAAGCTGGAGGCCGAAGAAGGGGTTAACCTGTTCTTCGAAACGATCCGCGAGGCCATCCTCAGGGGGGAGGAGATCGAGATCCGGGGGTTCGGCAGCTTCCGGTTCCGCAAGCGGACCTCGCGGTCGGGGCGCAATCCCCGCACGGGCGAGCCGGTCAAGGTGCCGCCGAAGAAGGTCCTTTATTTCAAGCCGAGCAAGCTTCTCAAGGAGATGATCAACAAATAATGCGCTATCTCACCGCGCCCTGGCGGGCGGACTACGTCCGGAAGGCCCCGAGCGTGAAGACCTGCATCTTCTGCGACGCCCTGAAATCCGAGGACCGCGCGGCCGCCGTCCTCTACCGGGGCCGCCGCAATTTCATCATGCTCAACCGGTACCCGTACGCCCCGGGCCACCTGATGATCGCCCCCTGCCGGCACCTGGCGGATTTCGACAAGGCCCGGCCGGAGGAAGCGGCCGAGATGGCCGAGCTTCTCCAGATGGCGCTTCGCGTCCTGCGCGTTTCCGACAAGCCCCACGGCTTCAACGCGGGGATGAACCTGGGCCCGAGCGCCGGAGCCGGTGTCGCCGGTCACTACCATCTCCACGTCGTCCCCCGCTGGACCGGGGATTCGAACTTCATGCCCCTGGTCGGCGCGACGAGAGTCTTCATCGAGGACCTGAACGCGACCTACGAACGGCTGCGTCCTCTTTTCGATAAAGAGAAAGGGCGGAGGGAACGGGCGAAGCGCTGAGCGAGTCCGCCCGCAACAGCTTTTGAGGTGTATCCATGCTTAGAAGTATGAGAAAGAACGTGAAATCGCTGCACTGGGTCCTGTGGCTCGTCGTCGGCACCTTCATCGCCTCCATCTTCTTCATCTGGGGCGGCGCCGGCCATCTCGGAGAAGGGAGCCGGGCCAAGACGGTGGCCGTCGTGGCCGGATCGAAGATCTCCTCCGACGAATACCAGCAGCTGCTCGTCCAGAGGATCGAGTCCATGCGGAGACAGTTCACCGGCCTGAACCAGAATTACATCCAGCAGCTCAACATCCCTCAGCAGGTCCTCCTGAACCTCATCTACGGCCGCCTGGCGGACGACATGGGGCTGAAGATCGCGGACGGGGAGATCGAGAACTGGATCAAGAGCTATTCGGCCTTTCAGGGAAAGGACGGCTTCATCGGCCGGGAGCAATACATCAAGCTCCTCCAATACAACCACATCGCCGTCGACAAGTTCGAGGACGAGGTGCGCCAGGACCTCATGACCAAGCGGTTCATCGGCCGCGTCACGGCCGGGATCATGGTCACGGATGACGAGGTCTGGGAGAGCTACCGGAAGCAGAACGACTCAGCCAAGATCGAATACCTGGTCTCCGAGATGTCCAAGGTCGAGGTCAAGGACGCCCCCTCGGACGCGCAGATCCGGGCCCGCTTCGCCGGGAACGCCGCGGGCTACAAGGTCCCCGAGAAGCGGACCGGCGACTACCTGTTCCTGAAGATCGACGACGTCAAGAAGGGCGTCAAGGTAGAGGACGCCGAGATCCGCAAGTATTACGACTCGAACCTCGGCCAATTCCAGGAGCCCGAGGCCGTCCGCGTCAGCCGGATCTGGCTGCCGTTCGCCGACAAGGGCAAGGACGCCGTGCTGGCCCTGGCCGGCGACCTCCTGAAGAAGGCCCGCGCCGGCGCCGATTTCGCCGGCCTGGCCCGGACGTACTCCAAGGACGACAAGGCCAAGGACGGCGGCGACTGGGGCCTCACCGACTGGCGGTCCCTGCCGGCCAAGCAGGCCGAGGCCGCCGGCAAGCTCGACCGCGGCGGCGTTTCGGAAGTCGTCGAGGCCGAGGACGGCGCGGCCATCCTCAAGGTGACGGAGAAGACCCCGGGCGTGACCAAGACCCTGGCCGAGGTCAGCGCCAACGTCAAGAACATCCTCGAGGACCAGAAGGCCCGGACCGCGGTCTTCGAGAGGATCCAGAAGATCGAGAAGATCGCCCGGAAGGAAAAGAGCCTCGACATGGCCGCCCAGAAAGAGGGCCTCAAGATCGCCTCGACGGGCGCCCTCAAGAAGGGCGATCCCCTCGGCGATTTCGACTCCGCCGGTTCGACGAGCGAGGCGCTCTTCGGGCTCAAGGAAAAAGAGATCTCGGGCATCGTCTACACCTACACCGGGGCGGGACTGGCCCAGCTCCTGAAGGTGGAGGCCGAGCGGCCCGCCAAGCTCGAGGAGGTCCGGGCGGAGGTCGAGAAGGACATCGTCGACAGCCTCAAGAAGGAAGGGGCGGAGGACAAGCTCCGGGACGTCGCGACCAAGATCAAGGACGACTGGAACGCCGAGGCCGGCAAGCACAAGGTCGAGTACAAGATCGTCGAGTCCCACAAGCGCGATCAGTATCTGAGCCTCGTCGGCGAGAAGCCCGAGATCGACAGCCTCATCTTCTCGCTCCCGCTCAAGAAGATCAGCGATCCCGTCGCGGTCGAAAACGGCTACGCGGTCTTCCGCGTCCTCGAGAGGAAGGAAGCCACCCGGGCCGATTTCGAAAAGGTCAAGGCCACGGAAAGGGACAACGCCGTCAGCCAGAAGAAGCAGAGCTTCCTCTCGTCGTACGTCGTCCGCCTGCTCGAAGAGAAAAAGATCGAGATCCGGAACGACGTCTACACCAATCTGGTCAACGAAGTCCTGGCCAAGTACAAAACGGAGTAAAAGAGTCTCGTCGCCTGCGTTTCACATACGCAATCTTCACTTCGAAGGGAGAGCGAGATGGAGACGACCAAGACATCCCTGCCGCCTGAGGCCTATCAGGAACTTCCTCCCGGCCAGACCTACAAGCCGTTCGTCCCGGCCGAGGCCATCGTCCCGGAGGTCACCCTCCGGTCCGTCCTCTGGGGCCTGTTCATGTCCCTGTTCTTCACCTTTTCCATCGCCTACCTCGGGCTCAAGGTGGGAACGGTCCCCGAAGCGGCCATCCCGGTGGCCATCCTGGCCGTGGGCATCGGCTACATGTACAAGCGCAAGAGCACGATCCTCGAGAACGTCATCCTCCAGTCGATCGGCGCCGCCTCGGGAGCCCTGGTGGCGGGCGCCATCTTCACCATCCCGGCCCTCTACATCCTGGGCCTGCCCACGGACATCGTCAAGATTTTCTTGTCGACGTTCCTCGGCGGCTGTCTGGGCATCCTCTTCCTCACCCCGCTCCGGCGCTACTTCTGCGTCGAGCAGCACGGCAAGCTGCCCTTCCCGGAGGCCACCGCCACGACGGAGATCCTGGTTTCCGGCGAGTCCGGCGGCAAGCAGGCCTGGGCCCTCATCCTGGGTGTCGCCGTCAGCGGCGTCTACGAATTCCTGACCATCGGCGTCAGGCTCTGGGACGAGCTCATCACCTTCCGTTTCCTGCCCTTCATGGACAGCCTGGCCGTCAAGACCAAGATGGTCCTCAAGCTCGACGCCCTGTCCGCCTTTCTCGGCTTGGGCTACGTCATCGGCCTGCGCTACAACGCGGTCATCGTGGCGGGCGGGCTCCTGTCGCACTTCGCCTTCATCCCGGCCATCTGGTTCCTCGGCCAGCACATCCCCGGGGCGATCTATCCGGGGACGGTCCCCATCTCCGGGATGAGCGAGACGCAGATCTTCAGCACCTATGTCCGCAACATCGGCATCGGCGCCATCTTCATGGCCGGCGTCCTGGGCATCATCAAGTCCATGCCGGTCATGGTCAAATCCTTCTCGCTCGGCTTCCGCGAGATCTTCAAGGGCAAGAGGGCCGGCACGGCCGCTGCCCCGAGGACCGACCGCGACCTCAAGATGAAGACCATCATCCTCGGACTCCTGACCGTGTCCGCGGGCCTGTTCCTCTACTTCCTCTGGATTTCTAACGTCAAGCTGGCCATCATCGGCGTCCTCGTCTGCCTGCTCCTATCGTTCCTCTTCACGACGGTCGCCGCCAACGCCATCGCCATCGTCGGCACGAACCCGGTCTCGGGCATGACCCTGATCACCATCATCCTCTCGAGCGTCCTCCTGCTCGGCGCGGGACTGTCGGGGGAACAGGGGATGGCCGTCGCCTTGCTCATCGGCGCGGTCGTCTGCACGGCCCTGTCGATCTCCGGGAGTTTCGTCACCGACCTCAAGATCGGCTACTGGCTGGGCGCGACGCCGCGCAATCAGGAGCGCTTCAAGTTCGCCGGCATCCTCGTCTCGGCGCTGACCGTCGGCGTCGCCATTTTCATCCTCGACAAGGCCTTCTCCTTCCAGAGCGGGACCCTGGCCGCGCCCCAGGCGAACCTGATGGCGACGGTCATCAAGTCGATGATGTCGCGCGAGCCCGTGACCTGGCTCCTGTACGCGATCGGCGCCTCGGTGGCCCTGGTCGCCGAGTTGGCCAAGGTACCGCCGCTCGCCTTCGCCCTGGGCATGTACTTGCCCCTGCCCCTGACGACGCCGCTCCTCGTCGGCGGCTTCCTCTCCCACCTGGTCAAGAAATCCACGCGGGACAAGGAGCTGGGCGAGCGGCGCAACAATCGGGGCACGCTCATCTCCTCCGGCTTCATCGCCGGCGGCGCCTTGATGGGCATCGTCCTGGCCGTCCTCAAACTCCTCAAGGTCGACCAGGCGATCAGCCTCGGCATCCCCATGGTCCTCGCGAACGGGCGTTGGGTCGACGGGACGCCCGCGGCCTGGTTCTCGTCCTACGGGCAGATTTTCAGCCTCGTCGCGTTCGTCCTGCTCTGCGGCTTCGTCTACTGGGACGCGCGGCGGACAAAATAAACGGATGAGAGACACGGAGGTCAATCATGAAACCGAATAAGCTTTACAGCGCCGCCGACCGGGCCGTCAACCAGGCCCTGCGGATCAAGGCGGGAGAAAAGTTCCTGCTGGTCACGGACAAGCAGAAGATGGAGATCGCCGAGGCCCTCGCCCATTACGCCAAGGGGGCCGGCGCGGAGACGACGACCTATCTCATGACCGAGACCCTGAGACCGATCACGGAGCCGACGCGCCAGTTCAAGGAGCTCATCCGGACGGCCTCGGTCACGGTCTACATGCTCGAGGGCCGTTTCCCCGAGAAGCCCTTCCGCGGCTTCATGGTCGCCGAGGGGGCCAGGAACGGCCGGATCTGCATGATGCCCGGCATCACCAAGGACATGATGGAGCGGCTGGTGGCCATCGACTTCACGGAGATGGCCGGCTTCACCCGGAAGGTCATGCGGGCGATGAAGGACGCCGACGACGTCGTCATCGAGAACGCGGCCGGGACGAAGATCTCCTTCAGCGTCAGGGGCCGGAGGTGGGACGCCGACATCGGCGACATCTCCAAGAAGGGCGTGCACGGCAACCTGCCGGCCGGCGAATGCTTCACGGCGCCGGTCGAGGAGACCTTCACCGGCAAGCTCGTCATCGGCCTGATCGACGACAAGCTCGGCCGCGGCGAGATGATGTTCAAGCGCGGCAAGCTCGTCGGCTTCAAGGGCAAGGGCATCGAGGAGGTCATCAAGACCGTCGGCGCGGACCCGACGGCCCGCATCATCGGCGAGTTCGGCATCGGCACGAACAAGGGCGCCCGCATCTGCCCCAACATGCTCGAGGCCGAGAAAGCCTTCGGCACCGTCCACTTCGCCATCGGCGACTCCTACGGCATCGGCAAGAACAAGAGCAAGTTCCATTTCGACGCGCTGGTCGACAAAGTGACCATCAAGGCGAAAGAGAAATATATCGCCAAGAACGGAAAGTTCCTCCTCTAATTTGGGGACACAATACTCATTTCCGAATTTCCAGCCGACGGCCCGCCGCCTGGGACGGGAATTCGGAAAGAGAACATGTGAATCCCAGAGGAGGGGGACGAGCCGAGATTATCCGTAAGGCTATCGAAAGAAATTCGGAAATGAGTATTGTGTCCCCAAAATACGATTTCGACAAGATCATCGACCGGACGGCGACGGAATCCTTGAAGTGGGTCTATCCCCGCAAGGTCCTCAAGGTCGATGACGCCATCCCGCTGTGGGTGGCCGACATGGACTTCGAGGCCCCGCCCGCCGTCGTCGAGGCCATCCGCAACCGGGCCGGCCACGGCATCTACGGCTATCCCCTCGTGCCGCCGTCCTTCTGGCAGGCCGCGATCGACTGGCTCAAGCGCCGGCACGGCTGGGAGGTCCAGAAGAGCTGGATGGCGAAGACTCCGGGCATCGTCCCGGCCCTGAACTACTGCGTCCGGGCCTTCACCAGGCCGGGCGACCCGGTGATCATCCAAACGCCCGTGTATTTCCCCTTTTATCACGCCGCGGAAAACAACGGCCGCCGCGTCGTCCGCAACCCGCTCCGCTTCGACGGCCGGCGCTACACCATGGACCTTGATGATCTGCGGACCAAAATCGACGTCCCCGGCCGGATGCTCATCCTTTGCAGCCCGCACAACCCGGTCGGCCGCGTTTGGACTCGTGATGAGCTCGAGGCCCTCGGCCGGATTGCGGTAGAGCGTGACCTCCTCGTCGTCTCCGACGAGATCCACCATGACCTCGTCTACGCGCGCCACCGGCATCACGTTCTGGCCGCACTTTCCCCAGAGCTGGCTCAGCAGACGATCACCTGCATCGCCCCGAGCAAGACATTCAACATCCCCGGGCTGTCCACGGCGGCCGTCGTCAGCTCGAATCCCGAGCTCCTCAGGAAGTTCGAGGACGAGACGGAGCGGGCCGGGTACGAACTCGGCCAAGTCTTCGGCATCATCGGCTTCGAGGCCGCCTACGCCCACGGCGCCGACTGGCTCGACGAGCTCCTGCCCTACCTCGAGGCGAACATCGATTTCATGGAAAGCTTCCTCGAGAAGCGCGTGCCCGGCATCCGGCTAATACGGCCCGAGGGAACCTATCTCGCCCTTCTTGACTGCCGCGGCCTCGGCCTCGAGCCCGCCGCGCTCAACGACTTTTTCCTGAAGAAGGCCCACGTCTATTTCAACGACGGGGTGACGTTCGGGAAGGAGCTCGAGGGCTTCGTCCGCGTCAACTTCGCCTGCCCGCGCGCGCTTCTCTGCGAGGCCCTCGAGCGCATCGAGCGGGCGGTCAAGAACCCGGGCTGAAATTCTCTCTCCCTATTGTCCGAACCGCCATGGAACAGGCCGCCTGCCATCGATCCCGCCCTCGTGATCGAGTACGGGGCCGGCTTGACAAGGCATCGACAATTAACTATTTTCCGAACTGAGGCCGTGTCGGGGTTCCCGAAAGCACCGGCCGGCCATTCCTGACTTCCTGTTTTCAATCCAGCTTGCGGGCGGATTCGCTCGTCATGGAGGAATCAGATGCATACGGGCAAGACCACGAGATTGTTGTTCATGGGAATCGCTGCGGCTTCGCTCCTCGTCTCCTGTCAAAAAGCTGAATCGCCCGGGAGCGGCTCGGCCTCCGGCACCACGGCCCCCCGCGTCGCGCCGGCCGGCGCTTCCGCCGACGCCCGCGCTCGAGGCTCCTTCGCCTTCCCCCGCTCAGTGCCCATCGCCAGGAAAGACGCCTTCTTCGGACTCCATTTCGATCTCCACCCGCAGGAGACCGACACGTCTCTCGGCGCCGACATCTCCGAGGACAACATCCGCGACCTGCTGACCCGCGTCAAGCCGGACTACGTCCAGTACGACTGCAAGGGCCACGCCGGCTGGGCGGGCTACCCGACTGCGGTCGGCTGGTCGAGCCCCGGCATCGTCAAGGACAGCCTGGCCGTCTGGCGCCAGGCCACGCGCGCGCTGGGCGTCGGCCTCTTCATCCATTACTCCGGCGTCTGGGATTCCAAGGCGATCAAGGAACACGCCGACTGGGCCCGCGTCGGCCCGGACGGCAAGCGCGATTCGAACGCCACGAGCGTCTTCGGCCCGTACGTCGACAAGCTCCTCATCCCCCAGCTCGAGGAAGTGACGGCGAAATACGGCCTCGACGGCGTCTGGGCCGACGGCGAATGCTGGGCCGCCCAGCTCGACTACTCGCCGCGGGCCCTGGCCGCCTGGACGAAGGAGACCGGGCACAAGAACGCGCCCAAGGACAAGTCCGACCCGCGCTGGCTCGAATGGAAGATGTTCCACCGTCGCGCGTTCGAAGCCTACCTCGGCCATTGGATCGACGCCGTGCATGCCGCGAACCCGTCGCTCCAGCTGACCTCGAATTGGATGTACACGAGTTTCGCGCCCAAGCCGGTCACCGCTAAGCTCGATTTCCTGTCCGGCGACTACTCGCCGTCGCTATCCGTGGACCGGGCGCGGGTCGAGGCCCGCTACCTCGCCTCGACCGGGATGCCCTGGGACCTCATGGCTTGGGGCTTCGACAAGGGCAAGGACCTCGGCTGGAGCATCAAGCCGGCCGAGCACCTCGAGCAGGAGGCGGCCGTTGTCCTCATGCAGGGCGGCGGCTTCCAGATCTACCACACGCCGACGCGCTCGGGGTACATCGTCGAGCCGATCATCCGGCAGGAGGCGGCTGTCGCGGACTTCTGCCGGGCGCGGCAGGCCGCGAGCCACAAGAGCGCGACCGTGCCCCAGGTCGCCCTCCTCCTTTCGAGCGAGAGCTTCTGGGACAGGTCCGACGCCGTCTTCTCCCCCGCCGGAGACGTTTTTCTCGAACTCGAGGGCGCCCTCCACGCCCTCCTCAACCTCCATTATTCCGTCGACATCATGGCCGAGCATCAGCTCCAGCCGCGCCTCAAGGAATTCCCGCTCGTCGTCATCCCGGATTCGCCCAAGCTGACGGACGAATTCCGCGAGGCCCTGTTGAATTACGTCGCGGAGGGTGGGAATCTGCTTCTCCTCGGCGCGAAGTGCGCCCGGTTGTTCGAACCGGCGCTCGGCGCGACGCTCGAAGGGGCGCCGCGGCAGAGGAGCGCGGAGCTGGGCTCGGCGTCGGGCGTCACGAGCGCCAACGGCGAATGGCAGGACGTCAAGCCGACGACGGCGCGGGCGGCCGGATATATCTACGCGACAAGGGACACACGCAAAGAGGGGCGGATCGCGGCGACAATCAATGCCCATGGGAAAGGCAAGGTTGGCGCCGTCTACGGCCCGGTCTCATCGATCTATTTCCGCTCCCACCACCCGTGGCTGAGAGAGTTCATCGGGGGGCTTGCGGCCGAGCTCTTCCCCGACCCGGCTGTTCGCGTCGACGGCCCGTCCTGCCTGGACTTAGCGCTCCGCACGACCCGCGACGGGAAGCTCAGCGTCCATCTGCTAAACACAGCCAACATGCCGCTCCCCGACCGCTATAACTTCACCGATTTCATCCCGCCTCTCGAGAATATCCTCCTGACGGTCAAATGCGCGGCGAAGCCCAAGTCCGTAACCTGGATTCCGGACGGCGGCGCGCTCGATTGGAAGTGGAAGGATGGGCGGCTGGCCGTGACGGTTCCCCGGCTCAAGATCCACGGCGTCCTCGTCGTCGATTGATGATTATCGTTGGGAAGGAAAAGAAGATTTAGGTCTTGTCAATCGGCCCGGCCTGTATAGAATGGTCTGGAAGAAGGAAAAACCCATGGCCATCAAAGCGAAACTGACCACGTTCGACACGACGATGATCGTCGTCAGCCTGATCATCGGCATCGGCATCTTCCGCACGCCGGCCATGGTCGCCTCCGCCGCCCGCACGCCCCTGCTCTTCTACGCCGCCTGGATCCTGGGCGGGCTGGCCGGCTTCCTCGGCGCCCTGACCTTCGCCGAGATCGGCGGCCGCTTCGCCAAACCCGGGTCGTACTACAAGGTCGTCGCCGAGAGCTACAACTCGAGCGTGGCCTTCATGCTCAACTGGGCCAATGTCATCGTCCTCAACGGCGCCGGGGCCGCGGCCGTGGCCCTGATCGGGGCCGAGTACATGACGCCCATCGTCTTCCCGGGCGTGACGCCGTCCCGTCTCCAGGTCCAGCTCACGGCGGCCGTCATCATGCTCATCCTGCTGACCATCAACTACCTCGGCATCAAGACGGGCGCCTGGGCCCAGAACGTCCTCAGCCTGCTCAAGATCGGCATGATCGCCGTCATCGTCGCCGGGGCCTTCGTCTCGACCAAGGCGCCCCTGACGACCGGCTCCCTGCCGCCCGAGCGCTCCTGGTGGCTGGCCCTGGGCGCGGCCTTCATCTCGGTCTTTTACGCCTACGGCGGCTACCAGAACACGATCAACTTCGGGGCCGACGTCCGGAACGCCCGGCGCAACGTGCCGCGGGCGATCTTCTTCGGCATCCTCATCGTCCTGGCCTGCTACCTGGCCATCAACGTCGCCTACGTCAAAACCCTCGGCATTCCCGGCGTCGCCTCGGCCAAGCTCGTCGCCGCGGAGACCGCCCGGGCCACGTTCGGCGGGGCCGGCTGGCTCGTCGTGTCCCTGGCCATCGTCATCTCGGCCATGGGCTTCCTCAACGTCACGCTCATGCAGATCCCGCGCGCCTACTACGCCATGGCCGAGGACCGGACCCTGCCGGCCGCTTTCCAGAAGGTCAATCCGAAGACCCAAACCCAGGAGTTCGGGCTGGCTTTTCTCGGCGGGCTGATCCTGCTGTCGCTCTTCGTCCTGGGAACGTTCGAGAACATCATCAACTACGTCATGTTTCTCGACACGCTGGCCGTGGCCCTGGTCGCATCGACGATCTTCGTCCTCCGACGGAAGGCGCGCCGGGCGGGCGAGGCGTACGGGGGATACCGGGTCCCGCTATATCCTATTATCCCTATCGTGTTTATCGCCTTTCAGCTGACCGTCTCTGTGAACGTCCTCCTGAACAAGCCGCTGGAGGCGCTCTACAGCGCGCTGTTCTTCGGCGCCGGCTACCCCGTCTTCCTGATCATGCGCCGCTTCAGCAAAAAGAAACCGACGGCCGGAGAGCCGGACAAGCCGTCCCACCTTCCGCCCGAAGAGGGCGGGACCGGACGATAAGAGAACCGGCGCCGACCAGCGGGCCCCCGCGCCTGTTTTTGTCCCCCGGCGATTCCGTCATGATCTCCGGTCCCTTCAGATTTGCAAACGTCCGCCAAAATGAGTAAGCTGGGAAAAACCCAGGAGGCCGATCATGACCATGACCAGCCGGGAGCGCCTGGACGCCGCGCTCAGCCACAGAGAACCCGACCGCATCCCCGTCGATTTCAATGGCACGGCCGTCACCGGCATGCACGTCGCCTGTGTCATCGGCCTGCGCGAGCACTACGGGCTCGAGAAGCGGCCGGTCAAGGTCCACGAGCCCTACCAGATGCTCGGTTGGATCGACGAGGACCTGCGGCGCGTCCTCGGCCTCAACGTCGAGGGCGTCTGGGGCGTCGAGACGCTCTTCGGCTTCCGGAACGAGAACTGGAAGCCGTGGCGCATGGACGACGGCAGGGAGGTTCTGGTCTCCGGCCATTTCGAGGTAACGAAGGACGCCAACGGGGACACGCTGATCTACCCCCGGGGCGACAGGTCCGCGCCGCCGTCCGGCCGCCTGCCGAAAAACGGCTTTTTTTTCGACACCATCCTCCGCCAGGAGCCTATCGACGAGGCCAGGCTCGATCCCCGGGACAACCTCGAGGAGTTCGGGCCGATCTCGGACGCCGACCTCGACTATTTCGACGCTTCGAGCCGCGCCGCCGCGGCCACGGGGAGGGGTGTCATCGCCAACTTCGGCGGCACGGCCCTGGGCGACATCGCCCTCGTCCCGGCGCCCTTCCTCAAGCATCCGAAAGGCATCCGCGACGTCGAGGAATGGTACGTCTCGACGCTGATCCGCAAGCCCTACGTCCACGCCGTATTCGAGAAGCAGACGGAGATCGCCCTCGGAAACCTGGAAAAGATCCGCGCCCGCGTCGGCGATCGCGTCCAGGCCGTCTTCATCTGCGGCACGGATTTCGGCACCCAGCAGTCGACGTTCTGCTCGCCGGCGACCTTCCGCGAGCTCTACCAGCCCTATTACCGGCGGATCAACGGCTGGATCCATCGGCACTCCGCCTGGAAGACGTTCAAGCACTCGTGCGGCGCCGTACGAACCCTCATCCCGGACTTTATCGAGAGTGGCTTCGACATCCTCAACCCGGTCCAGGTCTCGGCCGCGGGCATGGACGCCGAAAAGCTCAAGGCCGATTTCGGCCGGGACATCGTCTTCTGGGGCGGCGGCGTCGACACCCAGAAGACCCTCGCCTTCGGAACTCCGGAGGAGGTGCGGGCCGAAGTCCTGCGGCGCTGCGAGATCTTCGGAAAGGGCGGCGGATTCGTCTTCAACGCCGTCCATAACATCCAGGCCAATGTCCCCATCTGCAACATCGTCGCCATGTTCGAGGCCCTGAAGGAATTCAATAAATAGAAGAAGGCAACTGGACGTGTTTATAAATAGAGCGGAGGGGTGGCCCGGTGCTAGCTCCTCCCGCCCGCAACGGAGCTCGCGCGCTTTGGCGCTGGAAAGTGAAGGGATGCCGAGGATTCACCGGGCAACGCCCCACGAAGATCACGGGAAGCCTGGATAAGACGAAGCGTGCTATGAAATCCTATATCAAGAGGCGGGTATCTCAGAGCGACGTGAGGACGGAAGGGGCACGCCGGGACAGGACCCGTTGGACATCAAGGAGGGTTTGTTGAAGAAGGCCACATTCTATGTCATCGCCGTCACCATCGTCGCCGCCATCGGCGGCCTGATCTTCGGCTTCGACACGGCCATCGTCGCCGGCGCCACGCGCTACATGAAGGAGCAGTTCTCGCTCAACTCGCTCCAGGAAGGCTGGGCGGTCAGTGTCGTGCTCATCGGCTGCATGTTCGGCTCGGGCCTGGCCGGCACGATCAGCGACCGGATCGGCCGGCGGCGTTTCATGTTGATCTCGGCCGTGCTGTTCTTCGTTTCGGCCGTCGGCTGCGCCGTGCCGCGGACGATCGTCGAATTCGTTGTTTTCCGCTTCGTCGGCGGCCTCGGCATCGGCTCGGCGGCCGTCCTCGCGCCGCTCTACATCGCCGAGATCGCGCCGGCCCGCATCCGGGGCGCCCTGGTCTCGGTCAACCAGATGGCCATTGTCACCGGCATCCTGCTCGCCTATTTCGTCAACTGGATCTTCGCCGGCGCCGGCCCCTCGAATTGGCGCTATATGTACGCGACGGGCGCCATCCCGTCCGTCTTCTTCTTCCTGCTCCTCCTCCGCGTCCCGGAGAGCCCGCGCTGGCTGGTCAAGAAGGGGCGTGAGGACGAGGCGCGCCGCGTCCTGGCGCGGATCAACACGATCGACGCGGCCGCTGCGGAGATCCGCGACATCAAGGCGACCATGGCCCTCGAGAAAGGCTCCTTCCGGGAGCTTTTCCAGCCCGGTTTCCGCCGGCCGATCTTCCTCGCCGTCGTCCTGGCCGTATTCCAGCAGATCACCGGCATCAACGCCATCCTGTACTACGCGCCGCGGATCTTCGAGAGCGCCGGCTTCGCCCGGATGTCGGCCATCGGCCAGTCGACCATCGTCGGCTTCACCAACATGCTCTTCACGATCGTGGCCATCGTCCTCGCGGACAGGATTGGCCGCCGGCCGCTCCTCCTCGTCGCCACGGGCGGGATGGGCGTCTCGCTCGTCCTGCTCGGCGCGGCCTTCAAGTTCCAATTCCTGCCGCCCTCGGCCCTCCTCTTCATCATCCTCCTCTACATCGCCTTCTTCGCCTCGGCCATGGGGCCGCTCGTCTGGGTCGTCATGGCGGAGATCTTTCCCATCCGGATGCGGGGCGCGGCCATGGGTTTCGCGACGCTCATCCTCTGGTTCGCCGATTTCGTCGTGACGCTGACGTTCCCCGTTATCTCGGACAAGCTCAACGCCTCGGCCGCCTTCTGGATCTACGCGGCGATGTGCGCCCTGGACCTCGTCTTCATGATCTTCTACCTGCCCGAGACCAAGGGCCGGACGCTCGAGGAGATCGAGCGCCGCTGGCTGAAAGCCAGGGCCTGAAGCAAAGCCGGCCCCGCCGCGCCTTTAGATTTGCTGTTTTAATTTGGGGACACAATACTCATTTCCGAATTTTCAGAGCTTGCCCCGTGCAAGAATTTCGGAATTGAGTATTGCGTCCCCGAATTGATCCCCGAATTGAAGATTTATTTCTTCTCGAGGACGCGGGCCAGCTCGGCGACGGCCTTGACCAGCTCCTCCTCGAGGATCTTCGAGCAGGCGGCCGGGAAAAGCCCGACCTGCTTGGAGGCCATCGGCGCTTTCCTGTCGAACGACCAGGTCAGGAGCGGCCGGCCCGTGCCGGCATCCGCGAATTCGAGCTCCATGGCCAGGCGCGCCTGCCAGCCGGCCTGATTGTCGATCTCCTCGAGAACGTGGAGGCGCGAGCGGAGAACGATGTCGGCCCCCTCCCGGAGCGGGCCCCGGGCGACGGCGGCGAAGGCCTTCTTCCGGCCGAGGAACTCGGCGATCGCGTCCGTAACCTGCTTGCCGGGCTTCTCCGCCCAGAACTCGTAGGGATAGTACCTGACCTCGAAGGGCGTGACGCGATAGACGATCCGGATGTCGTCGTAGAGAGCGTCCACCGCCGCCGGCTCGACGGCGAGGCGGCGCTCGATCGTCGGCAGGGCGGGCGCCTCGGGCGCGACGCTCCGGATCTGGAAATACCGCCGGGCGTGGCTCGAGCCGCACGCCCCCAGCAGGATCAAGCTCATCAGGACGATCGCGGCTTTTCTCATTTTTCCTTTTCCTTTCGGGCCCGGACGAGCGCCGTCGGGTCCTCCGAGATCTCGCGGGTGAAGCGTGACAGGTTGTCCATGGCCGCGGCCAGGTCGGCGATGGCCCGCTTCAGGTCGTCCTGCTGGGCCAGCAGGCTGGTCTCGATCTTCGTCAGGCTCGTCGACGTCGTGTCGATGAACCTGCGCAGATCCTTGATGACCTGGCCCATCTCCTCGTCCGAGAAGCGCTTGGCGACGTTGTCGATGGCCGCCTCGGAGCGGGTGACGATCTTGCGGCTCATGTCGTTGACGTTGTCCGAGATCGCGTGAAGGTTTTGCGTCAAGGAGGCGAACTCGTTCGACGCCTTCTCGACGTTGTCGAAGGAGTTCTCGAGCTTGGATCGCTTGGCCTCGAGGACCTGGGAGATCATGGTCGAGCTCTTCTCGGCCTTTTCCAGGAAGCCGCGGATCCGCTCCAGGTTCTCCGGCGAGAGGAGTACGTTGAAGCCGTTGACGGCCGTCTCGATGTTGGTGACGATGTCGCCCGCCTGCTCCTCCAGGCCCCGGCCCGTCTGGATCTCGCCGCGCGGCGCGAGCAGGGCGGCCCCCTTGGTGCCGCCCCTCAGGTCGATGAAGCGAACCCCCGTGATGCCGGCGAGCATCAGGACGGCCGTCGTGTCCGTCTTGATCGGGAAGCCCTTCTGGACTTTTATCTGGACGATGATGGAGCTCAGGTCACGGGGGTTGACCTCGATTCTCTTGACCTTGCCGATGTCGACCCCCTGGTACTTGACGGCGGAGTCCGTCAGCAGGCCGTTGACGGAGGTCTGCCGGAAATTGATGGTGTAGGTGTCCCCCGCCTCGCGGAGCCTGGGCACGAGGAAGAAGGCCAGGCTCACCAGCAGGACGCACGAGGAGACCGCCAGAAATATCCCCAGCCGCGTTTTTTGTTCATGGGTCATCATGATCGACCTTCCTGAGAAAGAATGTTTTGACGAAGGCGTCGGACGAGTTTCTGACGTCGGCCAGGCCGCCCGCCATGTGGAGGCGGCCTCCGTTGAGGACGAGGACCTTGTCCGCGATCCTCTCGATCGAACGCAGTTCATGGGTGACGACCACGAAGGTCATCCGGAACGTCTCCCTCAGGCGGAGCAGGAGGTCGTCCAGATGGCCCGAGGTGATGGGATCGAGCCCCCCGGCCGGCTCGTCGCAGAGGACGACCGCGGGGTCCAACACCAGCGCCCGGGCCAGGGCCCCGCGCTTCCGCATGCCGCCGGAGAGCTCGGCCGGGTACTTCGCGGCGCTCGCGATGAGATCGACCTGCGAGAGACGGTCATGGACCATCTCCCGGAGGACCGCCTCGGGCATTTCCGGCTGCTGCATGCGGACAGGCAGGGCGACGTTCTCGAACAGGGTCATGTTATTGAGCAGGGCGCCGTCCTGGTACAGGACGCCGATGCCTCGGTACAGCGAGGCGAGCGATGCTTCGGACAGGAAATCGACCCGCTCCGAGCGGAAATAGACTTCCCCCGCCAGGGGCGGCTGGAGGCCGGCCAGGGTCTTGAGCAACGTGGACTTGCCGCAGCCGCTCGTCCCGACGACGGCCGTGATCCGGACCGAGGGGACGGAGAAGTCGAGGGACTCGAGGATCCGGACGTCCCCGTACCCGACGGCGAGATCGCGGACGGTGATGATATCCATGGCCTTCTCAGTAGAGGATGAGGGCGAAGACGCAGTCGATCAGGATGATCAGGGAGATGGACAGGACGACGGATTCGGTCGTGGCCCGGCCCACCTCGCCGGCGCTCCGGCCGACGGTCAAGCCTTTGTAGCCGCTGGCCACGACGACCGCCCAGCCGAAGACGAGCGATTTGACGATGCCGATGAGGAAGTCCCCCAGGTCGACGGCCGTCTGCATCTCCCGGATGAAGGCCGAGGGGATGATGTCCAGCGAGAACCGGGCGACGAGGATGCCGCCGGCGACGCCGACCGCGTCGGCCAGGACCACGAGGAACGGCACGGCCATGGTCATGGCCAGCAGGCGCGGCACCATCAGGAATCTGGCCGGGACGACGCCCATGGTCTTGAGGGCGTCGACCTCCTCGAGGACGGTCATGGTCGAGAGCTCGGCGGTGACCGCCGCCCCGACCTTGCCGGCGAGGATGATGCCGACCATGAGCGGCACGAGCTCCCGGAGCATGCCGTAGCCGATGATGTCCGCGAGATAGATGTCGGCGCCGTAGAGCTTGAGTTGGCCGGTCAGCGTCAGGGCGATCGTCACGCCGATCAGGAAAACGAGCATGCAGGTGATCGGATAGGACTTGTAGCCCATGAAAAAAAGCTGGTTCCAGATCTCGCCGGGATAGACGCCCCTTCGTTTCCTCAGGAAGGACGCCGTGTAATAGATTTCATCGCCGAGCAGGACGAAGAACCGGGTGACGCTCCTCATCTGGGCGAGGAACCTGGCGGAAATGGAATGCAGGACGCGCGTCGGCAGGTCGAGCCCGGGCCCTTCGCACGCCGGCGCCGGCGGCGTTCCTCCAAGCGAAGCCCGGAAGGAACGGTCGACCACCGCGGGGACGTTGATCACCCGGACATCGGCCGCGCAGGCCCGCAGGTGGCCCAGGAGGGCCAGAGCCGAGGAATCGAACTCCTCCACGCTCCCGAAGTCGACAACGACGGACCCCTCCCCGCGCCGGGCCTCGATCTCCCGGTAAGCCGCCGGGATGTCCTGGACGCGAAGCCTGCGCGGAAGAGCGATGAGCGCCGGACCATTCCCCTCCACTCACGACCTCCTCGCCGGGTTCGCCGGCTACCTACAGATTACCGAAAAACGCGGCCGTTTACCAGTGCTCGACGGGTGGCCGATAAGCCCGGGACCGCCGGCGAACTGCTGCCGTGATGCCCCCCCGGGCGGCAAAAAGATAGAGGGAAAGATTATGAAGAGACAATAAAGGGGACAGTCCCCTCCGGGGGAGACTGTCCTTTTTGTTTAATAGACGACCACCGTCTGGTTCAGGTCGGGAGCCGTGGCCGGGAAAAAGACCTCCTGGCCGTCGACCGAGGCCCGGACGTAGTATTCGATGTCCTGGTTCGCGTTCGAGACCGTCACGCCGTAGACGCCCCGGGCCGCCTTCTCGAGCGGCACGGCCGTGAACTTGCCTTTTCCGAGCGGCCGCCAGAAGAGCTCCGCCGACGCCGGCTGGCCCTTGGCCAGGATGATGACCTTGAGCTTGAGGCTCTCCCCCTCCTCGAGGCTCCCCCGGAGGGCGGGGACGATGATCCGCGGCGAGCCGAGATAGACCTTGGAGAGGAAGCCCTCATTCCGCGTATCCGGCCCGAGGATTTTCCGGAGCTCCTCCCCGGGCTTCTCCCAGGCGCCGGGAAGCAGGTGCTGTTCCCAGTTGGCCAGCGTCCCCAGCTCGCCGGTCGTGCTGACGGTCGCCAGCAGGCCGTCGAAAATCCGCTTGAGCGACGCCGCCATCTCGACCCGGACGGGAAGCGCGGCCGTCCGCGCCAACTCGGCCCGGGCCTGTGGCTCCTTCTCCGCCCGGACCTTCTCCATGGCCTGGTTGAAGCGCCAAAGGAGGCCGTCGAAGCGCGCCACCTCCCGCATGTACTCGAAGTTCGCCAGCCAGTAGGCGAAGCGCTCCCGGGCGCCCTTGCCCTCGATCTTCGGCTCGAGAGCCTTCATTTCGTCGACGAAGACGTAGCTCGCCTTGACCTCGTCCCAGGGCCGGCTGTCGGGGAAGACGTTTCCCGGCCCGCCGATCCAATTGACGGGCACGGGGTGCCGGCCGTCGATCCGGGCGAAGAGCGCGGCGATCTCGTCGGCCGCCGCCGGCCCGAACTGCCCGGCCGCCCAGTCTCGGTAGAAATCTATGGTGGCCATGTTGCGGTCGGTCTCCGGCCAGTCGGCCTCGTAATCGCCGGCCGCCGGGCCGCCGCAGTTGATCTTTTTCGCGAAATCACGGCCCTCGATAACGATCCCGGCGATGGCCGGATAATGGATGCGGTCGGCGAAGTCGATGGCCAGGCGCCCGTCGGAAACCTCGATATTCCTGAAGGTGAAGTCCAGGGCCCTGAACTGCCCGACGCGCTCAAAGATATCCAGGCCCTCGATGACCTTGCGCCCCTGCAGGAGGACGTCGAAGACGCGGCCCCTGCGCTGATCGATCTGGCCCTCGACGAATTTCAGGGTCACCGAGTACTTCCCGTTTGGCACGGGGATGTAGTAGGCGAAGACGCGGTCACGAACATCCTGGTAAACGGCTTCCTCGCTCTCGACGGCGCCCGCGATCTTGTGGTCCTTGAAAGCCGCGTATTTCCCGGTGATGGGCCCGACGTCCTCGGCGACGCTCCGGGACAGGGTGTTCCAGCCCTGATCCCAGGCCGCCCGGGCCAGGGCCGAGACGTTGGCCGAGAGAATCCTCGTCCGCCAGTGGATGCCGAGGAGCCCGTCGCAGCCGTAGCGCCGGGCGTCGGCGGCGTCGCGCCGCATGCGCCCGACCCAGAGCTGGGGTGAGGTCAGCGAGGGGTCGTCCTCGAGCCAGGGGATGGCCCACTTGGAGCGGCCGGAAATCCGCGCGAAGCCGGGATCGACGGGCGCCTTGCCCACCTCCCGGTTGATCGTGCTCACCGCCACGTCCTTGGGCAGGAGCTCGTCGAACAGCGTCCGCTGCGAGGGCGGCCCGAGGACCCAGCCGCAGGTCGCCAGGCTGAAGGGGGGCTGGACTTCGCGCCAAGCCTGGACGGCCGCCTCCAGGTCCCTGCTCACGGCCTTGATCTCCTCGGGCTTGGCGTCTTCCCAGGTCCAGGGTTCCCAGCTCCAGAACCAGTAATAATCGACGGGATAGGCCCGGGCGATGCGGCTGAAGATTCCCTTGTAAAGGTCCTTCCGGACCGCCGGATCCTGGGGATCCTTCCCGCCGTCCTTGAGGCGCTTCTGGACGAGTTCGGGCACCGTCAGGGCCGTCTCCGTCCCCACGCACGTCTTGACGCCGAGCTTGCGGGCCAGGCCGAAGGCGTTCCGAAAGACGGCGGCCGCGCGGTCGAAGACTTCGTTCGAGTCCCGGGCCGTCTTCGGTTCGGGGCACAACCCTTCCATGACGTCATTTCCGTAATCGTCCCGCTCGAAGAGGAGGCTCGCGCCGAAATGGAAGTCGCCCGTTTTTTTCGCCTCGTAGCCCCAGTTGCCGCGCAGCGTGTTCTGGTAGCTCGAGGGATAGCTGAACTTGACGCTGCCGTCCTCGGCCGCGTCGCCGGCCGCGCCGATCCAGACCGTCGGCTCCGCGTTCGGCCGCTTTTCCGGGTAGGTGTGGAGGCCGAAAAAATTCATTCTCAGCTTGGGCAGCTGGCCGATGACGGCCTTGTAGTTTTCCAGCGTCCACCAGTCCGGCCCCTCGGGGAAATCGTGGAAGGGCTGGATGCCCCTGGTGACGAAGAGCGGCCGGCCGATCTCGTCGAGATCGGCCGCCAGGCCAGACACCCGGCCGTCGGGGATGACATCGTCGTCGAGCGAGAAGCGGACGCCGAGCTTTTCGGCCAGCTGGTAGGCGCCGTAGAGGACGGCCGGCCCGCTGCCGCCGACGACAAGGATGAGCTTCTTGGAGAGAAAGGGGATGGTCTTCAGCAGATAATCTTCGGTCCCCAGGCCCGCGATCTTGGCGATGACGTCGGGATCGGTCAGCCCATCGAGGAGGGGCGAGCCCTTCCGGACGACGAGGATGCTGTCCCGCCGGATCCTGGAAAGCATGGCGGGCCTGTTCATGGCCGGAAGGCTGCCGGTGCGCAGATAGTAATAGCGGCGGATTTCTTTGGCCGCGGCCAGGTCGTGCCAGGACGCGTTCTTGTCGACGACGACGTCGGGACCCGAGCTCGTGCGGGCGCAGGCGGCGAGGCCCAGGGCCGCGAAGGCGGCGATCAAGAGGATACCGGCCGGAAATTTCCTTGCTGACATCGGCAGGACCTCCTTCGGAGTTTCACCCATTCTAATACAGGATCTCGCTGGTTTTCAACGACGCCCCGCGGATTTCTCCGTTTCTCATTTTTAGTCGCGGACTTGGCCTCGAGGAGCGCTTTTTGATAAGATGAGCCCATCATCATGACAACCAGGGAACGTTTCAACGCGGTTTTCAAGTGGGCCAGGCCCGACCGCCTGCCCGACATGGAATTCGGCTACTGGGACAAGACGATCGCCGTCTGGCACGAGCAGGGCCTGCCGCGCGAGTGCCTGACCAACGAGGACATCGAGCGGCACCTGGGTCTCGAGGGGATCTCCATCCTGCCCGAGGTCCCCATCACCCGGGGGCTGTATCCGGCCTTCGAGGAGAAGACGCTCGAGATCAGGGACGGGCGGCGCATCGTCCAGACGAGAGACGGCGCCCTGACCGAGATGCTCGATTATGATTCGTCCATGCCCAAGTTCCTCAAGTTCGCCGTCGAGACGCGGGCCGACTGGGAAAGGCTGCGGGACGAGCGGCTCGACCCCCGGCGGGCCGGGCGCGTCGGCGACGTCGCCGCGGCCGTCGCCCAAGCCCATGCCGCGGGCATGCCCATCCTCTTCCACTGCGGCTCGCTCTACGGCTGGCTGCGCGACTGGATGGGCCTTGAGAACCTCTCCATCGCCCTGATGACCGAGCGGGATTGGGTCGAGGAGATGATGGAGCACGTGACGCTCATGGACCTCGAGTTCATCGAGAAATACATTCCCGCAACCGGGGTCGACGTCGCCTGGTGGTGGGAGGACATGTGCTACAACCACGGCCCGCTGATGTCGCCGAAGCTCTTCGAGGAGCTGATGGTGCCGCGCTACAAGCGGATCACCGACGCCCTCAAGACGCGGGGCATCGGCGTCAACGTCCTCGACTGCGACGGCCGGATCTACGAGCTCGTGCCGGGCTGGCTCCGGGGCGGCATCAACTGCATGTTTCCGATCGAGGCGGCCCACACCGACCCCCTGCGCCTGCGCGAGGAATACGGGAATGACGTGCTGCTCCTCGGCGGGGTCAACAAGCTGGGCCTGATCGCCGGACGGGAGGCCATCGACCGCGAGCTCGAGCGGCTCCATCCGCTCGTCGAGCGCGGCGGCTACCTGCCGTGCGTCGACCACCGCGTCCCGCCCGACGTCAGCTACGAGAATTACCTCTACTACCTGGAAAAGAAAAAGGCCATCCTCTAGTCCAGTTTGACCGTCTTCTCCAGCGTCCCGCCGTGCCGCGATTCGTAGCGGACCGTGATCTCGCTCTTGCCCTCGACCAGGAACTGGTAGTCGGCCTTGCCGAAGCCGGGAACGACGAGGAACTGCACCTCCGGTCGGAATTTCTTATAGCTCACCTGGTCGTTGTAGGCGTTGGTCAGGATTCCGCCGGCGACGACCTTGGCCGAGGCGCCGGAGACCTTGAGCATGTCCTTGGGATAGATTCGAGTCTTCTGGGCCAGGTAGCTCATCGAGGGCATAGCCTTGCTGTTCGCCAAGCGCGTCCGCACGCGGTAGAGACCGCCGTCGAGTTTCTTGACCTCGGTCACGTCGAGCGTGATCTCCGGCACGTGCTTGGCGGAGAAAAGGACGGCCATGGCGTTGCGGTGGACGAGGTCCGGGAGCATGAAGGGCGCGCCCAGACGGCTGCTCATCTTGACCCAGCCGCCGATCTCGATGTCGCCGTAGACGGGGTGCTTGAAGCTCTTCCAGGGCTTGTAGAGGTCGCCCTGGGTCAGGTTGTCGCTGTATTTGAGCCGCTCGCGGTCTTCGGCGCCGCCCATCATAAAGTTTCTCCCGTCTTCCTCCCCGGCCGGCTTCTCGGCTTTCTTCTCGCTCAGGCTCTTGAACGTCTCGCTCTCGGACTGGAAGACCTCGCCGCAGTAGCCGTAGGCGCCGAGGGTCTGGCAGAGCCACTCCAGGGAGTCGCCGTACGTCGTGTAGAGGTCCCGCCAGCTGAGCATGTACTTGTAGCCGGGGGTGATCCGCTCGGCCTGTTTGCCGATGTAGTCGTACACGGCGATGTCCTCGCGCGGATACTCGCCGAGGCCCTTGCGGCTCGGGCCGCGGAGGTACATGCCGCCGTTATTGTGGAAGGTCCAGCCCATGCAGATGTTGGTCTTCGTCAGCGTCCACAGGGCCAGCGCCTTGAGCCCAACGCCCTGGAACGGATATTCGCCGGCGCCGCTCTCGACGTACGGCGGCGCCCAGTCGAAGCCCCACTGCCTGTTCGGGTCGATATAGCCCTCGCTGTCCTCGTTGATCTGGCCGTCGCCGTCGTTGTCGATCCCCTCCTCGCCGAGGATCGTCCACTCGCCCTTCTCGCCCGGCTTGACCGGGACCATGAGCCTGGGGTCCTCGGGATCCGTCTTGTACATGCCGAAGGGATCCTTCTTCCGCATCATCGCGATGTTGCCGTCGCCGTCGAGGTCGTCGGGGTAATCCTCGTCCGTGAGCCCGTCCCTGTCGTCATCGAGGGGGATGCGCAGGCTCCGGCTGGAGCTCGACGTGTTGGCGTCGTGCATGAAGTGCCAGCGGCCGTCGACGTTGACGACCGGGACGATGTAAAAGACCTTCTTGTCGAGAAGCTCGGTGACGTCCTTGTTTTTCCCGTAGTTGCCGAGCAGGTAATCGAGGAGGTAGAGGCAGATCTCCCCGCCCTGGATCTCGTTGCCGTGTATGTTGCCGTCGACGTAGACTCCGGGCTTGGAGAGGGCCGGGCCCGTCTTCGGGTTGTTGACCGTCACGGCGTAAATCGGGCGTCCTTCGTCGCTCTTCCCGACCTCCTCGACCTTGGTCATGTCGGGGAAGGCCGCGTGGAGCGCCTGGACGGCCTCGGTCACCTGTTCGAGCGTATAGTAATGATCGAATCGCAGCGGGACCGTGATCTTGGCCGTCTGGCCGGCCACGGACGACGCCGCGATCAGGACGAGGGCCAGAATGAGCGTCTTTTTCACTTCGCACCTCCCAGGTCGATGGTCTTGGCATCGCCCCAGGCGGTTTTCGTCACCGCCTTGACCTCGATCTTGACCGGCTTCGCGGCCCGCACGAGCCAGCGGACCGATTGCGCGCCGTGGCCGTCGATGGCCGGGACGAGGCTGCGCTTCTTCCCCTCGACGATGCTGAAATCCTTCCCTTCGAGCGTGACGACCGCCGGAAAGATCCGGTTGTCCCGGCGGCCCATGGCCGTCGGGTACGGCAGGTAGCCGCCGTTCTCGACCCAGGCCTCGACGGAATAGATTCCGCCGCCGAGGGACTTGACCTCGGTCTTGCCGATCCTGATCCGGGGCATCTTCGCCGCGATCTCGAGCGTCCAGGGCACCTGGCCCTTGAGCAGGGCCTCGATCATCGCCGCCGGGGGCGTCGTGTCGGCGAACGGCGCGGCGCCGCCGATCTCGACCTCGCCGAGCGTCGGGTGCTTGAAGGCCTGCCAGGCGACGAAGCCCTTGCCGCCCAGTTCCTTGTCGCTCCAGGCCAGGAGGGCCTTCTCCTTGGGATCGGTCCCTTCCTCGCTCGGCGGCTTGGGCATCTCCTTCATCATCCCGGCCATCTGTTTCGTCGTCATCTGGCCGGCCTTGAGGCCTTCGATGAGCTGCTTGGCCTTGACCTCGGCCGGGGCGCCGGAGGCCTTCAGGAAGGCGTCGATCTTCTCCTCGCCGAGGGCGATGAATTCGTCGTTCGTCATCTTCTCCAGCTTCTCGGGCGTGAGGTCCGCCTCCTTCTTCTCCTCCTTGACCTCGGGCAGGGTCCAGAAATCGAGGCTGAAGGACGGTAGGCCCAGCTGATAATAGGCATAGAGCTCGAACGAGCCGTCCTTGTCCGCGGCCGGCTCGAGGCGCTTCCCGTCGAGCTTCCCCGCCTTGAGGAATTCCTTGTACTTGTCCGAAAGCTCCTTGTAGAACTTGAGGTCCTCCGGGAGCGGGTTGACAGCCGCGCCGAGCCCGAGCATGCCGGCGACCATCGACTCGGTGATCTCCATGCCCTCGGGCGCGAACGGCTTGACGAGCTCCAGGATCTCGGCCATGGTGTAGTTCTTGCTGGGATCGGCGCCGAGGAAGCCGACCATCCGCTCGGGGATCTTGATTTGGTTGAGGTCGGCGTCGCCCTTGCGGCCGCCGCGGGGGGGATTCAGGCAGAAATTGGTCGAGCCGAAGACGAAGCTCAGCCCGATCTCCTTGTGCTCGTTGACAAACTTCATGACGGCGAAGCTCTCCGCCTCGCTCCCCGGCCAAGGGCCGCTCTCGGGCGTGAAGGCCTTGAACAGGTGCGGAAACTGGACGCCGATATTGACCCCGCCGGGACCGTCCTCGTTGTATTCGCCGTCGCCGTCGTTGTCGAGGCCCTCGGTCATGAGCTTGTAGACCCCCTTTTCGCCCTTGGACCAGTCGGCCTTCTTCATGAGGCGGGGCTCGCCGGGAACGGGCAGCCATTCGCCGGCCGGGTCCTTGATTCTCATCATCGTGATGAGGCCGTCGCCGTTGAGGTCGTCGGGGCCGTCTTCGTCGACGGCGTCGTCCATGTCGTCGTTATAGGGCCGGCCGTTTCGCGGGTTCTCGACGAGTGGTTTCCCGAAGTAGCGGACCGCCGCGTCGGGATTCGGGCAGGGCAGGACGTACCAGGTGAGGTCCTTCCGGACGTCCGGCTTTTCGATGAGCAACTTGGCGAGGTAGAGGGCGGCCTCCGCCGCGAGAGGGACAGTGCCCTCAAAGTTCGCCCCGACGAAAACCGCGGGGACGTTTTTCTCCGCTTTCCCGACCTCGGGGCCGATCTCGATCAGGAGGACGTCGCGGCCGCCGGGGCTCTGGGCGAGCTTGTGGACTCGGACGACGGAGGGATTGGCCGCGGCGTATTCCCCGAGGGCCGCGGCGAGCTCCGCCGGCGTGTGGTAGCGATCGAACACGGTCGCGGCGCCGAGCCATGAGGCGGCGGCACAGAGGAGGATCGGAAGGACTACCCAGCGTTTGTGATGCATGTTCACCTCGATGTGAGATCATCTATGGGTCATAGACGGAGATCAGAGCCGTTTTTTGCTAAAAAAAAAGGCCGGCGCCTTCAATCCTTCTTTCATTCCACCCGGCCGTTCGTCAAGAGGCCCCTTCCCCCGCCACCGGGAGGACAGGGCAGGGCCATCGGTCACAGCGTCGATGGGAAATGCCTGTTGCGCGGAGAGACGCCATGCCCCATCCCCGGCCGGGCGGGGACACGGCACGGCGCCCTCCTATTCGGTCTCACACATGATAATACGTGGCCCGCGGCCAGAAGGTTTCGTCCCGCGCCGCGGGCGCGGCCGGGGACGGCCGGCCGCTCCGCCCGGAGGAGATCAGACACCCGAGACCTTCTCCAGCCGCTTCATGATCGAGAAAATGAAGCCGGCGGACACGAGGCAGGCGGCCACGAGAATGGCCCAGACGACCGAGAGCGGCAGGCGCACCCAGAAATAGGCGGTCACCCCGACAAGGGAATTGCCGACGGCCGTGGCCGCGAACCAGCAGCCCTGCATCAGGCCCTTGTACTTGGGCGGGGAGACCTTGGAAACGAAGGAGATGCCGATCGGGCTGAGGAAGAGCTCGGCGACCGTCAGCATGAAATAGGTCGAGATGAGCCAGTAGACGGGGACCAGAGAGTCGGCCGGCGCGACCAGGCCGCCGAGGGCTTTCGGGCTCTTGAGGCCGATCGAACCCGCGACCAGGATGGTGTAGGCCCCGGCGGTCGCCAGCATGCCGATGCCGATCTTGCGCGGCGCGGATGGCTCTTTTCCCTTGCGGTTGAGCCAGCCGAAGAGACCGACGATGAGCGGCGTCAGGGCGACGATGAAGATGGGGTTGAACTGTTGGAAGATCTGCGGCTGGAAGCTGTTCGTGGCTCCATATCCCTGATAGCGCAGGAAGGCCAGCACGCCGAATCCGGCGAAGGCGATCCCGCCCAGAACCCTGGCCAGGAGACCGGAGGCCTTGCGCAGCAGGACGACGAGCCCTGCCACGGCCAGGATGGCCAGGAGCATGCCGGTCAGGTCGAACAGGAGAAAGGCGGCCCTGCCGACGCTCGACACCGTGTAGTCCCTGGCGAAGTAGGTCAGGGTGACGGCGCTCTGCTGGAAGGCCATCCAGAAGAAGATGACGACGAAGAAGACCAGGCCGAGGACGACGAGGCGCTCCTTGGTCTCCTGCCGGCTCATCTCGACCATCTGGCCGCGGTGGGCCTCGGACTTGGCCTTCTGAGCCTCGCTGAGGTCGGCGTGCCGGTAATGCTTCCGGAAGCCCCAGAAGACCAGCATGGAGATGACCAGGCTGATGCAGGCGACGCCGAAGCCGTAGTGATAGGACTTGCTCAGGGCGTTGATGTATCTCTCGGAAAAAGCCTTGAGGGTTTCCAGGGTCACGGCGGGGTCCTGGCCATGGGCGATGGACAGGTAGGCGGAAGCGTCCGCGAGCTTGCCGGCGAAGAGATCGTTGGCCAGGGCCGGGATGCGGGCGTCGTAGGCCAGGCCGGACCGGCCCATGATCCAGTTGCACACGGCCATGGAGGCGGAGGGGGCGAACATCGCCCCGATGTTGATGCCCATGTAGAAGACGCTGAAGGCCCGGTCCCGCAGCGCCGAATACTTCGGCTCGTCATACAGGTTGCCGACGAGGGCCTGGAGGTTGCCCTTGAACAGGCCCGTTCCCAGGGCGATGACGGCCAGGGCGGCGATGACGAGCGGCAGGCCGGTGTTCATGGCCGTCGGCAGGGCCAGCAGGATGTAGCCGACGAACATGACGATGATGCCCAGGCTGATCGTCCGGCCGTAGCCGAGGTAGCGGTCGGCCAGGAAGCCGCCGAGCAGGGGGAAAATATAGACCCCGACCATGAAGGTCGAGTACATGAAGCCCGCCGCGGGCGCGGACATGCCGTATTTCGCCTGCATGAACAGGACGAAGATGCTGACCATGGTGTAGAAGCCGAAGCGCTCGCCCATGTTGGCCATGAACATGACGAACAGGCCCTTGGGATGTCCTTTAAACATGATTCACCGCCTCAAAATAAAGATGGGGTCAAATCTACGCAATGCCAGTTTTTCGCGGCAGCCGGTGCGGCCCGATACTGGCATTGCGTAGATTTGACCCCACAAGTCTCAAAGCGCCCGGATTATAGCAAATTCGCCCGCCGCTGGCTATTCATCCATATCGGCCGGGGACGGGTTTTGTCCCGGCTTGTCGGATGAGACAAAGCGGGGCTATTTATGCTAAGATATTCAATAAGCGTGCCTCTCTCCGACACCCCAATCCCTTGATTTCTGTCTCCGGAAACCGATGCCTATCGGGGAAAAGGACCGTCTTCGTGAAACTCACAGAACTCGGATGGAATGACTATTTCGCGGCGCTCTTCGAGCCGCACGGGCGGGCGGGACTCTCCGCCGCGCGCGTGACCGCCCAACATCGGGACCGGTGCTTCGTCTCGGGCGAGGATGGGAATCTCCTGGCCGAGGTGTCCGGCCGGTTCCGGCATGAGGCCGCCGACAAGAGCGCTTACCCGACCGTCGGAGATTGGGTCGCCCTCGAGCCCTTCGGCCGGCGGCGCGGCCTCATCCACGCGGTCCTCGAACGGAGGAGCGCTTTTGTCCGCAAGGCGGCCGGCGACTCGACCGAGGCGCAGGTCGCGGCCGCGAATGTCGATATGGTGTTCCTGGTCACGGGGCTCGACGGCGATTTCAACCTCAGGCGCATCGAGCGCTACCTGACCACGGCCTGGGACAGTGGAGCCTCGCCGGTGATCATCCTGAACAAAAGCGACCTTCGGCCGGACATCGGCGACATCGTCGCCGATGTCGAGACGATCGCCCTCGGAACGCCCGTCGAGGCCGTGAGCGCCCTCGACGGGGCGAACCTCGACGCCTTTCGTCGTCACCTCGCGCCCGGAAAGACCGCCGCCTTGCTCGGGTCATCCGGCGCCGGGAAATCGACCCTCATCAACCGCCTTCTCGGCGAGGAGCGCCTGCCGACGGCGCCCGTCCGGGAGGGCGACAGCCATGGCCGGCACACGACGAGCCGGCGCGAGCTCGTCGTGCTCCCCGGAGGAGCGCTCCTCATCGACACGCCCGGCATGCGCGAGCTCCAGCTCTGGGCGGAGGACGGCAGCCTGGCCCGCTCCTTCGACGATGTGGAGGCGCTGGCGGCGCGCTGCCGCTTCGCGGACTGCCGGCACGAGGGGGAACCCGGGTGCGCGGTCCGCGAGGCGGTGTCAAACGGCCGCCTGGACGCCGGCCGGCTCGAAAGCTACCTCAAACAGGGCAAGGAACTCCGCCACCTGGCTCTCAAGCGGGACGTCAGGGCCCGCCGCCAGGCCGAGAAGGAATTCGGAAAGATGATCGCCTCCGTCAAGAAGGACCTCAAGCTGCGGAAGCCGAGTTACCGATAGCCAAATCGAATTTCGAAATCAGTATCAGCGACGTCCGCCCAGGATGGAGCCCATCACGCCGCGCAGGATCGACCGGCCGAGCTGGCTGCCGACGGAGCGCGCGGCGCTCTTGGCCATGGCTTCGAGGAGCGTGTCCCGCGGCCTGCCGGCCGGGCGGCGCGCCTCCGGCTGGCGCTCCCACGAGGAGGGCTGTACGGGCGGCGCGCCGTACGGCGACGGCGCGGGCGCGGGGCCTTCCGGAACGCGACTCAGGGCCCGGGCCTTCAGAATCTCATAGGCCGACTCCCGGTCGATGGCCTGCTCGTAGTGGCCGTAGAGGACGGACTGCCGGATGATCCCGCCGCGGACGGCCGGCGTGATCGGTCCGATCTGGCTCTTCGGCGGCAGGACGAAGGCCCGCTCGACGACGCCCGGCATCCCCTTTTCGTCGAGGAACGAGACGAGGGCCTCCCCCGTGCCGAGCTCCATGATGGCTGTCTCCACGTTGATCTTCGGGTTCTGCCGGAACGTCTCGGCCGCGGCCTTGACGGCCTTCTGGTCGCGGGGCGTGAAGGCCCGCAGGGCGTGCTGGACGCGGTGGCCGAGCTGGCTCAGCGTGATGTCGGGGATGTCGAGCGGATTCTGGGTGACGAAGTAGACGCCGACGCCCTTGGAACGGATGAGCCGGACGACCTGCTCGATCTTCTCGAGCAGGACCGGGGGCGCGTCGGTGAACAGGAGATGAGCCTCGTCGAAGAAGAAAACGAGCCTCGGCTTGTCCTGGTCGCCGACTTCGGGCAGGCGCTCGAAAAGCTCCGCCAGGAGCCAGAGAAGGAACGTCGAATAGGCCCGCGGCATCTGCATCAGCTTGTCGGCGGCCAGGATGTTGATCACGCCGCGGCCGCCGGGGTCCGTCTGCATGAGGTCGTCCAGGTTCAAGGCCGGCTCGCCGAAGAGCTTGTCGGCGCCCTGCTCCTCGAGCGTGAGCAGGCCGCGCTGGATGGCGCCGATGCTGGCGGTCGACACGCGCCCGTACTCGGTCTCGAATTCCCCGGCGTGATCGCCCGCGTACTGGACCATGGCCCGCAGGTCCTTGAAATCAAGGAGGAGAAGGCCGTTGTCATCGGCCATCCGGAAGACGAGCGTCAGGACGCCGCTCTGGATGTCGTTGAGGTTGAGGAGGCGCGCGAGGAGCAGGGGCCCCATGTCCGAGATCGTCGTCCGCACCGGGTGGCCCTGTTCGCCGAAGACGTCCCAGAAGGTGACAGGGCAGCCGTCGAAGGCGAGATCGCCGAGCTTGAGGAGCTTGGCCCGCTCCTGGATCTTTGGCGTGAGCGTCCCCGGCTGGCTGATCCCGGCCAGGTCCCCCTTGACGTCGGCCATGAAGACCGGAACGCCGATGCGGCTGAAGTTCTCGGCCATGACCTGGAGGGAAACGGTCTTGCCCGTGCCCGTGGCCCCGGCCACGAGGCCGTGACGGTTGGCCATCCTCGGCAGAAGAAACAGGTCTTTCTCGCCCCTGGCGATCCACAGTCCGTCTGATGCCATGGTCCCCTCCTCCGCGGTTTCCCGCGTGACGGCCGCCCCCCGCCCTCCGCGCGACGCGGCTGGACGCGGCGCCCGCCCGCTCACCAATTCAGGCTTTCGAGGAAAAGGCCTCTGACTGTCTTTTCCAGGGCAGCCCGGAACTTTTCGACGACCTCGCTCTCGTTCCCGTCCCAGTAATCCTTGATATACATGGGCGGGCCGACATTGACCCGGATCCGGCCCGGCACGCCCCACATGATGTGGGTCCCGAAGATCGACAGGGGCGTCACCGGCACGGACAGGCCGTAATCCTTGAAGAGGTTATAGGCCATGATGGACACGCCCCGCCGGAAGTTCTTGATGTAGGGATTGGAGTCCTTCGGATGGACGCGGCCCCGGCCCTGCAGGGCGATGATGGCCCGGCCTTTCCTCAGGTATTCCTGGCACTTGATGATCGCGTCGCTCCGCCTGCCGTACATGTCGGCCGGGATGCTGCCGACCTTGGCGATATGGCTGGAAACGAACCGGACCATGAAGGAATAGAAGGGACCCAGCAGGATGTGGAGAAAGCCCCCGATTCTCCCCATGTGGCGGTGGAGGTGACGGAGCACGAGCTCGCTGGCCCCTTCCCGGCTGAAGATCATCTTGTTGGCCGTGAAGTAGATCATCCTCGGCTTGGTCAGGAGCAGGATGGCCACGTCCTTGTAGCTCCCGATGTGATTGCCGGTGATGATGTTGGGGCCTTGCCGGACGAAATTCCCGGACCCGTGGAGCTCAATTTTCTTGGGGAAGATCATCAGCCGCGATATGCGGAGGATGAACTTTTCGATGCGCTTGTATTCTTCTTCGTAGGCTTCCATGACAGGTCCCCCTATTTTACAGAATCCGGCGGCGAAATTCAAAGCTTACCGCGCGATCGAGGACGGCGCCGCGGAAGCGGCGGGAGCCCCGTTTGACCGCGGCCGCGGAAGCGTGATAATTTACGCTTTCCCCGGCCGGCCCGGCGGCCCCGGCCGGCATCCCGGCGGGAAGGAGAACGCCATGTTCACGCTTATCCGGAACGGAGAAGTTTTCGGCCCCGAACCGCTGGGCAAAAAAGACATTCTCGTCGCGGGCGGTGAGGTGGCGGCCGTCGCCGCGCCGGGCGCGATCCGCCTGGACGGCCTCGAGACCGAGGTCGTGGACGCGGCGGGCCGCTACGTCCTTCCCGGGCTCGTCGATCCCCACGTTCACATCCTCGGCGGCGGCGGCGAGGGAGGCCCGGCGACTCGGTCGCCCGAAATCCGGATCGAGGACATCGTCGCGAGCGGCGTGACGACGCTCATCGGCTGTCTCGGGACCGACGGCGTCACCCGGCACATGACGTCCCTCCTGGCCAAGGCCCGGGCCCTCGAGATCGAAGGGATCTCGACCTTCGTCTTCTCCGGTTCCTATGAGATCCCCGTGAACACGCTGACCGGGAGCGTCCGGAGCGATCTCGTTCTCATCGACAAGGTCATCGGTGCCGGCGAGATCGCCCTGTCCGACCACCGCTCGTCCCAGCCGACGTTCGACGAAGTCGCCCGGCTCGCGGCCGAGTGCCGGGTCGGCGGCATGCTCGGCGGTAAGGCGGGCGTCCTCCACGTCCACATGGGGGACGGCCGGCGGCGGCTCGAGACGCTCTTCAGGATCGTCCGCGAAACGGAGATCCCCGCGACCCAGCTCGTCCCGACGCACATGACCCGCAACCGCGAGTTGTTCGAGGAAGGGCTGGAATGGGTCAAGGCCGGCGGCGCCATCGATGTGTCGTCGGGACCGGACCCGGATCCGGCGACCGACCCCGACGTCAGCCTCGAGGAGTGCGTCGCCCGGTTCAAGCAGGACCGGCTTCCCCTGGAGCGGATCATGATCAGCTCGGACGGCAACGGCAGCATGCCGGTCTTCGACAAGGCCGGAAAGCTCGTCCGCCTGACGATCGCCACGGAAAAGGATTTCCTGCGGAAGTTCCGGGACCTTGTCGTTAAGAAGATCCTGCCGATCGAGACGGCGGTCAGGCTTTTTTCGACGAACGCGGCCGGATTCTACAGGCTCGCCGGCAAGGGCCGGATCGCGGCCGGCGGCGGCGCGGACCTCATCGTCCTCGACCGCAGCCTCGCCCTCGAGGCCGTTTTCGCCAAGGGGCGAAAGCTCATGGAGGGGGGCCGGCTCCTCGTCCGCGGAACCTTCTCGGAATAAGGCATGGGTCGCACCTTAGTCGCCCTCATCCCCCGACCCCGGGAACCTGTCCCGGTTCCCCCGTCGGAAATCCCGACGGGCCCCCTTCCAAACGGGGGCTTTCGGGCGACCAAGGCGCTGCCCAAGACAATTTTTTCCTGTTCAGAGAGCTGACCGATGGACAACGAAGTCCGAAAGACGGAGAGCGCGGCCCCGCCGGACAACCCGCCCTCCGCGGGCCGAAAGCCCTCCTTCGGGGTCGCGCTGATTCCGCTCGTCGCCATGGCCCTCCTGCTGGGCGTCGGCTACGGCGTCTACAAGATCAAGGCCCAGGTCCTCCTTGTCGCCGCCGCCTTTATCACGGCCGTCATGGGCCTCATCCTCGGCTTCAAATGGAAGGACATGGAGCGGGGCATCGTCGACAGCATCCACAAGGCCATGCCGGCCATCCTGATCATGCTGTCCGTGGGCATCCTCGTCGGCGCCTGGATGGCCAGCGGCACGATCCCCATGGTCATCTACTACGGACTGAAGCTCATCTCCCCCAAGTTCTTCCTGGTCACGGCCTGCCTCGTCTGCAGCATCACCTCGATCGCCACGGGAACATCGTGGGGGACGGTCGGCACCCTGGGCGTGGCCTTCATCGGCATCGCCATGGGATTGGGCATTCCGCTCGGGCCCGCGGCCGGGGCCATCGTCGCCGGGGCCTATTTCGGCGACAAGATGTCGCCGCTCTCCGACATCCCCAACCTGGCCACCGTCATCTCCGGCTCGAACCTGTTCGACCACATCAAGCACATGATGTGGTCGGCGGTCCCCGCCTGGCTGGCCGGCCTGGCCATCTACTTCGTCGTCGGCCTGAAATACGGCGCCGCGTCCATCCGGTCGGAATCCATGAGCTTGATCACGGACACCATCCGGGCCAACTTCCGCTTCAACGTCCTGCTCCTCCTGCCCATGGTCGTTATTTTTTATTTCGCCATCGCCAAGAAGCCGACCATCCCGGCCATGATCCTGTCGTCCCTCGTCGCCGGCGTCCTGGCCCTCGTCTTCCAGAAGGTTTCGATCGGCGCCGTGGCGACGGCCATGAACTCGGGGCTGCCCGCCCGGACGGGCGTCGAGATCGTGGACAGGCTCCTCTCCAAGGGCGGGATGATGAGCATGATGGAGACCCAGCTCATCGCCTTCACCGCCTTCTCGTTCGGCGGCATCATGCAGAAGACGGGCTGCCTGACCGTGATCCTCGACCGGGTCATGAAGTTCACGCACGAGATCTGGAGCCTGGTCGTGACGACGGTCGGCACGGCCGTTCTCTCGGCCATGATCACCGGCAGCTCCTACCTGGCGATGATCATCCCGGCCGACCTGCTGGCGCCTGTTTATAAAAAGAAGGGGCTCGCGGCCAAGAACCTTTCGCGGATCATCGAGGAGAGCGGCGGGATCATCGTCCCGCTCATCCCGTGGAGCATGGCCGGGGTTTACATCACGGGGACGATCGGCGTCTCGACCTTCGCCTACCTGCCCTGGGCTTTCATGAATTATCTGTCGGTCGTGATGCTGGTCGTCTTCGGCTTCACGAAGTGGACGATGTCGCCGCGCCTGCGGGAAGACGAAACCCAGGCGGGGAGTTGAGATCTAGGATTCTTCCTCGCCCTCGCCCTTCTCGGCCTTTTCCAGCGCTTTCTTGAACAGTTCGTCCGCCTTCGAGTGCTTTTCGCGCTGGAGCTCGAACGAGGCGTCGAACTTCCGCTCGAACTGGTCGGTCCGGGCCTTTTCCTTGGCCACGAAATCGTCGAGGGAGCCCTTGGCTTTCTTGGCCTTCTCCGATTTCATGACGGCCCGGCTCTCGCCGTCCACCCAGAGGACGGCCCCGCAGCACGGGCAGGTCACTTGAAACACCCCGGGTTTGTCCTTGGTCTCCGCCATGGGTCGAATGTAGCACACTCCGCTCCACCGCTTCAATAAAGGCCGGACGGGTGGCGCGGTGTCAGTCACTGCCCGCCGGCAGGGGCGCACCGGGACAGGACCCGTCCAGCAATTCCCTGAGGCCCTATGCCTATTGCCGGATGCCCGGCCGGGGCTCGATGTTGTGCTTCTTCATCAGCTTGAACAGGCCCTGGCGGGTCAGGCCGATCTCGGCGGCCGTCCGAGCGCGATGGTATTGGCAGCGGACGAGGGCCTCGCGCAGGAATCTCTTCTCGAACTCGGCCCGCGCCGCGGCCAGGCGCAGGCAGGCCGGCGAATAGGTCTCGCCGGCGGGATTGATCTTCGGCGACAGGAAATCCTCGCTGACGATGGGGCTGTCGCCGGCGATGACCAGACAGCGCTGGATCTCGTTCTGGAGCTCCCGGACGTTGCCGGGCCAGGGATAGTTCAGCAACAGCTCGAGTGCCAGGGGCGAGAAGCGGGGACGCGGCCGCGCGAAGTTCCGGGAGTAGGCGTCCAGGAAATGTTCCAGGAGGACGATGAGATCCTCCTTCCGCTCGCGCAGAGGCGGCAGTTCGATCGGGATGATCTTGAGGCGGTAGTAGAGGTCCTCGCGGAAATTTCCGCGGGCGACCTCCTGCTCGATATCTTTGTTCGTGGCGCTGATGAAGCGGACGTCGACGGGCCGGACGCGCGTCTCGCCGACCCGCCGGATCTTCTTTTCCTCGAGGACGCGGAGAAGCTTGGCTTGGAGCGTGAGCGGCAGGTCGCCGATCTCGTCCAGGAAGAACGTCCCGCCGCCAGCCTCCTCGACGAGCCCGGGCTTGTCCCGCGTCGCTCCGGTGAAGGCGCCTCGGGCGTGCCCGAAGAGCTCGCTTTCGAGGAGGTTTTCGGGGATGGCGCCGCAGTTGACGGCCACGAATTGGCCGCCGCGGCGGCGGCCCGTCTCGTGGATGGTCCTCGCCGCCAGCTCCTTGCCCGTGCCGCTCTCGCCGAGGATGAAAATGGGGGCGTCGGAATCCCGGACCTTCTCGATCATCGTCCTGATCCTCTGGATGGACGGGGCCGAGCCCAGGAACGGGACCGGCCGCGGGAGAGGGTCCGCGCCCCGGCCGTCCGCCGCCGGGACGCGCTCGAGAACTTCGTCCATCGTCGCCTCCTGTTCCTTATATAAAGGGAACGTCCGCCCGGAGACTTTTTCTCATGGGCGGCCTTTGACAGCCGGACGCTCCCATGCTATAAACAATCCCGCGGCGCAATTGAACGGCGGTGCCTCCTTCCTCTCGCGCGCTGGCGACACGGCCAGCCATCCCCCGGTATTCCGACTCGGGCCGGTTCAGGCCGGCTCCCAGGAGACTCATGATGAAGAATCAACGTTCCCCCTACGACGAGCCCGAGCTATACGATCTGATGTTCGAGGGCTTCGATTTCGACCTTCCCTTCTGGCTCAAAACGGGCCGGGAGGCGGGCGGACCCGTCCTCGACCTCGGCTGCGGCACCGGCCGCGTCCTCTTGCCCCTGCTCGAGGCGGGCGTGGACGCCGACGGCGTCGACCTCTATGAGCCCATGCTCGAAAGGGCCCGGCGGAAGGCCGAGGCCAAGGGCTTCCGTCCCCTCCTCCGCGCGGCCGACATGCGCGATTTCGCCATGCCGCGCCGCTACGCCCGGATCATCCTGGCCTTCAACACTTTCGCCCACGCCGACACGACGGACGACCAGCTGGCCGTTCTCCGGCGCTGCCATGACCATCTCGAGCCGGGCGGGGCCGTGGTCCTCCACATGTCGTACCCCGGCCCGGCCTACTGGGCCGAGCCCGACGGTGAGCCGGTGCTGGAGCTCGAAACCGCGCGCCGCGACGACGGCCGGCGGTTCCAGATGTGGGACACCCGCTTCAAGGACGCCGTGGCCCAGCGCCAGCGCTCGGAGATCGAAATCCGCGAGCTCGGCCCCGACGGCGCGACGGCGGCCTCGCATCGCCTCCACACGACCCAGCGCTGGGTTTACCGGTATGAGCTCGAGCTTCTCTTCCGTCTCGCCGGCTTCGCGCGTTGGGAGATCTTCGGCGGCCTCGACCGGGAGCCGCTCGAGCGAGCCGACCAGCAGATGATGACCTGGGCCTGGAAGGATTTTTGACACCCTGATTCTCCTGTGCTAAAGTTCGGGCGCTAACCGCGGAGAGCGGCGGTCCGGACCATCGGCCCCCCGCCGATCTCCCTCGGCGTCCCCGTCGAAAGGAGAACGAGATGAACCCTGTCATCACCCTGAACGCCGTTGATTACGCCATCATCTGCGGCTACATCATGGTCATGGTTCTCGTCGGCTATTCCCTCAAGAAATACATGAAGACGGGGGAGGATTTCTTCCTGTCCGGCCGGTCGCTGCCGACCTGGATCACCAGCCTGGCTTTCCTTTCGGCCAACCTGGGCGCCCTGGAGGTCATCGGCATGGTGGCCAATTCGGCCAAGTACGGCATTATGACCGTTCATTTCTACTGGCTGGGAGCCATCCCGGCCATGATCTTCCTGGGTGTCTTCATGATGCCCTTCTACTACGGCAGCAAGGTCAAGACCGTCCCCGAGTACCTCAAGATCAGGTACAACGAGGCCACCCGCGGCCTGAACGCCATATCCTTCGGGGTCATGACGGTCCTGATGAGCGGCATCAGCCTCTACGCCATGGCCCTGCTCTTTAAGCTCATGCTCGGCTGGTCGCTGACCACGAGCATCGCCTTCGCGGCCGTCGTTGTCCTTCTCTACGTTTTCTGGGGCGGCTTGTCCTCATCGATCTACAACGAGGTCATCCAGTTCTTCCTGATCTGGCTCGGCCTTCTCCCGATCGTTTTCCTAGGTCTCAAGGAAATCGGCGGGGTGGCCGGTTTCGCCGGCCGCCTGCAGGACACGTTCATCCACGCCTGGAAATACATGGGCACGGCCCACAACCCGCTGGGTGTCAACTGGGTCGCCCTCGTCCTCGGCCTGGGCTTCGTCCTGTCCTTCGGCTACTGGACGACCGATTTCCTCGTCGTCCAGCGGGCACTGGCCTCGCGCAACATCAATTCCGCCCGGATGACCCCCATCATCGCCGCCTTCCCCAAGATGCTCGTTCCGATCATCGTCGTCGTCCCGGGCCTGATCGCCCTGCTGGTCCTCCCGGAATTCAGCGCGGCCGCCCCCGGGGTGACGCCGGACTATAACTCGGCCCTCATCCTGCTGATGAAACACTACCTGCCCAACGGGGTGCTCGGCTTGGCCATCACGGCCCTGCTGGCCAGCTTCATGAGCGGCATGGCCGGGAACGTGACCGCTTTCAACGCCATCTGGACCTACGACATCTACGGCACCTATATCAACAAGGGCAAGCCCGATGCCCACTATCTCAAGGTCGGCAAGTACACGACCGTCATCGGCATCCTGGCCAGCATCGGCACGGCCTATATCGTCCAGTCCTTCCCCAACCTGATGGACTACATGCAGCTCCTCTTCTCCTTCTTCAACGCCCCGCTCTTCGCGACCTTCCTGCTCGGGATGTTCTGGGCCGGGGCCACGGGCTGGGGCGGTTTCTTCGGCCTCCTGAGCGGCATTCTGACCGCCGCAGGTCATTACACCATGATCAAAGTGGGCGTCCTCCATTACGCGAGCGACATGGCGGCCAATTACTACCAGGCCTGGTGGGCCTGGTTCGCGGCGTTCGTGGTCACCATTGTGGTCAGCCTGTTCACGGCCAAGCGGAAGCCGGAGGACCTGGCCGGACTGGTCTGGAAGTACACGCCCAGATCCAAGGGCGCCGCCCGCTTCCTGGCCAGGCCCGAGGTCTGGGGCTCGATCGCCATGGTCGTGGCTCTCATCCTCAACATCTTATTCTGGTGATGCGGAGCGAATCATGAACGAAATGAACGATCAGAACGAAGCGAACGAAAAGAAAAAAGATCACCTGCTGGACCTGAAGCTCCCCGTCGGCGGGCTCTTCTCCGCCATCGGAATCGTCCTCACCGTCTATGGGTTGATCTCCAAGAAGGAGATCTACGAAAGGTCCCTCGGCATCAACGTCAACCTGATCTGGGGCGTCGGCCTCGTTGTCTTCGGCGCGTCCTTCCTCCTCGTCACGTTCTTAAAGAAAAAGGCGGCGAAGCGGGGTCGGACCTCAGTATAATATTGATAATTAATAATTTAGCATATTTTTCGGCCGCTTTTTTGGCCTTAACTCGCGCTTTTCAGGCCTGAAAAAGAAGACTTAAGGCCTGATCGCCTCCTCTCTTTATCTTAATTCTTAAGTCCTCGTTTTTGGGGTGCACATTCAACTTCGAAGTGCAACGACTCGGGTGAAGACTTCGAGGGGCGTTTTGTACTTCAAGCACTTC
>Ga0315282_10001343_pt1 | contig 46428 bp, 38 predicted proteins | sample YL17G07_20_MG_FD_203693 | JGI IMG/M metagenome (GOLD analysis project Ga0315282, IMG submission 203693) | Sediment microbial communities from Yellowstone Lake, YNP, Wyoming, USA - YL17G07_20 | ecosystem: Environmental > Aquatic > Freshwater > Lake > Sediment | place: USA: Wyoming | collected...
AGGGGACGGCTTCGGCGAAGGAGTGTGGTCGACCTGGGCGGGCCACACCCCCCTGCCGGCCGTCCGCCGGCAGGGGGGTGGGAAGCGTGCTAGCGTCGTCGTCGGAGCAGAACGACCGCCGCTGCGGCGCAGAGAACCAGACCCGCCACGACGGCGGGCATGAGCAGCGGTGGCGCCCAGCCGGCGCTGGAAGGCGGTTGAGGCGGTGGTGCCTGACCGGCCGGAACCGCTGAGGCGGTCTGCAACGCGTCCTCGTCGGTGGGGGAGGAGCGCGCTGAGGCCGTATCGGCTGCGTCCCCCTGGCCTGCCACGCCCGCGGCGCCCAGGTCGATTCCGCCCGGACCGCCCCCAGGCGCGTCGCGGAAGAAGACCTCTCCGGTCACGGCGTCTATCCAATATAGCTTGACTGTCTGCCCGGGGGCATAGTGGTACCCCATGACCCCGAGATCCTTATCCCACTCCTTCGTGAACTGCGGCTCGGCGGGCGTGCGTATCTTCACGAGCCAGTACGCCCTCATGCCATCTTGGTGCAGTTCGCACTTCATGATCCCCCCGGCCGGGTCGCCGATCTCTCGCCTGGCGATCTCCTGCGCCCTCTCCGTGCTGACCGAGACGGGCACGGGCTCGCACGGGATGGTCTGGCAATAGCGGAAGACCTTGCCGTCCGACAGATCGACTGACACCCAGCACCGAGGAGCCAGTCCGACACGCGGTGGGTCGGCAGCATTCGGGCCCTCGCCGATGAAGTCAATGCGGGGCCGTTGCACAGGTTCGTGCCTGGAGCTGAACACGCGCGGTGGGGCCTTGCGCCACTCGAGCGAGGCCGAAAGGGGACCGATAATCCTCTCTGCCTCCCGCTTAGCGACAGCGAGGGCCTGCTCCTCCGACAGACGTGAGCGCTGCCCCGTGTCGAGCCAGGTTCGGCTGTAGCCTCTGAAAGTGCCAGACGATGCATCCACAGTGCATCGTCTTCCTCCCCACACGAAGGTGATCAGCGTGTTTGCGCCGTAGCCGTCCGGGGTCTGCACCTCCCAGCCCTCCATGGATGATCCCAAAGCCCGCTCCGCGAGCGCCCTGGCCTCGTCAATAGTCATGTCGCCCCTTCCGGCGCCCGCCCACGACGCCAAAAACAGGAGCGCCGCTGCCCACATTGCTGTACGGCTCATTCCCTGTCCTCCTGTCTGTCGTGTGATGCGTGTCAGAACGCCGGGCCCAGGGTGCCGGACGTGGAGTCACCAATCAACTGAAGAGTATCAAGCCCAGACGACGGCAGATAGCCAGGATCGAACGAGTCCATGGCGGTGTCATACGCCTGCTGTATGTTCATGTAGATCCACGCCGTGTGCTCGACATTCCAGTCGCCCTTGGTGACGCGGGGCCAGAAGGCGTCAGCGAACACCTGCCACCCGTCGGCGTGGACCTCGTCTGTGGCCGCGATGACAGCGCCGGCGTACCGGGCGGCCACCTCCTCGGCGAAGATAGGACCGCACACAACATACGTGTCGGTTGTGACGTCGTGAGGCTTCTCCTTCTTGTCCCATTCGTGCTCCCCGCTCTGAAGAAGGCAACACGCCAGGAGTGTGACGAGCTTGGCCTTGCTGCCCTGCCGGCTCGAAGGCCGGCAGGGGGATGAGAGCCGTGCTAACGGCGGCGGCGGCGGAGAACTACTACAGCCGCAGCCACACAGAGAAGGGTGCCGGCGGCGGACGCTGCCACAACCAGGATCGCGGGCCGGTGGCGCCCGCTCGAGGTTCCGGCCGGCCCACCACCGATGTAAGCGTCTCGGACGGTCAGAACATCGCCGGTCACTGCGTTCACGTCGACCCAGAGGGCTCGCACCGGCTGTCCTTCGCGCACCTTAGGAACCACGATCACCGACCAGGTCAGCACGCCCACCTCGTTGGGTTCCTGGTACAGGTGCGGCTCCCGGTTCACCCTTGCGTCCTTGTCCTCTACGGCGTCGCGGGCGATCTCGACCGCTTGATCGGCAGACACCTTGCACGGGATCGGATCGGGGCTCACCGGGACGTTGTACCCGAAAGCGCAGGTGCTCCCGTCGAGCAGTGAGACCCTCACGTAGCAATGTGGCGACGTGCAGGGCCGCGGCGGGGCGCCCCGTTCCCGCCCGGACCCGTACACCGTGACGTAGCCCTTCTCGGGCTCAGCTCGGGTCCGCCAAGACGTGATCCCCGCGAAGTCGGGGCCCATGCGCTTGCGCGCTTCGCTCTTGGCTGTCTGCTCCGCCACGTCGAGCGCGATTGTCGGCGGCGGGCACGGCACTCCATCGCGCTTGCCCGGCCATTCGGGGAACCCGCGGAAGTAGCCCGACGCGCGGCCGAGCTTCAGGTCCACGGTGACACTCTCCCTCCCGTGCTCGCCGTCGTAGAAGCATTGCAGGAAACGATCCGCATCCGGGATGCGGTTCGTCGTCGGCCGGGACAACGGTCCGCCCACGTACTTCTCGGCGATCTTCAGGGCCTGCTCGACGGACACATCGCCGAGGGCCACCCCGTTCAGCAGGAGCCAGGGCAGCATCATCAGAGCCGCAGAGCCCAGTGCTCGAGTCATGGCGGACCACCTCCGGTCTCCATCTGGTAGGCGAAGTGCAGGCCCCCGTCTCCGGTGATCTGGACTCGCGGGGCCTGGCTGGGCTCCCACAGACAATGATCGATCATCCACTGTGGGTTGTGGCTGGACACAAGGGTGTCGAGGGCGGCGGCAAGGGCCGACTGGAATGCCATGTCCTGCTCGGTGGTGTACTCCCAGAAGAGCTCATCGAACGCCTCGGCGCCGCTCGCTTCTGCCACGCCGTTCCACCCGAGAACCGCTTGGGCACACGTGTCAGCGATCGCTTGACCCAGGCTCGGGCCCGATACTGGGTAGGTCTCCGATGGGTTGTAGGGATCCACCCACAGCGTGTCTTCGAGTCCGTTGCACACGACTAGGTAGCACAGAAGCGCCTTGTCGGTCCTGGCGGTCCATCCGGCCACCGTATCAGCCCAGAGGTAGTCCCCGGGGTACGCGACGCCCAACATCGCCCCCCCGATCACGGGCGCGCCTACCGGCCCCAACGGCTTGTGGGCGCCGTCGGCCACGATCTCGATGACGCTGTCCTGCTGAAGGGCCGTCTCTAGGTTCGCCAGGGACGAGCTAGAGCACGGTACGACGCCTCCGCGGACTCCGACCTCGGGTACGCCGCTGTAGAAGCAGTGGCGAGTGGGCGTACCAGGCTGCAGGACCTCCCCCAAGGCCTCGTATGCGCGGCTGCACATGCCCTCTCCATCGAAGAAGACTGGTCCGACGAAGTGCGCGCTGGCCCGCACCTTGAACTCCAATGTGCCGGGGACGCACCACTTGGGAGCACCGGAGTGGGGGCTGCCTCCCGCATCTTGGTAGCTCACCGCCAGTGTGAAGTCCCCCGCCAAGCTGTACCTGTGATCCTCCGTCTCGACGTAGCCAACCGGCGTCGTCGGCACGGCTATCGAGGCGCCGACCGGTACCTCCATTCCGATCGGCCCCCATACGGTGTACGTGCCGGCAGTGGGTCGTTCCCACGGATCACCCGCGCTCGTCCAGACGTCCAAGGTCCAGAACCCGGTTCGGGGCGCCGTCGCGACAAAGCCCCTACTGGAGAACTGGTCGATCGAGAGCGTGGACGACAACGAGCATGCATGATCCGGGCCACCGGACGGCGCCGAGAGCATGCGCTCCTGGGCGTTTGCGTGGAGGTAATACAGGCCCCGCACTACGCCTTGCACGAGCTGCGCCATCGACGCGCGGCCATCGACGTCCGACGACAACTGGACGCTCACAGAGTCGCCGTCGGCGATGGGCACCATGCCGACCGTGGCGTCAATCACCCAGACCTGGGGATCTGCACCCGGTGGCAACACTTCGTACCCGTCGTCTATCACCGTCCCTAGCATGGCGGACGTGAGAGTCGTGACGACGCCGGCGAAGGGCATCGACACAGTCGCGTACCCGGCCGGCTCCACCTCGGACAGAAACTGCTCGACCAACGTCAGATTCTGCACATCGAAGGTTGTAGGCCCGAACGTAAGGTCCCCGCACTGGCCGCAGTGGACAACACATTTCACCTCCCACTCGGCGTCCAGGCAGCAGCCTGTGAACTGGAGCCCGGTCATGAACGCTCTCTGGCTGCCGAACATGCAGGACGTTCCCGCAGGGTGCTCCACAGTCCCATCCGGGTGCGTGACCGTGAACTCCGCGGACTCCGCGTTCTGAGGAACATCGACACGGAAGTGGACGTGGTCGCTGAGCGGGTACTCGGTGACCGGGTTCCAGCTCAGAGGCGTGCCGCCCTTACGCCCGAGCATCACGTCGCCGCTGGCTACGGCGGGGGAGGGTACAGCGAAAAGGAGGAGAAGGAAGACAATGGGCTTAAGCCCATTGCCCGTCACGCCACAACGGGCTGAAGCCCGCTGTCTTTGAACTGCCGGTGTCGGCGGAGCGCCGGCCCTTACTGAAGAGCCGAAGGTCAACACATCCGTACCCCCGTTCACATGACCTGGCTATTCTGACTGGTTGGGTGCGGTGTCTGCTCTGCTTGCCCCCTTTCGCCCACGCGGCACCAACCTGTGCACCATGCAGGAATCCAGACACGCCATTCGCCCGTGGGTTGCGGCCGTCCTCCAACTCGGGCACGAACCTGCTAGCGACAACGCCCGCGCCACAGCTCCCTCGCCTTGACGGCTCCCCGCGGCCATACCTAGAATCCGATGCGGCCCGCATTCCCCGCGGCAGGTGTGGGTCCGCGCGGCGGGGAAGAGCGGTTGTCCGTCTTTCTCGTACTCTTGAGCCGGGAGGCCAGCCTAACATGGCCGGTGTGCGCCTGGAGCACCTTACGAAGCGATTTCGAGAGGTCGTGGCGGTTAGCGACCTCACCCTATCCGTCCGCGACAAGGAGTTCCTCGTCCTCGTCGGGCCGTCGGGCTGTGGCAAGACGACCGCGTTGCGAATGGTCGCGGGCCTGGAGGAGATCACGGCCGGGGACATCTACATCGGCGATCGCCTTGTCAACGATCTGATCCCCAAGGATCGGGACATCGCGATGGTGTTCCAGAACTACGCGCTCTACCCGCACATGACCGTGTACGACAACATGGCCTTCGGCCTACGGATGAGGCGGGTGCCGAAGGACGTGATCCGTGAGGAGGTCGGCTCTGCCGCCGAGATCCTCGGCCTTCAGAACCTGCTGAACCGCAAGCCGAAGCAGCTCTCGGGCGGCCAGCGTCAGCGCGTCGCTCTCGGCCGGGCGATCGTACGCCGGCCGCAGGTCTTCCTCATGGACGAGCCGCTCTCAAACCTGGACGCGAAGCTGAGGGTCCAGACCCGCGCGGAGCTCATCAAGCTCCACCGCGAGCTCGGCATCACCACGATCTACGTCACACACGACCAGGTTGAGGCCATGACGATGGGCCACCGCATCGCCGTCATGAACGAGGGCATCATGCGGCAGTGCGACACCCCGTTGCGCCTCTACCGGCATCCCGCGAACGTGTTCGTCGCCGGCTTCATCGGGAGCCCCGCGATGAACTTCTGCGAGGGCACCGTGACCGTCACGAACGGCACGGCGACGTTGACGACCTCGGGGTTCAGGGTCGGCTTCCCCGCGGAGCGCACGGCCTGCCTCAAGCCGTACGACGGGCGGAAGATCATCTTCGGTGTCAGGCCGGAGGACGTCCACGACAAGGCCATCTCGCTCGTGGCCCCGAGCGAGGCGAACACGAGCTCGATCGCCGTGGACGTGATCGAGCCGATGGGTGATCGGTGCATCATCTACGCCAGAGCGGGCGAGGACACCCTGATCGCCTCCATCCCGTCCGAGACCAAGGCCCGGGAGCTCACCGACCTGGCCGTCGTGCTCGACATGCAGAAAACGCACGCCTTCGACCCCGCCACAGGGGACGCGGTATTCCCCGTACCGCCACCGCCCGACGCGCAGGCCGAGGACGACCTCGGTACTGAGGGTTAGGGCGCGAGCAGGCCTATGTGGGGCTGGATCAGCAAGAGCGTGAACCGGCTGCGGCCGGAGGTCAGCGAGGATGTCTACGAGGGCGAGGAGATGGACTTCCTCGACCACCTCGAGGAACTCCGCATCCGGATCCTAAGGGCCCTTCTCTACATAGCCGTCGCTTCGCTCATCTGCCTGGCCGTCGCGAAGAACGTGGTCATAGACTTCCTCATGAAGCCCCTTGTCGACGCGATGGGCGGCACCGACGCCAAGTTCCTCATCACCGAGCCCCTTGAAGCCATGATGACTTGGTTCAAGGTTGACATCGTGGCCGGCCTGGCTATCTCGCTCCCCTTCGTGGCGTGGGAGATGTGGGCGTTTATCGCGCCCGCCCTGTCCCGTCGCGAGCGCCGTGTGACCAGGTTCATCATCGGCGTGTGCCCGGCGCTCTTCCTATGTGGCGCCGCCTTCATCTACATGGTCTTCCCGATGGCGCTCAGGTTCCTGCTGAGCTTCGCTACGCTGTTCCCACGAGCACAGGTGATGCTCCGTCCGTGGCAGTCGCTCACGATGATGATCACCCTCATGCTCGGGATGGGGCTCGTCTTCCAGATGCCCCTCGTCATCGCGGCGCTCGCGCGGTTCGGCCTGGTGAGCGCGCGCGGGCTGCTGCGGGTCTGGCGCCACGCTATCGTCGTCATCGTCGCGCTCGCGGCGATCATCACGCCGACTTGGGACCCCGTGAATCTGTCCCTTGTGGCGGTGCCGATGATCGGGCTCTTCTTCCTCTCGGTTGGCGTGGCGGCGCTTATCGAGCGCCGGGAGGCGCGATCCGGGCGTCCACCTATCGAGCGGCCCCACAGGACGCTGTCCGAGCGCATTCGGTCCTGGCGGATGAGCCGCGAGCACCCCGATGACTTCGGGCCAGGCGGCGCGGAGGACAACACGGACTAAGGGCAAGGGCGCGGCGGGATCACGTCTCGCCCCGGACGGCCACACCGGGCCGCTCCTATGGCCGAGGGGGCGGGTGTGAGAGGCCACGTGGCCGGAAGCCCCTGGGGCTGGGCGGCCCTCACTCCGACCCTCTCCCGGGGGGAGAGGGAGAACAGCGGTTCGCGTGGACATCGGCGTCTCTGACTTCCTCCGCGAGCTCGCCGCCGGCTCCGACATGCCGGGTCGGATGGCGGCGCAGTGGGATGCGCCCGGACGCAAGGCCAAGCTGGCGCCGGTGCCGGGCTGGCTCGATCCGGGCCTGGCGCAAGCGCTCGCGGAGCGGGGCATCGGCGAGCTGTACTCGCACCAGGCTGAGGCGCTGGAGCTGGCCCGCGAGGGACGCAGCTTCGTTGTGGCGACCGGCACGGCCAGCGGAAAGTCGCTATGCTACAACCTGCCGGTCGTGCACGACCTGCTGCGACGAAAGACGGATCGGGCCGTCTATCTTTTCCCCACGAAGGCGCTGACGCACGACCAGCGTCGCAAGCTCGGCGACCTGCTGGACAGCATGCAGCTCCGCACCGCCACGTACGACGGCGACACGCCCGCTGAAGACCGCCCGGCCGTCCGCCGCCACGCGCACATTGTGATGACCAACCCCGACATGCTCCACCTCGCGATCCTGCCGAATCACAGGCTGTGGGCCGAGCTCCTTGGGCAGCTAAGGTACGTCGTGCTCGACGAGCTCCACACCTACCACGGCGTGTTCGGCAGCAATGTCGCCCACGTCATCAGGCGGCTCAGGCGGCTCTGCGCGCACTACGGCTCGACGCCGACCTTCATCGCGTCGTCGGCCACTGTCGGGAATCCGCGCGAGCTCGCGGAGCACCTCTGCGGGACCCCGTTCGAGGTCGTGGACGCGGACGGCTCTCCGTCGGGCCGCAAGGTTGTGACCGTGTGGAACCCCGTGCTCGGCGACGACGGCCCGGAACCCGCGTCTGTCAGCGCCCACGAAGTGGCCTCCCGGCTCGTGGCCCGTCTCGTCGCGGCCGGGCTTCGGACGATAGCGTTCGTGCAGAGCCGCAGCGCCGCGGAGACGCTGATGCTCCGGGCGAAGGGTCTGCTCGCCGGGAGGGGGAGGGGACTCTCCCGGAAGCTGCTGGCCTACCGGGGGGGCTACCTGCCCGAGGAACGGCGCGACATCGAGGGCAAGCTCGTTACAGGCGAGCTGCTCGCGGTGGTCTCGACCTCGGCTTTGGAGCTGGGCATCGACATAGGGGGGCTTGATGCCTGCGTCATCGTCGGCTACCCGGGCAGCGTGTCCAGCGTGTGGCAGCAGGCCGGTCGCGTTGGGCGGACGGGGCGGGACAGCGCGGTGTTCCTGGTGCCGTTCGAGGGCACGGTGGACCAGTACATAGCGCGGCACCCGGAGCTCCTCTCCACCGAACTCGTCGAGCGCGCGACGTCCGACCCCGGAAACCGTTTCATCCTCGGCTCGCACCTGCTCTGCGCGGCGAAGGAACTCCCGCTTGCCGAAGGGGATATCGGTGAGTACTGGCCCGATTGCCCGGAGCCGGAAGAGCTCCTCGGCAGGCTGGCCGACGCGGGGTACGTCGAGCACAGAACGCGCTGGTACGCCGCACCGGGCCTGGAGCCCGCGGCGGACGTGAGCCTGAGATCGTCATCCGGCCGCGCCTTCGAGATCATCCACGCCGAGGGCGGCGGCCTCGTGGGCACGGTCGGTGCGGCGACGGCGCTCTACTACCTGCACCCCGAAGCGATCTACCTGCACCAGGGCGAGAAGTACATCGTGCGCGAGCTCGACCGCGCGAACCGACGGGCCGTCGTCGGCCCCTCGGAGGCGACGTACACTACCAGGCCGCGGATCGGCGTTGGTGCGTCGGTGGACCGCGAGCTGGACACCGTCGCCATCGGTGGGGCGAGGCTCGTCTTCGCCGAGATGACGATGACCACGCGGCTGGTGGGCTACTCCGCCATCCCCGACATGGGCCGGGGTCAGACCCGCGAGACGCAGCTCGAGATCGACCCGGAGACGATGGAGACGGTCGGGTTCCTGCTGTGCTTTGGGCAGCAGGTCGTCTCGCGGCTCTCCGGGCTCGCGCGCGACCCTCTGGGCTCGCTGCACGCGTTCGAGCACGCGGCGGTGGCCGTCATGCCGCTGCTGTGCTCGTGCGGCAGGCATGACATGATGGGCTATTCGACGCTGCTCGACAGCCACGCGCAAGGTCCCGTGGTCTGCCTGCTGGACAACCATCCCGGCGGCGTGGGGCTTGCCGAGGCCGCGTTCGAGCGCTTCCAGGAGCTCCTGCGGCTGGTCGGGCGAGCGGTGCGCGAGTGCCCGTGCGAGGATGGGTGCCCCGGGTGCGTGCAGTCGCCCTCATGCGGCTCGAACAACCGCCCGCTCGACAAGGTGGGAGCTCTGGAGGTGTTGGGGGGCTTGTGCGCCCACACACCATCTGCTACCATGTGATCGAGGCTCCTTGCCGTCACATCCAGCCGTCCCCCCAATGGCCCAACCACCCGCGGCAAGGAGCCTCATTCTTGTCCGTGACACTTCCACAGACAATCCACAAGATTCTGTAACCCTCTCTCGACGCCCCACGTATACACACTCGGATCGCAACCGTGCAGGGCGTGAGAGGAGAGAGAGCCATGGACCAGCGGGCAACGCTCAGATCCGAGTTGGCCTCAGCTACCGCGATCGAGACGATCAGCTATCTGAGCGCGAACCCGAATCACTCCGTGTCGGCCCGGCGCCTCGCCGAGCGGATCGACAGGGACGAGCGGAGGGTCCTCGGGGCGCTCGAGGCGCTCGTCGACCGTGGCATCGCTCAGTGCGAAGTCGCGCCGAGGGGCGCGCAGCTCTACCGCTTGTCGCCCACCCCGGTTGTCTGGAACCTCGCGACGGCTCACCGGGCCCACGCGGCCTGATCCCCCCATACCAGACGCTGGACCAGTCTCCGGGCGGGGCTCCACCCCGCCCGGAGCCATGTACGCGGGCCCCGGGCATCGCAGGTGCCGGAAGCCCATGCCATGAATGAGTGAGAGCCGGAGGACGGACTCCGGGGGCGGCCTTGGCGGGATGGCGCGAAGGAGCACGTGTATGTCCATGCGCCGCACGCTTCGGCCCGTCGCGTTCCTCGCGGTTTCCCTTGTGCTTGCGGGTTCTGCGGGCTCAACTGCCTCGGTCCAGGACCAGTGGCCGGCCGGCCTGTACATGGGTCAGACCGTGGGCAGAGCGCTGGGCGGCACCATCGGGGCGATGCAAGACAACTCCGATCTGGGGTTCCATTCCGGCATCTGCCTGTTCGGTACCTGTGTTGAGCAGGAGAAGGCCGCGCTCGCTCCTATCAGCCTCGAGAAGGACGTGGACTACTTATTCGTGGGCGCGTGCGATGAGGACGCTTCAGACGTCCGGATCCGCGTGCTGGACGCCGATGAGGCCGAGCTGGCCGCCGAGGACGAGCCCGGGCAGATCGGCGCGCTGGCATTCACCCCCGAGTCGGACGGCGACTACTGGGTTGAGATCGGCTTGCCCGATGCCAAGTCGCCGGCCTTCTGCGCGCTGGCGATACTGGCCGCCGGTGGAGTGCGAGTCTCGCAGGATGCCCTCTTCGCGACGGCCGACGCGTTCTCGAAGTACGCTGAAGGGCTTCGCGCGAAGGTGCCCGATCTCGCCTTCCACTCGGGGGAGAACGAGTGGGGCCTTCTTGGCGCCGTCGCGGCCGAGGGTGAGATGGTCGGCTTGGCGGGGCTGGCGTACAACGGCACGACCCACATATTCGGGGCCGCGGCCGGCGCGGGCGTGACCGGGACCAAGCTGTCGCTAGCGGACGCCGACGGGAACGCGCTCGAAGAGGCGGAGCAGGCGGACGAGGCGGTCGTCACCTTCTCGCACGAAACTGAGGAGGACGCGGAGTACCAGCTCATCCTGGAGGGGGCGACGGCCGACCCGCCGGGCTTCGTGTTCATATCGGTTCTTGAGTCGAAGGGGAACTGACACCGTGCCAACGCAAGGCGGGAATGTCCTGATACCTGCGGAGCGGAAGTGTCATGCCGGGATCGTTCCCTAGGCGGCCGGCCGTGAGCCAACGCTGCCCTGTGCCGGTGCCCGAGGCGCGACTCCCCAGTGGTGACCGATAGTCACGGCGATCCTCTCGGGGCGCAGATCCCTACGTGGCGGGTATCGCGGCCGGCCCCCTATGGCGCTCACGGGAAGCCGCGCGCTCTTGGACACGACGGCGTGCTCCGGGAGCACCTCCAATGGTACAGGGCGGCCCAGTGTGGCCGCCCGACTGCCACACACCGTCGGCCGCGAGAACATGGTAACCTATCGCGACGCCATAGCCTCTGCGCTGGACCGGTATGTCCACAGCCCTCACCATCATAGGCATCGCGTTCGGACTCGCGATGGACGCGTTCGCCGTCGCGATCGCGGTCGGCCTCGCACTGGGCCGGCCGTCGGGCCGCCAGTTCTTCCGACTGGCCTTCCACTTCGGCTTCTTCCAGTTCATGATGCCCATCGTCGGCTGGGGCGCGGGAGAGCTCTCGCGCTCGCTGATAGAGAGCTTCGACCACCTGCTGGCCTTCGGACTCCTCGCGTACATCGGCGCCAAGATGATCTGGGCCGGGCTTCACCACGATGGCGACAGAGTCGAGGGCGACCCGACCAAGGGCATGTCGCTCGTCGTGCTGTCCGTCGCCACGAGCATAGACGCGATGGCCGTGGGCCTGAGCCTGTCGGTGATGGAGATCGGCATCTGGGTGCCGTGCGTCGTCATAGGCCTCTTCGCGGCCGGGATGACGATTCTGGGGATGATGCTGGGCCGCGTCGGCAAGGTCGGCACGGGCCGCTACGCGCAGATCGCCGGCGGCCTGGTCCTGGCCGGGATCGGGGTGAAGATCCTGGCCTCACACCTGGCCGGATAGCCGGCTAGGTCACATCCCACACGTGCACCAGCGGTTTGTCGCCGTCGCCGAACGTCTCGAACACATATAGGTGCCCGCGCTCGCGATCGAAGCAGCAGGCGCCGATCTGGTACTTCTGCTGGGTCCCCGTGACATTGAAGAGGCGATCCGTGAGGTCCATCGTCGCGTACGGCTGCGGCTCCCACGGCTCCATCGTGCCGGCCGCGACAGCCGCCAGGTCGGACGGGTCGTAGAACAGCATCTGCGCCACGAAGCCGGTGCTCCACCATCCGCGCTGGTTCTCGGGATCGGGGGGGTAGGGCGGCTCCCACAGGCTGCCATCGGGCAGACCGTACCAGCAGTCGCCCGTGCCCTTGGTGCCCACGAAGACCACCGCCGCTCTGTCCGCCGCCGTGAGCCACGCGACACCCATCCACGCGTCCGCATGGTGGTAGTTGTACATGACGTGATAGGGCTCGGGATCCTCCAGGTTGTTCGAGTAGCCAAGAAGCTGCGTAGCGTCCAGGACCGTGCCGTCCGGCGGGGGATTCCCTTGGTTCCAGGGCCCGATGGTGAACAGGTTCGGCCCCTGCCCGCCCCAGCCTCCGTCGCGGAAGCGCCCGGTTGCCAGGAGCTGCCCGGGGGTATTCGCCGTGGCCCACGACTCCGGAACGTCGCACATGTAGTCGTTGACCCGGTAGAAGGAGTAGTCGCCCACGCGCCAGGCGCCCTGCGAGCCGGTAAGGTCGAGCTCGCACCACATGTGCGTCGGCTGCTGCTCCGCCTCGCTCTCGTGGAAGTGCTGCCCCCAGCAGAGGTACAGCTTGCCGCTCGTCTGCGCACCCTGGGCCGGCAGGTACGCGAGCCCGGTGCGGATGATCTCCTGGTATGCGTCGAGGTGGCCGACACCCACGCGCACGTCGGTGAACGGCTGCAGAGTGGTCGCCGTGTTGAGCTCGTCCACGTTGTGCGCGGCCGAGACAACCGGCGCGGGGATGCTGACCTCGGAGACCTGCTTCTCTATGTCGTTGCCTGTGCCGAAGATGGAGCCCGGGTAGCCGTCATTGGGACCGCCCGGCTCGCCGCCGGGGTAGTAGGCGGCCGCGTCGCCGCTCCACGACCAGCTCGACCCACCCGACGCGTCGGGCAGCCGAAACGCGCCGCGATACACGAGACCCGCTGGTTGGACGAGGCCGGCGGGGACCACGCCGTCGCCGCCGCCGTCATCGCCGCCGTCGCCGGGCGGTGCCTGGGCTTGGGGAGTACAGCCGAGCGCGAGCGCCACAAGGGCAGGAAGAGCAAGGGAGGCGAGTGCGAGGGCTCTCATCGGTTCGTCCCTTCTGCGAGTCCACCGAGCGGCTCGGGCGACATGCCAGTGCGTCCTACGTGGGTGGCTTCCCCGACGCTCTGCGGCCTCCTTCCCAGCAGACTCCGTGTGGGGCAGCCGTCGCGGCTGCCGCAGTCGGCGGTTCGTGGGGAGCCGCCCGCGTGACGCGCCGTGGACACCAGATGAGACAATGGGCTTCAGCCCATTGCACGTCCGGGCATCGCAGCAATGGGCTGAAGCCCGTTGTCCCAAGGGCCTCACTAGCAGGCGCTGGCCGCCACGCCGGCGAACAAGCCAGTGCATCGGCAGCATTGCACACAAGGAGGGGGCGCGCGTGCCGGAGACCATTGTCTACAGGCACAACCCGCCGCGCGATCTGGCGGCTACGCTCGCGTGGGCCCGCGGGCTGCTCATCCTCATTCTGCTGGTGTGGGCCTTCAGGCAGTACTTCAGCGTGCGCAGTGGGTTCGGCGGCATCCGGTTCAGGTGGGAGCACCCGGACGCGTACCCGACGGTCGAGCCCGGCGATGTCTTCACCCACATCTACTGGCCGATCGGCATGACGGTCGTGTGCCTCGCCCTCCTGGCGAGCTCGGCGATCCGCTTCGTGTTGGACCGACGCGCTGTAACCGCCATCAAGGGCTGGGCAGGCGCCACGGTCGGTGACGACGGACTCGAGCTTCGCCTGATCGGCTGCTTGGCTACTCGCGCCTTGCGCCTCGGATGGGACGAGGTTATCGGCGCGTGGCTGTTCGGTGACCTGCTCAAAGCGCCGCACGTGCTTGTTCAGGCGACCAGGCGGCGACGGTACCGACTGCCGCCGCACATGGACCACCCCGCGGAGTTCGTCGCTCAAGTGGCGAGCAGGGCCCGGGGGGTGAGTGCCAGGTGATCGGGATCTGGTCTATCCGGTGGACCCGCTTCGGCTGCGTGGGCGTGACGGCCCTCGGGCTCCTCGCCTGCATCGTCGGCTGGGTGGCCTGGATGCGCGGTAGCCCCAGCTACGCCCCCGGTTCGGGCGACGTGCTCGGGCTGCGCATGAGGGCGGCGCTGGGCGTGTCGCTCAAGGACTGGCAGAATGAGACGGGCGGGAACCTGATCACCATCGCGGCCCAGAGCGATCAGGCGGACGTTATACGGTATCTGGTGAGCCAGGGCATAGACCCTGACGACCGCGGCGGCAGGCAGCAAACTCCGCTCGAGACGGCCATATCGTTCCACTGCCCCTCGTCGATCCCGGCGCTCGTTGAAGCGGGGGCGGACCTGGGCGGAGTCGTGGAGCAGGCGGTCGCTGGCGGTGATGTTGAGATCACTCGTGTTCTCCTTGACGCCGGCGCCGATCCCTCCGTGTCCGGGTCGGAGTGTTACCCCCTGGTGGAACTTGCCGTGCTCAACCGTCACCTTGATGTCGCGAAGCTGCTTCTTGAACACGGAGCCGACCCCGATGCCTGCCGCCCACGTAACGTGACGGCTCTGATCACGACCATCGAGCAGGCGGATCCTCAGGCCGCCGAGATGCTGCTGGAACACGGCGCGGACCCCAACAAGAACCCACCCGACTATTACACTCCGCTCTTCTATGCCGTGATGGAGCGGCAGACCGATGTCGTGGGCGTCCTTCTCGATCATGGCGCTGACCCCAACTTCCTGGGGATCACACCGGTCACGCCGCTGAGCGTGGCGGCTGAGGCCGACGATCTGGCGGACGCCCAACTGCTCCTCGAACACGGGGCCGATCCCGATGCCATCAGCACGTCCGTCATGTACGGTCACCGCATAACCGCCACTCCCCTCGGCGACGCACGTAGCCAGGAGATCGCTGACCTTCTGAGGTCACACGGCGCCACGAAGAAGCTTCATCTGCGCGATCCCGAACTGACACCTCCGCCAGCTAGAGGGAATCAGCCGACGCCGGAACAGCGTGAGGCCCAGCCGGGCGGGGGGACGCAGCATCGACCCGGGCGCGCGGACAGACCAGCCTAGTAGAGACATCGCACGCAAGGAGGGGGCGCGCGTGCCGGAGACCATTGTCTGCAGGCACAGCCCGCCGCGCGATCTCGCGGCCACGCTCGCGTGGGCTCGCGGGCTCCTCATCCTGATCCTGCTGGGCTGGGCGTTCAGGCAGTGCCTCAGCGTGCGCGATGGGTTCGCCGCGGAGCAGTACGACCTTGATCACGCGGTATTGTCTGGGACACTCCCGCCCGGGCATCTCTCTGAGAACGTCTACTGGCCGATAGGAACTACGGCTCTCTGCTTCATCCTGCTCGCCAGCTCCCTCACCAGGTTCGCATTGGACCGACGCGCGATCGCCGCGCTACACGGCTGGGCGGGCGCCACGGCGACCGATGACGGGCTCGAGCTGCGCCTTATCGGCCGCCTGGGTTGTCATGCGATTCGTGTCCCGTGGGATGAGGTGATCGGCGCGCGGCTGTACCGCGACATCTTCAACGCACCGCACGTACTGGTCCGAGCCACCAAGCGGAGGCGGTACAAGCTGCCGCCCTACATGGAAGACGCCGCGGGCCTCGTCGCTGAGGTGTCCCGCCGCGCACAGGGGGTGAGCCGCCGGTGAGCGACATCTGGTCTGCGCGCTGGTATCGCCTCGGGTGCGTGGGCGTGATGGTCTTGGGCGTCGTTGCCGGCATCGTCGGTTGGGTAGTCCGGATGCGCGGCAGCCCGGACAGCGCCATCATGGCCGGCGACCTCGTTGGGCTCCGAGCCAGGGTGTCCCTCGGCGTATCGCCCACAGAGTGGCGCGATGTCGCGGGAGAGTCGCTCCTCACCATCGCCGTCCGTGAGAACCAGCCTGACGTGATCGAGTACCTCGTCAGGCGCGGCGCTGATCCGAACGGCGCTGAGGCGAACGGCCAGACCCCTCTGGGCACTGCGGTGATGTGTCAGGCCCCCGCGTCGGTGCGTGCGCTGCTCCGCTGCGGCGCTGACTTGGAGGCGCGCGACCAGTGGGGCGAGACGCCGCTCGTGCAGGCGGTCTCACATGGGTCGCCCACGTTCACGGAGTTCCCCGGCCAGAGAGTCGATGTGGTGCGAGCGCTGCTCGATGCCGGGGCCGACCCCTCTTCGGCCGACAGCCGCGGCTGCCAGCCGCTCTTCCTGGCCTTGTTCCACAGGGACCTGGACTGCGCGAAGCTGCTGCTGGAGCGCGGAGCCGACCCGAACGCGGGCAGTTCCGACGGTCAGTCGCCCCTAGCCGAGGCCATCGGTATAGGAGAGTCGGAGATCGTCGAACTCCTGCTCGACCGCGGTGCCGACCCGAATAGGGAGCTCGGGGGCTTCCCCACGCCGCTCGTCTGGGCGGTGGTGCAGCAGCGAACCGAGATGGTGCACGCCCTCCTCGAGCACGGCGCCGACCCCGACCTCGCCGATGCGGACGGGGTCACCCCGCTGAGCGTAGCCGTCCGCACCGATGAACTCGTGGCGGCGCGATTGCTGCTCGATAGCGGCGCGGACCCGAACGCCACCAGCTCATCTGTTCGCTTCGGTGAACCGGTGACCGTAACGCCTCTCGATGAAGCCTACAGCCGCGCGATGATCGACCTTCTGAAGTCGTACGGAGCCAGCGAGCGCACTCGCCCCCATGGGCTGCTCGACTTGCTCCTCGGAGTCAGGTAGAGGGGGTACGCTCGCGCGCGGCCCCGCGCTCTGCCCTAGTAGGTTGTCACGCCCGGCACGGGGACGGGCCCGCTGTCGTACGGTAGGTCGACTGTCAGGTCCTCCTTGGGGCCCCACTGCCATCCGGCATCAGCGATCTGGTCATAACTGACCCTCTTGCCCGTGTAGGCCGAGGTGCGGCCCATGATCGCGGCGATGCACGACTTAACTACGTCGGTCGCGTTGTTCACATGCGCGCCGCCGCGGATCGCGTTAGCGAGGTCCGCGTGCTCCTGCACGTAGGGGTCTCGCCGATTGCCGTCATGACCCCAGACGTGGTTGCCGCTCGCGTCGTAGATGTGCCCCCAGCAGTTCGCGTAGCCCTTGGTGCCGATCACCCAGTCGGACACATCCCCGTCGCAGCCCGCGATCTGGCGACATAGGCTCTGCATGCCGACGCCGTTGCCCATGTCGAAGTCCACCGCGAAGAAGTCATAGCTATCGCCGAACGTCTTGCGCCCCCGGAAGCCCATTCCCAGCGCGCTCACGGGCGTCTTGCCCAAGAACCACAGGCACGCGTCGATGTTGTGGACGTGCTGCTCCACGATGTGGTCGCCCGACAGCCAGTAGAAGTGCTGCCAGGACCTGATCTGCTCGCCGACGGTCGGCGGCTTGTCCGTCCGCTCCCAGCCACCGAGCGGCCCGCCGACCCAGTAGGCGCGCGCGCCGATCAGGTCGCCTATGGCGCCGTCGTCGACGCGCTTCTTGCACTCGAGGTAGTTGGCCTCGTGGCGGCGCTGTGTCCCTACGACGACGTTCAGGCCCTTCTGATCGGCGAGCACCGCCGCCGCAGCTATCCTCTTGGCGCCAACCGGGTCGACGGCGATGGGCTTCTCCATGAAGACATGCTTCCCGGCCTCGATAGCCGCGGGGAATTCGAACTGGCGGAAGTAAGGCGTCGAGGCTGAGAGGACGACATCGACATCCGTCTCGATCAGCCGCTGATAGCAGTCGAATCCCGTGAAGCACATCTCGTCCGGGATCCGGATGCCCTTGTCGCCGACGAGGCCGTCCCGGCAGCGCTTGACCCTGTCCTCAAAAAGGTCGGCCAGGGCGATGACGGTCACGTTCTCGCTGGCTTCCAGCCACTGACGCACCGCGCTCTGGCCTCGGCCCCCGCAGCCGATCAGGCCCGCCTTGAGAGTGTCGTTCTGGGCGTAGCCCTTGCGTGAGCCGACCCACGCGGCGCCGGCCAACGCCGCCACGCCGGCCGACCTGAGGAAGTCCCGTCTGGACATGCCGTTCTCATCCGCCATTGTCTTCGTAGTCCTCTCTCTCCGTCACAGCGATAGCGTGCCCGGGGCGATTCCCCGGGCCGACGGGTGTAGTTAGGGGACGGGCGCGCGAATACCTGCCTCGCAGTGCCGACCTCGTGCGCCCTCACCCCGCCCTCGCTCGGGTCGAGCGCCCCTCTCCCCGGGGAGAGAGGCAGGGGTGAAGGCGGCCTCGGGCAGCTAGCGCCGGCGCCTGTTACAATAGGCGATGTCTGACACCTGAAGGGACAGCCCGGCTTGACCTGTGCTCTGCTGTCGGCGCTCCTTGCGGCGGTCTCGCCTAGCGCTCCGGGCGAGGCTCTGCGGCGTTGCGAGTTCGCCGAGCCGGCGATGGGACTCACGGTACGCATCGTTCTCTACGCCCCCGACGAGGACATGGCCCTCGACGCGGCCAAGGCGGCCTTCGTGCGCATTCGTGAGCTTAGCCGGTTGATGAGCGACTACGACCCCGACAGCGAACTCCGACAGCTCTGTCGCACCGCCACGGCCGAGCACGCGGTCAGGGTCAGCGATGACCTGTGGCGCGTCCTCGTCGCCGCGCGCGAAGTCTCCGAGGCGACCGGGGGCGCGTTCGACATCACGGTCGGGCCCGTTGTGGCTGTCTGGCGCAAGGCCAGGGCCCTGCGGGAGCTCCCGACCGAGGATGAGATGCATGAAGCCCTTCGCAGCACCGGCTATGAGCACGTGGTTCTAGACCGCGACCGGCAAACCGTGCGCTTGACGGCCCCGAACATGCGTCTGGACTTGGGGGGCATCGCCAAAGGCTATATCATCGGCCAGGCGCTGAGGATGCTTGTCGACCGGGGCTGCCCCTCCGCGCTGATCGATGCTGGCGGCGACCTGACGCTCGGCGACGCACCGCCTGAGAAGGATGGGTGGCGCATAGCGCTCGCGGGTCTCACCTCGGCCCCGCCCGAGACGTACCTCTGCCTCGCGAACGCGGCGGTGGCCACTTCGGGTGACAAGTGGCAGTTCGTGGAGGTGAACGGACTCCGGTACTCTCACATCGTCGACCCGCGGACCGGCAAGGCTCTGACCGGGCGCCGATCGGTGACGGTAGTGGGTCGCGACTCGACGACCACCGATGCGTGGGCTACGGCGCTCAACGTCCTCGCTCCGGACGAGGCCGCGGCCTCGCTGGCAGGCAGATCGTACATCGCCGCACATGGCGAGTACGACCTCGACGGACGGTACACGACCGAGGAGTCGCCGGGATGGTCGGACCTGGTGGTCACCGGATCACTGCGGCGTATGTACGATGATTGAGGCAGAAGCATCGACCTTTCGTGAGGAGCTGTCGCAAGCATGAGTCCCACCTGCACTCAGACAAGGCCCGAAGCCTGGGCCGCCGTTGCGCTCGCGCTCGTGGCCGTCGCCGCCTGCGTCTCTCTGGCGCCGGCCGGTGTCAGCGCGGCGGACGACGAGACCGATCCGATCCTCCTGCCAGCCACGGACTGGCTCCCTGAGCCGGTGCCGCTCGAGAACGCGGACGCGACGGCCGAGGCGGAGATGAAGCCTTACACTGAGACCATTCCGGGCACCAGTATCACCTTCGACATGGTGCCGATCCCTGGCGGGACCTTTGTCATGGGCAGCGCCGATGGCGAGCCCGGGCACCAGACCAGTGAGGGGCCTCAGTTCACGGTCGAGCTGGAGCCGTTCTGGATGGGCAAGTGCGAGGTCACCTGGAACGAGTACGACCTCTGGCTGATGGGGATCGACAAGCTGCGCCGCACGAAGGCGGGCGGCGAGCAGACTCCCCAGGACCTCGTGGCCGACGCGATCACGATGCCGACGCCGCCCTACATCGACCTGACCTTCGGCATGGGACGCGACGGCATGCCGGCGATTTGCATGACCCAGTTCTCCGCGAAGATCTACTGTAAGTGGATCGCCGCGAAGACGGGCCGCTACTACCGACTGCCCAGTGAGGCCGAGTGGGAGTACGCCTGCAGGGCCGGCACAACCACTGCCTACTTCTTCGGCGACGCCCCCGCGCAGCTCGGCGACTATGCCTGGTGGGACCCCAACTGCGACATGTCAATACACCGCGTCGGGCAGAAGCTGCCCAACCGCTGGGGCCTGCTAGACATGTACGGCAACGCGGCGGAGTGGGTCCTGGACAAGTTCACCCCGGACGGGTACCCCATCGAGGCGGGCAGTACGGTCAGGGAGCCGGTCGTGGTGCCGGAGAAGGAGCACCCGCGCGTCGTGCGCGGCGGCAGCTACCTCGACAGCGATCCCGCGAAGCTGCGGAGCGCGGCGCGGGTCGGCTCCGACCCAAGCTGGAAGGCGAGCGACCCGCAGTTCCCGCAGAGCATCTGGCACCATACGAACGCCTTCGGCGTAGGCTTCCGCGTAGTGCGCCCGCTCCGCATACCCACTCATGATGAGGCCCTGAAGTACGACGTGGACGCGCAGCAGGCCAAAGACTACAAGGCATATCCGAAGAACCGCGGGCACGAGTAGGGGCGCATGGCAATGCGCCCTCCTAACGGGCAGTGGGCGAAGCCCAGTGTCTACTGCAGCGCTCAGAACCCCGTCTGCTCCGTGCGTGCGATGATCTCGTTCTGGAGGTCGGGGCCGAGGCCGACGAAGTAGTCGCTGTACCCGGCCACACGGACGATCAGGTCGCGGTGCTCGTCCGGGCGCGCCTGGGCCTGGCGCAGGGCGTCCGCGCTTACCACGTTGAACTGGATGTGATGTCCGCCCATCGCGAAGTATGACCTGATGAGGTGGACCAGGCCCTGCAGCCCGTTCTCGCCCTCCAGCACTTGCGGTGTGAACTTCTGGTTCAGAAGCGTTCCGCCCGTGCGCCAGTGCGGGATACGCGCCGCAGACCGTATCACGGCCGTCGGCCCGAGCCGGTCCGCCCCGTGTTCGGGTGAGACCCCATCCGACAGTGGCAGCCCGGCCTTGCGGCCGTTCGGCAGCGCGCCCACTACCGAGCCGAAGTACACGTGCACCGTGGTCGGCAGGAGGTTGACGTGGTACTCGCCGCCCTTGGTGTTCGGCCGCCCGTCGAGCGCGTCGTAGTACGCCTCGAAGGCCTCGCGCATCACGCTGTCCGCGTACTCGTCATCGTTCCCGTAGCGCGGGCCCTTGTTGAGCAGCCTCCGCCTCAGTGGCTCCTGCCCGTCGAAGTCCGCCGCCGCCGCGGACAGCAGGCCCTCCATCGTCAGCGACTTCTCGTCGAAGACGTGGTACTTGATCGCCGCGAGCGAGTCGGTCAGCGACCCGAGGCCCACGCCCTGGATGTACGTCGTGCGGTAGCGCGGTCCGGCGCCGTGGTAGTCGACTCCCTTGGCAATGCAATCGTCCACGAGCAGCGACATGAACGGGGAGGGCATCTCGCGGAGGAAGAGCTGCTCGATCCTGTCATTGCCCTCGATCTTGAGGTCGACGAAGTGCTGAAGCTGCGTCCGGTAGGCGGTCATGAGGTCGTCGAATGTCCGGAAGGTGAGCGGGTGCCCTGTGTGCGGGCCGAGCCGCTTGCCGGTGCGCGGGTCGACGCCGTCGCCCAAAGCGATCTCGAGGATCTTCGGCCAGTTGATGTACCCGGTTAGAGTACAGCTCTCATGTCCGAACGCGGCGACCTCGACGCAGCCGCTCGCGCCGCCGAGGAGCGCGTCGGGCAGCGTCTTCCCGGCGCGCAGAAGCTCCTTCAGGATGACGTCCGCGTTGAACACCGAGGGCTGGCCGAAGCCGGTGCGGATGACCTCCGCCGCGCGCATCACGAACTCGTCGGGGTTCTTGTGGCTCACCTGAACGCAAGCGCTAGGCTGGACGAGCCGCATCTCTTCCACGACGTCCAGCATGAGGTACGAGACCTCGTTCACGCCGTCGCCGCCGCTCGCATTGAGCCCGCCCGCGTTGATCAGCGCGAAGTCGGTGTAGGTTCCGCTCTGCTCCTCGGTGATTCCGACCTTGGGCGGCGCGGGCTGGTTGTTGAACTTCACCCAGAAGCACTCGAGGAGCTCCTTCGCCTGCTCGCGAGTGAGCGTCGCATCGGCGATTCCCGCGCTGTAGAAGGGCACGAGGTGCTGATCAAGCCGGCCGGGGCAGAATGAGTCCCACGTGTTGAGCTCCGTGATGACCCCGAGGTGCACGAACCAGTAAGCCTGCAGAGCTTCCCAGAAGTCGCGCGGCGCGTGCGCCGGAACCCAGTCACACACCTCGGCGATCCGCAGGAGCTCCTCCCGCCGCGCCGGGTCGCCCGTCTCGGTGGCTTGCTGTCGCGCCTCATCGGCGTGGCGCGCGGCGAATGCGATGAGGGCATCGGCGCAGACCGCCATCGCGCGGAGCTCCTCGCGGCGATCGTCACACTCGGGCCCTGGAGGCAGTGCTGAGAGGACCTGGTCTATCTCGGCCTTCAGGTCCAGGAACCCCTTGCGGTAGATCTTGCTGCCGCAGACTGCGTGCCCCGGCGACCGTTGCTCCATGAACTCGGTGAACACACCGGCCTCGAACGCGGCGTGCCACTCGGGCGACATCTCCGCGAAGAGCTTCTCGCGAATCGTCTTGCCCGACCAGAAGGGGATGATGCGCTGTTCATAGGTTCTTCGGGCTTCATCGCTCACCGCGAAGCGCGTGCGAACGCGCGTGCTCATGATGCGGAGGTCCTCGAGGCTGTGGCAGCAGAGCTCGGGATACGTCGGTGTTGCCTCGGGCGCCGGGCCACGCTCGCCGACGATGAGCTCGCCCTCGCCGATGCGGATCGTCTGCCGTTCCATGAGGTGCTTGAACGCGAGCGCCCTGCGCATCGGCGGCGAGGCGCCGGCCGCTTCCTCGCCGGCGTAGAAGTCGGTGATGAGCTCGGCGCGCTCGGTCGAGATGTACGGCTCGGTCCGCACACTCTCCTCGCGCAGCTTGGCGACTCGTTCGGTCATTGGTACCTGCCTGACAGGGCTCGGTATACCGTATCCTGCTCACCAGGATAGCAGACGGCGCGTGTGTCCGACACTGGCGATGCACTACGAGGAGAACGCGTGTGTGCGGGCGAAGAGAATGAGGAATGTAGATAAGGCTTCAGGGGCGGGGGGCATCGGCAGGGCCTTCTCGCGCTACGCGTCAACGTCAAGCACGAGAGAGGTGCAAGGTGGAGGCACTCACGGTCAGCCACTACAGCCCCGACTACTTCGCACTACTGCGCGAGAAGGGCGGCCTGGAACTCACGCCCAAGTTCCAGCGCAAGAATGTGTGGAAAACGCCGGCCAGGTCTTACCTCATTGACTCGTTGATCCGACGGATGGTCGTGCCTCCGCTCTATTTGCGAGAGGTGCAGGCCGAAGACTACGCGCGCCCGGTATGCCAGGTCGTGGACGGCCAGCAGCGGCTCAACGCCGTGCTTGACTACCTGGACGGGAAGTACGCTTTGGTGCGACAGCTCGACAGCGAATACCGGGGCAAGGCATTCGAGGAGCTGCCGCCCGAGATTCAGGGACGGATCCGCAACTACAGCTTCATCTGCCACGTGCTCCACGGAGTCTCGGACGAGGAAGTGCTCGAGATCTTCCGACGCGTCAACCTGAACTCCGTGCCCCTCAACAACCAGGAACTCCGCAACGGCAAGTACTTCGGGTACTTCAAGCAGGCGGCGTACGAGCTGGCAGACGCCTACTTGGCCTTCTGGCGCACTCACAGGGTCTTCTCCGAAGACGGCATCGCCCGGATGCTCGAGGTCGAGTTCACCAGCGAACTCCTGATCGCGGAGTTGGACGGTATGCAGGACAAGAAGAAGAGCATCGATAGGTTCTACGCCGACTACGACCAGGGGTTCCCGCAACGGAAGAAGATGATGGATCGGTTCCACAGCACCATGGCCACCCTTGCCGACGTGGCCGGCGACGTTCTGCGAGACATGGAGTTCCGTCGACCTCCACTTCTGTACTCGCTCTTCTGCTCGCTATACCACCGCCTTTTCGGGTTGCCCAGCTGCAGCCTTCCACGTTCCCGGAGTGCTCGGATCACAAGATCGGCCGTTCGGAACGCCGCAGGGGCGGTGCACGAGCTGTCGGACATCGTCGCCGCCGCGAAGGACAAGGAGCCAGTTCCCGAGGCGTACCGTCCATTCGTTCTTGCGTGCGCTGGCCAGACCGACAACATCGGCCCGAGACGAATCCGGATGGAGACCATCTACAGAGAGGCGTTCGGCGTGTGATGAGCCAAACGGTCTCGTCCTGGCCGGGCAAGCTGGCCACGCGCCTCGACTCAGCGCTTCGCCTGGTCGAGATGGCGGAGTTGCTGTCCCAGCCCGTGGCTACTGCGGTGGGGCGCATATGGCTCAGCCCGTGGCGCCTCGTCGATCTGTATGAGATGGCCTACCTACGCATGTTCGCGGCTTGGGAGTCGTTTCTTGAGGAGACGTTCGTCCGGTACCTCTGCGGTTTCCGCTCTGCAACCGGCCCCATGGCGCCAAGGAACTACCGTTCGCTCCGCGATGCCAGGATCGCCGTGTGGGGGAGGCCGGACGGCTACGTCCTCTGGCACAATGCTCAGAGGGTGGTCAGCTTGGCTCGCCAGCATATGCCGGGCGGTCCACACGAGCTTGTGGTCTCCTCTGCCATGGCGGATCTCGAGCGCTGGGCGGCAGTGCGACACCGGATCGCGCACGACAACGAACACGCCAGGCGCGGTTTTGAGAGGGCGGCCCTGGCGTTAGGCGGTCGGTCCTACTGGGGTGCTCGCGCCGGTCTGTTCCTCCGCGACTGGGACCAGGTTGCGTCTCCTGCACAGCGTCGCATCCACAGCATCGGCCTAGCGCTCCGCGGACTGGCTAGGCAGATAGCTCCATAGGGCCGTGACAGCCCATCCCTACCCCATCTTCTCCAGCTCCCGTGCCGCGCGCTGGCCGTAGGCGCCGCGGTCGAGCTGGGTGACCTGCTGCAGGTGCGTGCGCGCTTCCTCCCAGCGGCCCAGGCGGGCCAGGGCGAGACCGGCGCCTAGCTCGGAGATCGCGTCGCCCGGCCGAAGATCCGCCGCCTTCAGGTACGCGGTTGCCGCCGCCTCGTAGTCGCCGGAGTCGAAGGCCGCCGCTCCCTTAACGGCCCACGCCTCCGGGAGGGCAGGCTCTAGGCTCGTCCCCTCGGTTGCGGCCTGCAACGCCTCACGGAGGGCCTGCGGACGGTCCATCGGGCTCTGCGCGGCGAGGTCCAGCAGCACGTTCGCGAGAGCGACCCTTACCAGCCCGCTGCCGGCGACGGCGTTGCGTCCGTTGCGAAGTACGCTGACCGCCCCGCCGATGTCGCCCAGCGCCTTCTTCGCCACCGCGATGTTTACGTATGCGGCGGGCACCGTCGGGTCGACGTCGATGATGCGCTGCGAAGCCTCGAGCAGCGGATCGTACGGCCAGAGCAGATCGGGCTGCGCGGTTACAGCCTCAGCGAGCCGATTTGATGCTTCCGCCAGGTTTATGGCGCAGTGCCTGTCATCACCCGCGGCCTTAGCGCCCAGCGCGCGGTCGAGCGCCGCGAGACCGAGCCCGTACGGCTCGAGTGCTTGCCTTGTCACACCGACCGGCCTGGCAACCTGCATCGCATAGCTGAGCAGCGGCGCGCGGAAGATCGCCTCGCTTACGTGCGAGGCGGCGTACAGGGCCACGTCGAGGGGATCATCCACCGGCGCTCGGAAGCTCTGCGCGAGCACCCGCTGGCCGTCGGCCACGTTGTTGAGCTCCAGGTCAAGTGTCACCTGGTTGTCGGCTCGGCTGACCCAGCCGACGGCCACGAAGTCCAGATCCAGGGCCTTCGCCACGCCCATCGGGTCCTTCGCGACGGCCTCAAAGATAGACGTTCCCAGCGCCCTGACCGCGTCGCGGCGCTCGGCACTACGGGGGACATCGGCGTACGTGTTGGTGGCGACGGCCTTCTCGCAGACATCGGCGAGCATGTAACCCAGCCAGACGTCGGTGGCGACCTCCGGCGTGAAAGGAAGAAATGCCACGCGCCTGATCTCGGCGGCATTGGCGCCGGCGGCGAGAACCGTCCCGAGTAGGACCGCGACTGCCATCGAGCGGCGCATCAGCCTGCCCCCCCCATCAGGCCCAGCGCGGAAGCTGCGAGCGCCGCGGCCCCAACCGGAAGGCAGTCCTCGTCGATGTCAAAGCGCGGCGAATGGATGGACGGCCACTCAGCTTCACCCGGGCTGCGAACCCCCAGCCAGAAGTGAGTGCACGGCACCCGCTCGGCCATGAACGCGAAGTCCTCTCCCCCCATGAAGCGCAGGTCGACGCGCCTCACCACCTCGTGGCCGAGGGCCTCCTGGCACGCGGCAGTCGCTCGGTCGGTGACCTCATCGTCAACCACGAGTGGCGGGGTGCCCTCATCGAACTCGATGTCCGCCTGCGCTCCCATCGCGCCTCCGATGCCGACCACGATCTCCGTCATGCGGTCGATCAACATAGCGCGCAGGTCCGACCTGAAGAAGCGAATGGTGCCGACCAGCCGGACCACCTCGGCGACGATGTTGGCCTTGGTGCCGCCCTCGATGATGCCGATCGAAACGACCGCCGGCTCGGTCGGGTCAACGCGGCGCGACACGACCGTTTGGAGCGCTGACACCATGTGCGCGGCGATCGGAATGGGGTCAATCGCGGCGTGCGGGTAGCCGGCGTGCCCCGAGCGGCCTGTCACCCGGACCTCGAAGCAGGACGTGCCCGCCATCTTGGCGCCATGCGAGAAAACCACGGACGGCACCTCATGCAGCGGGCTAACGTGGAAGCCGACGATCGCCTTCGGTGCCGGATTATCGAGGACTCCTGCCTCGATCATCCGCATCGCACCGGACACAAGCTCCTCCGAGGGTTGGAAGATGAACTTCACTGACCCGGGTAGGTTGGCGGCCTGGTCCTTGAGCGCTCTGGCCGCGCCCAGTCCGCAGGCAACGTGGGCGTCGTGACCGCAGGCGTGCATTACGCCGGGCACCGTGGAGGCGTACTCGGCGCCTGTGGCCTCCTGCACGGGCAGCGCATCGGTATCGACGCGGACGCCGACCCAGGGACCGGGCCGGCCGCCGTGAAGCAAGCCGACCACGCCTGTCTCTGCGACGCCTTCGTGAACTTCGAGGCCGATCTCGGCAAGTGTCCTGGCGATGACCTTCGCCGTCCGGTGCTCGCGGGTGCTGAGTTCCGGATGCGCATGGAGATCGCGCCTGATGCCGCGCATGAACTCCGCCGCGGCTTGGCAAGCTGGGAGCAGATCGTGTGGACGGACCACGGCGTCACCCTCCGAGTCGCTATGTAGCCCTTCGGCGCGACGGCGAGCGGTCCTGCCCCAGCAGATTGCCGGGGGGGCAGGATCGGCGCGGGATTGGCCGAAGCGTACACCTGACACTGGGCGACGGGGCGGCGGCGGCAGGTGACGTGCGTTGTCGGGGCAGGCCGCAAGGACAACCTCGTCGTTCTACGACAATCCCGACCTCTACGACCTAGTGTTCGGCTTCCGCCGCACGTGGCGTGAGCTCGATTTCGTCGTGGGGGTCTACTCCGACATCGCCGGCCGACCGCCGCGGAGCATCGTGGACCTCGCCTGCGGCACCGGCCCGCATGTGATCGAATCTGCCAGGCGCGGGGTGGAGGTCGTCGGCCTGGACTCGAACCCCGCGATGGTCTCCTACGCAGCTCGGAAGGCCGCCGCCCAGGGGCTCGACGCATCCCTCGTAGTGGGCGACATGCGCGTTCTGCCCTTCCAGGGACCCTTCGATTGCGCTATCTGCATGTTCCATTCCCTCCCGCTGCTCACGACCAATGATGAGCTCTTCGCGCACTTCGAGGGGGTCGCCCATTGTCTAGCCCCGCCTGGGGTCTACATAGTCGAGATGGGCAACCCGCGTGGGGCGTTCGTCGACATCCCGCACGGGAACCGCGAGTCCTGGGACGAGCGATGCTGGTCGGAGTTGCGCGACGGAGCCCGCATCCGCGCAACGACCTACCGCGACCCGCCTGACCTACGGCATGAGACGATGAGGGTGGAGATGGTCGTCGATGTCGCCGTGCCGGGGCAGTCGGTGCGGCTGACAACGGTCGAGGTGCACCGGCTCCTCCTGCCCGAGAGCCTCGCGGCCATCGCGCGGGCGGGTGGGCGTTTCCGGCTGCACGGCGTATACGGCGGTTTCTCGGTCGACCAGGCCTTCATGGCGTCTCCTCGGTGCGGCCGGATGATCTGCGTGTTCGTTCGCGACCCGGCCCGCCGCTCCCGCAGGGACAAGAGCCCGTCAGCGCGATCTACCCAGTACGGCCTGCGGTTCTGAGCGCCTCGCACCGCCCCGCACTCCCCGTTTCCCGCTCGTGGAGCAACGGTGGTATAGTGTCATGAAAGCGCTTACACGAGGTGGACTATGCCGACCATCTACGATGTGGCAGCCGAAGCGGGCGTGTCCATCGCCACCGTGTCAAGGGTCCTCCGCGGGTACAAGAACGTCAGTGACGATGCCAGGGCCAGAGTGCTCGCGGCCGCCGACCTTCTGGAGTACAGACCCGACCCCATCGCGCGCGCTCTCGCCGGGGGCGGGCTCAACGCCATCGGCCTTGTCTTCCCTGAGAACATCACGCATCCGTTCTGCCCGTCTCTCGCCCAGCAGGCGGCGCGGCGCGCGGCAGACAACGGCTACGATCTGGTGCTCCAATTGCCGGTGGCTCGCGGCACTGACGCGCTAGTCGAAGCCGTGCTGCACCTTGAGAGACAGCGCATCGATGGCCTGCTGCTGTGCGCCGAGGCCGGCGCGGTCGGAGCTTGCGCGGCCGCCCAGGGGCCGAGCAGCCCGCCGCTGGTCGCGGTGGGGTGCCTGCCCGTGGTTCGCACGCCGCTCGTCACCATCGACGAGGAAGGCGGGGCCTACACCGCAACCAGGCACCTGCTGGGTATGGGCCACACGCGTGTCGCCTTCCTGTCGATGTGGGCCCCGGACATCCGGCCCGCCGGACGCGAGCATGGGTACGCACGTGCGATGACGGAGGCCGGACTGGAGCCCCTTCTCGTCCCTGGCGATCTGGGCTTCGAGGACGGCAGGCGCGGCGCCCAGGAGGCGAAGGCGTCGCACCCGGATGTGACGGGTCTCGTTGCCTTCAACGACGCGGTCGCTCTGGGCGCGTTGCGGGGGCTCGCCGAGATCGGTCTACGCGCCCCCGACGACGTGTCCGTGGTCGGTTTCGACAACGTCGCGCTGAGCCGCTATTCAGTGCCCTCGCTGACCACGGTCGACGTGCCGGTCGCTCAGGTTGCTGAGCGCGCGGTTTCCCTGCTCCTCGCCCTTGTGGCCGACTCGGAGCGATCCGGCATGCAACGCGTGCTGCTCCCGCCCGGCCTCATCGCCCGGGAGTCAACCGGGCCGGCGCCGTCTAGGGCGTGACGCCCGCGTTACCCATCCGGTACCTTCAGCACGAACACGTCCCGCTGACCGGTCCCCTCCCAGTTGCTCGTGAAGGCGACCAGCCGCCCGTCGCGGCTGATGTTCGCGCGAGGCGAGTTCCAGTACTCGCCCGCGACGACGGACCGGTGGTGTGCGAGCCGTCGCGCCCGCTGACTGCCATCGGTTGCCACAAGGACGATCTCGTCGCGGAACACCCCGGACGACGGAAGCTTGTTGCCGACGTAGAAGCTGACCAGAACCCAGCTCTGGTCATCCCCGAGCATCGAGAGGTGGTAGTCCTGGCTCCAGTCGTCGTGGAGCTCCAGCACGGCTCTGACGTCATGCGGCGTGGCCAGCTCGCGGAAGGTGATGCGGTTGAGCCAGTTGTCGGCTCCGACGACGGTGCCCACGCCGTTGTCGGAGTGGCCGGGCGCGTAGTCGGGCTCATCGTCTATGAGCGCTTCGACGCGGCCCGTCTCCAGGTCAGCGACACGCACCTGGACGACGCCCCGCCCCTGTTTGTCAGACTTGATGACGCAGTACCGCCCCGACTTATCGACCTGCACTTCATCGAGTTCCGTGGTGTCCTCGCGAAGGACGATCCTGTCATCACTCCGCCGCCACACAAGGCACCCCGTGAGCTTCCACTGCGGGTCCTGCCGTGAGAAGCCGAACGTGTTGTCATCGAGACTCTTGCTCATCTGCGCGAGGTGGCCCGGGGGCAAGTCTCCGGTGAAGTCCTTGACCAGCGCGTACTCCCCTGTCCGAACACTGTAGACCCACAGATGGAGCCCCTCGTGGCAGTAGAGCGCGTCGGGATCATCGCCGCTCCAGATGGCGCTCTCCCAGCGCGGCTGGTACCCGCTCGGAGCATTCGCGGCGAACAACGGCCGCTTGCCCTTGATCCGCAGCAACAGCGGGTCGATCTCGTAGAGCACAGGTTGGCCCGAGGAGCAGATGAAGAGCTTCGTGCTATCGCGGTTGAACGAGGGCCAGTAGGAGTAGGCGGTCTCGTTCTGCTTGCCGTCGGACCCGTCGGTAACCCTCAGGATCTCGGTGCCGAACACGGGGTCGCGAAACGTCCCGCCGGCAGGCGGCAGCTTAACAGGCAAGGGCTCATAGACCCCGCGATCGGTCTTGACCGATGGCTCATCCAGAGCTGGTGCGGGCGGGAGCAGAGAGGCGCATAGCGCGCCCACAAGCGCGCACCCCGCATGGCGAACCATCCTGTCCTCCTCGGCCGTCGGCGGCTACCGACGGTAGGCCAGCATCACGATCGCCACGACTCCGAGCACCACGACGGCCGCGCCCGCTACTAGTATCCACAGTATCACCGACAGCACCTCCGACAGGCAAGACGAACGGAACGGGCGCGGGGTCACGGTGTGGGCACAGGCGACTGTACTCCCATCTACCCTACCGCAACTGGTCCGCGGCGAGGCCTGTGGCCGCGGCGGGTGTCCTCCGCCCAGCAGCGGCGGATCTGGGCCTCCGGCGGATCGGCGTCGCGCAGAAGGCGCAGGAAGATGGACCCCAGCGTCGCCGGCACTCGCTCCTCGTCCACACCCAGTGCGAGCGCGACCACGTCGTCGGCTTCCCCGAGCAGGGCGAGCGTCATCGCCAGCCGGTCGCGCGGATGGAGGCCGAGCGCCTTCGCCTTTGCCAACAGCGCCGTTCGCGTCCTCGCCCACGCGCGTCTGACGCGCCCCCTGCTCGCGCCGAGCTCAAGGGCCACCTGCCTCTCCGAGTGACCCGCCGCAAGGAGCACGACAGCCGACACCTCATCGGCCGTCGCGCGAGTGCCCTTGCACCAGCGCGCTCCGACGTCGTCGAGGGTCTCCGACGCGTCGGTCAGGCCGCCGAGCCCCTCTATGTCCGTCGGCATCAGTCCGAGTTCGCTGGCCGGGGCACCGTTCGAGAGTCGTGGCAGCCACCGGACGGTGCTTGAGCGGCGGAACGTGTACGAAGCGGATGAACCCATTGTCGGTAGCCTCCTCGCGGTGATACAGGCAGACTACCGGTCGGTGCGGTCGCGCATCTCCGGGGGCGGGCGGTGAAGACGCTGGGGATTCGCGGTGATTGCGCGTACGCGGCGGGGAGGAGGCTGCTGCGTTCGGCGGAGAACCTACAGGGCCGAACGCGGCACGAGGTGGCCGCCGCGGGAACACGGCAAGGAGGAACACACCGATTGAGCCCGGGTAGCACTCTCACGAGACGCGAGTTCGTGGCAAGGCTCGGCGCCGCGGGAGGGCTGGCACTATGCGCCCCGGCCCTGGCGCTTCAGGACGCTCCGGCCCCCTCGCGGGGGCTGGTCGGCAAGGTCGCGCGCGCATACAGCCCTCGGGCGACGACCGACTTCGTCCCACAGCAGGCTGTCATCGACGAGATGGTGGCCTCGGCCCTAAGGACGCTCACGGGCCGCAGCACACTATCGGAAGCGGTCGCCTCCCTCTTCCCGCCCGTCGGCCCCGAGGATCGAATCGCGGTGAAGGTCAACGCGGGAGGCGCCGTCACCCGGGCCGGCACTCGGCCGGAGACGGTGCGCGCCGTGGTCAAGGCGCTTCTCGCACTGCCGACGACTGACGGGCGCACGGTCAGGCCCGAGCAGGTGACCGTCTGGGACAACGCCCCACTGGAGCACCTTGCGGAGGCGCTCGACGGCCTGTGCAGCATGAACGACCTCTATCAGCCAGAGGCGTGGGACCTTGATGAGGGCGATCCCCTCAAGCTCACTCACCCGCCGGACGAGGCGCCGCTGCTCGCGCAACGCGTGCTCACCCAGGCGCAGCACTTCGCCTCTCTGGCGGCGGTGAAGCACCATCCGTTCACGCTCGCCACAGGTCCGATGAAGAACATGTTCGGCTCGGTAACCCACGCGTGGGACCTGCACACGCGCGGCCCGCAGACCATGACCCGCAAGATCGGGCCCTGGACACTCGACGCGGAGGCCGAGCTCGTGCTGAAGGCGACCGCAGGCGGCGGTGAGATCGTTGAGCGCATCACCGTGCCTGCCGGCAAGTACGACAGCAAGCAGCTTGCCGCAGCCATCGCCGAGGGGCTCCACTCGTTCGCGGCCTATCCGTTCAACTACTACGGCCAGCACGTCGGTCTCGGCGTCACCGAGGAGGCCGCGACCGAGATGACCGCCGAGGGCGGCCTCGCCGACGCGATCGGCATCCCGGCCGGCCGGTGCTTCCCGATGGAGATCAGCCGGTCCATCCCCGAGCTATGGTCGTGCCCGCAGATCGGCGGCAAGGCCAGGTTCACCGTGATGGACGGCATCCTGTCTATCTACGACAAGGGCCCTTACGCCGAGCCCCAGGAGTTCCTCTCCTGCCCGGATCGCACGCCCAACCTGCTGCTTATCTCGACCGACCCCGTCGCGAACGATCAAGCGGGGATGGACATCGTGGTCAAGGAACGCGCACTTCATGACGACCTCGAGCCCGGCGAGTACGACACGGCGTACCTCGAGGTAGCCGAGCGGATGGGGCTCGGCTCGGCGTCGAAGATCGAGTACCTGGAGGCGAAGGTGGATTGACCTCCGGCAAGCCCGTTGTGGACCTCGCGGACGTCACGCTGGTTCGCTCGGGCAGTGTGATCCTGCGCGACGTGTCGTGGCGCATCATGCCTGGCGAGCACTGGGCGCTGCTCGGGGCCAACGGTTCGGGCAAGACGTCGCTTCTCAGCATCGTCTCGGGCTTCCTGTGGCCGAGCGAGGGCTCCGCTTCTGTGCTGGGGGAGAGGTTCGGCCAGACTGACCTGCGCGAGCTGCGCAAGCGCATCGGCTGGGTGAGCCCCGCGCTGCAAGAGTGGATCCCCGTTCGCGACACCGGGCTCGACACGGCTCTCACGGGCCTTCGCGGAACGCTTGGGGTGCGCGCGGAGCACTCGGGTGAGGAGAGGGACTGCGCGCGCGGCCTGCTCAACTTTCTGGGCTGCGGGGCGCAAGCCGATCAGCCGTTCCGCACGCTGTCTCAGGGCGAGAGGCAGAAGGTGCTGATCGCTCGCGCGATGGTGTCCGGCCCGCAACTCCTCATCTTCGACGAGATCTGCTCCGGGCTCGACCTGGCCGCGCGGGAGGGCTTTCTCGAGACCGTCGAGCGCCTCGCCCACGAGCCCGGCGGCCCGACGCTCATCCTCGTCACACATCACATCGAGGAGATCGTTCCGGCCTTCTCGCACGCAATGGTCCTGCGCGCCGGCGAAGTGGTCGCCCAGGGCCCCCGCGACGATGTCCTCACCTCCGACGTGTTCTCAGCAGCGTATGACCTGCCCGTCACGGTGGAGACGATCGGCGAAAGGCAGTGGGCCTTCGTTCGGACGGGCCGCATAGGGGGGATCGGCCAAGGGCCGGTGGGACCCTAACCGGCCCCACGAGTGCGGCCAGAGACGGGACCAGACAGGATAGACAGGATGGACAGGATGAGACGCACCCCGGGGACGGGCCCTATAGGATGACCGGGCGTAGGCTAGAGGGACTCGCCTCACCCCGGCGAACTGCCCCACGTAGATCGGGGGCGCGCCGTTGGACCCGGAGCGGGCACTCGATCGCATCAGGCGGCTCTATTGGGAGGGCCGCCGCCAGGCGGGGCCGTACGCGTGCCCTGGTCGACGGGCAGGCATACGGGGAGCCGCAGTATTACCCGAACCTCGTGGTAGCCGCGACGGATGTCGTAGCCCACGACGCGGTCGACGCTCAGATGATCGAGGACGAGCGGGCCGGAAGGGGCCTCCCGCCTTTGGCAGAAGTGGGGCTCGATCCCCGGTACATCCGGATGGCGGCCGAGAGGGGTCTCGGAGTAGCGCCGCTGGACGCTATGGAGACCGAGGTGCTCGAGCTGGCGTGAGCCTGGGCGTCGGGCCGCACGCCCCAGGCAGACTGGCGCCTTGGGGGGGACGAAGCAGGGAGGAAGCTCGATGCGCTGTCGTCTCACTCGCATGGTACTGGTCATCTCCTGTATCGGCGCGGTCTCGGGCGGCGCCGCCACAGCACACGCCGCGACGAAGGTCGTCGCGCTGCCCTTTGTGTCGTCGGGGAGTGGCAACGTGGAACTGGCGTACCGTCTCTGGCTGGGGGTCGTCGACCAGTTGGGCGGCCTCCCCGGAGTGGAGGTGTGCCGGCAGGGGGTGGTCGGACGCGCTCTGTGGTCGGCGGAGGGCTCGTCTCTCGCCACGGTCCAGGATGCTCTACCGGCGGTGCTGCGGGAGGCCGAAGCGCGGTGGGTTCTGACCGGGTACCTCCGGACGGACGAGCAGGGGCGGCTCCGCTGCACGGGCCTCGCCCTCCGTGCGGGAGACGCGCAGCCGCATTCCTCGCCCGACTACATCATCGCCGATGGCGCGGAGCAGCCCAGGGCGGCGTCGGACATGGCGGCGTACCTCGCCACGCTTGTGACGGGCCGCGAGACCCCGCGGCCGGCGCCTCGTACTGAGGACGTCGTCTCGCAGGTCACGATGGCCGGGCGTGCGCTGGAGGCGGCCGTCCGCGCTGCCCGGGCCGACGACCCCACCGCGAGGTCGGACCGGCTCCGCGAACTCACGCTCGGCGTGGCGGCGCTGATGGCCAAGGACGACCGTACACCGCCCACTGCCGCGCTCGAGGAGATGCTCCGGAGCGCGCTGGTGCTCGAGCCGGGCCACATCGGAGCCATCCTGCTCCTGGGTGGCCTCCACCTGTCTCGAGGGGCGCGGTCCGACGCACTGGCAGCGTTCCAGTGGGCGGCCACGCTAGCTCCGGACCTGACACCCTTGTCGGACCTGAGCCCCGCGCAGCCTCGCACGACGGACCTGGATGCCTGGCGGCGTCGGGCGATCGAGCTGGCCACGATCTGGTGTGGGGTCGGGGACGCGGCCACGCCGACCGGGCCCGGTGAGGGGCCGGCCGAGGTCGCGGTGCCCAGTGCGCCGATCGAGGTCACGGCCCCCGCAGTGGAGGCCGAGGCCACAGAGCCCCGCCAGCCGGCGGCCGTCACGGAGCCGAGCGCGCCGGCCGACGACAGGTGCGTCGTGCTCTACACGTTTGCCGGGGGCTCGGGAGCCTCAGCCGTTCGCGCTGCCACGCGCGAGGCCACGGCAGGGGCCCTCGATCTCGAGCTGCCCGCCGACGGGTCGGCCGCGTGGACCGAGGGCGGCGGGCTGACACTTGGGGCTCCGGGCTCCGCCGTTGCGACTCGCGGGCCGGCGACTCCCCTCATCCAGGCGCTCCAGACGTCTGGGGAGCTGACCCTGGAGCTGCTCGTGACCCCGGCAAGGCCGGACCAACACGGCCCGGCGCGGATCCTGTCCCTCTCGGTCGACACGGCCCGGCGGAACTTTACGCTGGCGCAGGAGGGGGATCAGTACGTGCTTCGGTTGCGCACGACGGGCACCGATGAGCAGGGCATGCCGGAGGTGCGTACGCCGGCTGGGACGCTGCAGGCGGCGCGCCAGCACGTGGTGGCAACCTACGGCAACAACCTCATCCGTCTGTACGTGGACGGCAAGTGTGTCGTGGCGGAGGATCGCCTCGGCGGGTTCGACAACTGGAGCCCCGACTACCGGCTCCTCGTCGGCAACGAAGGCACGCTGGACCGTCCGTGGCAGGGCGTGGTGGAGCGGGCCGCCATCTACGACCGGGCTCTCCGCGCCGATGAAGTCGAGGCACTGTGCCGCGAGCTTGAGTCCGGCGGCCGGTGAGGCGCTCGGCGGATGGGCTACGGGCCGGCCGGAAGGAAGTGCTCACGATGCGCACGCCGCTGCACGTTGCCGCGCTAGGGCTCCTGGCATCGCTTGCCGTTCCCCTGCTCGCGCAGGAGCAGCCGGACCTGCCTGCCGGTGTTGGCTTGCGAGAGTTCACGCTCGCGCAGCCGGTTCCCGGCGACGGGGGCGGGATCTTCGTCCACGACCTGAAGGGCGATGGCTTGCTCGGCTTCGTAGTGACGAGCGAGGGGCACATCGGCGCCTACGACCACTCCGGCCAAGTGCTCTGGACGCGGGAGTGCCCCATTGCGCTGTGGCCCTTCACCCACCACCCTAGCGCGATCGCGGGCGACCTCGACGGCGACGGCGCCGAGGAGATCGCCTACGGGACGGGCCCGCGGGCCATTGTGGTGCTCGATGCCGCAACCGGCGTGGAGGAGCGCTCTCTGACGCTCCCGCGAGACGCGGTAGCGATGGCCGTGGCCAACCTCCGAGGCCTGGGAGATCGGGACATCCTGCTACAGTACAGCCAGACGCACATTGGGGCCATCGCGGGGAACAGCGGCGAAGTGCTGTGGGAGACGGAGGAGTACCGCGGCATCGAGCACAGCCCGCTGCGTCAGGCGGACCTCGACGGCGATGGCCTGGACGAAGTCGCGGGCGCCTCGATCATCGACCACGACGGGACGCGCATGGACGCCTGGGATCTGGGCGATGTGTACCGAGGCATGGACAGCTTCGTGATCGCCGATGTCGTGCCGGGGCTTCCCCTCGAGGTCGTCCTCGCGGAGCAGAACGGCTCCCGCTCCCACACTGACGTCGTCAACGCCGACCGCATCGTCTTCCAGGCCCTGAACCCGTGGAACTGGGAGGACCCGGACAAGGTCGCGGTCGGAGACTTCGATCCGAGCAGGCCGGGGCTAGAGGTCTTCAACCGATCGTCCGGGGGAGACGGCACCACGCCGCGCAGCCACGAGGAGCCGTATGTGAACGAGGAAGCCCCATGGGTCCTGAGCGCAACGGGTGAGGTGCTCGCGAAGTACTACGTCAACGACGCGAAGCCGGAGTGGTGGACCGGGCACGGGCTCGAGGAGGTCTGCCGGATCGACTGGGACGGCGACGCCGCGGACGAGATCGCCGCGAAAGAGCGGCACAAGAGCGGCGCCGGGGCCGTCGTCGACCCGCTCACCGGCGCGTTCCGTGTGGTGTTCCCCGGGAAGGCCGTCCGCCTCTACGTGGTCGACCTCGAGGGCGACTCGCGCGAGGAGGTCGTGACCGTCGACGAGAGCGGGACGGTGCGCGTCTTCTCGGACGCGGAACCGAGCCGAGGCCCAGCCCGGCCCAGCCCGTGGGACCAGCAGCACTACCGCAGACAGAAGCAGAACTGGAACTACTACTCGCCCTAGCGGCGCACGGGAGGACGAAGATGACGGGGATCCCGCTCTTGGGGGCGTGCGCGGTGCTCTGTCTCGCCCTAGCGGCGGTCGCGCAGCCTGACGTGAGCTTCTCGCAGTCCGCGACGACCGTGGAGGCCTATGACTTCGTCGAGGTGACTGCCGAGGTGACGGACGCGCCCGCGAACCCGTTCCTGGAAGCCTCCCTCTCGGGCAGCTTCGGGCTCGCGGGACAGGACCCGATCGCGGCCGACGGCTTCTGCGACGCCCAGGACGGCCGCCAGTACCGCATCCGCTTCATGCCGACGACGCCGGGCGACTACGCCCTCGAGGTCACCTATCGGCGCGGCGAGGCAACGCGGTCCTGGCAAGGCCGGTGCTCCGCTACGCGGGGCGCGCGCCGGGGGATCGTCCGCGTCGACCCCGAGCACCCGTACCACTTCGTCTGGGAAGGCACAAAGGAGCACTACTTCTGGAATGCGACCACGACCTACTTCCTCCTGGGATGGGATGACGAGACGATCGGGCAGTCGCTCGATCGCCTCCACTCCCTCGGGGTGAACCGCATCCGCGTCGCGCTCGTCGGTCGTGTCGAAGACGGCCGAGCCTGGTTCGAGAACGTGTTCCCCACCGAGCGTTTCCGCCTCGCCCTGTGCCCCTGGGCTGCGGAGCGGCCCGACGATGTGAGGAACCCTGGCATCGACGTGACGCGCTTCGATGTCGGCTACTGGCGGAAGGTCGATCGGATGCTCGCCCACGCGCGCGCGCTCGACATGGTCGTCTCTGTCGTCTTCTACGTGGATGGCTCCCGGCCCGGCACCGACCCGTTCGGGGAGGGGAGCGCCGGCGGACCGGATGAGCAGCGCTACTACCGGTACGCGGCCGCGCGGCTGGCGCCGTACTCGAACGTGATGTGGGACCTCGCCAACGAGTACCGCTTCTTCCGCGACAACGCGTGGGCGGAGAGGATGGGGGCCTTCCTCCGCGAGTGCGACCCCTACGACCACCTCACCTCGGTCCACGGCTTCGGCGACTTCAGCTTCCGGACGGCGCCGTGGGCCGACTTCGCGATGTACCAGAGCTGGGACGAGGGTGGCGGCTACGACTTCATGCTCGGCAACCGGCGGCAGCAGTCCGAGACGGCTCGCCCCGTGCCGCAGGTGAACGAGGAGTACGGCTACGAGGACCACTACCCGCGGGGGTGGGGAGGGGACCGTGTCGCGCCGGCACGCTCGGCCGACAACCGCCGCCGGATCGCCTGGGGGATCTCGATGGCGGGATGCTACCAGACCGCCGGTGAGAGGGCGGATCGAGGGACGGGCTGGGGCCCCGATAGCGGGGGCGGCTGGCTCAACGGCCGGGGCGACGACGAGATGATCCTCTTCCGGGGATACGGCCACATGGTGCGCTTCTTCACCTCGTTCCCCTGGTGGGAGCTGGAGCCGGACAGCGCGTTCGTCGAGGTCGACCAGGATGGACCGGCGCGCGCGGCGCTCACACACGTGGTCTACACTCGTGACGCAGGGGGCGGCGCCACGCTCTACGTCGATGGCCGGCCCGTCGCGCAGGGGAAGGTCGTGGGCGAGCTGTCGAACTGGGACGAGAGCTTCCGCCTGGCCCTCGCCAACGAACTGACCGGCGACCGCCCGTGGTTGGGCGAGTACCGGCGTGCGGCCCTCTACGACAGAGCCCTCAGCGGCGAAGACGTCGGCCAGGCCTTCCGCGCGGGCCCACAGGGGGAGGTAGCGGGCGCGCTCGTGCTCTACACCTTCAGCGACGGTGGCAACGCTGTGCGTGACGTCGCCGGGGTGGGGCAGCCGCTTGACCTCACGATCGCGCAGCCGGGCGCCGTCACCTGGGCACCGGGCGGGGGTCTCGAAGTGCGGAAGAGCACACTGATCGCCTCGGCGGGCCCGGCCACGAAGATCACCGACGCGGTGCGCGCGAGCGGCGCGTTCACGCTCGAGGCCTGGGTGCGTCCCGCGAACACGACGCAGGCCGGGCCGGCGCGCATCGTGACGCTGTCTCGGGACCCGGGGGCGCGGAGCTTCACCCTCGGGCAGGACAAGACGGGCTACCTCGTCCGCTTCCGCACGACCGCGACGAGTGAGAACGGAGAGCCGCCCGTCGCCTCGCCGGGCGTCGCCGGAGGCCAACCCTCCGCGATGGGCCTCCGCCATCCCTCGGGCTTGTGGGCGGTCGTCTACCTTCCCGCGGGTGGGGCAATCACACTGAGACCTGGCGCCGTGGATGAGGGCCTTCGCGCCCGGTGGTACAACCCGCGCACGGGTGAGTGGTCTGAGGCGACGCGCGACGGCGAGGGACGGTACACGGCCCCGGACCGCGAGGACTGGGCGCTGCTGCTGGGGCGGTAAGATGGGCCTCCGCCAGCGGCGGAGAACCTGAGACCCCGGCGAGTTGGGAGGCAAGCGATGCGGTACGGAGCTACGGCCGTTGGGTTGGTGGCCGCCCTCTTCTGGGCGACCGGGCAGGCGTGCGCAGCACCGGGCGATGAGGCTGCTGACACATTCCGGGTCTGTGATGAGAGCCCCGCCTACTTCGAGCTCGGGGGTCGCCCGCTGGTGTTGGTCGGGGACTACACTTGGGGTGCATTCTCGGACCGGAACTTCGACTATGTGAGGTACTTCGACTCCCTGCGGGAGCGTGGCATCAACCTCGCACGCGTGTGGTTGTGGTGGGGGTGCGAGGAACTCGTGGGCGACGCGTTCGGCTACCCCCACATAGAGCCGTACCTTCGCCCGGGCCCCGGCGTCGCCAACGACGGGAAGCCCAAGTACGACCTGTCGAAGCCCAACCCCGAGTTTTTCGAGCGGCTGCACGCGTTCTGCAAGGCCGCGCAGGATCGCGGCATCGAACTCCAGCTCATCGCGATGGACGCATGGATGCTCAAGCACGAGGAGCTCTGGCGGCTCCACGCCTTCCAGCGCGACAACAACGTTAACGGCGTCGACGGCGACCCGGCCGACACCGGAAAAGGCACCGATGGCGAACGGGGCTTCTGCTCGATGGGCAACCCAACCGCCATGGAGTTCCAGAAGGCACTGCTCGCCAAGATCGTCGACAGTACGAATGAGTTCCCGAACGTCCACTACGAGATCGCGAACGAGAACTACTACAGCGAAGAGTGGGAGCTCGCTCTATGCGACTACATCAAGGGGTACGAGAAAACCAAGCCCAGACAGCATCTTACGATGCGCAGAGACCTGCCGAGCCACAGCTATGTGGTGCAGAGCTGGGACCCCGCGACGGTCCGCAAGGGCATGCTGGAGCGGAGGGACCTTGACCAGCCGCTGATCTTCGACACCGACTGGACCATCAACGACAACGATGATGAGGTCCGAAAGGCAATGTGGACCGCCCTCGCCAGCTGCGGCAGCTTCAGCTACATGGACGACAGCCTTGAGTTCCGTCAAGGCGAGCCATACACCGACAAGCGCGAGGCGCTCCATCGGCAGATCGATCACGCGGCGGCGTTCGTGAGGCTGATCAGGCCGTGGGAGATGGAGCCCCGCGACGCCCTCGTGACGGCAGGCACTGCGTATGCCATGGCGTCGAGCACCGAGTTCGTGGCCTACTTCCCTGACGGCGGCGAGGCATCGCTCAGGCTCTCCGAGGCCCTCTCAGCCGGCAAGGCTGCATGGCTCAACCCCAGGACGGGCGAGACCACCGGCGCGAAACTGGCCCCCGCCGGCGAAGGGAGCGCGACCGTCACGTGTCCCGGCGACGGCGACTGGGTACTGCACATCAAGCGACGGTAGCGGCTCGTTCCGCCAAGTACCGCTCGAGGAGCCTCACGTCTTCCTCGAGCATGTCGGCCTTGACCTCGGGGAACACGCCTACGCAGACGGCGTCGCCGGGCCTCATCGCGCCGGCCACGACGCGGAGCGCGTCCGCGGGATCGTTGCGGCCCGCGGCCATCACCTTGTAGTGGATGGCGGGCTTCGATAGCTTTTGGATAAGCTCTATCATGGTCTCGCGGTCGCTCTCCCAGAACCATTCCGCGTACCCGTGGACGTGCTCGGGTCGCTCGTCACGCCGCATCGAGTTGTAGTACGAGCACATATAGTAGTCGACCTCGACGTTCTCCTCGGCCCAGCGGATCACGTCGGGGTTGTGCGCTGCTATGCCTGCGGGCATGCCGGCATCGTGGATCATGCTGATAAGGGGCGGCACCTCGTCGATGCGGCCCTGCGCGTAGAGGTAGTCGAGATGCCCGCCGTGGAGGTGGCAAGCCTTGGCGCCATTGTCGCGCGCCCAGGCGATCCCCCATTCCTGCGGGCCGACACCGGGGCAAGTCTGTGCGAGCCAGATGAGCTTGCCACCCTCATCCCAGTACTCGAGCAGCATCCTCATCATGTGATGGTCGGTGCGTCCCAGCGTCGCGGTGAGGTCCAGCCGCTCCGCGTCGTAGAGCACGTCCTTAATGTGCTGAGTCGTGTAGTAGTGCGTCATGCGTGCGTCGGCTTCTATGCCTTGGTGCGAGAACCCGCTGAACGGGTTGCTGCCGACGATGAAGCGGCTCACTTCCACGCCGCCCAGGGACACCGTGTCCACGTCAGGACCTCCGCATTCGCCGCGCCCCACGTGGCGTTCCGCCCGCGGACGCGACATCCTTCATCGCAGAGGAGGTCGGAGCGGCACGACCGAAGCCCGGCGGCAGAGGTGAGCACACATGCGAGCTAACACGTTCGTTGCCCTAGCACTCATGGCTGTCATGAGCGTGCCGGGCCTGTCGCAGGCTGAGAGGGGACCAACCGGCATGTGGAACGCGAGGGACTTCGGAACCGTCGGCGACGGCGCCGCGGACGACACGGCCGCGATTCAGGCCGCCTTGGACGCCGCCGGTGGCGACATGGGCGGGATCGTGTCTCTGCCCACCGGCACCTACATGATCGCGACACACCTCGCGATTCCCGACAACGTGACCCTCGAGGGCGTGTTCACCGCACCGACGGCGTGGTCGCAGAACAGGGGAACGACCCTCCTCGCCGTCGAAGGCGAGGGCTCCGAGGACGGGCCGGCCTTCGTCACGCTCGGCACGAACAGTGTGCTCAAAGGCATCACCGTCTTCTACCCGAACCAAGACGACCCCGCGAGCCTGAAGCTCTACCCCTGGTGCATCGCCTGCCGAGGCGGTGACAACCCCACGATCCTGGACTGCCTCCTAGTCAACCCGTACAACGGGGTCGACTTCGGCACCCGCCCGTCGGGTCGGCACCTCATCCGCAACCTCTATGGTCAGCCGCTGCGCCGCGGCATCTTCGTGGACAAGTGCTACGACGTGGGCCGGATCGAAAACGTCCACTTCTGGCCGTTCTGGAACTGGGCGGGCCCCGAGATCAGGGACTGGCTCGCCGCGAACGGAGAGGCCTTCATCTTCGCGAGGACCGACTGGGAGTATGTCCTCAACCCATTCGTGTTCGGCTACCACATCGGCTACCACTTCACCTCGAGCGAGGCCGGCGCGGCGAACGGCAACTTCCTGGGCATTGGAGCCGACGCGACCCAGCACGCGGTCTTGGTTGACGAGTGCCAGCCGATGGGACTCCTCATCACCAACGGGGAGTTCGTGTCGATGCTCGGCGAGGACCCTGTCTCCGTCGTGGTCGGGCCGAACTCCACCGGAGACGTCTCCCTGACGAACTGCGCCTTCTGGGGCCCGAGCCGCCAGCTTCTGCGCCATGAGGGATCGGGCACCGTGACGCTGTCCGCCTGCAACTTCCGCGACTGGGACTGCAGGGGAGAGGGCCGTCCCGCGCTGGAGGCTCTCGGCGGGCAGCTCGTTGTGCAAGGCTGCAACTTCAGCAAGGCCGCCCCGCACGTGCACCTCGGAGCCGACGTGCTCTCGGCGGCGATCGTCGGCAACCGCGTGGCGGGTCCACTCAGGATGACCAACGAGTCGATCGGCTCCGTCCAGGTGGGCTTGAACGCCGAGACCAACGTCAGCAAGGGCGACGTCGCGCTCGGCCCGCACAACAAGTGTCGGTTCGTCACCCAGTGGGATGGACCCGACTGCACGACTGAGGCGCGAGAGATCGACGGCAGGTCGTGCCGGGTCACAACGGGCATGTACATCCTGTTTGGTGTAGACGACGGCCTAGCGTCCGGCGGGAGCAACGCGCGTGTCTCGGTCGAGGTGGACTACTACGATGAGGGCACGGGCGTGTTCTTTCTCGAGTATGACTCCTCCGACCAGTCGGTCGCGATAGTCCCCGACCGCCTCGGCGCGTTCAAGGGGACCGAGCACGTGGCCCTCGGTGACTCCCGACAGTGGAAGACAGCGGTCTTCCAGATCGAAGACGCCCTGTTTGCGGGCCGCTGCAATGGCGGGGACTTCCGCATCACCGTCCCGGAAGGCACCCTCGCGGTCTCGGCCGTGCGGGTGTCCAGAAGGTAGGGGCTTGCAGTAGGCGGTTCGGGGCCCCGGCACTTAAGTGGCATCGCCCTCACCCCGCCTCCTCCAGCGCGGCAGGCCGCGCCGCTGCGGCGCCCCTTTCCCTGGGGGGAGCGGACGCCCGAAGGGCGGGGGTGAGGGCGCTTGCACGCGGCCCGTCCGTACAGCACAGAAGCCCCGCCGACCGGCGGGGCTTCTCTCATGCACGAGTCCGGGCGCTGTTCCACTATCACCGACGACGGCGAAGCAGAGCACACAAGACGGAGGCCGCGCTCACGAGCGCGAGCGCGGGAAGACCTGGCGCGGGCTTGATCAGAAAGCCGCGGTACTGCCACGGATCGGCGTCGTCGGCGCGGTACTTGCCCCACCCAACGACCCAGCCGTAGTCGCTGACGTCTTTGGCCTCGACCAGGAACCAGCCGCTGTCGGGGTCGATCAGCGTGTTGAGGTCGAGCGGAGCATCGGCGGTGCCCAGATCCCACATGCACGCGCGCTTGCCTTCGAGGCCCTCGAACGCGCCGACCGCGTTACCCGAGTCGTTAAGGCCGTACGCCCATGAGTGCGTGCCGAGGTCGGTGGTCAGAAGCACCAGTCCGGCGGTCGGATCCCAGCGGAAAGCCTGGAGGTAGTTGGCTCTGGTTGGATGCGTGGGCAGGTGTTTCGCGAACCCGATGACCCGTCCGGAATCGTTGATGTCGTAGGCCCATGACGTCGCGAACAGGTTGCCGTCAATGTCGGTTCGGGTCACATACGAAGCGCCGACCTTCTCCGCGAACAGAGCGTGCGTCCCACGGAACCCGGCCGCCTGTCCGGCGTTGTTGACCGAGTAGAGCACGCCTTCGCCCAGATCCCAGCTTGTCGCACCTTCCCAGACGGCCGCGTGCGATGAAGTGCCGAACCCGCGCGACACCCCGGAAGCGAAGCCGGCCGTACTGCTGATGCCCCAGGCCTCGGCCGAGGAGGTGTAGCCCGGCAGATAGGGCAGGGCGCTTGGGGCCCCGCTAGTCCAGAGGGTTGCCCGGGTGGCATTGGTAGCATCCGTGCTCCAGCCAACGGTCTGAAGCTGCCCCGTGCTGGCTATGTCATAGGCGCCGCTGAACGAGCCCCCCAGCGTACCGAGGTCGTACCCGACACCGTTCGGGTCCCACATGTAGGCATGCTCATACCCCGAGGCGTCATCGAGCGACCCGACCGTGTACCCCCAATCGTTGATGCCAAAGTCACCGCCGAGCGCCCCGGCCGGCAAGTCACCCAGATCGACGATCACGTACGGCGCGCCTGCCAGCACGGGCGCGATGAGAAGCGGAAGAAGCGTCGAGACACTAACCGATAGAGCTAAGCGAGGGCGCATGTCCTCCCCCAGTCTGAGCTTAAGCTCGCCCCATAGCGGGCGTCAAGGCCGTCGGCCATGGGGACCTCCGGACATCTCGCGCGCTACCCAGCCACGCTGTTCGACACCTTGGCTGAAGTGTACGGGACGGGGCAGAGGCCGGTCAAGGGCGGCCCATTCACGAATTTAAGTATCTGCTTGACAGAATGCTGGGATACGCGTAGGCTCACGTGTGTTAGGTTCGTCTAAGTCTGGTGTGAGAGGGAGCAAGGTGTCGGTGCAAGCAGCCTTGGTCTGCGGAGTCGAACGGTCTGGACTTCGGAGGGTCGGATGTCACGTCACGACGTCTGTTGGCACTTCCTGAGGGGCGACTTAGCGCCCTGTCTAGCTCTCACGCGTGGCATAGCCACGATGACGGAAGGACGGTTTGCGTAATGCGTAGTGCTTTCGTGAAGTATGCTGTGCTGCTCGCTCTTGTCTTCGCGGCGTTGGCGCTCCCCGCGAGCGCGAGCGGCCCCGCGTTCTACTCTGACTTCGGCTCTTGGTCGGCCGCAGTGCCGACATGGGCCGGCGTTGACCTTAGCAGCTACAGCGAGTTCGACACCATCCAGGGCGGCGACCCGATCGCTCTGCCGTACAACGAGACCCTGACCTTCGACAAGGACCTCCAGGTCTACCATGTCGGCAGCGGCTGGTCGACCTGGTACGGCGACAGCGACTCTAACGGCTTCGACGACGCGTACGGCCTTCCGGTCCTGTACACCCTGGGCGAGACGAGCGTCACCGGCACATTCGGTCCGGGCGCCGACATTCCGTACGGCTTCGGCCTCGAGATGGAGCCTAACCCGTTCACTGACATTGTTCTGACGCTCACCCTGAGCGATGGCGACTCGCTGTCGCAGACGGTCAACGGCTACGGCGACGCGACGTTCTTCGGCTGGGTCGGCGGCGGAGTGACAGGTATGACGCTGTCCGGCCAGTCCGACTTCGCCTTCGGCAACATGGTGAAGGCCGCGCCGGAGCCCACCTCCCTCGCGCTACTCGGTACGCTGGGCGTTCCCTTCGCGATCGCCAAGCTGCGCAGGCGGCGCTAGCACGGCATCCCTCCCCCCAGACCCCCGGCGCAGGAAGCCGGGATAGCTCCCCACCCACCGAAGCG
>Ga0315282_10001344_pt1 | contig 46412 bp, 25 predicted proteins | sample YL17G07_20_MG_FD_203693 | JGI IMG/M metagenome (GOLD analysis project Ga0315282, IMG submission 203693) | Sediment microbial communities from Yellowstone Lake, YNP, Wyoming, USA - YL17G07_20 | ecosystem: Environmental > Aquatic > Freshwater > Lake > Sediment | place: USA: Wyoming | collected...
TCGTCGCTCCTCGGCTGCATCAGGAACGGCCGACTGGACCCCATACCGACCACGAACCTGCTGGGCGCCCTCAGGGACGAGGTCCAAGGCAGGGTCGAAGGGCACGACATGGATGGGACCAGGGTCCACTACGCCTCGATAGGTCCGTCCAAGTGGTCCAAGGTGAAAAAGGGCAAGGTCCCGCCCGTCGACGATATCCTCTGGCTCATGACCGACGCCAAGGCAAAGGAGCGCTTTGCGAAGGCCAAGTTCGAGGGCGTGCCCGACTGGGCCTCATGGAAGGTGATGCCGTGAAGCAGGACGACCGCTACGAGTTCAAGCCCAAGCGCAAGTCCCTCCAGCTCGCGGCGCCCCTGGCCAAGGCCGTCGTGGAGCGGGAGCGCCGCCGGCGAACGGAGGCCGAGCAGTCCCCGCTGATGGGCCGCGAGGGGCTCACGGGCGCGGGCTGCCTCCACCTTCGCGAGGAGGAGCACGGCAACGGCCTTCTTCTCGTAAACGGTTCCCTGGTCGTCCACACGAACCCCACGGCCCTGCTGTACCTCAAGCTCATATTCGCTGGCGAGGAGGACGCCCGCATCGTCCGGAAGGTCACGGGACAGTTCAAGGTCCGCCCGGCCATAGCGCGCCAGGACCTTGCGGACCTGAAGGCGGACCTCGAAAGGCTCGAGCGCGGCGAGCCCCCGGTCCGAGGGACCCGCGTCGAACCGTTCTCAACGGTCACCGGTGCGCCAATGCGCGTCGACATCGCCCCGACCTATCGCATGGGCGAGAAGACCTCGGTCACAGATGTCGTCCGGGAGCTCTACATCGATGACTGGCTGAAGGCACTTGACAAGCTCTGGAACTTCGGTGTGCCGCATGTCTGCATCACCGGCGGGGAGCCCACCCTGCGCGAGGACCTGGTGGACTTCGTGGAGCACGCCGCCTCGCTGGGCATGATGGTCGGCCTGCTGACCAACGGCGAGCGCCTCGGCAGCCATGCGTTCCTGGGGCGCCTCCTGGACGCCGGCCTGGCCTATGTCCAGGTCTCCATCGCATCGCACGACGAGACCATCCACTCGAAGATCCTCGGGACCTCTGGCCAGCCGAAGACCGTCGAGGGCATCAAGAACTGCCTGCGGGAGGGCATGCCCGTCCTGGCGAACGTGCCCATCACGAGCGATAGCGAGTACGACATCGAGGAGACCGTGGACTTCCTTGTGAGGCTGGGCGTCCGCAGCATCACCGTTAACCCGCTGGACCAGGGGGAGAAGTCCATGCCGGACTGGATGCTGTCCAAGGCCCTCGAGCGGGCCAGGAAGGCCGCCCGCGGCAGGGCCCGCGTATTCTATTTCGGGCCCGTGCTCGGCAAGGCACCGGCCCCGGCGCCCCCGGGGGAGGCCGGACCCGTCGGCGACCTGTCCATGGCGGACCTCGAATGGGGCGCCGGTCTCGTCTCGCTGCATGTCCATCCAGACGGGGCCATCACCGCCGGCAGGTCCCACGCCACCATCCTCGGGAACGTCCTCACGGCCAACTGGAACATGGTCTGGCACCACTCGCTGCTCAAGGACGCCAGGGTCCGCCAGGCCGAGGGGCGCAAGTGGAGGCCGCTCAACGAGCTGGGCTTCAACGGATACCCTCTGTTCCCTGGCCCGAAGGTGACCTGCCAGGGCCCGGAAGATGCCTAGGGCCGCGTTTCATAAAAAATGGAAACGGTCCGGTCAGTTCACTTTCTGGCGACGATGGCGTAGAAGATGCAGACCACGAGCGTCAGCACGATCAGTATCCACATCTGCCAGTCCTTGATGGTCTCCATGAACAGCTGCGAGAATGACTTCTTGAGGTTCACGGTGACCTGTTTCGAGTCGCTCGTCGAGCTCGCACCCTGGACCTTGATGTCGTAGGTCCCGGTGTCCTTGTGCCTGGCCTCGGCCTTGGGCGTTATCTTCACCGTGTACGTCTTGGCCTGGCCCCGCGGGATGGCGACGGTCTTGACCGAGGTCTTGTTGCCCTCGATTTCTATGTTGGCCTTGAGGTCCCCGCTCCTCAGCGTCACGATCAGCGATGCCTGCTTCTCGTCCACGTTGCCCTTGTTGGTGATCGTGACCGTGAAGCTGGCCCCCGCCTCGGCCCCAACATCCTTGGACGCCGGCGTGACCGTCAGGGTCAGCTGGTGCTTCTCGTTAATCGTGACCTGCAGGACGACCTTGTCCCACGTGTTCTGGTTGTCCTGGTACTTGCCCGTGACCTCGATGTTGTAGGTGCCCGCGGGCGAACCCGAGGCCGGCGTGGCCTTGATGCTGATGGTCTGGGACTCCTGGGCGTTCAGCGAGAACACCTTGTTGGATGCCCCGAAGTCCACTCCCCAGCCCGATGGCTGGGTGGTGCTCATCGTGATCGTGTGCGCCTCGTTGGGGTCCGTGTTGCTGACGAGGACGAAGAACTCGGCCGTCTTGTCGGAGTCTATCTTGGCGATGCAGTTGCCGACGCACTCGACGTTGATCCCGGTGCTCATGACGGTCTTTGCGACGATGACCTTCGTCAGGGGCGGGGAGATGTCGTTGACCTCGGCGGAGATGTCGACTATCGATGTGTTCTGCTTGCTCGGGTCCTTGGGGGCCGATATGTTGAGCGTCCCGGTGACAGCTGCCTGTGGATGCAGCAGCAGTACGATGTTCATGATGTTCGACGGGGTGACCTTGGCCGACCAGTCGGGGGAGCCCTTCTCGACGGTCATCTTGAGCGTCACGTTGAGGGTCTGCAGGCCCGTGTTCTGGACCGTGAATGTGCAGGAGACGCTGGCACCGGTGTTGACAAGGTTGGTGCAGGTCCCGCTGGGGGTCCATGTCAGGGACAGGTTGACCTTGGGCGACGCCATGGTCATGATCTGGATGCTGTCCTTGACCGACGGGTCCGCGGTGGCCTGGGCCTGGACGTAGAATGTGGAATAGGTCCCTTCCGCCACGCTCTCGTCGGCGCAGACCTTGACCGTGACTATCTTGCTCTCGCCGGGGTTGATAGCGCCCGTCTGGGTCGGCGAGACGGTGAGGGTCCAGCCGGAGACATCGGACGATGTCTGGCTGACGGTATAGGATGATTGCGAGCCGCCTATATTCAGGATGCTGAGCGTGTAGTCCGTGCAACCGCCCTTCTCGGCCGCTCCTTGGATGATGCCCGACTCCGTGGCCTGGGGCGAGTCCAGATGGACGCCGTACTGGGCCATCGTGAAGTCCACGCTGGTGTTGAACGCGTGGCTCTGCTGGTCCAGCATGGTCACAAGCGCCTCGTAGGACCCGGGCTGGACGCCCTTCGAGTAGTTCCAGTCATAGGTGTAGTTCAGGCCGTCGAGGGTTGCCGTGGCGTTGACGACCGAGGCCCCGCTCGTGATGTACTTTATGTCGACGGTCACGCTCTGGACGTCCCCGGCGCCCCAGGCGTCATCGACCTTGCCCTTGATCACGACATGCCTATTCTCGTCCACGTCGTACGGATAGAACATCTTGCTCTTGATGCCGTTCGAGTTATACGAGTCCTCGGTGAGGCTCACCGGGTCGCAAAGGACCCACAGCTTGTCGCCGTTGGCATAGGTGATCGCGGTGCTGCCTGTGGTGGATATTCTCACTGCAATCTTATGGTCCTTGAGGAATGTGTACGAGTCGATGCCGCCCACGAACGGTATGGTCCATCGGTTGAACGTGCCCGTGAATGTCTGGCTCTTGTTGGCGATGGCCATGTCGTTGTCCAGGACCTCGATGGTGACCGTGGCTCCGGGGGGGGCCGTGGTCACGGTCAGGTCGAGCCAGAAGCCCTTGTGCGTCGTGTCGATCTCGTGTCCGAAGACCTTGAGGTTCTTGGTCAAGGCCTCCTGGAGCGTGAATGTCACATGGGCCGCCCTCGGCATGGCGTCGACGCCGCTCGAGCCGCCCTGTGTGTTCAGCACGTACTGCGCACCGCTGGTGGTCGTCTTGTGGAAGTACAGGTAGATATCGATGTTCTCCGAACTTCCGCTCGAGTATGACGGCTGGTCCCCGTTGCTCCCCTTCCACGTTGGCAAGTTCCCGTGCGTTGTCGGGACCGCCATTGCCAGGGGCGCGAACGCGGTGGACAGCATCATCAGCAATGCCGCGATTGCGACCATACTTTCCCGTCGGGCCATAGCCACTGCCCCTTCTAGTTACTAGCCGAAATTGTTATCCGCTTATATATATTTCGATTTTTTTGCCATGGCGCGCCGCGTTGCGGCGCGTATCATCGTGATTCTGTGACATTACCTAGTGCCCGCTGCCCGCCGGTGCACCGTCGGGAGACAGCTCCCACTCGTCCTCGGGCCTCTCGAGGGCCCTGTACTCCATCCGGGCGCCGACCTTGTCCGACCGCACCAGCTTGGCACCGGCCAGCACGCCTATGTGGTATATGACCGCGGGCGCGCTGATGCCGACCTCGCCGGCAACCTCCTTCTGGGAGATGCCCGGGTGGTGCCTTATTATGTCGAGGATCCTCTCCTGCATGGCGCTCAGCTTAATCTCCCTCTTGGGGATCTTGAGGCCCACAGGGTAGAACCGCTTGTACATCCCGTCGCGGACGGACTTGATGAACTCCTCGCGCTCGAGCTTCCTCAGGTGGTAGGCGAGGGTCCCGTTGTTGAGATTGAGCGTCTGCTTGATCTGGTTGTAATGGCAGCCGGGCTTGGCCAGGATGTAACCGTGTATCTGGCCTCGGATGTAGTTGTCGAGGGTGTTCTCCCTCTTGATGCGGCTGTAGAGCGGGACCAGCAGCAGCGTCAGGAAGTTGTACTTGCCGGGCTCCGTGCCGGCCACCAGGTATCCGAGCGTCGCCGCGAGGCCGATGCCGCTCGCGACCACCGTGGCCCTGACCCTCGGGTTCTCCAGCATGGGCACCGGTGCCGGTGCCTTGTGCTCGACGACCCTCGCAAGGGCTGCCTTGGGCCTGCTGTTCTTGTAACCGAAGGTGTCCTTGACCTTGACATAGACGACGTAGTCCCCGGGCTCCAGGAACTTGTAGTTCAGGGTGGCGTTCTCGCTCCAGCCTGTGTAGTAGGTCTGGTTGCCGTGGACGACCGTGAAATTGTACTCGATGACCTGGTCCCAGGCGTTGGGATCCGAGGAGTTGCCCGCATAGAACACAGCCTCGTCGTTGACGTAGAACTGGAGGTCTCCGCCCGAGAACGGGACGCCGTTGACCTCCATCACATCGATGGGCTCCAGGTTGACCCCGACGACGGTCCTCATGTAGTAGATGTCCCAGAGGTCTATGCCTAGCACGGGGTCCTTTCTATAGTCGTCCCAAGCCACTATGACGTTCCCGTAGCCATCCATCGCGATGGCCGGGGCCTTGGCCCCGAGGCCTCCATAGGTCAGGGCCGTGGGCCCGGCCTCGACCGAGCCTCCCGAGCCGACCATGGCGAACCACACGCGCGAGTTGTCGATGGGCCCGTTCCAGTTGTTCTGGGACCAGACGATCTCGGTGTCGAGGCCCTTGTCCATGACGAGCCTCGGGTCGTAGGAGCTGTCCGTGGACCCGCTGACCCTCAGCATCGGGTAGTGGCCGGGGTCCCCGACCACGGCGTAGTAGATGCCGGACTGGGTCCCGTGGTTCTCCTCCCAGACCATGTGGAGGCGGTCGTTCCTGTCGAACGCTATGTCCGGCCTGAGCGACTGGCCGTTGGTGTTCGTGAGCCTCTGCATGCTGACTTTGATGTGGCCCTGGGGATCGACTATGCAGTAGTAGAGCTGGTCCGTAGGGCCGGGCAGGTTGACGTTCTCCTCGAACACGATGTGCGCGTTCGACCCCTGGTCCACGGCTAAGGACGGGTGGTTGGACGCCAGCGCCGTCGTTGTGACCGTGATCCTTGGGAGGAGCACCTTGCCGTACTGGTCGAGCTTCATGTAATAGATGTCAGGATAGATGCTCTCGCTCCCCAGCATCTCCCACTGGGCCCAGACCAGGTGGATGTCCCCCTCCTTGTCGATGGCCATGTCCGGGTACTTGGCATCGGTCGTGTTCGTGATGGTGTTGACGACATTCTCGAGATGGCCCCAGAGGTCGAGCCTGATGAGGTAGACCGTCGAGACGTCCTTGTCATGGTTGTCGGCCCATGTGACGAAGAGCCTGTTCTGGTAGATGGCCGCGGACGGCGGTGATGCCGTGAAGTCGTTCCCGTTGTCTAGGACCGTGTCCAGGAGCCTGGTCGGTGGCACGAGCTGCTCGCCGTAGGGCGAGTACTTCGCGTAGTAGAGCTGGCCGTTCTGGACCTGGCGGTTGTCGAGGTCGCGGCCGGTGCCGTTCAGCCAGATCATGTGGATGTTGTCGAGCTCGTCCACGACGACCGTCGGGAAGTAGTCGCCCTGGGCGTCGTAGGTGACCCGGACCTCCCGCGTGAACCCTTCGGGTGGCCCTTTCGCGGCGATCACGTTGACCGGCAGGGACAGCACGAGGAGCGCAACGGCTAGATAGGCCAGCAACGCTGGACCTAACCTCGTGACCCGGACCATGTCCTTACCTCCGGTTCATATATTCTCAATTTCTAGCTTCATTCTATATCTTCAACGCCAAGTATATATATACAGCTGTGCACCTTTATTATATACTATATAAAGAGGATTTAAGGCAATTAGACAACAATAAATGGGCATTCTATTGTGCCAGACATCTATGTCCAGAGTATCTGCGCCAGTATCTTCTTCAGGTCGTCGAGGTGCGTCAGCTCCCCGTCCCAGGACTCGTCCAGGATATAGCCGTACTTGGCCTCGACCTCCTTCAGGGACTTCTGCATGGCCTTGCGCAGCTCGGGCGGCCCCTCCCCGCCCTCTATCACCACGGCCAGGTAGATGTTCTTGCCCCTCTCGAGAAGGACCTTGAGGTTCCCGTGCTCCAGGGTCCTCAGGTTCCCCTCGGTCCTCTTGAACGCGTCCTTCACGAAGTCCTGGATGGCCGTGAACATGCCCATGACGCTGAAGGCCTCCTTGGTCTGGACACGGCCGCTCTTGTAGGATGTGATGAGCCGCCCGTCGTTGTGGACTAGGAATATGCACTCGATCATGGGCGTGCCCGCTTTCCCCGGCTCGCCCTCGTGCCCAGGGACCTTCGTACCCTTGGGGACCGCCTGGCCGCAGGTCGGGCACTGCTCCGCGCCTTTGATGATGGATGACTCCAGCTTTCCCCTCAGGCCGGCCCTCTCGGTGAGGATCCTGACGAACGCCGTGGGCTCGTCGACGTTGGTCACGACCTCAGAGACGAACCTCCCCGGGAGCCCGCCCATCATCTGACGGTCATAAAGTTTGATCTTCACAAGGCCCACGCGCGAGTTGGCCAGGTAGAGCCTGTTGCCCCCGAGCAGGACGTTCATCCCGTGGCCCGGGATGCCCTCCTCGGTCTCCTCCACCTCCCTGATGTTGTCCAGCGGGACCTTGGCGGAGAAGTACCACCCGTGCCTCAGGACCAGGTTCTTCCCGCCGACCTGGTGCTCTGTCAGGGCCGGCGAAAGACCGACGACAACGGTCACGGCCCCCATCGCTATGAAGACGAGGACCACTCCGAGCATGCCGACGAGGCCCAGGAGTATCAGGAAGAGGCATAGCGAGAAGGTGATTACCAGGAGCACGGTCGTCTTGAAGTACGGGTATGTCCCGCCGGAGCGGAAGCTGACGACCTCCACGGTCGACGGCCTTCCTCGCGTCCGCTCCTCATGCCGCATCGAAATAGAAAAAGGGGTTGATGGATAAAAAGGGTTGCCTTAGGGTCCTAGGTCTTCTCCTTCCTTCCCTTCCAGGCCCCCGCGGCCACGAACGCCAGCGCCAGGGCCAGCAGGACCATTGCCGGGTCGAAGCCTGGTATCCACTTTCCGACCTTCTTTTCCTTTACGGTGATGGTCAGCACGACCGAGGACCTCTGGGTGTTGTCGCCCATGCTATAGGTCGTCACGGTTATGATGTGGTCGCCGCCCTTGGCATTGTCAGGGACGGAGATCGTGATGGTCGATTCCTTGACCTCCTTGGCCTCCAGGCTCAGCGAGTCCACCTTGAAGGTGATCCAGGCCTTGTCCGTCCCGTCGGTGGTGAACTTCACGGTGTCCTTCCCGTTGCCCAGGTTGGAGACCCTTATCGAGAGCGTCTTGGAGTCCCCGGCGTTCATGTTCGCCATGGTCTCCTCCATGTGCAGCTCCACCCCGTAGCTCTGCTTGGCCGTGATGCGCACCTGGACCTCCTCCTTGGCATCGGACGAGCCCTTGGAGGTGGCCGTTATCTTGATGGTCGCATAGTCCCCGGCCACGGAGGTCGACGGCACGGTGGCCCTCAGGGTCACGGACTTGAACTCGCCGGCCTTCATGCAGACCTGGTTGGCGCTCAGATCGCCCCAGGTGGTTTTCGAGCCGGACTTCTCGAGGTCGTAGCAATCGTCGCCGTTGCCCGTGTTGGTGACCTTGAAGGTGAAGAGCTGCGACTTGCCGGGCTCGAGCTCCGCGCTCGTTCCCCCGGTGCTCTCGAACGACACCCCGTAGGTCTGGCCTATGGTGATGTCCGTCGTGGCGGGCTGGCTCTTCGCGCCGTGCTTGTCCTCGACGACGAGGGTCACCGTGTACATGCCGCCCTTCGAGTAAGTGTGCTGGACCTCCTTGCCGGAAGCGTCCACCGAGACGCCGTCGCTGGCATCGAAGTCCCAGGAATAGCTGACTATCTCGTTCGGCCCGTCCGGGTCGTTGGATTCGGAGCCGTCGAACAGGACCGGGTCGCCGGCCTTGGCGTTGCCGGGGGCCGATATGATCGCGTTGGGGGCTTTGTTCTCGAGGACGGTCACGTTGACGTAGCAGAATGTGGTCCCTTTCCTGGCGTCGGTGACGTTCAGCTGGGCCATGTAGCCGCCCGGGCTGGTGTAGGTATAGCCGGCGTCTCCCGAGCTCGAGCTTGTTTGGTCTATGGTCCCGTCCGGTTGGAAGTCCCACGCGTAGCTGAGTATCTTGTCATTGTCCGGGTCCGATGCCGATGCCGTGAACTGGGTCTCCTCGCCCACGAAGGCCGCGTTGTCCCCGGTCTTGTCGGGGCCGCAGGTCACGATGGGCGGTATGTTCGGCGGGGCCGGTATGGTCAGGTTGACCGTGTCGTTGGCATCGACCGTGTAGTTCACCTTGACCTCTTGGTCGTTCGACGCCGGGTAGAGGTCTATGAAGCCGTCCACTATTCCAGTAAGGACGGTGTGGAACACAGTGGCGTTCTTGCTCGTGCCGTTGGCCGTATATGTGTGCATGGCCGAGCAGCCGGTATCCTTGATGTTCTCGCTGGAATCGAACTCGACCTTGTAATCGACCGTCCCGTCGCCGTCGAAGTCCCAGTCGCATTCGACGATCCGCTCGTCCTCGTACTTGTCCTTGATCCAGAGCCTTCCCATGAGAGAGGTCTTCTCGTTGCTGATTATATTCCTGTCCCTACCGGCATCGACGCCTATGGTGTTGTGTGGGCCGATGGTCGCGGTCGTGGTGTTGTAGCCGTAAAGATATTCGGTAACGCCGACCTGCCCGAGCCGCGGGCGCTCGGACCTGACGATGAGGGTGATGGTGTAGTTCCCGGGGTTCTTCCAGGCGACCACCGGGTCCAGGCCATAGGCCACTTGCCAGTAGTTGGTCAATGCGGCCTGTTCGTCGAAGCACAAGTTGGCCTGGATGCCGTCCCTTGCGTTCAGGTCCCAGCAATAGGTGGCGTTCCCGTTGCCGCCGGCCTTGGTGTGGGAGCCGTCAAGCTGGACCTCGCCCAGCGCGATCCCGACGTACGGCCCGCCGGCCTGTACCTGTGGCCGTGTCGGTGGCTGCGGTATCGGCGGGGGGCCGCCGGGGCCGCTGGGGGTCCCCTCCACGAGGAGCGTGATGGATGCGACGCTGGAGAGCTGCCCGTCGCTGACATTCAGTGATACTGTGTAGACGCCCGCGCTCTTGTACTGGTGCTGGACGTTCTTTCCGTTGGCCGTCCCGCTGTCGCCGAAGTCCCACTTGTATGTGAGCAGGTCCCCGTCAGGGTCCGAGGAGCCGTTCCCGGAGAATGTGACCGGGGCGGTGTTGTTCACGATGGCGAAGTTCGACGGCGCGGCTATGACCGCCGTGGGGGCCTGGTTGACGTGGTCCGCGGAGATTGTGACCTTGGCCGTGTCGGTGCTGGAGGCGTTCGCGTCGCTCACCGTCAGCGTGACGGTGTAGACGCCCTCGTTCATGTAGACATGGCTAACGACGGCGCCTGTGGCGTCCACCTGGATGCCATCCGAGTCATCGAAGTCCCAGCTGTAGTTGATCGGCTGGCCGTCCGGGTCGCTGGAATCGGAACCATCGAAATAGACGGTATCCCCGGGTGCGGCCTGCTTGTCCGGCCCCGCGTTGGCCACCGGTGGAGGGTTGGTGGCCGCCTGCAAGGACGGGAGCATGGCTGAGACCCCGAAAAGCAGCACTATAAGTAACGCGCAAATCCTCTTCATTGACATCACCTAGGTAAGTGATTTCTCTTTAACCAACCCGTGGTTATAAATACTTTATTGTAACAACTCTTAAATGGGATTTATCCTCGGTAAATCAGCAGAAAAGGACGCTCCGGGCAGCGGTCCGGGGTCCACGCTCAGAGCACGAGCCCGATGGCGCTGTCGAGGTCGGCCTGGCCGATGGCCCCCTCGTGCATGAGAACGACCCTTCCCTCGCTGTCGATTATCACAAGGGTGGGGTATCCATCCGGATAGAACGCCCCGAAGACCGAACCGGTCCTGTCCAGGGCGAAGGGCCACGGGGCCTTGTACTGGTCCCTGAAGGCCCTGAGCTGCTCGTCCGTCTCGTAGGTGTCCATGTCGATGCTAACGAAGGCTATCCGGTCCTTGTCCTTGCTGTAGGTGTCGTTGAGCATGGGCATCTCCTCCCGGCACACGCCGCACCAGGTCGCCATGAGGTCCAGGAGAACCGGCTTACCTCTGAGGTCCGTGCTGTTCAGCCGCGTCCCATCGACGGTAACTAGGTGGAACGCCAGGGCCACGGGCCCCTTATCGCGCTCCTTGGCCTGGGCCTTCAGCACCTGGCCGCGATCGACCACGAGGCCGGCCATCGTGCCTGCTGAGACGATGGCTATGACGATGATGGCCATGACGACACGATGGTCACCGCCCGCCTTCCGGCCCATGGATGTGGAATGGCCCGGCTGGATAATAAAAGGTTCCGGCCTCAGCGCTTCCGGTTCCTGTCGACAAGGGCGATGAGGTGCGGGACCGCCACCTTGGCCGCGGCGTAGCAGACATCATAAGGAGGCACTGCCGGATCGCCCTTCAGGTCCGTGCACCGACCATAATGCCTCATGAACCAGCGATAGTACTCGTTCCCGATGGCGTAGCACCGCTTCTTGGCCTCCGGGTCCCCGGGCTCCGTCCGGCCGAACATGATCCCTATGACGGCGAGGCCGCCCGTGAGGAAGCCACAAAGGTCCCCGTTCGCCGAGATGCCTCCGCCGAACGGCGTCCCGACCCTCGAAAGGGCCGGATCGAAACCGAACCGCTCGGCCGCGACCAGGATGATGGTCTCGGCGCAGTTCGCCTTCTTGTCCCGCATGAGCCCCGCGGCCTTCTCTGCCAGTCGCTCGGCATCCTTGTCCTTCTTCACCATGAGGGCCGCCTCATCCCTTGATCTTCGTGTTGAACGCGTGGACGCAGCCCGCCTTGGTGAGCTCCACCTCGTGCTCGAACCCCAGGCCCTGGGCCGGGGACATCATGTACACCGTCGTGCAGATCCTGCAGTACTCTTCCCTCGTGATGCGCCTGGCGGGCGAGTTGCTGCGCGCGCTGTCCTTCCACAGGAGGGCGCAGGCCAGCCTCGGGCAGTGGCGCACCGTGACCGTGGACGTGGCCTCCTGGCCGTCGGCCTCCACATCGGTCCCGTAGAGCTGCCTCTCGCGGACCGCGAACCAGTTGGCGAGCTCGAAGTGGTCCCGGACGCCCATGTCCCTGAGCTCCTCGGACAGCTCCTTGCCCCACCAGTCCAGGAAGTCTTCCACCGCCTCCTCGCCCTGCCGGTCCATGATGTACCAGACCGGCCTGTAGAGGGACTCGACGGCCGGGAAGACCTTGCCGGCGGGCGTGGCCTCCCATCCTGCCTTGCGCTTCCCTTTACCGCCCATCAACGGCCCTCCTTTCCGTCTGTATCCTTCGGGCCGATCACCTTGGCTTGGGCCCTCGGGATCTCCTCCCCGGGCGACCCGTCGGGCGTCAGGACCTCCTCGCCGGACGGGCCCTGCTGGGCTATCTCCGTCGAGGCCCCCGGGCCTGGCGTGAAATCGCTCTCGAGCCCTGTCCTTCCCGGTCCCTTGTCCTTTCCCTTCCTCTTGACAAGGAGGAGGACCGCCACGACCAGCGCGACGACCAGGGCGATCAGGGCCGCTATCCCGATATACAGCATCGTGTTGTCCTTCTTCTTCTTCGGCGGCGGTGGCGGCGGGATGCTCGGCTTCGGCAGCTGGTGGATGGTGACCGTGTCCCTCCCGACTCCGTTCTCGGTGTCGGTCACGGTCAGGACGATTGTGTAGTAGCCCTCCTTCGTGAACATGTGGCCGACGGTCTTGTTGTGGCCAAAGGTCGTGTTGTCGTTGAAGTCCCATGTGAACAGCATTCCGTCGCTGTCGGGGTCAGAGCTCCCAGAGCCGTCGAGCTGGAGGGTCTGGTTCCATGACAGCGTCGTGTTGCTGGCCTTGATGACGGCCTTCGGCAGCCGATTGGTGACCTTGACATCTGCCCAGGCCTTCCCCTGGGCGCCCCTGGGGTCCGTCGCCGTCAGCGAGATGTTGTATGTCCTGGAGCTTGTGAACGCATGCTGTGCCGAATCGTTGTCGGACGTGGCCCCGTCACCGAAGTCCCAATGGAACATTAATTTCGAGAAGTCGTCGTCCGGGTCCGAGCTGTCCAGCGCATCGAAGTCCACGACGAACCTCTTGACCGTGTCGTTGGTCGTGAGGCCAATGACCGGGACCGGAGGCAGGTCGTAGATGGTCACGTTCTTGATGGCCGAGGCGTTAAGGGAGTTGTTCCAGAAGATGGTCATGGTCACATTGTAGATCCCGTAATGGTCCCACCTGTGCGTGATGAAGGGGCCGTCGCCCTTCTTGCCGTCGCCGAAGTCCCACAGGTAGCCCTGCGTGATGTGGTCCGGGTCCTTGGTCGATGAGTTGAAGGTGAAGACGGTGCGGATGCTCCCGGTGCCCGTTCCGTCGTCGGTCTTTATCATGAAGTCGGGTACCGGCGCCTTCTTCGGGACGATCGTTATCGTGATGTTCTTCGAGGTCTGGTTCATGATGTTCCCGAGGTCCCAGACCTTCAGGGTCACCACGAACAGCCCGGTCCTGTTATAGGTATGGTCCGCGACCTTGCCTGTCCCGACCGTGCCATCGCCGAACTGCCAGCGGTAGTCCTGTATCGGCCCGTCCGGGTCGTGGGACTTGCTCCCATTGAACCGGACAGGCGTGTCGATGTAGGCCCAGTCGACGGCATTTATCACAGGGACGGGCCGGCCGTTCACGTAGACCGGCAGGAAGATCTTGTTGTCCGCCAGGTTCGTGTCATTGAACGCGGTCACGTCCGAGATGTCCAGCAGCGCGTATATCATCCTGGTCTGAAGGGCCCAGGTAAGGTTCACGAGGAAGTGGACCTTCTGGACCGCGTTGGGGCCGACCTTGATGCTCGCGTTGCCCAACAGCACGCCGCCCTTGGCCGGGTCCCCGTCGTAGAACGAGACCCTGCCGCCGGTGACATTGGTGTCGAAGCCCACGATGGTCGGGTTGTGGAGGGTCAATGAGAAGTCTATGGTCTCCCCCTCGTTGGGCGACATCGGGCTCGAGGCCAGGTCCGTTATGGAAAGGTCCCCCTGGGCCTTGGCACCTATGATCACGAGGTCGCTTCCCGTGAGGTTGAATATGAACTTCATGGTCCCGTTGTTCGACGAACGGGCCTTGGTGGCCTCGAAGACGCCGGTCTGCTTGTCGAGACAGAGGATCGAGTAGTCCTTGTTGGGCACCATGTCGTATGCGTAGAAGGTGGTCTTCCCGGTCCCGGTCACGTTTATGCTCGCGTGGTCGTAGCGCGTCAGGGACTCGGAGAACAGGGTGACCTTGTCGGCGAAATGGGCCCCTATCACGTTATCCTCCTTGATCCTGTCCACGACCGGCATTGTCGAGGTGGTCTTGCCCGCCTCCTGGATGTTCATCACATGGAGGAACTTGTGGTCCGACGTCTGGGCCAGGTCCTGGACCTCGACGCGCCAGCTCCCGGCGAGCGGGTCCGGGGAGGCCCCGCCGTTCCTGTTGATGCCGTCGACGATGTACTCGTAGCCAGCCCCGCCGCGCTTCGTTATGAGCTGTTCCTCGGGGAACAGCGTCCTCGAGTAGAGCCTATCGCCGCCGTTGTCCACGGTCACGGTCTCGCCATCGTAGGATGAACCACCGGTGGAGTCGCTGTAGATGAAGCTCCCGTTGACGGTGGGCTGGTTTATCATGTGGATGTTGTAGGTCGCGACGAAGGAGGGGTCCAGGGTGTAGACATGGTCCATGACAATGAGCCAGTCCGACCCGAAGTAGGCGAGCTCGCGGGTCACCGTCTGGACCTTGGCCCTGGAGGACACGTGGAAGACCTTGTCGTTGTACGCGTTGGAGTAGTCCCCGAACACGTAGTCGAAGTCCCCGCCGGTCTCGTAGGCCGTTATGTTACCGGTCTCGAAGTGCGTTCCCGCGTACTTGCTCGCCATGTAGTCGGCCAGGGTCTTGTCGTTCTGCTGGCTCGAGCCCTGGTAGTACCACCACACCCTCTGGCCACCGTCGTTGGCGAGGTTGCCGCCGAGGTATGGGCTCGAAAAGGTCTCCAGCGGGTCGTAGACCGTGATCGCGTTGTGCGCAATGGTCCTCGTGTAGTAGTTCTCCCTGTGGTCCGTGCCCCAGGCGGCGTACATGCCGCTGTCTATCAGCAGCGGGTGAGCGTTCGTTATCGTGAACGCGCCGTTGTCCAGGTGCTCGTGCCCCGTGAACCCGTCGCCGGACCTGAAGGTGATGACCGTGGAGTTGGTCTTCCAACCGTTCCTGAAGACCACGTAGTCAAGGCTCCCGGGGCCGAACCACATGGTCCTGGGAAGCTTGTCGAGGCCGTCCGTGGGAACATTGGGCTCGTACCACAGGATGTACACGAAGGCGTAGCCAACATAGTACGTCGGCTGGGCCCCGGGTATGCTCTCGAGGAGCTGCAGGTAGCCACCGCCGGCGGAATCGTTCTCCCGCGATGTGATCAGTTCTAAGTTGCGACGGTAGTTGTCCTTCAGGGTCCCCTGGCCGATGTCGCCCACGCGGGCGATCTCGCCGTAGGGCATCGTGTTGTAAATCATGAAGTCCAGCATCTTCCTGAGCCAGTCGCCCTGGTTGCAGCGGATGTCGGCGAAGTAGTCCGCCGTCGGCACCGTGGCCGTCCGGTAGGACTCCAGGAACTCGAGGAACTGGGGCAGGCGCTCGATGTTGAGGTACCGGAAGCCCTCGGCCCAGCTGCCGTTGATGTACTGGAACGCCTGGAACATGTATGTCAGGTTCCCGAGGGCGAAATCTATGAACGCGGAGGCGTTGGGGCTGTCGCCGTACAGGGCCAGGCCCGCTATGCCCACGGAATCCGTGTAGCCCATGTACCTGGACCAGATGTGCCGGTCGAAGATGTAGGCCTTCATGTTCTGGGCGAACTGGTCGATCCTCGAGGCCGCTTGTGCCTTCAATGCAGGCGTGAACCCGGCATAGTTGTAGATCCAATCGTAACCAAGGGAGACGTCCGACAGCAGTTCGAGGTCGTTGCTGTTGACGTCGGCGGCCAGTATGAGCGTGATGACATGGTCGGCGTCGGCGCTGTTGCTGTTGAGAAGATATTTCATTGCGTACGTCGGGATCTCACGAGCGATGCCCGTTCCGGCGTTCGTGACACGCTGGCACTGCGTCCACCACTGGGTCGCCGGCTGGCAGCGCGCCCTTATGTTGGCAACGCTGAGGCCGTTGGCCCAATTTGTATCCCTGAGCAGGAGCCTCGGGTGGGAACCATAGATGGTCGTGGCCCTCGGGCCAGCGAGCAGGCCGGGATGACCGTCGTTGGCCTCATTGTCCAGACTGTCGACGACAGGCTGGGCCCCTATGGGCATCAACATGAGCAACACGACCGCGATCGCGGACCATACGCATAGGATGTTTCTCTTTACCGACATGGCCTCCGCCTCCGGGACTTGCTATATACAATTTCATTTGATGTATTAATGGTTATCGAACAGCATTCGAACGGTCCGGACCGTAATGGAAAAACACGAACGGTTCACTTCATGTGTGAACTGTTCAAAGGAATATTTTTTTTAGGTAGAAATGAATCTAGTCAGTCCCCACGCGTTCCGTCCATCTTTGGTCTTGATGCCCCGAGGGAGACACATGGTATTGAAATGCGCCATCTGTGGCCATGTCGAGAAATGCTGCACGCTGGACTGCCCGCTTTGCGGTGGGGACATGCTCAGGTTGGGCGAAAAGGAGAACCCCAAGGCCTTGGAGAAGCTCAAGGTCAAGGTGGGTGACCCGATCTATCCTGAGATGCTCACCACCCAGTGCAAGTACTGCGGCAAGCGCAAAGAGCTCTACATGATCTTCGAGAAGCGGAAGACCGGTCTCACGATCGGCATCTGCAAGCAGTGCTATCGCGAAGGAAAGGAGGACGAGGATTAGCTATTGCGCTGCAAGAAATTTGCTGTCCTTTTTGGGGGGATGACCGGTGGACGATAAAGCCAAAGCGGGTCTTGCCATCATAATTGTCCTCTGCGTTGTTCTATCTGGGTGTCTCTCCTGGGTCCCAGGGGAGAATCCCAGTCCCGTCGTTCTCAAGGGCTATGGTCGGAACATTTACGCCGGCGACCTCAATGGTGATGGATATACGGACGTCGTCGATGATGGCGCTCAGATACTCCTGAACGATCATGGCAAGTTCAAGTCAGAGCGTTTCTCAGGCCTTGGTGCGATCCAAGTGTCCACCGTCGAGGACATCGACAATGATGGAAAGGCGGAGATCATTGCTATTTCCATCGGATCGTTCAACCCCACGCTGTATATCGGAAAATATCTGGGCAACGGTTTAGTGAACTTCACAAAGGATGGAAATCTCACTGACCAATATTTAGTGGCCATTGATGACACGGACAAGGATGGCAAGATGGAATACATAAGCCACGTCGACCTGGCAAATAACACCGATATGGGATATCCTAACACTTATCCCCACCTTGATACGGGTCTGGCCGACTTCGATGGTGATAATGACACGGACATTGTCTATACCCTCGGAAGGGTGGAAAGCCTATATCTTTTTGAGAATGATGGGCATGGTAACCTCACATTCAAGAAAAAACTTTATGTCGGGAACCTTACAGGGTCGGTCGCCGTGGGGGATTTCAATAATGACGGCAGACCCGACATAATCGGTCAAGCGGGGAATGCCAACAAATTCGTCGTTTTCATGAACCAGGGGAATTGGAATTTCACCTCAAAGAGCTATGACGACCATGGTGGAACAATATTACGCTTGATCGATATTGAAAATGATGGAGACGATGACCTGATAGTTGGGTCCCTGTTTGGGAATTCGATAGTCATCTGGATCAATGACGGCCAGGGGAGCTTCAAGAAACAGGCAAGCTATGATCTCGGCGGGAACCTGTACGAGTCCCATTCTGCGGTCATCATTGACATCGATAAGGACGGGTACATGGATTTCGTTGGAATGACCTTTGGGACAGGGGTCCATATCGTGATCCTGATGAACGATCACAAAGGTCGGTTCACCTGAACGGGAGAGGTCCCCACCAGGGCGAGGCCATCAGCTGTTGCTGTTGAGGATGGAGTACCACTCCCCGCAGCATACGCATTCGTGCCATTCCATCCATCGGGCCCCGGGCCTGTCGTAGGGGCATCGGTTCCCGTCATCGTCAATTGCCGGGGACACCAGCTCCGGTGTCCTGGCCCTGTCGCCGCAGACCGGGCATCTCAGGTCGAAGGAGACCCTCGGCCTCCCGGGTCCGATCCTCATGACGCCTGCGCCCATGTCCGCGTCCTGTGGCTCATCGTCACATCCATCGTCCTCATCGTCGTCGTCTATCATCGTCGTCATTTTCTTCGCCTCTTATCGTTCTTGGGTGGGTGGATGTGCTCCAGACAACAATCTGTTCTAACTAGGATATATATCCCGCATCGGACGGTTCTAGAAAAATACGGAATTCACCCCGTACACGGCCGTGTTTGGTATATCCCAAACAATACTAGTCTTGTTATATATTATAAATGATGAATGAGATGCAAGGATAGATAGTTGGACCGGAGCGGATCAAGATGGCTATGAGTATCAAGTTGATGGCGGTCGTCGTCGTGGTCGCTGTAGTTCTCGCGGGTGTCGGCATCTACGCCGTGTACCGCCTGACCACAGGTGGGCCCGAGGGTTTGAAGGATGTCGAAGGCTACGTCGGTGATATAACCGGGGGCTCCCAGACCTATCTCGACGCCCACGGCTTCGTTGTGATGAACGAACAGGACAAGAAGATCGACACCTTCACGGCGGCCTATAAGGACATGAACGACGCCCACGTCCCCGTGTTCGTCACATCGGATTCCGTCCTTCACACTTACCATATCTTCTTCGATGATACACTGAGGAAGGTCGAGGAGGAGCAGCTGTATCCCGCGGCCGTCAACCTTACCAAGGCCATGTTGGAGAAGTCCCAGGAGCAGTACGATGCGAGCTCGGGCGATGTGAAGGCGGCCGCCATGAGGAACGTGGCCTATTTCTCGCTGACCCTGCGGCTCCTTGACCCGAACCAGACCACCCCGGCGTTCGTCGAGGACATGGTCTCCGCCGAGATTGCCCTGATCGAGGCCCATGCTGGGGACGGCTACAGTCACATCATAAAGGATTATCAGGAGGATTACTCACAGTACATCCCGCGGGGCCACTACACGAGGAGCGCGGTCCTCAAGCAATACTTCAAGGCCATGATGTACTATGGCAGGATGAACTTCGTCATAGATTCTGTTCCATCCACCCAGAGCGCGGTGCTCATTGCCGACGGTCTCAGGACGGCCCAGCACAACGGACTGGCTATGAACAACTGGTATCGCATCTACAACATCACCGAGCGGTTCGTCGGCAAGTCCGAGGACCTCACGCCGATGGTCTACCAGAAGGAGGCAGACGCCGCCTGGGGCTCGTTCCCGGCGAACTATTCGGTCCTGAACGATAGCGCGAAGATGAGCGCATTCAAGACCAAGATCAAGGCCTATCCGCCGCCCAAGATCGCACCCTTCAGGGGCCTGGGCTTCAGGTTCATGGGCCAGAGGTTCATACCGGACTCCTACATGTTCCAGGACCTCGTGTTCAACGCGACATTGGATTACACCGGCAGCAGGACGGGCAATGACATGCCCTTCACGTACTTCGCCAACGGCGACATGCCCCAGGGGTTCAGGCATATGCCGCGGGGCCTCGACATGATGAACATCCTGGGCTCGCAGAAGGCCGGCGACATCCTCGAGAAGGAAGGGGACACCGACTATGTCAATTACGACAACAACCTCGCGAGCCTCAAGACCGAGTTCATGAACAAGTCGGTGGACGAATGGAACCAGAACATGTACTGGGGCTGGCTCTATTCACTCAAGTCGCTGACAGGGGACTTCCAGGGAACGAAGAACCCCGATTTCATGAGGGATGCCGCCTGGCAGAAGGTGAAGCTCAACACGGACCTCGCCTCCTGGGCGGAGCTCAGGCACGACACGATCCTCTACGCCAAGCAGTCCGAGACCTTCAAGACCACGAGCACGGGCCATGACGTCGCGCCCCCGGCGCCCACCGAGAAGGGCTATGTGGAGCCCGTGCCGGAGCTGTATTCGCGCCTCATCAATCTCACAACGGCCACCAAGAAGGACCTCCAGGACAACAACATGCTGAGCGCGACACGGGCAAGCGAGCTGGATTACTTCGTTGATGTCCTCACGCGGTTCATGGAGATCTCGAACAAGGAGCTCGACGGGAAGGCTCTCGGCGAAGGGGACTACGCCTACCTGAGGGGCATCGGCAGGGTCTTCGAGAAGCTCACGGGCTCGGCGCACTCGGACGGCCTCCAGACCACCATCGTCGCGGACGTCCACACGGACAGCAACAGCGGAAAGGTCCTCGAGGAAGGGGTCGGCTACGTCAACTTCCTCGTCGTGAAGGTCAAGAGGACCGACGGCACGACGGCCTACGTGACGGGGCCCATCTTTTCCTACTACGAGTTCAAGCATCCCCTGAACGACAGGCTGACCGACGAGAAGTGGACCGGAATGCTCAAGAACGGCCAGGCCGAGGGCGCGCAGGGCTGGTTCAAGGAGTGCTATGGCCAGTGAAGGCCATGGCACTTGTTTTTCCTTAAATCTCTTTTAAAGTAATCCTCAAGGAATTTAGTAAAAAATAAGAACAGACAGGGATGAGACCCTGTTATCGTGGACGGTTCATCGTCGCTTGGGCCCATTCAATTCAGCTCCCAGAGCCAGATGGCACCGCCGCGTACGCCGCTCTTGATGCGGATCCTCTTGGCCTTGCGGAACCTGCGGTCCGCGGCCAGGAAGTTGCTCACCTGGGCAACGGTGACGCCCCTGGCGACCACCATGCTCACGTATGAGGCAAGCTCCCTAGCGCTGGATGCACCGTACCTGCCAATGTAGTCCTGGATCATGGCCAGGATCCTCATCTTTCCCCTGCTGCCAACCATTGGTCTCACCTCCATGTCTTGTTCTCGTTCTCTCACGCGTTCCCTTCTATCGTCTCACCTTCACGCTCCTTACTTCGCTCCTTCCTTTCCCCATCGCCACCCCAGTCCAGCCCTGGCTCGGGCTCAGTCCTATGTGCATGGCAGAATGGCAGGGCCACGGCCGGGGCCAGCCCATGTTAGGGCTGTTCCCGGGATACGTGACCGTCCGCCAATCCGACGCTCGAGAAGTCCGGAACGGATCCGCCGTTCGGGCGTTCCTAAGGCCTTAGGACTGGGTTTTACGTCCCTGGGACGTTCGCACCCGACAATTCTCGGGTGGGTGCCGATGATTTATATGCCGGATTCCCTCCGATCTTCTGTCCGACATCTAGGCATATACCGGAGTGAGCGAAGCGCTCCCCGGCCTGCCTGGGTGTCGGATGGGACATCCGACTCCGTGGTACTTGCCACGTTCTCGTCATCGGCTTTCACCTGTCCTATTGGACCTTATCGTTCCGTGCCCTTTCTTGGGGCACAGTCTTTTGTTATCCAAGCGGTACTATAAAAGATTTTCCGAACGGATATCGAATGGTCCCCGACGGACCCACCCACATTTATATAGAATCGCAGATATTCTTAAATCGATGGAAGATGACAAGGTCAAGATAATACCGACCAACATCGTGATGGAGGATTACATCCAATCCGCGATGGGATACTACCGGGAGAATCTGGACAAGATATCGCCATATTTCTTTGTCGATGGGAACCTTATCAAGATGATAGGTTTCCAACAGCTTATCGTCTCCAAGAAGTACCAACTGAAGCGTGACGATGCACGATCCGCAAAGGGTATCGACTATGTAAGGGAATGCGTTGCCCAGATACGATCCCCAAAGGATCTGATTAAGGTCATGGCAAGCTGGCTCGCCTTCGACCTCTGCCTTACCGCCCCGTCCTTCGTGAACCCAAGCATTGGGGCGAACATCCGGAAGAGCTACTGCCGTGTTGGAGAGCGATACTTTGACTGCCAATCTTGCAAACGCATCGTCTGCAGGGATAATCTGCTCTGGGACCTGAGCACTATTGTCCTTGACCTCGACGCCGATGAAACGACCCTTGCGGAGCAGTATTCAAAAGTCAAGGCTGCTCTCGATGACCTCGGTCTCGATTACCGAATCAAACTCTCGTCCTTGAAAGGCCTCCATGTGAATGTCGGGCTCCCCAAGGCTGGAGGTCACACGATCTTTGAAAGAAGCGTCTATCATTATTGCCTTTTCAAGGAGCTCAAGGAGTGGAAGGTCCCAGTCGATGACAATTCCCTAGATCCCGTTCCGATAATCCGGGCGCCGTATGCCTTGCATTATAAGAGGCTCACACCCTCTTTGCCAATCGATGACGGGACCCTCCTCGAGGGTATCGAAACCCTAAGAGCTCTCGAGGAATTGGAGCTAAGCAAGCGTATCGATAAGGGAATAGAGGTCGTGAAGGATTGGGACCTCAAATGGACCGTTGGACATTCCGACGTAGATGTGTTCGATAAGCTCCTCAGTAAATGGGGCGAAAAGGCCCGGAAGGCCATCCTCCGCGAGAGAGCCGGAGGCCCCGGCGTCAGGAGCGCGGTCGGTGATTTCCTGGGCAAGGGCAATATGATGACGAAGGATGATGAGAACGCGGCCGTTAAACTCCTTCTCGAGGAAGGAAAGACGGAAAAGCTCGCCTTGAGCATCATCGAGCAGAGTCGTAAGCGGTCACCAAAGGACAGGTCTAAGCCCCAGACGGTGGAAGACACCCGGTTCGAGCTACAGGAGGACATCCCGAAGCGGGTCCTGGATCTCCCACCACCGCTGGTCTTTCTAATCCTTGACAACTCCACCTTAAAAGAAATGCAGGATCTCACTGGCGCTGAGCCCTTGAGGCTCAAGGCCCAATGCAAAAATACTGACGAGGGAATGAGCCTCCTATTCGAGAAATCGAGGCTCTTGAAGGTCTATCCTAAGAAATGGAATTGTAAGAGCACTTACATAGGGGGCCTCCATTCGGCCTACAAGTACTGTTCGACCGCCGATACTGTGATATCAGTGAAGACCGAGCAGGTTTGGGACAGGGACATGAAGATACTTGAAGAGCTCGAAAAGAGGTTGAACGAAGGCAACAACGAACTGCTCGTCGCACATCTACTGGGCCTCGATTATTGCAAAGATAATGGGTTGGACCCCGCCGGTGCAATGCTGATACTCAAAAGGTTCATCAAGTCGCTCCTCGCAAACAATTCTAACATCGTCCTGACAACAGACCATTCCGGTGAGGAATACATCCCGTTCTTTGCCGTCCTGAGGCACGAGGACTGAAGGTCTCACAATCCCGTATAGTCCCCCGGCTCATCCCCGGCCTTCTTCTTCTCCGCGTTCTCGAGCGCCCGCTTGGCCCGCTCGTCCTCGGGCCTGACCTCGAGGACCTTCCTGAAACAGGTGCTGGCCTCCTCGTAGCGCTCCATCATGTAGAGCACGACCCCCTTGTTCTGGTAGTAGTCCATGTCGTCGGGGTCGATCTTGATGGCGCTCTCGAGGCATTCCAGGGCCTCGTCGAGGCGGTTCAGGTCCTTGAGTATGGTCCCCTTGTCGTAAAGGGCAACGGCGCTCTTGGGGTCCCGCTTGACGGCCTCGTCGAAGGCCCACAGGGCGCTATCGACGTCCCCGAGGATGTCGTAGGCATGGCCCAGGTTGATGTAGGCTCTAGCCGAGTTCGGGTTCAGCTCGGCGGCCTTCTTCAGGAACCGGACCCCCTCGTCGGGCCGGCCGCTCTCGGTCAGCAGGCTCCCCTTGAAGAAGGCGTGCATGTGGTCGGTGGGCTCGAGCTCGATCAGCCGGTCGTAGGTGGCCAGGGCCTCCTGTACGAGGCCCAGGTCCTCGAGCGCGAAGGCCTTCTCCTCCAGGGCCCTGACATGCGTTGGGTCCTGCTTGATGACCTCGTTGAACTCGGCCACGGCCTCCTCGTGCCGGCCGCGTTTCGCGAGCACCACGCCCCTCATGTAGTGGGCCTCGGTCATCGAGGGGTCGAGCTCCACTGCCTTGCCCAGGCACCGGTAGGCCTCGTTGTCGTCGATGCCCATCTCGAGAAGAGCCCCCTTCTCGTACCAGTATAGCGCGTTTTCAGGCTCGGCCTCGATGGCCCTGTCGTAGCACTCGCGGGCGTCGTTCCATCGGTTCAGGGCCTTCAGCGCCTTGGCCGCGCCCCGCCAAGCGACGCCCACGAACGGCCCGCCCAGGGCCGCGGCCCTCATGAACTTGCTGCGGGCCTCCTCGTAGCGCCCCATGCGCATGTCCTCGTCGGCCTGCTCGCACAGTTTTACGGGGTCCGTCTCCGGGGCCGGCTCGTCGGGCGTGGGCCATTCCAGGAGTTCCTTTTCGTCGGGCACGACCGTGCTAATTCCCTCCTAATTTAAAACGGTTTTGGTCAATCCTCATCGGATTTCTCCTTGATCTCGGGCGCCAGCCCGGCATAGAATCTGCCGATGGTCGTTGGCTCCACCCACGTCCGGCCACCCTTCGTGACCTGCTTAACCAATCCCTCACGGTCGAGCCTTTCCAGGGCCCTGTCGAGCCGGGCCTCCTTGAACCCAACCCTCTTCGCCAGGGCCCGGACCTCCTTGGCCTCATCGAGGTAACGGATGACCTGCCAGTCGTCCCACCCGAACCTCCGCCGGAGCTCGAACTCCCTGACCGTCGGGAGCCGTATCACGAGCTCCTTGCCCGTCGCCCTCTCCACATCGCAATGGTAGACCTCGACGCCGGCGTTCATGGCCGCGAACAGCATCGCACCGACGAGGGTCTTGGGGCCGCACGAGATGTTGACCTTGAGGCTTCCCGGTATGGGCGTCTCCAGCGTCAGCGGTTTGAGGCCCTCGAGCGTCTTGTAACAGGTGTTCAGGCAGGCCTCGAAATCGTACGGGTCCACCTCCACCTGCACGAACTCCCCGCCGCGCTCCTCCTCGTTCTGCCGAATCGTCGGCAGGTCCTCGTCGCCGGAATCGCAGACCAGCACGAGCCTGTCGTGGGGCAGGTGCTTCCGGGCCACATTGAGCTTCCTCATGGCCCTGCCGTAGGTCGAGACCAGTATGTTCGAGATCCTTGCCATGGCCCGACCCCTATTCCTCCATCATCAGGAGCTTCATCGTCGGCATGGCCATGACGACCTGGCCCCGGGCGGACCTCGGGTCCCGTTCGACGGTCACGAGGCCCTTCTCCCTCAGCCTGGAAAGATGGACCGAGAAGGTGGACTTCTCCATGCCGAGGGCCTTCCTCACCTTCGCCGCCGGCGCGCAGTGGTCCTTCTGGGCCAGCAGGAACCGGACTATGTCCTTCCCGCGCCGCGTGAGCTGGGACCTGACATCGATCTTCATGAGCGGGAGCCTTATGACCTCCATGGTCCTCTCCTGGGCGTACTCCGTCGGGACGCCCTTCAGGAAGCACACGATGAGCGCCGCCGCGGCCATGACCTTGGTCCCGCCGGTGATGTTGAAGATGGCCTCCTCGTCCTTGTGCTCGTCCATGGTCTCTTTGATTACCTCGGCCACGTACTCGAGGTCGTAGGGCTTAACGATGCGGACCCTCGTGAACGGAATGTCGGCCTTCTCGCAGTGGGCCTTCACCCTTCGGACGGCGGCCTCGACCTTGGTGTCCGCGGCGGACGCGAAGACGACGAGCCGCTCGACCCCGGCGGTCCTCAGTGACGGCAGGACGCTCTCGGGCACGTAGCCGAGCGTCGCGTATATGGTGACCATGGGCTCCAATCCCCCCCGATATCGAGGCAATCCGTGATATCAGCGTGAAAGGAATTAAATCTTTCTCGAACGGTTCCATGCCGGTACGAACCGTTGGTGTTCCATCATTTCAGCCATCGATAACAACGGTGCCCTTGGTCCCGTTCACGACTATCCTCTGCCCGTCCTTGAGGATGCCCGTGGCGTTCCTCACCTGGGCCACCGTCGGGACGCCCAGCTCCCTGGCCAGGATGGCCCCGTGGGAAAGCATCCCGCCGACCTCGAGGACCAGAGCGCCCGCCATCATGAGGAAGTGCGTCTGGCCCGGGTCCAGGCACCGCGTGACTATGATGTCCCCTTTGTTTATCTCGACGTCGCGGTCCAGGTCCAGTATGACCCGCGCCCTTCCAGCATGTACACCGGGCGACACGCATTGCCCCTTGATGGAGTTGCCTTGGACCTCGGCCTCCTCCTTTATCTCGACGGCATCGAAGTCGACACCGCCCCTCATGTACCTGCCCGGGGTCCCGGCCTGGTCGTAGAATGTCAGCCTCTGGAACAGGGCCTTCCTTGCCAATCCTTCGGTCGGTCCACCCGCCAGATAGCTCAATAGGTCGTCCATGTCGAGGAAGAAGACATCGCCCTCTTTCTCCAGGACGCCGTCGGCCACCATCCTCCTCGATATCTCCAGCACCAGTTCCCGCATCCTCGATAGGATCATGTCCAGGTAGAACCTCTGGAGCTCCCTGAACGAGACATATCGGATGAGATACTTCGATAGGAACCTGAATGCCCACCTCTTGCTGCGCGGGAGCCTGGCCTCGATGTCCCTCTGGACGGATGTCCGGTCCTCATGTTCCCGGCGCTCGGCCCGGTTCAGCACCAACGATCGGACCATGCCGAAGGGTATCATCGGTTCGTCCCTCCAGGACGGCTGCATAAGGTCCCTGCTCAGCCGGCGGTGGCCGTACCTGACAAGGATGGACTCGAACGTGTCGATGACGAGGTCGCCTCCGGGGACCTTTGCAAGCTCCTTCCTGTATGTCTCGAAATCCCTGTGCTCGGCCGAGACGACCCTCAAGGCCTCGGGCCTCTTTCTCACAACATCCGCCAGGCCCATGAGCTCCGTCGAGGCCGCCAGGGTCTTGTTGTCGTCCAGGCCAGAAATGAGCGCCGGGAGGCCGTCCTTCCCTATGCCGTTCCTCTCGAGGAACCGCCCCATGACCTCGCTGAGCGTTATGCTGTAAAGCACCAAGCCCCACTTCGAGACCCTGATATGGTCCGCGGTGACCCCCATGAGGTTTTTGTAGGCCTTTGCGATCTCACCGCCATCCATCGTCCTAAGGTCCCCGACGGCATCCAGGTCCCTGATGATCCCTGGGACGACCACCTTCTTGAAGTGCTCGTCCAGGTTCGTCATCCAGCACCATCGGTTCAGGAGCATGAACCGGGCGACCTTCAGCAGGCCTCCCGGGCTCGCCCTGCGCTTCTTCCTAAGGACCTCCTCCCGGATGTCCGGCGGTAGAACGTCGAGCATCCTCCCCCTTCCCAATCCCTTCGGGAGATTGTTCACCTGCGCCTCGGTCAGGGCTGTGTTCACGTAAAGATAGTTCTTGTGTTTCACGATGATGGGCCCGTCGAGGTCGACCTTCATCCCGATGGCCTCCAGGGTCTCCCCCATGTAGTATCGGGCGAAGATGTCGCTGAAGACCGAATGGAACAGGGGCGAGACCTGGCCCGAGAAGAACTCCTCGGCGTGGACCCGGCTGTAGGATGGGCAGGACAATGCCTTCGGCGGTGGGAGGCTGGTGATCGGCCTTGCTTGAAGGATGAACAGCGCATCGCCGCAAATGGCCCACTCGATGTCCAGCGGGCGGCCGAACCCTTTCTCGAGCCGCCTGGACATCAAGACCAGCTCTTTGAACGGATGCCCATCTAGCGAAACCGAGTCGTTCGGGACCTCGACCCTCACGGGCTCCCGTCTGCCGGAGACCAGGCCCTCCGCAAGGCCGTCGACATGCTCGATCACCGTCGTGTTGGCACCGGTGACCGGGTTCCTTGTGAAGAGCACGCCGGCCCTGTCCGGGGCGAGCATCCTCTGGATTATGACGGCCATTGGCTTTCCCTTGCAGGACCTCCAGACAGCCACGACGGCCTTCTCGAGCTCCTCCACGCTCCCGACGCCGAGGACGGTCTTAAACTGGCCCGCGTTCGAGCCACCCTCGAGGTCCTCGTATACCGACGAGGACCTCACGGAAACAAGACCGCCAAGGTCCTTCAGGACCGAAGCGAGCTCCTCCCTGAGCGCGGCGACCGCCGACTCCTCATTTTCCATTGTGTGAAGTCCCGTCGGGACCACAACGAACTCAGGGACCCTCGCCCCCAGCAAAGAGCAGCGGTAAAGGTCGAACGCCTTGGAACCGATCGTCCTCCTATCCCCATCCTTGACCAGCATTTCATTCACCTCACAACATCGCAAGGGCCTTCATGTAGGCCCTCAACCTCGGGACCGCCCTCGTCTCGTGGAACAGGTATTCCAGCAGGCCCCAGCTCACCTTTCCATTGCATCGCATCTCGGCGATGGTCTCGTAAAGGATGCATTCCTTGGGCGGGAACTGGACGCAGCCAAGGACCCTGCACTCGATCTCGTATTTTCTTCCCTCGTCGTCCTCAAGCTCGATGGTGGCGCTCGCGGGGGTCCGTTCATCGTCTTGGTATTTCGTCCTCACGTGGCTCCGGACTATGGACGCATTCCTGGTGCCGTCGAAGACATAGCCCCTCATGAAATCCTTACCGTCGATCTTCGCCTCCCAGAGATTGAATGCGAGCCCGTCCGAGAACCCGCAGCAGAAGAGCCGGTACTCGTTGACCGAGGCCCAGTCGCGGATGCCCCACGAGTGGTCCCTGTGCCCGAAGCACGGGCCGACCGCATAGGTCTCACCATCGACGACGATCCTCCCCTCATAGGACCCGGTCTGCTCGTAGTGTTGTGAGCCGATCCTTTCGAAGACACCGGGCACTTCGTCGGTGATGTACTCGTAGATCTTGTTGACCGGCGTGAACAGGACGTCCACGGTGCACCTCTTGGAGCGGTATTTCAGCCTCCAGCCCGCCCCCTCGACGGCATATCCCAGGCCCTTGAGCCTGAAGTCGAACCTTTCCTGCGTGGGCCTCCCGAGGGCCACCAGGAGATCGAAGTAGACCGGCTCTCCGTTCTTGAGGACAAGCACGAACCCCTCGCTCCTGGGCTTGTTCGGACGGAAGCCCATGGTGGTTATCAGGACTATGCCCGAGCTGGGGTCCGACATGACATAATAGTAGCTCTCGCGCCACATCTTGTCGTCGTAGACACCGCCGTCCCGGGCCTGCAGGTCCAGGTGGCTTATCCCCTTCAGGTCGATGTATCCGAGCGTCATGGTATATTACTACGACCTTGGAAGGGTTAAATATTTAGACTTCCATGGAAGCCTCATGTTCGGCCTGCGACGTTTCCGAGTGCGCACCAACCTCAACGAGATCATCCGGCCCATGTTGGAGAAGGTCTTCGTGGACATCGACCGCATAATCGTCCAGCAGCAGTTCACGACATCCCCCAAGGACTTCCTCGTGCTGTGCGAGGTCGTGTGGAACAAGAGGATCGACGATGTCCAGGGGACCGTTTCGGCCCTTATCAAGGAGCTTCCGGGCTTCGAGGCGGTGACCGTGATATCGTCGGACAGGGAGAGGACCCTGGGGTTCGTGAAGGGACAGTACAACGAGGTGTACACCGAACTGTTCCTGCACACAACGAAGGAATATCTGTGCTTCCTGGATTTTCCAATAACATTGTACAAAGATTACGCTATCTTCGACCTCATCGGCCCTCCGAAGGAGGTGGAGCGCCTGCTCGAGTTCATGAGGGGCTGGGGCACCGAGCTGGAGGTCGTGGCCATCACGGACTACCACACCCGGGACCGCGGGCTTCTCACAACGCTTACTGCCAAGCAGCTCAAGGTCCTGAAGTTCGCCTACGACCGGGGCTTCTTCGACCATCCGCGCAAGGCCGACGCAAGGAAGCTGTCCAGCAAGCTCGGCATGAAGCACACGACATTCCTGACGCACATCCGGAAGGCCCAGAAGAGGATGCTGGACCAACTGTTCGGGGCATGATATCACGATAAAAGAATTAAGGGCCGGTTCCCATGGTCCCGGCAGAAGAAGGAGCGCTTCATGATACCCGGTGACGCCCTCATCTACCTGGCCCTGATGCTCACGATCGGGGCCCTACCGGGGCACGTGCTGGCCATTAGGGCTGGCAAAAAGGCCAAACCCTCGCTGTTGAGGTCGACCAGGATGCTGGCCTCGGGGATGATGGTCGGGGCGCTCCTCGCGACCGTCGGAATCTGGGCCCTCCTGACATATTATTTCATCACATCGGACATGAGCTACGCCTATGTCCACGCCCATTCCTCCAGGGACCTCGCCGGGGCCTACAAGGTCTCGGCCCTGTGGGCAGGCGGCGAGGGTTCGTTCCTCCTCTGGGTCCTCGGTATGCAGCTGGGCCTCCTTGCCGCGAGGCTCCTGTTCATGCGGACCAAGGCCGCGGGCACGAAGGAGGGCCGGCGGCTCCTGGACCTCACGGGCATCCTGGGCGCCCTGATGGTCCTCATGTTCCTCGGGATCCTCGCCGTTATGGACCCGTTCAGGGCCACGAGCGCCACCGCCCTGGCACAGGCCCCTGACGGGAACGGCCTGAACGTCCTGCTGCAGCACCCGCTCATGGCCGTCCATCCGATGCTAGCACTCTTCGGCTACGGCCTCGCCATCGTCACATTCGTCTCGTCGGTGGCATTCCTTCTGACCGGCAACAGGCTCTGGGCCGCCTACAGCCTTCCCTTCTCGAGGGGCTTCTTCATCATCTTCTCCCTGGCGCTGGCCATCGGCGGCCTCTGGGCCTACGAGACCCTGGGCTGGGGCGGCTACTGGGGCTGGGACCCCGTCGAGACATCATCGCTGCTGCCATGGCTGATGGGCGCCGTCGTGCTTCACGGCCAGGTCCAGTACGTCAAGCGGAGGGATTCGCTGCTGCTCGGTGCCGGCGCCTCCTATTTCCTGCTACCCATCATCCTGTTCGCGACCTTCGCGGCCCGCTCCGGCCTGTGGACCTCGCTGCACGCCTATGCGGCGACCTCCGGCGATTTCTGGAAGGTGGTCCATTCCTCGGGCTTCCTTATGGGGATCTTCAGCCTGACCGTCATCCTCTGCATCCTGGGGCCGCTCATGGTGGCCAGGGCCTACATGCTCTACTACGAGGAGGGGCCCAAGGAAGGCAAGGTCAAGCCAGCCCGCAAGCTCTTCCGACGCAGCCTGGCGATGCTGTTCGGGAGCGTCCTGACCCTCATGGGGATTTTGCTGACGATCTTCATCCTGATACTCAGGCTCGGTGGCAGCCTCGACCCGGCGGAGTTCGAGCTCAAGCTCGGGCCCTTGGCGTTGTTCATGGTCTCGGGACTGACGCTCTACCAGCTCGGGACCAAGGGCGCCAGCACGGCCTTCCCGTTCGCCGTCCTAGGAATAGGCCTCATCGCGGGCCTCGCGGCCATGCTGCTCTATCCTGACCAGCCCCTGGGGGCCTTCAGCATCCCGTTCCTGACCGTTGCTGTCGTGGGGGCGGCCCAGTACCTTGTCCGCGCCCCCAAGGCTAGGACCCGCAGGGAGCGGCTCCACGACACTGGGGCCACCATGATACACCTTGGCATCGTCCTCTTATTGCTCGGATACTCGGGCAGCACCTTTTTCGCCGACGGCGAGACAGTCAACATGTCTGAGAACGTGCCGATCAGGTTCGAGGGCTACGACCTTGTCCTTGTGGGCCTGAACAGCACCGCGGACCACGTGTCCGTGGTCATCGAGGTCCGGAAGGACGGGGCGGTCCAGGGCGTCGCGAGGCCAGGGATCACCGTCGTCCACGGGGCCATCAGGTCAGACATATCCATCGTCCGTTTCGTCGACAAGGACCTCTACTTCGTGATGGACGACATGAGCAAGGTCCTGCCGACAGGCGAGGGCGCAAGGGCCCAGGTCAAGGTCAAGTCCCTGCCCGGCATCAACGCGCTGTGGTGCGGCGCCGTCCTTGTCGTGGCCGGGGCTGTTGTGAGGTTCGCGTGGAACCCACCCGAGGTAATTCCACCTGGGCGACCCGGGCATCCCCACGAAGAGGAATGAGACCTACTCGTCCTTGGCCTCGATCTCGCTCTCGGCATATTTGTCCAACAGCAGGACCGCTCTTTCGATCTCGTCCCTGACCTTCTGGTCCTTCAGGGGCTTCAGGTCGACCTTCTCCTCGGGCGCCTTCTCGGTCCCGTCCATCTTGCGCCTGAACTGGGCCCCCAGCTCCGCGAGCAGGCCCGTCATGGACGCCAGGTTGCTGGACGCTACGAAGATCTGCAGGTACTTCTGGATCTCGCCGCCGGCGACCTTGATGACAAGCTGCTCGCCGGTCTCCTTGACCTCGCCATAGAACCACGTCTCGGCCTTGAACGGGATCTCCTCCTTGAACTCGCGTATGAACTTGATGTCGTAGCCGCGGGCTGTGTCAACCGCCTGCCCGTAGGCCCTTTCGAGCTCCTTCTTGCTCCCGACCTGGAATATCTTCGAGTCGCTGTACTTCAGAGTGTCGAGCAGCCGCTTCAGCATGGCCACGTTCATGGTCTCGGGCGTGTAGAAGATGGGGCAAACGATGTCCACGGGCCTGGTCTTCATATAGACCTCGCCCATGTGGTCGTACTCGTCCCGGAATGTCAGCATGGCGTCGACCTTGGACTCCTGGCATATGATGGGGTCGAGATAGAATGCCACGGTCCTCTTCTCGTCCTTGCCGATGTCGCCCAGCTTGACCGTCGGCCCCTCCATCTGGTACTCGGGCTCGATGTGGTCCAGCCGCAGGACCTTGTCGTCGTAGAACAGCTTGAGCGTGACGTCATGGACCCCGGTCACGAGCTCGTTCTTCACGGCCACCTTGAGCCTAACGTAACCGCTGAAGAACTCTACGCCGCTGAGGACCTTGACCTCCTCCTTCTCCTTCTTGATCTTCATGCCTTCCTTGATGCCGAATATGGCGGCGAGCATGAGCTCCACGTCCTTGAAGCCCCCTGTGTTCCCGTCCCATTTCTCGACGATGCCTGCGTAGAGGCCCTCGACCTTCTGTATGAGCTCGTGCATCTGGCCCTTCAGGATCTTGGGCTCCGCGCCCGACAGGGCCACGGCCAGGAACACGTAGTTGCCCTTCTCGAGGATCATCTTCCTGGACCCGAACTCGAAGCTTGTCAGGCCCTCCTGGTCCTTGAAGGAATCCTTGACGAAGGACTGGATGGCGATGAGCATCCCGCTGAAGAGCTGGTTGTCTATCGTGGACTCCTTCGGGGCCACATGCGAGATGAGCCTGCCGTCCCTGTAGATGAGGAAGACCTCGTCGATGGTGAAGTCCTCCACCTCGTCGGCGGCCGCCCGGGCCTCCTGCAGTTCCCTCTCGGCCTTGAAGCGGGCCTCCTCGTCCTTCTTGCGCTTGTAGGACATGTAGCCCACGCCGGCCCCTCCGACGCATGCTATGGCCACGACGATGGCCCAGAAGCCGGGCTCCTGCCAGAGCTGCTTCTGCTTGACGGGTGGCGCTGGCTTCTTCACGACGTCGAGGGTCAGGATCTTGTAGCTCGTGGAGTTCTTGAAGGTCGCAGTGATGTTGATGGAGTAGTGCCCAAGGACCCCGGCCTTCGTTATCGTGATATTGACCCGCACGACCTTCGAGCCCTGGGCCGGGACCCACACGCTTTTCGTGGGTTGGATGAAGGACGGGTCCAGGGGGGAGGTCGCGAGGAGGCCTATGTCCCCGGCCACGTTCCCCTCGTTGTACACCGTGAGGTTGACGTTCTCCGCGTCGCCCGGATGCATGGTCACCTGGTCCCTGTCCAGCGCGATTATGACCTTGTAGACCGGCACGAAGGGCAGCTGGTAGTGGAAGCTCCAGACCGGGGATGGATCGCCGCCGGTGGGATAGCCGGCCACGGATGGCACGACCCTCCAATAGTAGGTCGTGTTGTCCTTCAGCGGGGTCTTGATGGTGTACTTTGTCCCGTTCGTGAACATGTCAAGCAGCGCTGTTGCGTTCGGTTTTATATCGAGATATATGTCGTACCTGACGGTGGATGTGCCGTTGTAGCCGAAGGTCCAGGCCAGCTCCGGGAACCGGACGTCCACGGTGGAGCCGTTGACCGGTGCCGTGAGCACGATCTGCGGGACCTCGACCGTGACGTTGAACGCCTGCGTTGCGTTCGCCAACCCGTCGGTCACCCGGATCACGACCGGATTAGGCCCCTTCTGCTCCTTGGTCGGGTACCAGGAGATGGACCCCGTGAACTTGTCGATGTACATGTTCGCCGGGGCCTTGTCCAGCGAGAATATCAGCACCGTCCCGGCATCGATATCGTAGGCCGTCGGCTGGTACTTGTATTTGTAGAACATGGGCGCGAGCGTCACGGGCACGCCGGTGAAGAACGGCGGGTCGTTGACGTTCTCCACCGTGAGCGTGAAGTTGTGCGAGTCCTTCAGGCCCGACAGGTCTATGACGCTGACATTGACCCAGTGGTCCCCGATGTCGGGGTTGCTCGGCGTGCCCCAGAGCTTCCCGAGGCCCGTGTCGAAGTGGAGCCAGCTCCCGGCATCGGTTGTCATGGTCCAGTGGACCCAGTCCCCCGCGTCCGGGTCGGACGCTGTATAATTGACCTCGTAGGGCCGTCCCTGATAGGCCGTTACGACGTCGTCCGATGTGATCAGGGGCGGGTCGTTCACGTTCTGCACGGTCAGATTGAACTTGGTCGTGGCCCAGCCGCCGTTCCCGTCGTCCACGGAGATGGTGGCGTTCCACTTGCCGACATCGGCCTCCACCGGCGTCCCGTTCAGCACACCGGTGGTGGCGTTGAAATGCAGCCAGGAAGAGTTGGTCGCCATGTGCCAGGTTATCTTCCCCTGGCCGTCGTCGGTGGAGTTGTAGTCCACTTTGTACTCCTTGTGCTCCGTGGCCGTCAGGATGTTCGTGTTGTTGATGGCCGGGGGTGTGTTCTTCACAATCACCGTGAAGTAGTGCTCGTCGTAGTCCCCCTTGCCGTCACTGACGTTCAGCTTGGCCCAGAACGAGCCGACGTATCTGTTGTCCGGGGTCCCCGTGATGTTCTGCTTGGCCAGGTTCCAGAGGAGCCAGGAGGCGTTGGTGGTGAATGTCCAGGCCGTGGCCGGGATGCCCATGGACCAGTAGTGCCTCTCGAACGGCTGGTCCTCGACGGCCGAGCCGTTGTCCTTGAGAGGGAAGATGCCTATGGGGGTCACCTTGATCGTGACGGACTTTGTCGGGTCCTGGACCGATGCAACCTTCACAATTTCGGTCCTGGACGCGTTTATCCACCGGTCCTTCCCATTGGTGAGGCCCATGATGGTGAGGTTGCCGCGGAAGATGCCCGTGGCCTTGCCGCTCTCGTAGAGCCTCATCTGGAAGCCCCTGGGCGAGCTGATGCTGCTCGTGACATTGACGAGCGTGGTGTCGTTCCTGGAGGAGTTCGAGTCGGTGCCGTTCATCTGGATGTATATCCTCTGGTACATTACCGCACTCGAGATCGGTTGCGTATAGCCCGGGTCGAAGTACGCCACGGGCGCCGAGATGGCGCTTGGCTGAGCGTTCTTGTCCGGGAAGAGCAGGTATGTCTGGCCCGCCGAGTTCGCGGCCTCGCTGTTTAGCTCGGCGCCGATGATGATGTCGTCGAGGCCGTCCCCGTTGACGTCACCGCCGCCGGCCAGGGCCTTTCCCGCGGCGTTGTTCGCACCCTCGGCCCTGAACGACGCGTCGGCCTTGGAAACGAGCATGTTCTGGGCCCAGCCCGAGGTCCTTCCCAGTATGAGGTAGGCCTTGCCCGCGCTCCCGCCCATGTCGTTGTTCTGGTAGGCCCCTATGAGGATGTCGTCGAGCCCATCGCCGTTCACGTCACCAGCGCCCGTGATGGCGTGCCCCAGCATGTTGTTCGTCCCCTCGGACGAGAAGGATGCGTTGGCGTTGGCGAGCTTGGAATCCATGGCCCAGCCTGCGGCCATCCCGAAGACAAGGTATGCGTGGCCGGCCCCGATGCCTCCAAGGCTATTGAACCCGTAGCCGAACAGCATGTCCCCGTAGCCGTCCCCATTGACATCTCCCGCGCCGGCCACCCGGAGCTCCGCCGCCGTGTTTGACGCCTCGCCCCAATAGGAGGCGTCCGAGGTCGAAAGGTTGGTCCTCATGGCCCAGCCGCTGCGCTTCCCTAGGATCAGGTACGTCTGGCCGGCGTTGTTGCCGCCATCCTTGTTCTGGTCCGCCCCTACCAAGATGTCGTCGAGGCCATCGCCGTTCACGTCACCCGCGCCGGCCACGGAGAACCCGGCCCAGTCCCCTGGGGACTCGCCTGTGAAGGAGGCGTTGACGCTCCCCAGCGAGACGTTCTTGGCCCAGCCCGCGGCCCTGCCGAATATGAGGTAGGCCTGCCCGGCGTTCGCTCCCGAATAGCCGCTCCCGGTTGCACCGATGAGTATGTCGTCAAGACCGTCCCCGTTCACATCGCCGGCCCCGGACACTGACATTCCGGCAAAGTTGTTCTTCCCCTCACCCACGAAGGACGCGTCGGCGCTCGTGGTGGGCGTGTCCATGGCCCAGCCTGTGACCTTTCCTAGGAACAGGTAGACCTTCCCAGTGAATGTACCGTTGCCGTAGCTGGCTATCACGAAGTCGTCGAGACCGTCCCCATTGACGTCGCCGACACCAGCCATGCTGTTACCCGTGTAGTTGTTGAGCCCGGGCCCGACGAAGGAAGCGGAGGAGGCGCCAAGCCCGCGGTCCATGGCCCATCCAGATGCCTTCCCGAGGATGAGGTAGGCCTGCCCTGCGCTCATGCCCCCCTGGTCATTGTTCATGGCGCCTATCAGGAAATCATCGTAGCCATCCCCGTTGACGTCTCCCACCATCGCCATTGACCCGCCAGAATTGTCGAAGGCGACCTCGCCGCGGAACGACGCGTCCGAGGTCGATAGGTTGGCGTTCGTGCTGAACCTGAGGGCCATGCCGGTCGGCACCGTGGATAGGAACGTCAGGGTCAGGAGCGTTGCGACGATGAGAATCGATAGGACCTTCCTCATTTCAATCACCGGGAGCGGTCTTGATTGACATACAAAGTTGAATATGGATATAAGCGTGTTGGATTGGGGACCGTACTTAGGAATAATGGCAGGAAGGAAAAAACAAAAGGAGAGGCGGCCCGGAGGCCGCCATGTCGATTAGTTCCCGGAACCGTACTTGAACGCCGCGGCAACGCCCAGCATGATGGCGAGCCCGAGCGCCGTGCCCAGGGTGATCATGGCCACGATGCCGAGGGACATGAGGGGCAACAGGCAGAGGCCCAGCAGGGCCCAGCATATCGCCATGGCCATCATGAAGTGGTAGGTGTAGCAGGTGTCCGTCCGGGCCCAGCCCGCGGCGTCCGTCCACCTCATCCTCAGGATCTCGACGCAGGGCACCGGTGCGCGCCTGTACCAGCCCTCGATCTCGGCCACCTTGCCGACCTTCTCCTCGGTCCTGAAGAGCCCGATGAAGAAGTCCAGCGCCTTGGAGACCTGGTGGTAGTCCAGGAGCATGATGCCGGTCCCGTCGTCGAGCTTGAGGTCCTCGCTGAAGTAGAGGCCGGGGTTGCCGCGGCCCACGACCGTGCCCCTGATCCTGACCGGCCTACCGTGCACAGGGCCGGCCCTCGGGTCCATTATGAGCTCCTTGATGGAGGTGATGGACAGGCCTTCGAAGCGCAACGGGTAGGCCCAGGCGGCCAGGTAGATGGCAACTAGAGTCCCGATAACGGTCGTGGCCGACAGGAGGGCCAGCGCCCACTGCCAGGTGAAGACGAAGTAGAGCGCGAGCACGACGCCCACGAAGGCCATGTACTTGAATGCCACATCGGTCCCGAAGTCGCCCCAGAACTTGCCGCCGAACCTGGTGTCAGGGTCCACGAAGGGCATCTTGCCCTGCTCCCGGGCGGTCTTTGAAAGGGCCGTGATCCTCTTGCTGGTGAGCGGGTGCGTCATCTGGAGCTCGAAGAGCCTTGCCCAGACGTTCCTCTCATCCCACTCCCTGGCCCTCTGGACATCGGCGACATTGACGCCGTCGGAGCCCAGGCTCATACTGCTGAGGGCGTAGGCCTTCGAGATGCCCAGGGACTGGAACATAAGGGCGTTGTTGGACCTCTGCTGATAGTTGCGCCTGTCCTTGGTGGAGCCCTCCTTCGTCCAGTTGGATTCCTGGGTCATGCCGTAGGCGATCTTGACGAGGGCCGTGGACAGCTTGTTGGCGTCCCCGGTGCTCCGGGCCGCGAAGTCGTCGGCGTAGTACTCCCGGAACCGGGAGACGCCGAGGGCGATGAACTGGGCGATGAGCCAGGCCGCATAGGATATGGCGGCGATGATGAGCGCCACCTCGGCGCCCCTCTTGCTGCCGCGCGAGTACCTCATCATGTCGACCATGCCCCGCCAGATGACGTAGAGCACCAGCGGGATGGCGGCCACCACGGTCATGACCACGAAGTCGTTGTGGACTATGTGGCCCATCTCGTGGGCCACGACGGCCTTGGTCTCCTCCCTGTCGCAGTACTTCTGGATGCCCCTCGTGATGATGAGGTGGGCGCTGTTCTTCGTCCTGCCGAAGGTGAATGCGTTCGGGTTGTCGTCATCGATGATGCCCAGCCTGGGGAAGAGCAGCTTGTTCTGTTGTGTGACGTCCCTGATGTAGTTGTAAATGTCGTCCCCGAAGGCCGCCCTGGCCTCGTACTCGCTGTCCAGCCAGCGGATCTTGAAGATGTGCCTTATGATCCAAGGGGAGCCCCACCACTGGAGCAACAGGATGCCCAGGGTCATGAGCAGCACCAGGTAGAACGGCGCCGCGATGTAGTAGAAGATCCCCATCATGGCCGCGAAGAATATACCGAACAGGGCCGCGACCGCCATGTACATCTTGAACATCATCATGCCCCTGTTCGTGCGCACACGGTCCCGTAGGGACTCGGGGTCCTGGTGGCTGCCCAAGGGAAGGGGCTCCTTGATCGGGGTGGCCGGGGAGGACCCTAAGTCCCTGGGGTCCATTGTAGAGAAACCGACAAACCTGCTGTCGATGTCCATCATTCCAGCCTCCCATGTTCTTGCATCCCGGTATGTGGCCCGGGATTGCCTCTATATCGGCACATCCATCTTTATCGGGATTTGCTGGGAGGCCCCCCGGGAAGCCCCAATCTTTCAAAACTAGTATTATTTTATATTGCAGGTCCAACCGTAAATCATATCATATAAAAGCCCAATCCAACAAACATGACGCCGAAGGCCGAAGCCGGCAACCACGGTGCACGGGCCCCCCTGGCCCTGGTCATCGCCATCATGATGGTAACCTGCGCGCTCCCATTGTCCGCGGCCGCGACGAGGGACGCGTCCGCTCCGCAGTCCGCGGGCCGGGCCCTGCCTACGGACCCCAAGTACATAATACTCACGAGCGTGGCCGGCGGCGACCCGTACTACAGTGCCGTCACGGCCCTGCGGAACCTCCGCGGCGGCACCGATGTCCAGGTCCTCAACTTCGACCCCAAGCACCTTGACTCGCTCCTGCCGGCACTGCGGTCCAGCCAGCCAAGGTACGCCGCGGTCATCGTGAAGCCCAATGAACTGGACATCAACTTCACACGGGCCTTCCTCATGATGAGCACCAAGGTCGACAGCGACCCCTTCTCGGACTTCTCCTACGGCTTCATCACGGGGGCCACGGGCCAGGACGCCCTGAACTTCGTCAACAATATCAAGAAGGCCGAGACCCAGAAGGTCGAGGACTTCCCGCTCAACTGGAGCGGCTTCTCGGCATCCAGCATCAACGCAGTCTACACGACGCCCCTAGACTTTTCGTCCAACCTGAACCCCAACAAGTACTCCATGATCTACATGGCGGAGAACGACACGGGCGCCGGCCTGCAGTACTTCCTTGCGAACGACCACTATCTGTCGAACAACAAGGTCCTCGACATAGGCAACAACGGCGACCCCCACATGGTCTGGCTCTTCGAGGGCGGGAACACCAACCCCAACCCGCCGTCGTGGCCCTACAACGCGTCCTGGATCGAGGACCCGGCCCACGCCCGCGTGGGGCTGACTAGCAAGAACATGACGAAGTACAACCTGTGGCCCGCCGTGGCCTTCAACGGGGCCTGCCACAGCGGCGAGACCAAGACAGTCATGGTCGAGAGCGACATCGAGGCCACCTTCGGGGACACCGGCGGCGTCCGGCGCTTCTACACCATGACCGACGACTTCAGCTTCGCGCTCCAGCTCCTCAAGACCAATGTCACCGGCTACTTCGCGCCCGTCGGGGCCAACCTGGCCAACGAGAAGGACGAGGACCTCTACAACGCCTTCCTCTACAACGAGCCGCTGGGAGACATCGCCAAGCGGAGCGCGGACGGTGTCGTCATGGGCTTCCTCGGGAACAGGCCCAACCTGACCATATATCACGAGGGCGAGAGCGCCTACCTGCCGGACATCGGCCCCTCGGGCAGCTTCCAGCTTGGCGACTGGCCATCGGCCGACGCCATGCTCGGCGGCAAGGCCAACCGCGTCTACTTCGGTGATCCGCTCTACGACCCGTACAAGAGCGAGCACACGGACAAGCTCCAATGGACCACGACGAAGATAACGCCTCTGGACAGCACGCACCTCAGGGTCGATGTCACAACTAAAAAGCCCGCGGGCTACACACCGTCCTACTGGGACATGTTCCACTACGGCAAGACCAGGATCTACGACCCGGTGACCATCCCGGGCGCTTACGACAATGTCACGGACGTCAAGGTCACGGGCTCCTCAGGGCCCATGGAGCAGGTGATCCACGCGGTCGAGCAGCTCGACAACAAGACCATCCTGCACCTGGAGATCGATATTGCCAACGATTCCTTCTCGGCTGTCAATTTCAACGCGACCTTCATCGTGACGGTCCCCGAGCCGCCGACCTTCGGCGTCGACATCCTCGGGAACGACCTCGTGGGAACGGCCCTCCCGTACCACAATAAGAGCTACCAGGTCCAGGTCAAGAACACGGGGAACCAGGATGACAGCATCCTCCTCTCGAGGACCGACCTGCCCCCGGGCTGGGCCATCGACGTCATATTCGACGGGAACGGCATGACCCCGGGCGCTGTCAGGACCGCAACGGTGAACATGACCGTGGCCCCGACGGCCCTGGCCGGCGACAACGGCACGGTCGTGCTCACGGCCATCTCCCTGGGGAACATGAGCAAGCAGGACAAGTTCAATATCACGACCACCACCCTGGCCTACTACGGCGTGGACATAGCCGGTCTGAGGCTCACGGGTCACGCAAGGCCCGGCGAGACCAAGGACTTCCCTGTGCAGGTCTCGAACTTCGGGAACGCCAAGGACCGGTTCGACCTGAACATCACGAACGTGAGCGGTCCGGCAAAGGTGTCGCTCGGGAACAAGACGCTCGATCTTGCGGCCAGGGACACGGTCATCACCGTAGTTTCCGTAACGCCCCCGGCCGACGCCATGGCCGACACCAACACCACGCTGACGTTCAGGGCCACCTCCGAGAGCAACAAGAGCCGGAGCGACAGCATACTGCTGGTGACCTTCGTGGACCCGGTCCGTGCCGTGAACATGACGGCCGGCGGCAGCAAGGCCCTGTCCTGCAGCACGGCCCCGGGGGTCTCATGGACCAACCGGCTGACAGTGAAGAACCTCGGCAACTCACCGGACACCTTCGATGTGACGGCATCGAAGGCACCGGCCGGCTGGAAAGTGGCCCTGGACCTGGACACTCTCGCCGAGGTAGGGCCATCGATGTCAGACTACGCCAATGTGACCATCAGATCCCCGGTCGATGCCCTGGCCGGAGCCAATGTCACCGTCGTAGTGACCGTCACGTCCCAGAGCAACACGAGCGCCACGGACACGGTGGTGTTCACGAACTTGGTCGTGGCCGTCCCGTCCGCCGAGCTGGTCACGCCGGACGACGTTCATGCGGGCCCCGGCCACAGGCCCCTCTACAATTTCACCGTCAACAACACCGGGAACGTCAAGGACTCCTACTGCATCAAGGCCGTCTCGAGCCTGGGCTGGACGCTGGCGCTCACCACCAACAGGACGAAGGAGCTGGCCCCGCACGCGAACACCACATTCATCGTTCAGACCACCATACCGCCAAAGACCCTGGCCTACACGATGGACACCCTGACGGTGAGCATCATGTCCGTCAACTTCCATGGCGCCGGGGCCTGCGACAAGGTCATGGCCTCGGCAATGGTAAGGACGAAGGTGACGCCGGTCTACACATTGGGCCTGCTCCTGGATCATCTCAACGCCACCGTCCATCCGAACGAGACCGCCACATTCACGGTGACGGTGCAGAACCTCGGGAACACCGTGATCGTGGTCTCCGTAGCCATCTCGTCCAACGCATACGAGCTCCCGTGGGCGAACCTCTCCGCGACCGCCTTCACTATCGACGCCAATGCCGGAAGGAACATCGTCTTCTCCGTCACCCCGGACCTTCTCGCCAAGGCCGGGAACTACACCTATACGCTGACCGTCAACGGGCAGAACGCCACGCAGAAGGTGGACCTGAAGGTCACGGTCCTGAAGACAAAGCACGAGGACAAGAACGCCTTCGCAAGGGCTTTGCTGACCCTGGGCCTTCTGCTAATGCTCATAATAGCCGTTATCGCCTTCTACATGTCGAAGGAACGGGAGAAGCGCCCCGCGGGCAAGGCCAAGGCTGCGGAAGAGGATGAGGACGAGGGCGTGATCCCAGGCGACGAGGAAGAATAGTGGCCAATCCAGGTGATGGACCGATGAGACGCATAGCGGCTTTCACGATCGTGCTCCTCCTCACCGTCGGTGCCGTACTGGGCCCAGGCGCCGCGGGGGAAGGGGCCTCCCTGAACGGTCCGAAGGCCGTCGGCAGGTCCTTCCACGAGGACCCGCAATCCATCTACCTCGAGAACGCCCTAATATCGCTCAAGTTCAACAGGACCGCCAACGGCGGCCTCGAATCCGTGATGGACCCTGTCAAGGGCATCGAGTTCAGGCCCGATCACGACCAGCCCCCAGTGCTGTTCCAGCTCGTCCTCAGGGCCACCGTCGGCTACACCGAGGTCGTCCTCACCAACCTTGATGCCAACAACTTCTCCTACAACGGATGTGACGACTGCGGCCAGGACGGCAGGTCCTGGGCAATCATGAACTTCCACAACATGACCGTGGCCGAAATCGACGCCACCGCAAGGGTCGAGGTCAGGGACGGTGACCCCAGGTCATATTGGAGCATCTCCGTCCACAACGGCAACGCGTCGTTCGCCGTCGTCGAGGTCCGCTATCCGATCGTCCTGGGCCTCCCCAAGGACATCGGGGACAACGGGCTCCCGGACATCCTGGCGATGCCGAAGTTCGACGGCATCACATACTCGGACCCGTACAAGTGGACCCAGCCGCCGACCAATGCACGGTTCAGGTATCAGTATCCAAGCGAGATGAGCATGCAGTTCATGGCCCTCTACGACACGGCCTGGGCGGGCCTCTATCTCGAGGCCAGGGACACCGGCGGGAACGTGAAGGAGCTCTTCATGGAGGACCAGGGCGGTCCCGGCAATGTCGCGGCGGGGATCGCGCACCTGCGGACATATGAGCCGGCCACGGACGCGGACATCACGTACGATTCCGCCATGGCGGTCTTCCACGGCGACTGGTACTCGGCGGCGGACCTCTACAAGGGCTGGGCCCTGGGCCAGCCTTGGACCAACAAGGGCAGGATATCGACAAGGACCGACATGCCCAACTGGTCGCTGACCCCCTCGCCGGTGGTCGTGACCCAGCGCAGCGATGATCCCGGGGCCGACAAGGTCCCCGTCGAGCAGTGGTCCGATGTCGTGGCGAGCTACAAGGCCATGACGGGGACGAACATCACGCTCCAGGTGCTGGGCTGGGAGAAGAACGGCACCTACACCGGGCCCTACTATCTGCCGCCCAAGGACGGCGATACCGCCGTCAAGACCGAGGCCAAGGAGGTCCTGGTGGCCGGGGGCCATATCATGTTCTCCACGTCCGAGGACCTCTGGAGGCTCCAGGTCCCGCAGAGGGGCTACGACGACACCACGGAGTTCGAGCTCGAGGGCACCCCCTACGCCGTCATGAACCTGTCCGGCGGGCCGACCATGGACCCGCGGGCCGACGCCCTCGGCATGCCAGCGGCGGTAATGGACCCGACGACGACCTACTGGCACGACATCGACACCTCCATCTCGGGCGGAATAGCCGGCGATGTGGTGGACATACAGGAGCTGCAGGACCTCCCCTATGGGGCCTGGGACCCGTGCTACAACCCGGCCCACTCGCATCTCCAGGGCGTGAGCTCGCAGATCACCGCTGGCCACAGGGCCATCCTAGCAGATTCCCTCGATGCGGGCCGGGCCGTGAACCCGGACTTCATTCTCACGACCGAGGGCCCGAGCGAGCCGTTCCTGGACCTCGTCCAGTCCTACAAGGCGGCCGACGATGCCCCCGACCGCGGGGCGTACCTCGACGATATGAAGGCCTTCGGGACGGACGTAGGCACCGCCCCGATGTTCTCCTATGTCTACCATCAGTACACCACCGCCTACGGGACCGCAGTGCCCATCGGCGGCTCCGACATGCCCGCCCTCTACAACTCCAGCGCGAGGGCCATCGCCAGGGCCTACGTCCTAGGCGAGCTCCCGTCGGCCCAGAGCATCGGGACCAGCACCGGCAACCAGAGGCTCTCGACGCTCTACGCCCGGGAGGCCAAGACCATGGCCACCTACGGCCGCGATTACCTGTGGCTCGGCACGATGCTTCCGGCGCCCCCGGTCCAGTCCATCGAGGCCCAGGTCCCCTACCGACTGGACCCGCGCCAGGGCCACGAGGCCGCCGGCTGGGGGATGGACAGGGACCAGCAGGTGCTCTCCTCGGCATGGCTCTCCCCCGACGGGAAGCGCATGGCCGTGGCCCTGGTCAACTGGGGCAACTCCTCGAACGATGTCGGCATCTTCGTCCCGTCCTACGGTCTCCCGGACCAGGACTACACGCTGGTCATGACGCGGAACGGCGAGCGCAGCACGCTCGCGGCGTCCGTCAGGCTCCCGCACTCGCTGGCGATCACCATGGGGCCCAGGGACGTCGTCCTCATCGAGGCCCTTCACGGGCCGGACGTCGCCGTCGAGGACATCAATGCCGACCCGGCATCGGTCGTCACAGGCGGCACCGTGAACGTCTCGGTCTCGGTGGCCGACCGCGGCTCCGTCGGCATCGGCAACGTCCATGTGGTGCTCCTCCAGAACGGGACCTATGTCGACGATTCGGTCATAGGCCAGCTGGGCCCGGACGTCAACGTCACCATAACCTTCGTCTGGCCCACCGAGGGCAAGTCCCTGGGGACATACAACCTCACGGCCAAGGTATGGCCCGTTTACGGCGAGCTGTCTGGCACAAACAACCAGCTCTCGACCGATGTGGACGTGCTGCCGATCCCGAGGGGCACCATCCGATGTGCGGTCATCGACAACGCGACAAAGGCATCCCTGGGCGGGGCCCTCGTGGGCCTTTTCGATCCCATCATGGGGACCACCATGGCCGAAGGGACCTCGGTCGCGGGGAGCGATGTGCCCTTCCTCGGGCTCCTGCCCGGGACCTACGGGCTGAACGTCACGAGGACCGGTTACCTGTCCTCGGAGAGGAGGGACGTCGCGGTCCAGGGCGGCAAGACGACCTACGTGACAATGGCCCTGTTGCCGGTGCCGGTCGTCGACACGACTGGCGACCTGGTGGGCACCGTGGTCGACAACAAGACCAAGGCGCCGCTCTCGGGCGTGAAGGTCATGGTCATCGGCCTGGGCCTGAACTTTACCACATATAGCGACGGCATCTTCACATTCATCGACCTGGCGGCCGGACCGGTCTCACTGTCGCTTACCAAGGCCGATCATGTCGGAAGGAACATCGTTGCCAACGTGACCGCTGGCCGCACAACCTATCTCTACGTGAACCTGACGGCCCTTCCGCCGCCCGTGAAGGTCGGCGACATCATAGGGACGGTCCAGGACGCGAGCACCAAGCTTCCGGTGGCGGGCGCTCTCCTCAATCTGACCTACACGGGCACGGGCCCTGACATCGAACCCATGGAGATGGCGGCGGACGACCAGGGCGGCTTCCAGTTCACGGCGGTGCCCCTCGGACCGTACTCAATCAATGTCACGGCCCAGGGATACGTCGGCGTCGATGTCCCGGTCAACGTGACGATCGAGGGCACGAACATCGTGTCCATCGCCATGAAGCATCTTCCGGCGCCGCCACCGCCGACGGTCACGCTGAAAGGTTACCTGAAGGACGGGGACGGGAACCCGGTCAAGGGCGCAAAGGTCCAGGTCATCGGGACGGTCCAGTCGTCGACCTACAGCGACGGCACCGGATACTTCCAGGTGCCAGGCCTGAAGACCGGGAGCTTCGTGGTCAATGTCACGCTTGACGGCTACCAGGACCTCGTGCGGACGGTCAATGCCACGAAGGGCGGGGTCCTTTGGCTCAATCTCACAATGGCGAAGAAGACCACGACCGAAGGGACAGGCCCCGAGGTCACATACATCCTGGTGGCCCTGAACCTTCTGATGCTCGTCGGGATAATCCTGATGCTCGTTACGGGCCGGAAAGAAGCCGAGGACAGGAAGCCCAAGCGGCCGATAAAGAGGGTGCAGATCCAGAATGTCTCGCGGATGAAGGTCCGGAGGCCGAAGG
>Ga0315282_10001345_pt1 | contig 46405 bp, 46 predicted proteins | sample YL17G07_20_MG_FD_203693 | JGI IMG/M metagenome (GOLD analysis project Ga0315282, IMG submission 203693) | Sediment microbial communities from Yellowstone Lake, YNP, Wyoming, USA - YL17G07_20 | ecosystem: Environmental > Aquatic > Freshwater > Lake > Sediment | place: USA: Wyoming | collected...
TCAAGAGCACAAGAGCAAGTCCGTATTTTCGTTTCTGTGTCGTCATGGCTTCCACTTTTCTGATGTTTAGTTGGCATGGATGTTGGGTATATTAGCGTTCCGCACATGAAACATCCATGTACCATGACCATCAACTCACAAAACCACTCCCATGTGACCCTCCAGCACTGAGAACCGGACACGTGAACAACACGAACCCATGAGGCCATGTCCACAAGCCTCGGAAAACCTAGGGCGTCATACACCTGAAAATGGGTGTCATACACCCACATGAGTGCTCTGTTAACTTAGCTAGTGGCGTTCGGAAACACTGGCACTGTGTATAACCCTATATACGACATTAGTAGCTAGTAGCCAGCGGTAACTGGTGGTAACTGGCAGTAACTGACGGTAACCGCGAGTACGTAAGAGAACGGAAGGAAGAAAGAAAGACATGCAGACGCTCGTACGTAGGAATGGGCATAGTCCAACATTAGACACGCAAGTGATGGTCGAGAAATGCATTCGGGACAATACCGTCTTCCCTTCCAGACGTGCTTTGATGCGAGCCCTCCCTCGCAAGGTGGAGTATCCGACACTGGTCAAGATCCTAGCCTATTTGGAGGCATCAGAGAAGATACTACTCAACGGTGATTCTATCACTTGGATCTTCGTGGACAACCCCAAACTCGTCAAACTACTCCGCGAAAGCCCCGTTTTGAAGTCAAGGGACACCCCGAGTTCAAGACCTACCTAGACGAACTCAGAAGTTCGAGCCGCAACGAGGACATACAGTTACTCAAGCGAATCGAAGAAGCAATATCTCTCCTTCAAGAAAAACCGAAGGCTGGCGAGGACATCCCACGGGATCGTTGGCCGAAGGAATACCGGAGCGAAAGTCCCCCTCTGCCAAACCTTCACCGTTACAGGCTCGACGACACTCATAGAATGTTGTACTCAATCACGAAGATTCCTGACACGCCACCTTTCGTGTGGATTATTGAAGCGATGGATTATTCGAGATACAAACAACTCTTCGGCTACAAGAGAAGACGATAGGCTATTGCAGGCACATGGAAACGGAGCCAGGTTCGTTCCCTATCAGCCGAAACGAATCCTCAATGTTCACAAGCATGTCGACGGCGGCTGGTTCTGGACGAAGTACAGTGCTCACCCGTACATTGGCTGTCAGGAAGGATGCGTCTACTGCTACTGGCGTGATGAGAAGTACAACATGCTCGCTCGTGATCCAGCCACACGTCACCTCTCCGACCCGTTCTCCCAGTACATCAAAGTCAAGACGAACGCGCCCGAGCTGTTGCGGAAGGAACTCTCACGGGCTCGGAAGGACGTGATCATGGTCGGCGACTACCAGCCCGCTGAGGGAAAGTATGGGCTCTCCCGTGAAATGCTCAAGGTTTGCGCAGAGCTGGGCTTCCCGACCATGGTCCTCGAGAAGTCTCCGCTGGTCTTGAAGGATCTCGACGTGATCTCGGAGATCAATGAGCGCACTTGGGCATGCGTGATGTTCAGCATAATACGCGCCGACTCAGAAGGATATGGCGAGATCTTCGAGCCTTGTGCTCCTAGGATCGAGGGGCGATTCCAAGCCATGCGAAAGATCGCAGACGCGGGAATACTCACCGGAACCGCGTTCATGCCGATCCTACCCTACATCTGCGATGATGACTCAAACCTTGAGGCGGTCGTGAGAAAAACCGCGGAGAACGGCGGGAAATTCGTGCTGGCCGCCGGACTCACGATGAGCGGCGCACAGGCAACCTACTTCACTGCGGCAATGAAGAAACATGATCCCGGACTTGTCGAGAAGTACAACGCACTCTACGGAGGCGCGTATAGTCCGCTCGACACGAAGTACTCAGGCAGAATCGGACTCAAGGTGAGAGAACTCTGCGCCAAGTATGGCATCAGCGACAGAATGCCACGGTACATTCCAGATGACCCGTTGGCTACGAATAAGCGCATTGCGGAAGAGATCTTCACCAAATGCTACCTAATGGAACTGGAGTACGCGCCGTCCTTCAAAGTCTGGGCGTACAGACGAGCAGGATGGACCGTTGACGAACTCGACCAAGACATCCTAGCGATCTACAAGAAACACGGACTGAATGGGCTGAAGGCGCTTCCGAATGTGGGCCCGAGCATAGCTGCCTTCATTGCAGAGAAACTCAACAGGACTTGAAGCGCTCACCTTGAACCTTCCAAGACCGGTTCACTCGTGTCTTCCCCGTGAGTACGAGCCCTTCATCTCGGCGTCCTCAGTCATCCTGCTCGTGCGCCACTAGGCACACGGTTCTCGGGCACTGCGAGTACGGGTTTGATTCCGTCCGCGTATCCGATGTCGAACAGCATGCCTTCTGAGACTTGGCCCATCATCCTTTTCGGTTCGAGATTAACAACGAACAACGCCTGTTTGCCTTCGATCTCTTTCGGATTCTCGCGCTCTTGCTTCATCCCAACCAGTATGCTTCTCTTGTGATCGCCGAAATCAACGGTCAGCTTCACCAGTTTCTCGGATCCTTCCACGTCTTCCACAAGCTCGATTGTTCCAACACGGATGTCGATCTTGTCGAGTACATCAGGGGAAATCATGGGTTTTATTGGCGCCACCTTGAATGCCGTCATGGTCATGACAACAGTCCTCACGTTGATCTGTGATCTTCACCACGATAAATCGACCGGTCGGCTTTCAAACCTCTCGTCAAGCACGTAGCGAGGCGCGTAGTTCACGCTTATACGGAGGGTTCATCTATCCTACGCAAGAACGGTTCATGCCTCGCAAGTTGCCGAAGTCATACATCGTGAAGCTGAATGAAGAGCAAGTACGCGTCTCAACTATCAAGAAGAAGAGCGAGGAGAGACAGCAGAATCGAGCTGAGCAAGGCCTCTCAAGCGTAACCATGCTGAGATCCTTCGAGGGCAACTGCAGCGCATGCGGTCAGCGGACATTGTTCGCTGTTGACAGCCTAGGTTACTGCAAGTGCAACAAGTGCGGTTCCCAAGCAAACTTCAGGCTTGGCGTGGCCTAAGAACACTAGCGGCCGACTTCTCTGACGAACAGGCGCAGGAATTCCTGCAGTCGCTTAGTTGGAACCATTGCTCCGGCAGCAATCTTGTGTCCGCCGCCTTGGCCGCCAAGTCTGCGAGAGAACGTAGACAACAGCCTCCCAAGATGCCGGTCGCATTCATCGGTGCTTCGAACAGATATCCGAGTATGTGCAGGTGTTCTTGCTGTGTGGTAGACGAGGCTCGCAATGACATTCGGAACACCCAACAGCAGCTCAGCTGTGGTTCCGAGCGATAGGCGGCCTCCACGAGCGATCGCTATCCGCCTTCTCACTTCTGCCCGGCGAAACAGCTGCCGCTGAATCCTCAACATGCTCGCGGCTTGTTCATTGGCGAGGCGATGAACCTGAGCGATTTGGTGAGGCAATTTGAGCGTTGCTAGTTCCCGGACAGTTGTTTCTCTCAATGCGGTTGTGCAGGCCGGGGAGGAGAGGGCGAGCGCAAGCAGGTGGCCTTCGTAAGCGTCGAGGTTCCAGCTCGTCTTCAACATGACTTGGCGGGTAAGGCGACCAGACACGGGTGGATCGGTCACGGCTCCGTACGCGGCCAAATTGACTGCACCCTCAGGAAGTTGACTCCTGAACACATCCCATGCCAGCACACTCGTACAATTTTCCAGCGAATGACGAACGATCACTCCTGCTTTCCGAAGTGCTCTCTTCGAGTCGGCGGAGAGCAGATGATGATCCAAGTACAGTACATGTCGAGCAATCTCTGGGAGACCGCTGATCAGTTCCATCTTCTCACTGAGGCCAAGATCACCCAAAACGAGCCAGTCTAGACCGCGCGGCGCCTCTGCCAGAACTCGCTCAAGATCCTCATAACCGGTCAGGCCGAAAGAACAGTGTGTAGCACAGCGGACAAGGGCGGCGCTGGAAAGTCCGTCAGGATCGTCCTTATGAGATATACAATGGACTCTCGAGCCGGAAGGAATACGAAGGCGTATTCTCTGTGTTGCAGAGGTCGTCATCGAGGAAGATCCATCCCTAGGGGTGCCCTGGCTTCTTCGAACTTTCCGAAACGTTTCCTCGTCCTCATAAGGGCTCTCATTCGGAATCCTTTGCCACTCCGGCAACCGTTTGATTTACCTATGGCGAGCTTGACATCGCACCCGAGTCCAAGGTCGGCGAGCGGACATTGATACAATGCGAGTCACTGACTAAGAAGTTTAGAGAATTCACAGCTGTCGACCACGTCAGCTTCGAAGTCGGTAACGGAGAAGTCTTCGGCCTTCTAGGCCCGAACGGCGCTGGCAAAACAACCACGATGCGACTACTCAGCACTCTACTGAAACCGACTAGCGGAACAGCCACAGTTGCAGGCCATGATCTGTTGCGGGAGCCCCAGAAGGTACGTGCCTCCATCGGTGTCTTGCCCGAGGACACGGGACTCTACGACCGCCTCACACCAAGAGAACACCTGCTCTACTATGGAAGACTGCACATAATGCCTGAAGATGTGCTGAGGAAGCGAGGCGACGAACTGCTCGATATCATGGAATTGAAGGATAGAGCGAACACGAAGGTTGGGGATTTCTCGAAAGGTATGAAACAGAAAGTCGCGCTCCTTCGAGCGTTTATTCATGATCCACCGGTTCTGCTGCTCGACGAGCCCACAGCAGGATTGGACGTGATGAGCGCCCGTTCCATACAAGGTTTCGTGGAGCGATTCCGAAAAGAAGGAAAAGCCATCATGATCTCAACCCACAACATGACGGAAGCCCAGAAACTCTGCGATAGACTAGCGATCATCGATCACGCAAGAATCGTCGCGGTCGGAACAGTTGCAGAGCTTCAGAAGAAGACCTCCCAGAAGGATCTGGAAAGCATCTTCGTACAGTTGGTGACTGAGTGAGGGACGAGCAATGAACTTGGGGAGAATCATCACAGTCGCCGGGAAAGAGCTCAAGGACGCATTGAGAGACCGGCGCACAATCCTTGCCATGATAGTGATTCCCATCATAGTCTTACCGGTACTCATGTTCATGCCAGCGTTCCTGGCGAGTCCAGAGAGAAATCCAGTACGAATAGCAGTAATTCAGAGCGACAGCACATCCGACGATTTCTTGGCGGACCTCGCCTCGGATCAGATACACATAGTCAGAATCGGACGCGCGGAGAATATGACGAAGCTGATCCAGAACGGGGATTACGAGCTCGGGATGGTGCTTCCACCAGATTTCTCTCGAATACTCGAGGGACCAGATCGGCGAGCAACGATAACGGTCTTTGTCGATCAGAGCAGCACACGAGGGACAATCGCACTAGCCCTTGTGCAGGAGGCAATTACGAAATATGCGGATAAGATAGTCTCAGATAGATTGGCGAAGACTGGGTTGCCTCCTGAGGCCTTGACGCCAATAGAGACTGACCTCCACAGCGTCACGGTGACTGGCACTGGAGCCGTGTTCCTCGCAATACTATTGCCGCTCTTTCTCGGAATCTACGCCGTAACGGGAGCCATGTACTTCATCATGGACACGACCGCGGGAGAGAAAGAACGCAAGACACTGGAAGCGTTGTTGACGATGCCGGTGACGCGCACAGAAATCGTGATAGGCAAATTCCTGATCGCCGTCCTGATCGCACTTCTCTCATCCGGTCTTGCAATCGTCGGAATGACCGTAGGTGTTGTAGTTTTCTCTGGAGCAATCGGTGAATCCTCAACACTAGGCCTATTCATCTCGATGGGCAATCTGCTTCTCATCGGCCTGGCAACGCTCGTTCTTGCCATGACGAGCGCATCGCTTGAGATGGTGATCTCTATCTTTGCACGAAACTTCAAAGAGGCACAGAACTTCCTCTCCCCCCTCTCGATAGTCGTCGTCATTCCCGCCATAGCCATGCAGTACATGAGCGAGCAGACACTACGGTTATTCGCAGTCGCGCCGATATTCAACGCCATGATAATCATCAGAGATGCGCTCCTCAACAGAGCCTCAGCCGCGAGTGTGACGCTGGAATTTCTGTCCGCCCTTGTCTACATGGTCATCGCATTGGCAGTCGCGATCAAGATATTCAACAGCGAGAAAGCAATGGTACGCTACTGACACTAGACCTTGAGGGTTCGGACCTCACCCCCAGCGCACTTCAAGGATGTCAGCAGGATTGGGCGACATGCTCGGGTTATGGATACACAGACAATGCAGATCATCGACTGTCTACTATTCAATTCGCACGTTGAATTCGATAGACGCATATCAGTTCAAGCTTGTCTCCGAAGGCTCGCAGCGGTAATCATGCCTTCTCCTTACTATTCTCCTCGGTTCTTTCGCCTCCATTCTCTCAGACTTTCGAGAGTGTGCTGTTCTGCTCAAGGCGCAACATCTGACTTGCTGAAGATAGACACACTCGTCTGCATAGGCTTGGCTAGGTTTAAGCGAGACTGACGGTCTCCCTACTGATTGTTCTTAGCGAGGTGTCTCTGGTGGCAGAGCCTACTGAGGTAAGCAGGGTTCTGCTCCAGGCTGTTGACGACGGGCTATCGGTTCCTGGTGAGATTGTGAGGACAGCAATCTACGGCCGTGTTGAGAAGAGCTACGGGCTCAAGCGTGAAGATATCCCCGAGAAGCTTGAAGCCTTCCACAGAGCGCTGGAAGACTTGCTGGGCGAGAGCGCCAAGGTTATGGAAAAACTGATCGCTAAGAAGCTTTACAGCCACCTCGGATTGGGCTTTACACATCATGACGGATGGACACTCGTCGAATATGTGAACCACGCAAGGGAGGTCAAGAGAGATGGTTCAAGATCGGAGTCGTGATGAAGTAATTAGGGAGCTGCTTAGCAACAGCCCAATCCCAGCGGCCATAACGACGATGGAAGGGTCGATCCTACATGTGAATGACAGTTGGCTGCATGCGACAGGTTACCGCCGTGAAGAGGTTGTTGGTCGCTCTGTGATTGAAACAGGACTCGCCATGACTCACGATCAACTCACTCGAATATACGAAGGATTGAATGGGCAGCAGGCCAGCACCGTTGAGGTTGCAGCCCGCACGAAATCGGGCGGCGCACACTACTTCCTGAACGCTCTTGAGCTAGTTGAGTTTGGTGGCCAGACTCGTGTGCTCAACAGACTCGTGAACATCACCGAGAAGAAGCAGATGGAGGAGGAGATAAGGAGCCTCGCCGGATTCCCCTCCGAGAACCCGAACCCCGTCTTGCGGCTGGATAGGCATGGCATCGTTCTCGCGGCAAATGAGGCAGGCAAGGTACTATTGCAGGACTGGGATTCTGGAATTGGGCAAGTTGCTCCGAAGTCTTGGCGCGACCTAGCTGCTGATGCCTTTTCCAGCGGACAAAGCAGAAATATCGACGGCGAGTTTGGCGGGAAGTCATACACGTTTTTTGTTAAACCAATCATGGAAGCGGACTACGTCAACCTCTACGGAAGAGACATCACCGAACGCAAACGGGCGGAGCAGGCATTGCAAGAGAGCGAGGAAAGGTATCGAAAACTGTTTGAGGAGGCAATGGACGGCATCGCACTGGCCGACACGGATACCGGTATCCTGCTAGACTGCAACCAGGCGCTGGCAGCTTTGGTCGGCAGGAATAGGGCAGAGCTGATCGGGCAACCTCAGACCGTTCTGCACCCCACAGCCAGCGATAACAGCACGTTTTCACCAACATTCAAGCTGCACGCGACCACCCGTGAGGGGCAAGTGCTGGAAACGCAAGTCATCACCGCCACAGGTGAAATCAGAGAAGTGGAAATCAAAGCCAACTTGCTGCACCTCCAAGGAAGGAAAATGCTGCAGGGCATATTCCGTGACATCACCGAACGCAAGCGAGCGGAGGAGGCGTTGCGTCGCCGGGCGGAAGAGCTGGCTGCGCTTCAAGCGACCGTGCTCGACATCACTGGCAGCCACGATTTGCTGATACTACTCCAGACCATCGTCGAACGGGCGGCACGACTAGTCGGCGCCCCCGCTGGAGGAATGTACCTATGCGACCCCGAGAAGCAGGAAGCTCGCTGCGCGGTCAGCTACAACACGCCACAAGACTACACCGGAACAGTACTCAAGTACGGTGAAGGCGCCGCTGGCATCGTAGCCCAGACTGGAAAACCGCTCATCGTTGATGACTATCACACTTGGCATGGCCGAGCCACTGTCTTCGAGGAGAAGCGGCCTTTCACGGCCGTACTCACAGTGCCTATGATCTGGCAGGGCCAGGTGACAGGCGTCATCCATGTCCTCGACGACACCGCGTCCCGACGCTTCACCCAGGCGGATCAGGAGCTGCTCACTCTCTTCGCCAACCATGCAGCTATCGCAGTTGAGAGCACGCGGCTACTGGAGCAGGAGAAGCGCCACGCCGAGGAGGTTACACGTTACTCGACAAACTTGGAACGGCTCGTTCTTGAGAGGACGAGAAAACTAGGAGAGAGCGCGAGAAGATTCAGGGAGCTGTCCGACCTTTTGCCGCAGATCGTGTTCGAAATCGACGAGAACGGCAACGTCCAATACATGAACCGGGCCGGGTTTGCAGCCACCGGCCTCAGCGAGGAAGAATTCAGCAGGGGCCTGGACGCGTTTCACTTGCTTGCTCCAGCAGAGCACGACAGAGCGACGCGAGGCATCCAGAGAGTAATCGCCGGCGAGATGATAGGTGAGCGCGAGTTCACTGTACTGCGAAGAGACGGCACAACCTTCCCAGCGCTCGTGTACACCGCACCCATCACGCGTGGAGGCAAGGCTGTCGGCTTGAGAGGGATTGTGATAGACATCACGCATCGCAAGCACGCGGAAGAGGAGCTTCGTTCGGCTAGAGAACGACTGGAGCATGTCATCGCTTCGAACCCGGCTGTAATCATCGCTGGAAAGCCTCGCGCGGATTTGTGCGATTATGACGTAACTTACGTGAGCGATAGAGTCGTTGAGATGCTTGGCTTTGAGCCGCACCAATTCATTGGTCACCCAGAATTCTGGGATAGTCACGTACATCCTGACGACCGGCGCCGCTATACGACGGAAGTTCCGGTGCTGTGGAAGAAAGCACAGTTCACCTTCGAGTACCGGTTTCTGCACAAGGACGGATCGTATCGGTGGGTACGTGAAGAGGCGAAGGTGATTCGTGATGCCGCCGGTAACCCAGCGGAGGTCATGGGTTACTGGACTGATGTCACCGAGCGGAAACGGATGGAGGTGGAGCTTGCGAAATCTCAACGGTTTGCCGCAATCGGGGAAACGGCGGCGATGGTGGGTCACGATCTCAGAAACCCACTGCAAGGGATCGCAGGCGCCGTGTACTATCTCGCAACCAAGGAGCGCCCAAAGCCCAGCAGAGAGGGGAGGAAGATGCTTCAGCTGATTGAGGAAGGCATAGGACGTTCTGACAAGATCATAAGCGACCTCCTGGAATACTCGAGGGAGTTGCACCTCGAACTCTCCGAGACTAACGTGAAATCAATCACAGAAGACGCCCTAGCAAAAGTGGAGATTCCAAAAGGAATACGCATGGTCAACTCAACCAAGAACGAACCAACGATAGCGCTGGACTTGGAGAAGATGAGACGAGTCTTCCTGAACCTCACAGTGAACGCCGTCGACGCCATGCCTAAAGGAGGCACACTCACAATCGCAAGTGCGAGATCCGGCGGCAAAGTTCGCATAACCTTCAGAGACACCGGAGAAGGGATGACAGCAGAAACCTTGACAAAGCTTTGGAGCCCGCTATTCACGACCAAGGCGAAGGGAATGGGGTTTGGCTTACCCGTCGCTAAACGCCTTGTCGAAGCACATGGAGGATCAATCAACGTCGAAACCAAAGTTGGAAAGGGATCAATCTTCACCGTGACGCTTCCGATCAAACGTGACTTGGAAGGAAAAGAGGTGAAGACGAAATGAAAGAACTGGAACAGGCGAGAATTCTCGTCATAGACGATGACGTGACCGTACGTAAGTCGCATGAGGCTGTGTTGAAGGCGAATGGATACGAGGTCGATGTCGCCGAGAACGGACAGGAAGCCATCAGGAAATCCAAAGCGAAACTCTACAACCTAGCATTAGTCGACCTCCGCCTACCAGACATGGATGGCATAGAACTGTTGACAGCGATGAGAGAAGCCGTACCAAAGACGGTCAAGATCATCATAACAGGCTACCCTTCACAGGAGAACGCCATAGAAGCCGTAAACCGGGGCGCTGACGGCTACATCGTGAAACCATACACGATGGAAGACCTGTTACGGAAAATCAAGGAACAACTACAGAAGCAACAGGAAGCCAAGAAGTACAGCGAAGAGAAAGTCAAAGAATTCATTGAAGCACGCGCCGAAGAACACGAGGCAAGAGCTTCAGCGAAGCACAGGCCAAAGAAGAAAACCATCCACTAGACCAACTGCTCTGACCTCACAAGACCGAGTCCTTCAGCAGAGACACTGACCTTATGCATTTCCGGGTTCTGGATGACGTGGCCATCGCCGCATGCTCCCCAAGCTGCACGACTCCCGCTCAACCTTTCTTGAAGGACAGAACGAGCGGACAGAGAACATGCAAACGGAAGCCGGACTATCGCATCCGGCGGAGCCCCGACACTGCCAGTGCCTTTAGAGCTCATCATGAGCTGAATTACCGCTCGTTTTCAGCGCATTTTCTGCTAAGACTGCTCACTTGAGTCGTAGACGCGAGTTTCGAGCTACCCCTGCCGACAAACCCTTGGCTCAGCACGTGAGCTGTCTGCATGATTCTCGACTCGTGAGAGCAGATTCTGAAGATGTGAGGTATTCCCTGCGTCTCAGCTCAGAGTGCCTATCAGATTCGTGGGCTTTTCAATCGACCTGGAGAGCTCCTCCAAGTTCGAATGGCGACAAGTGCACAACAGGACTGTGGCCGGACCTGCGGATTTCCTCACATCAACCTCTGCCCGATGTCTTAGCGTGAACCGCAGATCGGAATCCTCAGCGATCGTCTGGGCTTCATGCAAGATGCCTTGAGATCCGACCGGAATAATGTCATGTGCAAAAGGCAGATCAAGAAGTCTGACAACGTCTCTTGTGTCCGCGACTCTTCGCTCCTTCTCACCTAGGATCACTTCGTCTCGGACAGCTGGGAGGCCTATTGCGATTACGGCGTCTCCAGGCTTCGACCGACCTACCCTTAACGACCTAGGAGCGACGATACCCACGACCGTTACTCCGACCCCAGTTTGGCTGACGAGCACATTCTTCTCAGTGCTCCCTGTAATGACGATCCTGCGGTCGAGCCGAGCATATCTTACCTCGGCGCGTATTCCCTTGATGATCTGGATGCCTGTAGGCTCAGGCTCAACGGCGAGAGTGTTCACAATACAGATGGGGTAGGCGCCCACCGACAGCGCCTCCATGAGAGCTACTCTCGCCGTGAATCTACCCACCATGCGACTGTCCACCTTGACCTTGTCGAGACGCTTCGGTCCTATGCCCCCCGCAGAATCACAGCTCACAACAACGATCCGTTCCTTGTCAATTCTGAAGAGGCGGACGTCTCGGGCTGTCTTCACGACGTTAGGTCTGGACGACGTTCCTCTCAAAGGCGGAGTCTTCCTCTCACGCCGACGTAAGCAAGCGCGGCAATCAAGGCATTCAACACGGTTGCGAGGAGTAGGAAGGGAAGGAAGCTCAATGCCGCCGCCCAGCCCAGTACTGGAACCACAATGACCACCAAGCTTGTGTTGATCGCCACCCCCGTGAGAACGGCGACGAAGTTTGCTCTACGACTAAGATGATTGATGAAACCCATCGCTGCTCCGGCCGCAGCCATCCCCAATGCAATGGGCAGATGCAGTATGCCGAGTGGGAAACCATTGATGATCGATGTTACGATGTGTCCGATTCCGCTGACAAAGGCGCCATCTGCGGCCCCGAAATAAAGGGCAGCGAAGAATCCCGGGGAAGAATCGAAGGCCACTGTCTGGATAGGACTCGGAGGGTGAATGAAAGAACCGACGACAGATAATGCCGAGAACACTGAGATACGAGCAAGTCGATATGTCCTCGGCGTTCCTGTGAGTAATGACTTCTCACTTGCACCCGCGCCTCTAACCTTCACGAAGCGCTCTCTTGCCTCCTCCAATTCCCAAGGAGTATTCACGTTAACAGCATGCTCCTCCAAGTCTGTAACAAGTACGGCTTGGTCCAGCCCTGGCTCACCTATTCTTCTTCCATCAATGACGTTCAGGCCGATCGGTACCAGTCTTCTCCCATCAATCTCGAAGACATATTCTGGTTTTGAGCCGATTTCCCTGTAGACATCCACTGGGGCCATGACCGCCAGGGACGGCTTGCCGGAGGACCTGTACTTCTCAACCGCACGATCCACAATCTCAGCCGTGATGAACGGTATGTCCGCAGCCACGGTTAGGACATCACGGAGGTTCAGTGCCTTGATCGCACATTGCATGTCGGATATGTAGTCCTCTCCAGGCGTCAACACGATCTCGATACTCAGCTCCCTCGCCTTGCGAGCAGTCTGGGGAGTGTTTCCGCTCACGGCTACAACGATTCGATCCACCATTTTCGACCGCTTCAAGGTCACCACAACGTGCTCAATCATCGGTCTACCACCGACTTTGAGCAACGGCTTTTCCGTCGCAGATTTCATTCGAGTACCTTTACCGCCAGCCATGATCAGCGCGGTCACGGGCATTTTGGGATCACCAGGATGACAAGTAGTGAAGCAAGCCGAACTAGGTCGTTTGTTGCACCCATTACGTCGCCAGTCATTCCTCCGAACTCCCTTCTTGATATCACCAGCATCGCTGCAGCCACTAGTAGTCCACCAAGCATGACAGCTATGCCAGTGACTTGCAGAGCCACGAGTGAAATCGCGAGAGTCAGGAAGAAAGCAATGCCTAGGCGCATCGACCGCCATTTCCCGCGCATGGCCTGAAGAAATGGTGTGTTGAGTCCCTCATGAGCGGAACTACCTGCCCAAGCTTGGAGCACCATGGCGAATTTGGATGATGCTTCCGATAGAACTAGACTCGGGATGATTATGCTGTGATCGAGAGCAGCCATACCGAAGGCGGTTGTAGACAAGACCACGAGTCCGAGGCACAGCCCACCTGCTCCGGTCTGGTGGTCACGCATCACTCGTATCTTCTCTTCCGGCGATCCGAGAACCATAATTGCGTCTCCAAGGTCGAGTAACCCGTCAGCATGGTGCGCGCCGGTAAGCAGCAGAATGAATCCTAATCCTAGCATTCCGGCTATCAGAGGAGGCAGAATGGCTCGGAGACCCCACACGAGCACTCCTGCTGCAAGACCAATCAATGCTCCAATGATCGGAAAGGAGGGCATGTATTCGGCAGCTTGGATGATCCCGTTCTCATCCATTCCGACCGGAATGATCGTAAGAAATGCCAGCGCGTTCTTGAAGCCGCTGAGTATGCTCAATCAAGTCATCCCGTGCTCTGCCGTAGAGCTTGGGAGTACATGTTTGATGAGCAACCAGCGATCAGGCCTCCGACGGCATCGTTGGTGATCGGCCCCAACTTGCCTAGGATTCCAGGCTTCTTCTGATCGAACCTCACGAACTCGAAGATCCCCCTAGCACCTGCGATGTAGTTTGCTATCGTCATTCCCAGAAGTTCATCGGCCACCAATCCCGGACGACCCAAGAACCTCTCGCGTGCCAGTCCTGGAATAAGTCCCACCTTCGCATCTTCCTCAGCTCGATAGCACGCAACGACCATACAGGAGACGTTCACGTCGGACAAGGCGTCGTGGAACTCTCCAGTGATTATCCTCTTTGCCTCCTCTGTGCTTGCTACTCCTGGATGAGGAACAAAGAGCTCCATCGCTGTCTCAACCAAGTCGTTGAGGACTATTCCCTTCCCCTCAAGGTATCGGAGAAGCGGGGGTTTCTCGGCCTGCTGGGACGATTTAGCCTGTGGCAGTTTACTCACCGCGAATGTTATCTGGTTGGATTATCCATCCAATATAACGCTAGTGGAGGCAGCGTCTAATGCCTAATTCCAGGGAGGCCTGCATGGTGTCGGCCCTAGTGGCTGTCGGTTCCGTGACCAGGATCGCACTCGGACAAATCGCTTTGGGAGTTCCAACCCCTCTGTATGGGGTCATGATCAAAGTCGGCTTGACGGAGACCTTGGCCTTCGTCAGTGGTTTCGTCTTTGGACCCGCGGCAGGTTTCCTGTGCGGCGCTATGATCATAGTCACTTCGGACCTTTTCATGATTCCCGGGCCTTGGACACCATTCATCGCGTCAATAGTGGGCATCTTCGGCTTGGGCGGGGCGGCGATTCGACGCTTTCGTCAGGAACCAAGCCTCCTGACGTTAGGTGCTTTCGCGGTGCTGTTCACTGTTCTGAGCGAACTTCTTCAGAATGCTTGGTTTGCATTATTCTTCAACATACCCGTTGCGCCCACGTTGGTGATGGGTATTCCGAGCACGTTGGCTGCCATTGCGAACAACACTATTCTGTTGACCTCGGTAGGGGCAAAGGTCATCAGATTGATCGAGAACACTAGGCCTAGATCGTCGAGTACCACGGGCGCGTGAGAGATCCTTGAAGGCTTTGAAGATGCTCAAGGAGTTGGCTATGGAGAAAGCGGCCGGGCCCACGCCTTCTTTTACGCAACTCGACTTGGCGAGAGCCATAGAAATCATCGGCTCGGAACACATCGGCAGGAACAAGCTATCTGCAAGACTTGGTCTGGGCGAAGGGACTACCCGTACCCTAATTGATCGCCTTTTGGATGCCCAGCTAATCAAGATCTCAAAGCTGGGATGCGAGCTAACGGGAAGCGGGCACTCTATCCTGAATGAACTGAACGCCAAGCTTGGCACGAAGAAGAAAGTCGCGCGGAGCTCAGTAACGGTGGGCAACTACAACTTCGGAATCCTTGTGAAAGGCGCCGCGAATAGAATCAAGAGCGGGATCGAGCAGAGGGATGCCGCAGTGAGAGTTGGGGCAAATGGAGCCGTAACATTCGTGGTCAAGCACGGAGAGCTCATTATGCCTCCTCCAGCTGGATCAGTAACCAAAGGACGGGAGAATGTTGCAAGGGCAATCAAGGAGGCATTTGAACCGCATGAGAATGATGTCATCATCATTGCAGGGGGAGATAGCGATCAATATGCTGAGGAAGGCGCGATGGCGGCCGCGTGGGTCCTTGTCGAATAGTGGAGTGAATCATCTCCCCGTCGTGTTTTCTCTCTGTAGCGACGAGTGTGCACGAAGGATGTCGCGCGCGAGGCTTCACTGATTCCATGACTTTCCCGAGACGGGGTACCTCGTCGCAATCCTTCCCATTGCCCAGAAAGGACGCGCAGTGAGCCTTGACATCACGAGTCACGCGTCTTTTTCTACTAGTCGAAGATTGTCCGAGAGAATGTACATTGTCATATTCTCTGCGTGTCTCGAAAATGAAGCGATCTTGATGCTCTTCCTGAATCTCGGCCCATCCAAGACCCATGTGTGATATTCTCCCTGTTCTCCGCAGATGTCAAGCCCAGTTCGCTTACTCAATTCACAGAGACGTTCCAGTGAATCATGGGAGAGTTCCAGTCCAAGCCATTCCTCCGTGAACCAAGGTCTTTTAACGCAAGAGAAGACTACCTTGAATCCGAGCGACAGCAGCCTATTCAGAAGTTCAAGTCTGTCTCGGTGCCACAAGGGGCTAAGCACATCAACGCCGCAACGCTCGCCGCGATCCGCCATCCAATTCGACTTGTGGCCGGCAACCTCGCTAATATCGCCTGTTACCAGCGCATCTATTCCACTTTCCTTCTTGAGGGAGGAGATTGCATTTTCGTAGCCTTGCTCGAATGGCTCCTCAACATCGATTACGTAATGCGGAAGAGCCAAAGCCTGTGCCTGTAGTCTCATTAAGGCGAGAGGGTGGGCGAGAAACCTCTCTTGATGCGGAGCGAAGGTGACAAGACACTTGACCTCACAACCTGTGACTTCTGCTTCATAGAGAGATAGAGAAGAATCCTTTCCGCCGGTCCACGAAACAGCTACGTGGGACATATCGCTCGAAATCAGTCGCGAGAATTTTAGGGTATCGAAGGGTTCAGCGAGGCACAAGGGTTCACCCTTGGACCACTGCTCTCTTGTTAGAGTCGTAGTGATATGAACTTGGTCTTGTACGACGTGGAAGATCCAAGAAGCATTAGCCGCTTGCCCTCCCGAACGCTGCGGAGGTCTTTTCTGCGACTAGACGAGTCCATTCTTGCCATACGAGGCTCATGCAGCAGACGCTATGAGCGTGCGAGGAAGGAGAATCGAGACAAGATGGTTGGTGACGTGTACGAGCAACTTGCGGATGCCTTAGATAAGCTTCCGAACGGCTTTCCCCGAACAGAATCCAGAGTCGAGATCGCAATTCTGAGGAAGATCTTCTCGCCCGAGGAGGCGTCTCTGGCTTGCCAACTGGGTGGCCACAGGGAACCTTTGGACGCGATAGCTGAACGCCTCGGACTTCCCATCGAAGAGGCAGGAACAAAGCTTGGGAGGATGGCTCAGAGAGGCCTGGTACTGTTTGCTCAGAAAGAAGGAAAACTACTGTTCAGGCTAGCCCCGTTCGTTGTGGGGATCTATGAAGCACAGCTCGAGACGATGGATCACGAGCTTGCCCATCTCGTCGAAGACTACCTAGCGAACGGCGGGGCGGCCGGCATCATGAAGCCGCAACCCGCTCTTCACCGCGTGATCCCCGCGCAGAGAGCGGTGAAGTCCGAATGGATCCTGCCCTATGACGATGTTCGGCAGATTCTGCTGTCCGCCAAGAGCTTCGGTCTACGTGACTGTATATGTCGAGTGCAGCAGGATCACATAGGTCGCCGTCGGTGTGACTTTCCAGTGAGGACGTGCCTCTTCTTCTCACCGTTTGAACGTCCACCATCTGAGGTTGATGTTTCTCGGGAAGAGGCACTTGAGTTTCTCGACAAGGCTGAGGAGATCGGTCTTGTTCATACCGTGAGCAACGTGATGAAGGGAGTAGGCTACGTCTGCAATTGCTGCGGTTGTTGCTGCGCGATTCTTCGAGGAATCAATGATTATGGCATCGAGAACTCGGTAGCCCAAGCCAATTACTTTGCAGTCATCGATCCTGGCGAATGCCTAGGATGCGGGACATGCATCGAGAGGTGCCAAGTGCACGCGATCTCCGAGAAGGATGGAGTAAGCGTCGTGGATCGCAAGCGATGCATAGGCTGTGGGTTGTGCGCTACAGGATGCCCAAACAACGTGGCGAAACTGGAACGAAAAACAGAGGCAGAGGCTGTTCATCCTCCGGCTGACTTTGCGACGTGGGGACGTGAGCGCCTACTCAATCGAGGCTTGATCAAGTAGACCTGCACGCATTGCACCTTCTGATGCCCGGCGAAAATGCACTATCTCAGCTGCAGACTTCTCCCATGGCAGTTCTGAGGGTTATCCATAAGTACATGCCAACGTCAAGCATGTTTTCTGAGTGGCGTGAAAGTTGGTTTCCTTCGTAGGCTTATGGAAAGGGAAGGATTTCCTCGACACAAACGATTTCTCTCAAGAAGAGATCAAACTCGTACTCGATACAGCGGACACGTTAAGGCGCATGTATTGGGCGCATAAGAAGCATCACTATCTGCCTGGCAAAACGCTGTTCATGCTGTTCTACAATCGCTCGCTGAGAACGAGGAACTCGTTTGAAGCTGGAATGTATCAGCTGGGCGGGCATGCGCATTTTCTCAGCCCACAGGATGTCTACACGCCCGCGCTCCCCGAGGATATGGTTGCATATCAGACTGAGGCGATATCTGACGTTGGCCGAGTTCTTAGCAGATACGGGGACGCGATTGCGATCCGAATCTATGGCGATGCCGCGAAATGGACGATCGGGAGAGGCCACAAAGTCGTGTTGGAGTTCGCGAAGCACGCAACCATCCCTGTCCTCAACATGGAAGATGACATCTATCACCCGTTCCAAGCGCTGGCAGACGCCCAAGCAATGAGGCAAGCCATCCCGAAGCTGAAAGGAAAGAAACTCGTGGTCTCCTACGCCTATTCTGGTGGACTGAAGCCCCTAGCTGTTCCTCAGAGCGAGGTACTCATCGGAACACAACTGGGAATGGACGTTGTCCTTGCGCATCCGAAAGGCTTCGAATTGGAAGACGTAGTGCTCAATGCAGCCAAGTCAAACGCCGACAGATACGGAGGCAAGTTCACCGTCGTCAACGACATGAAGAGCGCCTTTGAAGGCGCTGATGTCGTATATCCCAAGGCGTGGTCGCCCAAGAGCTTCTTCCCTCCACACAGCAGCTCCATGGACAAGTCGGGTGCTACCGCGTATCAGGACAAGTTCAAGGATTGGATCTGCACGCAGGGGCTGATGGATCTGACGAACAAGGGCAAGTACATGCACTGTGGCCCTGCAGACCGCGGCCAAGAGGTCACCGACGATGTCATCGACAACAAGAACTACTCATTGTACTTTGAAGAGGCTGAAAATCGACTGCACGTCCAGAAAGCCGTAATGGCTTTGGTGATGGGCGATCGCGCGTCTCGACGCAGAAAATAGAGCCGCTGAAGCCTCACGACCATTAGGAGACCAGGCAAGCTTAGCGTCTAGGCGAGACCCTCATTTCTGGTTGAGCTTCCGTAGTTCGACGAGTATCTCCTTCAGAAGCGAGAGCACTAGTCTTCGGTAGCTAATAGTGCTGGTCAGCTTAGCCCACTTGCGCGGATCGTTGCCAGGAATGTAGCCTTCGAGAACCTCTAGAATGTCCTTCTCTTCTTTGATTGAGTCCTTTTCCATATTTCTTCCCTCATGACTTAGCTTCAATGTATGAATACGATGCCAACTGAGATTGCGCATCCAACGGACTCTGGATCCACTTCTCTCACTGCGATTGGGTATACCTCCCAGCCCACTTTGGTGACGAGATCAAACACGTCAATGCCGACACCCTCCATCGAAGGACGAGCTTTGAGAGGGAAGCGACATCTCCCGCTGTCCAGAAACTGGCAGACTTGGCCGGAGCAAAGCGTGGTCTTGCATCCGCCTGCAGCGAAACCCGCCGCAAGATAGTGCCCATCATTGAAAGCAAGGCCTTCGATAGTGCTTGCGATGTCGTGGATTTTCCGCTGGTGTGCCATGTGGCCGACGTGCCATTTCTCATCGTCAACAAAGTCAGTTATCGGAGAGACATGGGTTTTGAACAGGACGGCGTACTTGTACTTCTTGAGGATCTTACGCATTTGACCCGGCGGCGGAGTGTAAGGAGGGCAGTTTACGCACTCCCCGTAGAGGTGGCATCTCGGAACTGCACATTTCAGCCTCACCCTTTCGTCTACGACAGCGTAGGAAGCGGGAATGACCTTCGCGTCGGCCGCACCTAGCTCAAGGGCTCTCTTCCTATACTTCTCCGCGTCACTTCTAAGCTGTCTCTGAGAAGGCCTACGAGCCACTTTCCTAGCCTTCAGTTTCTCGGCAGTCATGATGATCGCTCACCGAATCATTGTCCAGAGGTAGTTCAAAGTCCTACCTAACGGGTCTCTTGAGATTTGAGATTATCATGTTCACAGATGGATGAGGCTTAAATGGTTAGAGGCGGCATCCTGAGGAACTTGAGGCATGATTCAGTTTGGGCAAATTGACGATCGAAGACGTCATCTATGCACTGGAGACACCGTATCCTGATTTCGAAATCAAACCCGGCAAGACCGCTCTTGTCCTCATAGACATACAGAAGATCGCGTCTCCAGAACCATTTGTGAAGGCAGCAATCAAGAAAGGGTTCCCGGAGAAGGAAGTCCGAGAAGCCGTGGCTGACTATGAGAAGAGATTCTGGAGTGCGGTTGAGAATTCGGCGAAGATCCTGAAAGTCTGTCGACAGAAGGGCATTGATGCGGTGCATGTCCACTTGGAGGCACCCACGAAGAATCCTCTTCACACCGCCAAAGTGAACAGAAAGATCGGGTTACTAGTGCCCCCTGTTTCTGAAGAGAGCCAGTCGCTTGACGTTGTGAAACCTCTGCCAGATGAGCTGATCGTGAACAAGACGAATGGGGGCGCTTTTAGCGGAACGAACCTTGACTTCATACTTCGCAACATGGATATCGACAGTCTGATCCTAGTTGGGTTCTTGACCGATGAGTGCGTTGCAGCTACGGCGTATCATGCTTCGGACATTGGCTATGATGTGTTGCTGGTTCGTGACGCAACTGCGACCCATCGGAAAGAGGCCCATGACGCTATCATCTGGTCGCTCGACGACATGTGCCTGAAGGTGTACACAACGGCTGAGGTTCTTCAGAAGCTCGAAGCATTACCGAACGCGAAATAGTTCGTTGGAGCCTCCCCTAGCTTGTAGGCCCTATTTGGCGAGAAGGTGACAGGCCGCCCAACGGTTAGGCCCGACTGCGGTGCGATCGGGTCTAACCGACCTGCACTTGTCAAAAGCGTGCGGACACCGTGGGTGGAATCTGCAGCCCGGCGGCGGATTGACTGGACTAGGCTGCTCGCCGACGACTGCCTCCTCTGAACGTCTCTGAGAAGGATCAGGTTGGGGAACGGAAGCCAGTAGAGTCCGTGTGTAGGGATGCAAGGGCTCTCCGAGCAGATCTTTCGTTGGCGCCGTCTCGACCATCTCCCCTGCGTACATTACAGCGATTCTGTTACTCATGTAGCAGACGACGTTGATGTTATGGCTGATGAATATTGAACTCAACCGGAAATCTCTCTCTAGTTTCCGCAAGAGGTTCAAGACTTGTGCTTGGATCGAAGCGTCGAGAGCGCTCGTTGGTTCATCAAGGACAAGGAATCTTGGATCGCACACGAGCGCTCTTGCAATCCCGATACGTTGACGTTGTCCTCCGCTGAACTGGTGGGGAAATCTGCTCATCGTATCCGAGGATAACCCGACTTTCTGGAGGATCGACTCCACCTTCTTGTGGACCACGTCACGATCTTTCTCACCTGCACCGAGCAAAGGTTCCGCAACAATATCTCGCACTCGCATTCGCGGGTCCAGCGATGATACTGGATCCTGGAAGATGATCTGCATCTTGGATCTGAGTCTTCGAACTTCCTGCTTTGGAAGTTTGGTGATGTCGACGCCTTCAAACTGAACTGTCCCAGATGTCGGTGGGGTTAGAAGGAGGACCGCTCGCGCGAGTGTCGTCTTGCCGCAGCCGCTCTCGCCCACGACTCCAAGGGTCTCATCCTGTGAAACGTCGAAGGAGACCGCTTCCAGCGCACGCACGACTCTTTCGGATCTTCCGAAAAATCTCGTAAACGCAGATGTCTTCACATTGCCGTAGTACTTGACTAGATCTCTTACAGAAAGCAGAGCTCGCATTATTGATCTCACTCCGTGTATAGATGGCAGGCTACTCTGTGCGAAGCTCTAACCTGGGTCAGTTCCGGCATGATTCTTGAGCATTGGTTCATCGCGTGTTTGCATCTTGGGTGGAAGCTACACCCTTCAGGCGGGCTGAGTGCATCAGGCACTGAACCTGGGAGCTGCTCTAATTCTTTGTCAAGGTCCGATATTCGCGGAAGACAAGCCAGCAGCCCCTGTGTGTATGGATGAAGCGGTTCACTGAAGAGATCACGCACTTTCGCTTCTTCAACGATTTGCCCGGCATACATCACCGCAACGCGATCAGCGATCTCTGCGATCACTCCGAGGTCGTGCGTGATGAACAGGATGGATGTCTGAACCTCTCTCATCAAAGTCCGCATGAGCCTCAATATCTGTGCTTGGATAGTCACATCCAGAGCAGTGGTAGGTTCGTCCGCGATCAGTAGAGAGGGCTTGGCCGCCAAGGCCATCGCTATCATGGCGCGTTGTCTCATTCCCCCGCTGAGCTCATGCGGGTATCTATGTGCCACCCTCTCCGGGTCCGCGATCCTGACCAATTTCAGCGCATCGAGAACCTCTTGCTCTATTGCGCTTGAAGAGATGCGGGAGGTGTTCTCCTTTCGCTCGCGTTGAATCCTGAGTCCTATTGACTCGGCAATCTGCTCCCCTATTGTGAAAATGGGATTGAGTGATGTCATGGGTTCCTGGAAGATCATTGAGATTCCAGTACCGCGGACCAGTGTGAATTCGTTCGCAGTCAGTTCAGCCAAGTTGCGGCCCATGAACAGTATTCGGCTTCCTTCCAACAGTTGGGCTGACGGGGTTGGATTCAGGCCGAGTACAGATAGTCCCAAGACGGTCTTTCCGCAGCCTGACTCGCCGACTAGGCCTACTACCTCGTTCCGGTCGACTGCAAGATCCACGCCCCTGAGAGCATGGAGTAGTCCTTGTTCCGTATGGAAATCGAGGCTGAGTTTTTCGATTGAGAGCAGTGGAGTCGACATGGTGGGTTTACCTTCTTCGAAGCCTTGGATCAAACGCGTCTCGCAATCCATCTCCGAATAGGCTGAAAGCTAGAACCACAATGAAAATCGCGGTGGCTGGGATGACAGACATCCACCAGGCGCCGGACAGGTAGTCCTGTCCGTCGAAGACCATTCGCCCCCATTCTGGTGTCGGCGGTTGTGCACCTAACCCGATGAAGCTTAGAATCGATCCGGTCAGGACTACGTTGCTTATGTCTAGAGTGGCATAGACTAGGAGCGGCATGAGTATGTTCGGCAGCACGTGTCTAATGACGACTTGGAAGCCACTGAGGCCCGCCGCATGAGCTGCCTCGATGTATTGGCTGGATTTTATGGAAAGGGCCTCACCACGTCCGATCCTTGCGTACCAAGGCCACCAGACAACTAGCAGGGCCATCATTGCGTTCGTGAGTCCCGGACCTATCGCGATAGCTACTGCCATTGCGAGGACAAGTGCCGGAAATGAGAGGAATATGTCTGTGACACGCATCATGATCTCTTCTGCTCTCCCGCCAAGATAACCCGCGAAGGCTCCGATGCTGCCGCCCAAGGCGAGCGAAATCAACACTACAACGAAGGCTATCTGAGCGTCGAATGGAGTGCCCGCGATTACTCTGCTGAAGATGTCTCGTCCGAGGTCGTCGGTCCCAAACAAGTGGGTAACGCTGGGAGGCATCAGCGCTTGGGCATAGTTCTGCACAAATGGATCGTGAGGAAGTAGAAGATCGCCTGTCAGTGTCACAAGAGCTGCCAAGACAAGGTAGACGCCCGCTACTATTCCACCTGCCAGCGACAACTTGTTTCTTAGCAGATATCTCCCGGTCAGTCTCAGTTCGTTCTTGTCTAAGAGACTCATCGATTCATCAGTCCAGCCTGATTCGTGGATCCAGTGCAGCGTACCCTATGTCAGCCACGAGATTCACTAGAACTACACATAGCGTAAACACGAGCGTCGTGCCCATGACCGCTGGTAGGTCAAGAGCTAGGATAGACTGAACAGCATATCGTCCGATTCCCGGCCAGTTGAATATGTACTCTATCACGATCGCCCCAGAAAGCATCCAGGCAAACAGCAACGCAAGCACAGTCACGATCGAGATCAGACCGTTGCGCAGGGCGTGTTTGAAAACGACAACTCGCTCGGGGAGACCCTTGGCGCGAGCCGTTCGTACATAATCCTGTCTTAAGATCTCCAGCATATTGGAACGCGTGAGCCTTGTGATGAGACCGAAAGTGAGGAGCGCAAGCGCGGTGGCTGGCAGTAGTATGTGAACAATACTGCTCCCAAGGCTCTGAACGTTGCCAGTCAAGATACTGTCTAGGATCAGCAGTCCGGTGATGCGTGGAGGTGCCTGGATGAAAGGTGAAAGTCTACCTCCGGAAGGCAGGAGTCTGAGCCAATAGAAGACGACCAACTGCATCACGAGGGCCATCAGAAACGGTGGAAGGCAGTAGGTTCCAAGAGCGAACAATCGAACCGCATGATCCACTGGCTTGTCCTGCCTTACTGCTGCATAGACACCGAGAGGTATTCCTAGAGTCGCTGCGATGATTATCGCCACTATCGCAAGCTCAAGAGTGGCAGGGAAGAATGCTGAGATGTTCTCGAGAACAGGCTGACCAGTGACGGGTGAGATACCCCAGTCCCCTGACAGGAGATCTCTCACGTAGTAGTAGTACTGGACATACAGCGGATCGTTCAGGTGGTACCGCATCCCGATTGCCTGCACCGTTGCTTGGCTCGCTTTCAGCCCAGCCCAAGCCCTAGCCGGATTTGGAACGACGACTCTCGCAATCAGAAAAGTCAAGATCGTCACTCCGACTAGAACCGGGACAAGCAACGCCAGCCTCTTTACGCAGAACCTGAAGAGACCCATGAGCGCCATTTCCGCATGAAGTCAAGAGCGCATGTCATCTCGAACCTAGTCTATATGTCTTCTACCTCGCTCAACCTGCCTGTCAGCAAGAATGTTCAGCGACATCCACTGGGTGTGACAGAAATCCCACCAGATTCTTGTAGGGAATAGAAGGTGACTCGGATTTCCGCACAAACCTCTTAATACAACTTGTCACCTTCAACGGGGCATCCACACACGTTGGTTTGGAAAATTGGTAAGAGTTGATTATGGAATGCAAAGATCCAGAAGATTCTCCACAAGAGCCGTTTCAAGGACAACTGCGGTCATAGCAGTCATAGCGGTAATAGTCGTAGCAGCGGTAGGCGGGTATTTTGCGCTCAACATGAGCGCCCCGGCGCCAACCGCTGGACCGACCACTATTGTGGTCGACAAGGCAAACGAATTGCAGAGTATCGATCCCGCCTTCGATTATGAGTACGCGGGCTGGGAAGTCATCGCCAACCTGTATGAGCCGCTGGTTAGCTACGATAGAGCCGATCCAACGAAATTCGTTGGTGTACTCGCTGTGTCGTGGACTTCTAGCCCCGACGGTTTGCTCTACACCTTCAAGCTCAGAGAAGGCGTGAAATTCAGCGATGGCAGCGAGTTCGATACAAATGCCGTCAAGTACTCGATCGACCGCGTATTGAAGATGAACCAACCGCCGTCTTGGATTCTATCACAGTCGCTTAACTTGGAAAGCGTCAAGGTCATCGACAAGTACACGGTTGAGTTTCACCTAGCCCAGCCTTACGCGGCATTCTTAGCGACCTTGGCAACAATGACCGCGTCCATAGTGAATCCCAGCGTCGTTGAGGCGCATGGCGGTGTGGCAGCAGATTCCACCAATGCCTGGATGGATTCGAACGCTGCTGGAACCGCCCCATTCGTTCTGCAGGAATGGATTAAGGGCGATCACTTGACCTTGGCAAGGAACCCTCTGTACTGGGGCACTCCAGCCAAGTTGGAAAAGGTGATCATGTACTACAAGACTAGCGTACAGACACGTCTTCTTGACATCAAGAGCGGATTCGCGCAGATCGCTGTCATTGATGTCAATCATGTTCCGGATGTGCAAGGCGTGGAAGGAATAGTCGTTGAAAGCATTGGACAGACGCAGCACATCGACTTCATCTACATGAACACGAAGACATTTCCATTCAACAACACTCTGTTGAGAAAAGCCGTAGTGCACGCCATTAACTACGAAGCAATTCAGTCAGGAATCAACAAAGACCTGACTATCCGCTATGTTGGCCCGTTCCCGAAGGGTATGGAAGGCTACGATGAGTCCGTAGAGCCGCCCAAATACGACCCTGACCTCGCAAAGCAACTACTGGTTCAGGCAGGTTATCCTGAAGGAAGTGGTCTGCCAGCAGTCACGTACCTCTACTATTCTCGAGATGCTTCTGTCGCCTTGATCGCGCAGCAGATTCAGCAAGACCTCGCGAACGTCGGGATCAACGTTAACCTGCTCGGAGTCTCCTTCGCCACATACATAGACAAGATTCTCTCAGACCCTCAAAGCGTGCCTGAAATGGGCTGGACCGAGTGGTACCCTGACTACCTGTCCCCTGATGACTACGTTGTGCCGTTCGCCAATCCTGACTTCCCGCCAGTCGGCTGGAACCCAGCCTACTACAGCAACCCCAGAGTGACTGAGCTATTCCAGAAAGCACCGTACGTTACAGACGCGAACGAGCGAACGGCAATGTACAAGGAAATCGTGAAGATAATGAACGACGAGGCACCGTACGCTTGGCTCGGGCAATTCAAGGGCTACTACGTCTACAGGTCAAACGTCCACGGAATATACAACAACGTCGTACTTTCATCAGGGGTAGGTCTAGACTACAGCACCATATACCTGACAGCGACCTAAGCCTTCGCTCATTCCTCCTTTTCTTTTCTTTTTTTCTTACAGTTCTCTTCTCCTAGCGAGCGTGATTTGTGCGTTTTTCATAGAGTGGAAATTCGATCTCACTCACGTCGGGACTCGACTTGGAGCCGATAGTACAATTATGAGACTAGTCGCGCGAGCTCTCCCAGTGGCGTCAACGATAAATGTGAAGAAGACGCCTAAAGGGATACGTCGGAGAACACATGATATTTGACAAGCCCCTGTTGAAGAGAATCCGGGCTGAGTTCCCGAGGGCGGCCTCTGACGCACGAGGCCGAAGAAGAGCATTCATGGACAACGGTACCGGCACGCTTGTCGTGGGAAGAGCCGCCAGAGCTGAGGCCGCGGCACGCGTCGATTGTAGCGCCAACGTTGAGGCGATTTTTCATGAATCGAAGGATGCGGAAGCGACGATACTTGAAGGCAAGAAGGCTGTCGCGGAACTATTGAACGCACCATCCCACAATACGATCGTCTCAGGCGAGTCCGCTACGAGCCTGTTCTTCAGCCTGAGCTACGCCATGGCAAGGGACTTCACGGGAAAAGAGAATGTTGTGACAACGGATTATGAGCACTACGCAAACCTCAGCCCCTGGATCGAACTGCAGAAGAGAGGGGCCATCAGTGAAGTGAGGTTTGCTCGCCTCAACAAGACAGATGGGACACTCGACCTCGATCACCTCAAGACCCTAGTAGACGACAAAACGAAAGTGGTAACGGTCACCGCCGCGTCGAACGCGCTTGGCACCAAGACCAGACTGGACGAGGTGAGGAAGATTGCAAGGGCAACGAATGCTTACTTCTTGGTGGATGCAGTACATCACGTCGCTCATGGTCCGATGGACGTACAAGCCATCGACTGTGACTTTCTGGTCTTCTCCGGATACAAGATCTTCAGCTCACATGGAAGCTTTCTCTACGGAAAGGAACATCTTCTCAAGGCGCTCAAGCCATACAAAGTTGCCCCAGCACCAAATGTGCCACCTCACAATTGGGAGTGGGGCACTCGCGACCAAGCGAAGTTCGCTGCCATAAAAGGCGTGACAGACCATTTGGTCTGGCTTGCCGAACAAATCGACACGAAACAGAAGAGAGATGTCAGGGTTCACTCAGACCGCGCACGACTCCTGAAAGTCGCGATGCACGGTATCGAGGAATATGGCCGAGACCTGTCCAAGACAGTACTAGAGGGACAAGGGAATGCCCCGGGACTGCTCCAAATGCGGCACGTGAAGCTCTACGGACCTGCAGAGCCGAAGCGTCTGGAGGAGCGAGATCCTACCTTCTCATTCAAGCTTCAGAACATGTCGGATCAAGCTGTCGTCGAACACCTATGGACCAAGCACGGTATTGCTCTACGTGCCGACAACTTCTATTCGAGGGTTCCTGAAGTCTACGATGTCCCGACGATGATACGGATCAGCCTCGTACACTATAATACCCCTGAAGAAGTCGAAAGGCTTCTCAAAGGGCTCGATGGGCTCGACCAGCCCTAGAGCCAAGGCGCCAACGCGTTGGTCCCACAGCATAGAACGACGACTGTCCGTTGCAGATTTCTCCCGCCCCGCTAATGTGAGTACACACGGATCGTCGATCTGCCGCTATCTTGCTCAGCAATCAGAAACCTAATCAATCGAGCTGAAGCACCCTTCCTTGGGTTTCAAGAGATGCCCGTCCAGTGGAACCGCACAGGGTCCGTACAGGAGAATGTGTTCGGCTGCATCGGAAGAACGCCACTAGTTGAGCTTAGAAGGATCTGTCGGGCGGAGAAGATCACGACCAAGATCCTCGCCAAACTGGAGTACATGAATCCAACTGGGAGCCTCAAGGACAGAATCTACTATGAGATGATCACTCGCGCCGTCGCGCGACGCGAGCTCAAACCTAGCATGGAGATACTTGAGGCATCAACAGGGAACGCAGGTATTGCGTGCGCGTTTGTTGCGAAATTGCTCGGCTATCCGGCAACAATCGTCCTTCCCTCAGGCATGAGCCAAGAACGAATGAAACTGATTCGAGCGTACGGCGCAACAATAGTCAACACACCAGGCGCGGAGAGCGACGTTGACCTATGTATCAAGAAGATCGAGGAACTGAAACGAGATAACCCTGGAAAGTACTGGGAACCAGCTCAGTTCGCAAACCCCGACAACATCAACGCCCACTACAAGACAACTGGACCCGAAATCTGGGAACAGACGAAAGGCAAAGTGGACTGTTTCGTGGCCTCCCAGGGAACCGGCGGGACGCTTACTGGCGTCGGAAAATTCCTACGAAAAAAGAATCGCAAAATGCTGCTGTACGCGGTCGAACCTGCTGAGGCACCTATCCTCGCAAAGCGAAGGTGGGGAACCCACAAGATCGAAGGGATAGGCGATGGTTTCGTTCCTCGGAACTTGCATCTCAAGTTGATGACTGGTGTTGTGACGACAAGCTCAGAGGAAGCCCTCAGCATGGCACGTCGACTTTCAACAACTGAAGGCATCTTCTGCGGAATCTCATCGGGATGTAACGTTGCAGCCGCCGTGAAGATCGCGCGCAAGCACCCCAAACTTCACGCGATCGTGACAATGATCAACGATACAGGTCAGAGATACTTCTCGACCGAATTGTGCGGCGAAGCCAAATCAGTTGAGATACCGGAACGTGAACATCCCCTCGACGATTACAGCCTGTCAGAGCTGGACAAATATCAGCCGTCTTGGGAGATCATCGAATAGCGCACCGCGTGGGCCAAGGAAAGCCTATATCAGATCTTGGAGCTGTCAAGCCCGGAACGGAATTGGCAGATAGCTTCCTCTTCAACATCGGACTTCTTCTAGCCCTCGCCGGATTCGCGGTCGCAATAGTAGCCATCTTCGTCGCAATCCTGAGGTCAGCGAGAGGAACTGGGAAAGTCCGTGGAGGGGGAGTCGTGATGATTGGTCCGGTGCCAATAGTCTTCGGGACGGACAAGGAGTCCGCTCGGATCCTGATGCTGCTCGGCATCGTCCTAATGATCGTGTTACTGCTCTTTTCATTGCTTCCGGTTGTGTGGAGGTAGAGGTTTGTCTCAACGCTGCGAGATCTGTGGGAACCAGGAAGCACGCTTCGTCTGCAGTAGATGTGGTAGGCGAGTGTGCTTGCAAGACTTCCGGCAGGGACGGTGGCTCTGTACAACTTGTGAAACGAGCGCACAGAGAGAGGCACCAGAATTCAGAAGCGCGCTTCCCATGGGGCTCTCTTGGATCTTCCTTGCTAGTTTTGCACTCGTGTTCATTGGCATGATCGTGATGATGATCGCTTCCTTCACGCAAGGCCACGGTACCACCAGCGGTGGCGCGGTGATTCTGATAGGCCCGATCCCGATAATCCTAGGAAACGGACCAGAGTCGACTTGGCTAATCGCGTCGGCTGCGATAATCACCGCGATCGCGTTGGTGGCATTCCTGCTTACACGCAGGAAGATGAGTAGCTAGAAGGCTATTTTCGCACGTTCTCGTAACCTATTACGTCGCCCGTCTCTGCGTCGATCTGGAAACGAAATGACTTGCGGTCCTTCAGGAGTCCCGCTTTCCTCATCGATAGGATGCCTTCGACTTCCCATACATCCTTCCCCTTTCCACCGACAAACCAGATCTTGCTGAACTTGACCTCGATCGCCTTGCCCGGGTACTGCGACTCAAGATAACGTCTAGCCGCAAACTCCGCCGCCGTGGCATCCTCAATCCGGACATCATCACTCATGCAGGGACCACTGTCAGCCTACCTATCAGAACTAGTTCATTTATGGTTTGCAGCCGTCGGAACACTCCACCTATTGGAATCCCGGTCTCACTTCTTCGGCACGGGCCCCTGCTTCCCGGTAACGGAGTCAACGGAGACTCGCACTATCCCGACCTTGCGGACTGCTTCGTCATTGCCTGCAAAGCGAGCGAGAATAGCCTCTGGTTGGCGTTCGTGCTTACGAACGAGAAGTTCGAGCGCATGTCGCATCTCAGAGAGATCCATGACTACGTTTGCCTTTCCCTCCAAGACCAGCGAGCGATAGGCGTGATCGCATTCGCCATCTATGTACCCCCGGTCTTCGACCACGGTTACGCAGACCCGAGGGTTAGCTTGAAGAATCTTGATTTTGCGGCCTTCGGTTGCACAATGGAACCATAGCTCACGTGCCTCTCGATCCCAAGCAAAGTCCACTGTGAAGAGGTAGGGCTCGTTTCCCGAACAGCAGGCGACCGTCATGATCCTAACAGATGCAAGCACCTGCTCGATCTCTTTTGGATCGTCCAATGCTTTCTCAGAGCGACGAAGGTGATATCGTGCCATGCGGATGCATCCCTTTTGTCCTCAGCCTGAGGTGAACATGAAGTCTTTGACCCGGTTCCCGTCGACATCCAAGAGCACACCTCGCAGGATACGTTCGGCGTACTCCGAGCCTGGATTCAGGCAGAGTGTTCGACCAATCTTGAATGTGCCCTTTGACTCATGAATGTGACCGTGCAGCGCCAATAGAGGCTGATGTTTCTGAATAGCGTCTCTGACGGCGGTGCTTCCCGCAGGAGCCATCTCGAATCCTCCTCCGGGTTGAACCGATGGATTGAGATCCTTATCCAGCTTGGGCGCTTGGTCAAGCCCACTGTTGTATGGCGGACAATGCAGATTGAAGATGCATCGCTCCATCTCTTGGACTTGGGAGGTCATGCTTGCGACCTTCTCACTAAGCTCTTCTTCAGTTATGTCTCTCGGGCACTTCCAGGGTGTCATGTTGCTGTAGCCGCAACTGATCATTTCGTGCTGATCGTCTATCATGATGACCTTTCCCTCTGGACATACGACATAGTTGGATGATTGAATGATTGGGTCGATTGCGAACGTGTCATCATTACCGGGGGAGATGTAGCACTTTGTCCCGGAGCCCTTCAGTCGTTCTTCAGCCAACTTCACCCAGCTATCCACCGACTCGCTCATCAGCCGAGAGAATAGCGCGTCCACTCTCTCTTGGTCGGTCTGTATCTCCTCCGCCTCTTTCCGTGGCGCGCGATATGTGTAGTATCCGATGGCGCGTATCTTCTTCTCCACTGCTTGAACTTCTGTCTCGTTTCGCATGGTCAAGCGTTCGCCTAGGAACGTGGTCGTCCACTCTGTTTGACTCTCAGCAACGATGGGGATTATCATCTTGCCGGTTATGTCTCCGCCCAAGATCAGCACGTTGGGCTTGTACTCCTTCGCGGCCGCTAGGAACTTTCTGAAGCAGTCCTCGGACCCGTGTATGTCGGTCGCATAGAATATTCTGGTGCGAGTCATCTTCAGCAGGCCTCCTTTGTTCTATGGTTGCAGAAAAACGGGAGGCCGGAGTAGGCGAACTCTTTCGCCTACTCTGGCGGGAGTTGTTTGAACGAGAGTTCGAGTGGTATTCCCTTGCGGTGGTAGAGCGATGAGACGTAGTACAGGATTGCGCCCAAGATGAAGAGGCCTATTGTGAACTCCATCGTGGAGGGGTTTATTGTTCCCACCATTGCTGGTGAGACGCTTGCGTACCCGATCCAGATCGATATCAGCAGCGTGATGAATCCGAGTATCGTGATCACTGGAACGGGTCCGACCTTCATCTTGACGACCTTTGGTGAAGCCTCGAAGATGTCCTTGCGTCTCCACGGGAAGATCATGCCCGAGATTGAGGCTATTCCTTGCATGATCATCCAGCCGAAGACAGCGTAGGCGAAGAGGCTCGTCCAGGGCGTCCATAGCCAGATCGCCGTCATGATGACTGTGACGATGCTCACGACTATCAGCGCAACATAGGGTGACCCGTACCGTGAATCCACCTTCGAAAGTGAGGTTGGGGCCACTCGATCAAACGACCAAGCGAAGAGGAGCCGCACGCAGACGAAGATGTAGGTCATCGAAGACGAGAGTGTCATCATCGCGAAGCCGAACAGGGCTACGCCATAGACCAATGGCGAGGAAGTTGCAAATCTAAACAGGTTCTCGAAGAACGGCGGATATGCGAGTTTGTAGGCTGCGTCACCTGTTCCGAACAAGAACGCAAGCGAACCGATGAACTGTCCACCCATTGTGTAGTATGTCACGGCATAGATGACCCACATTATCGCGCCGAAGAGTATTACGCTCACAGGTATTGCGATCAGTTGTGACCTCTGGACTTCCTTTATCTCGCCTGACATGTATACGGACGAGTTGAAACCCAGGAAGTTCATGAAGGTGAAGGCCAAGCCCAAGAGCGTGGCAGACCAAACCATGCCGGTTGGATATCCGCCTGCCGTCGCGATTGAGATGACCTCATCATAGTTCATCCCGGATTGGGCGTTGAAGTTGGCTTTGAATCCGTCTGGGCCCACATACAGCAGCGCAGCGATGTATGCTACAACTCCGATGGCAATCAGTGCAAAGAAGACCCAGAAGGCTTTGTGTGAGGCTTTGGCTCCTCGCGAGATGATCACTGCCGAGACGATGAAGAAGACTACCGAGAAAGCAAAGATGAATTCGGGAGTGACTACAACAGCTGCAAGGTCTGGGTATCCTCCTACTTCGAGTATCGGCCCGAGCGCATACTGGGTGAACCAGGGCATGTAGGATCCTGCAATTCCGAGAATAGCCACGAAGAAGAAGAAGTTGATACTGAATCCCACGGCTGGGTGAATGACTCGACTAACCCAGACGTAATCTCCCCCGGACCGAGGCATCGAGGCCGAGTATATCGCGTAGAACAGGCCGATTGGTATGGAGATCAATACGCCCAGGATGGCCGTGATTGGCAGGTCTGTTCCCGGATATGTCAGCAGTGCCCAGATGCCGTAGACGAACACCGCTGTCGGCGCCATGAAGACAACGTTATAGATCATGGCGTCCCAGGCGGAGAGTCGTCGTATCAATCCTGAAGTTCTTCTTGCATACACGAGCGGCTGTTTGCTGGATTCCGAACCCGCATTACTCAAGTATGATCACATTCCCTGCCTCCCCTGCTGTCTAACTTCATAAAGCTTGTCAAGAAAACAGGCTTATGTGTGAGCCGACGCAACAAATCGCCTTCCAGTCGCTTGGAGAGACCGCAGAAATGCCAAAGACCGCTGATGAAGCCATTCTCGATGATGCAGTTCGCATTGTGAATCAGGCCCAAGAAGCCGGCTTGACGGTTCGCCTCCTAGGTGCACTGGCGGTGAGAGTTCAGGCCGGCGTGAATGCGGACCTTTTCTATCGACTCGACCGACTAGGCTCCGCAGGGAAAACCTTCACCGACATAGACTTAGTTGCGTACAGTAAACAACGCTCGAAGCTGCACAAGTTCCTTGAGGGTGCGCTCCGTTACCGGCTCGATCAATACGCTGTCTTGATGCATGGTCGCGATCGGACAATACTCCATCACCCGGAAGGGAAGTACTCGATAGATGTCTTCTTTGACAAGTTGCGTTACAGCCACGAGATCAATTTTGGCTCGAACCCCGATGATGGAAGGTTGTCCCTGGATCCGGTCACCATTTCACCGACCGATCTTGTCCTTGAGAAGATCCAGATCCACGAGATAAATGAAAAGGACATCAAAGATCTTGTCACCCTATTCGCATCATGCGAAATCTCTGATCAAGAAGGGCCAGGCAAGACAAATCGCAAACACATCGGGCAGGTCCTCGCTGAAGATTGGGGATTTTGGCACGACGCCAACTCGAACCTCGACAAGATCATCCATTTCACGCAGAAATACCAGAAAGATGGCAAGCTAGATTCCGAACGTCTCGACAGCGTCTTGACAAGAATCAGCGATCTGAAGAAGACCATCGAAGAGACGCCGAAGACCAAGCAGTGGAAAAAGCGAGAAAAGGATGGCACAAGAAAGAAGTGGTGGAACGATGTTGAGGAACGTACCCGCTAGGAGCCATGATTAGGCATGAGAAGAATACCCAAGAAACCTGTGGAGAAGATGACGCAGCAAGGCGACTGTGTCTTCGGACCGAACGTCAAACCAATCGCTTCCGTCATGGCTGGTGAAACGGTCGAGATTGAGGCCTACGACTGCTTCGGGGATACAGTACGACCAGAACGCGATTGGAAGAAAGTGCTAGAGTCGGGCCAGGAGATATTCGAAAATCCAGTAACTGGCCCGATTTATGTGGAGGGAGCAGAACCTGGGGACACGCTCGCGGTAGATATCGTCAACATTGAAGTGGGAGAACGAGGCGTCACAGCTCTCGTTCCCGGTTTCGGCGTCTTGGAAGGTTGGTTTTCTCAGGTTCCTCCTCTGTCAAGGTTCAGCGAAATTAAGGATGGAGAGGTGACTTTCCCAACGTCGAGAGGCAAGTCAATCCAGATGCCAGTGCGACTTATGATTGGAACGATTGGCGTTGCGCCTGCAACGGAAACCATTGCAACTGTGACTCCATCACGACACGGAGGAAATCTAGACACACCGGAAATCACAGTGGGGAACCGGCTCTACCTGCCAGTCAACGTCAAGGGCGCACTGTTTGCGCTAGGCGACGTTCACGCTACCCAAGGGCATGGCGAAGTCTGTGGAACAGGCGTGGAAGTCCCAGCTCGTGTAACAGTCAAGCTCAACGTGCTAAAGGGCAAGAGAATTGAGTGGCCAAGAATCGAGTCCCGAGACGAGATTATGACTGTCTGTTCTGCGAGGCCGCTTGAGGATGCCGCTAGGCTTGCTGTTCGAGAACTGGTAAAGTGGCTCGTCACTGATTATGGTCTTGAAGAGTACGACGCCTACTTGTTACTCAGCGTCGCAGGCGATGTTGAGATCTCACAGGTTGTCGACCCTATGTACACCGTGGTTGCGAAGATGCGGAAGCAACTTCTCTCACAACTGAAATGATATCGAGCATTCTGTTATCTCAGTCTGCTCGGGTTTGGACAACGCACCGTGCGCATTGAGGAATCCGTGAACACTGCGGAGTCCTACGAAAACGGCCAATAATGCATCGGCGGCAGGTAGCCTATCAAGCTGGTTCCCATCATGATGAGAATCGCCTGCAGAACGCATATGATGCCGATGATGACGGCGATCGGGGGGAACGACAGGATCCCTCCGATGATTCCGAGCAAATCCTCGGCGAACTTGAACAACAGATACAGAAGCAGCGTTGCCGCGACGAACACTATGATTAGCACAGTCGTTGTGACTTGGAAGGCGCTGTGAGCGTAGTATGATGCCAGCAAACCTACAACCAATGCCACCAGTGCGGCCCAGCGGACGCCCCTGACGGGTCTTAGGAAAAGCATCAACCCCGCAACTCCAAGAATAACTAGCGTGAACACGTCATAGTGTCCGCTTGAGAAGACCACGTACACGAGCACGATCGCAAGGATCCCTAGGAAGAATCCAATTACGACGAGAACACGAGAGACCGGCTTCAAGGGGCCCCTAAACAAGGGTGCAAGACACACGAAACCGACGATTAGGAGAACGATTGGAAGGTTCTGGACAAAGAGTCCAAGATCCAATCAGTCCACCTTCTTCTTGCAGCATTCCGCTGCGACTTGGTAGAGACGATACGTGGGCGAGTTGCTGTACAGTCTCTCACTGTGGGCTAGGCGCAGGCGAGGCTGGTTCCGCCGGTTGCCCTTTGAGGGATTGGCGTGCTGGGTGGTCGCTCTTCGTGAGAGGGCTCGCACGAGCGTAATTCACTCGCTCCTGATCTGCCTTTGCTACCAGATAGCCTGAAACTGAGACTACGCGTCCGCCAATGGCGATGTGACCGTGTGATATCAGTTGTCTAGCTTGCGAGGGGGAGCCCGCAAGTCCACCGCGGAAGACAACCGTCTGCAGCCTTCGTTCGAGCAGGTCCCTGATGTCTAGGTCGAGGGTATCGTCGATGCTCGCTGTCTCTCCAGCTAGCCCCATCCTTCTTAATCGTGAGAGAAAGTCCCGCTCAGACTTCTCTCGTTCCGTGCCAGATTTGGCAAGCAGTGAACGAGCAATTCCACGCATTTCGGAGAGCATCGTCTTGTATCGCCACAGCTCCCGCTTGTTCCTCAGCCCATATTCACCCATTAGTCTGAGTTCCACGTCGAGCTGGTCTCGGCGCCATGGATGACGTGGTGTCGCGTACTTCTTTCTCTGCTTCTTTGGATCTCCCAAATCACGTTCCCCTGTCCGGTTGTTACTTCTTCTTGTCCTCAGCCTTTCCTTCTCTTATGGCAGCCCTGGCGGCTTCGATCGCGGCCTTCTTCTTCACTCCGACCGCTCGGCCCTTGCGGCCTGTGCTCTTGGTGCGTTGGCCTCGAACCTTCAGGCCAAGCGAGTGCCGCACACCTTTCCATGTACGTATTTCCTTGACGAAGTCAATGTCAGCCTTCGTCCTTAAGGCTAGGTCGGGGCCGATCAAGTGTCCATCCCTGCCCGTCTCAAGATCCTTCCTGCGATTGAAAAGCCTTGATGGAAGGTTGTATTTCGCAGGATCCGTTACCACATCCTCTAGGCGGTCAACCTCTTCTTCTGAGAGATTGCCAACCCGCATCTCGGCTTTCAGCTCCGCAGCCTTCACAACTGCAGACGCAAAGCTCGGGCCTATTCCGCGAATCCTCGTAATACCATAGACGAGCTTCTTGGAGCCGTCTATGTCGGTACCTGCGACACGGACGATGTGCCTAAACTCCCTGGACATCACTTGAACCGGCAAGCGGCTAACGCAGAACAAATCAGGAATTAAACCTTCCCCAAGGAGCTAGTCGTGCTCGTCCTGGGCCGTTGTCTTTGTCAGAGGCTTCCTTAGGAGAAGCCTGTCATCCCCGCTCGGATACCATTTCCTGTCAACCCGAACGTCTGAGAAGCCTAGAGCATGATAGAAGCTTCGGGCTCTGGCGTAGGGCTCGTACTCAACCGAGTCAGCGACAGTAGATACTTCGAGCGCTGAGACACCTAGCTTCACGAGGACCTCCTCGAGGGCCTTCACGAGACATCGACCGATCCCTTTCCGGTGAAACTCTGGATGAACTGCGATCCAAGTCAACTCGGCAACCTTCTCGTCCACTGGGATAACGTAGGTGACGAAGCCAGCCGTGCTCTCGTCTTCCAATGCAACTAGCCCCTTCTGAGTCTGGAGATCTTTTGCAATCTGCTGTACTCCGAGTTCGGTGAACCATTGATGAAGTGCCTTCGCCGTCTCGACAATCGCCGTGTGATCTTCCTGAGTGATGCGTCTGATGTGCAGGGTCATGATGTCCTCGGAGCCTGTGGCATAGGGCCCCTTCATGTGTCTTAGGCTGACTATCAGAATCTTAATTGAAGAGCCGTCCCTCTAACGAAAGTACGGGGCGTATTCTTTTGGGCGAGTCATCTAGGGTTGAACATGATACAATGGGAAGTGTCACGGTGCCGGCAAGCGCATACTACGGTGCTCAGACACAGAGAGCGTTCGACAACTTCCGGATATCCGGGCTGGTGTTCTCTAGGAGGTTCCTCAGAGCCCTCGGAATCGTCAAGGAGGCCGCGGCCTGCGTTAACATGCAGTTGGGTCTTCTTAATGAGAAGAAGGGAAAGGCGATCGCTCAGGCTGCTCAGGAAGTCACCGATGGAAAACTGGACCGGCAATTCATCGTTGACGTCTTTCAAACAGGATCTGGAACGTCAACGAACATGAATGCGAACGAGGTGATAGCCAATCGTTCGATAGAACTCCTAGGTGGCACTAGAGGCGATAAGCAGGTTGTTCATCCAAACGACCATGTGAACATGAGCCAGTCCTCAAATGATGTCTTCCCGACAGCAATTCACATATCGGCTGCAGAGGCACTTGTGGCCGATCTCCTGCCAGCACTGAAGAAGCTCGTTCTGGCTCTTGAGGAGAAGGCTGACGAGTTTTCGGATGTTGTGAAGCCCGGAAGGACGCACCTGCAGGATGCAGTCCCCGTAACGTTGGGACAGGAGTTCAGCGGATACGCTAGCATGATGGCTCACGGTATGGAACGAATCGAGAAGGCGAAAAGCTCACTCCTAGAACTTCCAATCGGTGGAACTGCCGTTGGAACAGGCTTAAATGCGGACCCAGATTTCGGAAGACTTGTTGTGCAGAGAATCAACGAGATTACTGGACTCGAGTTCTATCCTTCCAAGAACAAATTTGAGGCACTCCAGAACCGCGATGCCGCTGTTGAGACGAGCGGGGCACTCCGATCAGTCGCAGTTAGCCTCATGAAGATCTCTAATGACCTTCGGCTGCTCAGTTCTGGGCCAGAGGCTGGACTCGGTGAGATTGAGCTTCCTGCGGTTCAACCTGGTTCCAGCATCATGCCGGGAAAGGTGAATCCTGTCGTGCCAGAGTCTGTGAACATGGTTTGTGCACAGGTCATCGGGAACGACTTGGTGATCACGATCGCTGGACAGTCCGGAACGCTCGAACTGAATGTCATGATGCCTCTGATCGCGTACAACTTACTACAATCAATAGAGATCGAAGCAAATGCAACAATACTCCTCGCAGAGAAGTGTATAGCCGGAATTAAGGCCAACCGTGCGCGGTGCAAGGACCTTGCCGAGAGAAGTTATGCATTGGCAACCGTCATCGCTCCGTCAATTGGCTACGATCGAGCTGCGCAGATAGCGAAAAAGGCACAAGACGAGAACAAAACGATTCGTGAAGTGATGGTGGAGGAGGGCATTCCAGAAGGTGAAGTGGATCGAATCCTGGACTTGAAGAGATTGACGGAAGGGGGAAAGTTGCAGAACAGGCGTTCGTAGGCTGAGCATTGCACAAGCGTCGTTTTCTAAGAATTTCCCGCAAGAGTACTCTAAACACGACAAGATGATGGATCATGAGGTTTACGATTGCTTACGATTGTCCCGTCAGGATTCAGAAGCACACAAAGCAAGCTACCACAGACTGTGAACGAATGATCTATGACCCTTAATATGATAATGACCTCGTCTTTTCTCTCCGACTCTACCATGTCTCTCAAGGAACTGCATCCTGTAGCATTGAGTCTGGTTTTGATGCTCCTACTCATCATTACGACGATAGGTCCTGTCGCTGGCACGCCGTTGCCGACAAAGCACATAATCATCATTATGCAGGAGAATCGTTCCTTCGACGAATACTTCGGCACATATCCAAATGTCAACGGCATTCCATCCGACGTGAGACTCACCACTTCTCCGGGAAGCGACCAATATGTCGAGCCCTATTTGGAAACTAATCCGAACCCGAGGGGCGGACCACATAGTTGGGAAGCGGCACATGAAGCCTGGGACAATGGAAAGATGGATGGTTTTGTTTGGACAAGCGGACAAAATGCCATGGGCTACTACGACTACCGCATGCTCCCATACTATTGGACGTACGCGTCAAACTACGTCCTGTTCGACAACTTCTTCGAGCCTGTCCTGAGCTACAGTCTCCCAGCACACCTGTACCTCGTTGCCGCTCAGTCAGGCGGCTATGTGACGGGTAAGGCGCCTTCTATCTTCGATTTCAAGACCATCATGGAGGAATTGAAGCCATCCGGCATAAGCTGGAAGTACTATGTTGGAACGAACACTCCAGGCCATTTCAGCCTATCAGCCATGTATGAAGACCCTGACCCGACGGACAATTGGGTCATCGGAGACATCTGGCTGAATGGTACGGACAATAATGTGGACGGCGGATCGATTGGAACAGAAGCAATCGACACGCAAGCCAGGACACCAAACTACGGGCTTTGGAATCCGCTACCACACATGGCAGGAGTAATGAACGACCCCGAGTTGCTGTCTCACGATGTCCCCGGCTACGAATTCTACGATGATGTGCAATCGGGTAATCTGCCACAAGTCTCATGGATCATGCCAGCAGAATCAGTGAGTGAACATCCGAACGCTGGGCCCCAAGCGGGGCAAAAGTACGTGGTGACGCTCGTAAACACCATCATGCAGAGTCAGTACTGGAAAGATACTGCGATATTCATCACTTGGGATGACTGGGGAGGCTTCTATGACCACGTCCCACCGCCACAAGTAGACAAGTACGGCCTAGGATTCAGAGTGCCGGCCCTGCTAATCTCGCCATATGCGAGACAAAGCTACATCAGCCACACACAGTACGACTTTAGCTCATTTCTGGCCTTCATCGAAGACCAGTTTGGACTGCGACCCCTAACGAACCGAGACGCGAACGCAAACAGCTTCTACGGAGAATTCGATTTTACCCAGCATCAAAGACAACCCCTCATTCTGAACCCCAATAGTCCGCCTCAATGGAACACATCAACGGCAACAACGGTCACTAGCGCAACGCTACCTAACGAGATTCCAACCACGCCTCTGTGGATGATTGCCGGGTCAGTGATTGTGCTGGCTGTAGTTTCAGCACTCCTAGCGATAGGTTACACCAGACTCAGAAAGACTTAGAATGACAGCAACGCTCCTTCCTGGTGAACGATTCGCGACTGCGTACAGTGCTCGACGCGGTTCTCCACCGAAGGACCGATAAAAGCCCATTGTCAAACTACGTCTCGAAGAGTAATCGACAGAGCGGCTTCATGTTGGCAAGCAGGTTCAGGACAGCCGTGCACGCATCGGCCCTATTGATCCCGTTCATTACGGAGGTCACCTCCAAATCCACAGTCGCCGTGGCTCTTGTGGCTGCGACCGCTGCTTACATTCTGTCGGAGGCACTACGTCTCAGAGCCAAGAACGTCCCATTGATCACGCGATTCACACTGGTAATGAGTCGTGAGGATGAAACCCCCCGTTTGGTCGTTGCGCCAATCTATCTAGCAGTTGGTGTAGTTCTTTCTCTGCTTGCTTTTCCGAAGAACATTGCCTACGCTTCAATCACCATCGTCGCGGTGGGCGATCCCGTGGCATCGTACGTCGGCAGAAAGCTGGGCCGAATACATGTGAGGCAGAAGACGCTGGAGGGTTTCGCTGGCGGCTTGATTGTCTCATTTGCGGCCGCGTTGCTCTGGGTGCCTCCTCATCTTGCGCTAGCAGGCTCAGCTGCTGGGATGTTACTCGAGCTTCTCGGACTCCTTGATGATAACCTTACGATTCCAATTGGTGCGGGGTCAGCAATGCTGATCACGAGCATTCTGTAGCCCTTTACGTTTCTTGATGCAGAAGAAAGTCTGCGAGCAACCTGCCTTGGGCAGCTTGACCAGTTCGCTGCGGGCAGCAAACAGACATCAGACTCCTATGTGCAGGCGATCGGCTAGTAGTCTTGGAAGTCCGGCTGCGACTATTTTGCTCGCAGCCGCATCGACGTCGTATACGACTCTGTGTATCTGGAATTCGGGTTCTGCAAATGGTTCAAGAATCGCATAACTTGCCCGAGCGTCCCCGTCTCTGGGTTGACCGACACCACCAGGATTCCCAAGCAACATTGAGTCGAACTTGCGAACGAAGGGGACGTGCGTGTGTCCGAGCAGGAGCATAGTCCCTCCGGAGTCTTCGACCAGGCTCCTGAGAATGAACTCCGCAGTATCCGGGTAGACGTACTCGTTGAGAGGATCCCTTGGACTTCCGTGCGCTAGGGCGACCTTGACGCCGTCCACAACGTAAGTTGTCTTCGTGCGCAGGCTCGCGATATACCGTAGGTTTTCAGGTGAAATCTTCTTGCGTGTCCACTCGACAGCCTGCACAGCATGCTGCACAAACCCTGACGTGTCGCCAGTCGAGACTGCATAGTCATGGTTTCCCATTACGATGGCCTTTGGTCTCAACGATCTGATCTCGGATACGACTTCGTTTGGTTGCGCGCCGTATCCGACAAGATCTCCGAGACATACTAGGGCGTCATAGTCGCCTATTGCTGACAGGACCGCTTGCAAGGCATCGTAATTTGAATGGATGTCTGAGATCACTGCGATCCGCGTTGTCTGTTCCGTGTTCGCGAGGAACTTGGGCGTCTTCTGATCCATTAGGCTCTTTCGCCGTATGTTTCTAGGAATGCCCGACATTCTTCAATAGATTCCTTGGTTATCGAAGGTTTGATTCCCTTGACGGCGTTCTGGAGGTCTCGCGTTGTGATCTTCTCGTGTTCTGTCCCCTTCACCGTATCGCGCACTGCTGTCATCTTAGCTTCTCTGACGATCGCTGCTATGTCTGCGCCGCTGTAGCCTTCCGTTGACTTCACCAGTGTGTCATGGTCGACTTCGGCTGTTGGAGATCCATGCAGCTCGATTTGGAATATTGCCTTTCTTGCTTCGGGGTCCGGCGGAGGAACGTACACGATCTTGTCAAATCGCCCAGGTCGTAGCAGAGCTGCGTCGACCCAATGCGGTTTGTTTGTTGCCGAGAGCACCATCACGTTTCGCAGATCTTTGATCCCGTCCATCTCAATCAGCAGTTGTGAGATGGGCTTGACTGCTTGTGTCCCTGCTTCCCGCGAAGAGGCAAGACTCTCTATCTCGTCTATGAAAACTATCGCGGGAGTGTTTTCTCGAGCTCTATAGAAGATCTCCTTTATCGCAGCCGCAATTTCGCCGGCCGACTTGTGGGAAAGTTCCCCTCCACTTGTAGTCAGGAAAGTGGCATCCAATGAGCCTGCGGCTGCTTTGGCAATGAGCGTCTTCCCGCATCCTGGTGGCCCGAAAAGAAGCAGGCCCTTTGTAGACTCAAGCCCATATTTCTTCATGAGTTCGGGGCGTTTGAGTGGCAACTCGATAGTTTCCATGATGATCCGCTTGACGTTATCCAATCCTCCGATATCTGCGAAGGTCACTCGAGGCTTCAGTTCCTCTTCTTTTCTTGACGTTCTTCTTTCGAAGTCGAGCCTCAGCTTCTCGTAGTCTTCGAGCATTTGGATCGGGATGCTGGGTTTGTAGGTGCGGATCGTCTGTGTGAGTTCACTCATTCCTATCGGTACGACTTCTCCTCCCTTCATGGCCCCCTTGGCGACGTCAACCGCAGTCATCTGCACAGCATTTCGAATGTCGGCGCCGGAGAATCTCTCGGACAGGGCAGCCAACTTGTCGTAGTCCACATCAGCTGCTATCGGTTTTTCCTTGCAGTGTACTTGGAAGATCGCTTTCCTGGCTTCTTTGTCAGGCGGCCCAACGTAGATCACTCTGTCGAAGCGTCCAGGCCTCAGAATGGCTTGGTCTAGCAGTTCTGGCTTGTTTGTAGCGCCCACGACCAAGAGCATCGCCTTCTCCTTCTCCAAGCCGTCCATCTCAGCGAGCATCAAGCTCAGCAGGCGAGGCGTAATGTCGTCTGAACCGTACAGGTCTCTCTTCTTGGCTATCGAGTCAATCTCGTCGAAGAACAAAACTGACGGTGCGGTGGATCGCGCGAGCGTGAATACCTCTGTGACTCGCTTCTCGCTTTCCCCATACCACTTTGAGACGATGTCAGAAGTCTTCACATAGTAGAAATTCGACTTCAAGGTCTGCGCAAGTGCCTTCATCAGAAGCGTCTTTCCACAACCTGGAGGACCAAATAGGAGAATTCCTCTAGGTGGCTCCGCCCCGTACGTTTTTGCCACATCGGATTTTTGCAGAGGCATCAGCACAGAGTCGTGGATCTCCTGCTTGAGCTGGCTGTAGCCTCCTATCTGGTTCCAAGCCAATTCCGGCTTGGCCTCTCTCTTCTCAAGTACGGGTTGAGCCACGGTCGTTGTTTGCGCCGCCCTAGCCTTCTGAAGAGCTGTCATCCTTGAGAGGTCCGTTCTTGCGAGTTGAAGAAAGAAAGTCACGAAGAGACCAAACGCTAATCCAAATATCATCTCGAACCCAACACTCGATACAAATAATGAGGATCCATAGGTGTAGGCAGCCGCCAATGGTAAGAAGCCTAACGCAGTCGCCACCGTCCACGGGTAAGCTCGCGTCCACTTCTTGGCGACCATCCCTGTAACGTATCCGGCCAAGCCCCAGCAAGCCGTCTCGACGTAGAAGGTCACATCGTCTATGAAATTCCTGAGCAACGTGGCTTGAAGTTGTCCATATTCTGCTGGACTAGGACTTCGTGAATTGTAAGCGAAAGATAGAGGAAGCCATGGATCCGGCAGTGGCTGAGATGGCTGAACAGTAGGGACGTAGGGCACCACCAACAGCGCAAAGTTCGTTGTTCCCTTCATCCAACCTAGCAAGAAGAGAGAAACCGCTAGACTCACTCCAGCCAATGCTCCATCCTTCGATCCAAGGACCAGACCACAAACGATCAGGGGCACGAACGCGATGATTGAGAACGGGGAAAGAGCCAACGCCCATGCCAAGAGCGCCAAAGAGAGCGCAGGCCAGGTTCTGTTCAGCGCCAGCACAAGTAGGCACAGCGACGCATAGACCAGTCCGAAGAATGTATTCTGATAGTAGGCCGGGAGGATCGACAACAACAATCCGATCGCAAGCGCGGCCATTGGATACTTCACAGACAGGATGAAGATGCCGATGACAAAGATGGCGATCATGAATAGCGGGAAGTACGGCGAAAGCAGTAACACGTAGAGGGACAGACAGACTGCGACTAGACTTCGAAAACTCCTGATCAGAATAGGGGAGCCAAGGAGATCCATTATCCTCAAAACCGATCTGTAGTAAGAGGATCAGAGGTCTTATACCTTTAGGGCTTGGTGAATATCACGTCAGCAATGGAAACAGAGTGATCAAAGTGACCCGTTCCTCTGTGACAAGATTTCTCCTAGCCTCTATTCTGTTGCTAGCCCTGTTAGTGTTCAGCTCTGGCGGAGCTTTCGGCCAAGCAGGTGCAGTTGAAGTCGGACACAACCAGAGTATTGAGTACCAAACGAACAGCGACATATTCCGCGATTCCGCGGTTGATGGGACATACAGTTGGTGGCTCAGCATTCACAACCCAAAGGGGTCGATTCTAAAAGCCCCCGGCGTCGAAGTTCTGACTAGGTTCTCCCCTGACTCGTTCGAAGGAATGAGTCCACAACCGGATAAGCAGACTCAGAAAGGCAGCGACTATGCATACACCTGGAACTTGGCTGACCTACCCCAAGAAAAGGAGATGGGAATTTGGCTCGGCGGCAAATCACCCGTAACCTTCACCCCCGGCTTCGACTCTCGAAGAGACGTGACTCCTGTCGTTCTCAGTTCCGAAGTCACGAGTCAGAAGGTTGCAATAAGGGTCACGCCCCAGAAGAGCCTAGACCGCATATACGTTGATGTGTACCTTGAAGAAAGCCCCGGAATATCCGCGTCTTTTGTTCAGGCCTCGTTTCTCCCCAAGGATGTCTGGATCTACAGGGACGGCAAAGGCATTAGCTGGACCATCCAGAAACCCGATCTGAAGCGTGATTACGAGCTTAGCTGCACATTGGAGTTGCGGAACACATTCTATCCTGAGAAAGTCTCCTACAAACCAAGGGTTTTGGTCCAAGGCTTAGAAGAAGCACCCGAGAATGCCGGATTTTTAGGATCGTCCGTAACAGTGAAGGACAGGATACTTGGCACGACGACCTATTCCGCAGCTGGGAAACATGAATGGCAATACCACTATCAAAGCATGAAATCGATCGTACACAGGGCCGCTTATGGGGCACCGTTTGTCTCCGTGACAGTGGAGAATCCACAGACACTTACGGTCGTTAGTAAGACCATTGCAATCTCAGCCTTTGCCGGCGCCTCGGCCGGTGTTATCCTGTCCATGCATTGCAGAATGAATGGAGGAGAATGGATCCCCATGAACCTAGGGAATGAGACACAGAGAATGCTGTTAGGGCGCACGGGCTCGGTCGACTGGGATACCACGAAGGTGGCTGATGGCCCCCATGATATTACCATCAAAGCAGAGGACTCAAACGGCATAACCGACAACAAGACCATCACCGTCATAGTCGACAACTCTGGGCCAAGATTCGTCGGGTACTCGCAGATCATCAACTTCGTCTATGTTGTCGCAATAGTCATCGGAATTGTCGGGTTAGTGTGGATAGGGGACAGAAAACGCCGATAGTTCCAGAGGACGCGTCACGAAGAGACACGTGGTTCCGTCGAGCTGCCTATGCATCTGATACGATTCTCTGAACCAATTATCATGAGCGACTAATAGTTGCGCTTCGTAGTCGAGACGGCTCAAGGGCGTAGACATATCCGAGAGTGAGACACATATCCGGTGGGAGAGGGCGGAGTGCCATGCCTGCGTTGGAATCCATAGACAAGAAATTCGAGCGCAGTGGCGTCACGTTTCATGCCAGCTTGGTCAAGCTTGAGAATGCTGTCCTCATTCTCTTCTACGAAGGATCTAGTAAGCTTGGGACGGTGGCCTTGGCTATGCCAGGGATCTTAGAGGAGAAAGTGGGACGATCATCAGTCCTCTTGGGTGGGAAGTACCTAA
>Ga0315282_10001346_pt1 | contig 46395 bp, 40 predicted proteins | sample YL17G07_20_MG_FD_203693 | JGI IMG/M metagenome (GOLD analysis project Ga0315282, IMG submission 203693) | Sediment microbial communities from Yellowstone Lake, YNP, Wyoming, USA - YL17G07_20 | ecosystem: Environmental > Aquatic > Freshwater > Lake > Sediment | place: USA: Wyoming | collected...
ACAGAGGCAGCGCCCGGCCGGAGGTCAGAACAGGGGAGGCACGCACCATGCCCGACAACCCCAACGCCATCACGAGGCTCCGGCTGGAGAACTTCACGGCCTTCCGCGAGCTCGACATCCGGTTCTCACCCGGGCTGAACGTCCTGATCGGAGAGAACGGTACGGGGAAAACCCATGTGCTCCACGTGCTACACTCGGCCGTCGCCGTCACGCGCCTCGGCGAGCGGCGCCGGCTGGCAGTCAAGCTCTGCAGCGTGTTCATGCCGTACGAAGGCCGACTAGGGAGGCTCGTTCGGAGACAGCAGGGCAGCTCGACAGCGTCAGTCCTCGTAAGCCGTGCTGACTCAGGGTACATCCGTTTCAGTTTCACGAACCACGCCAAGGAGCCCGGTGAACACGCCGCCAAGCAGCGTCGCTGGTTTGACAGGGCGGTCACGTCGGCGTTCATACCGGTGAAGGAGATCCTGGCCAACGCCCCTGGGTTCCGATCGCTCTATGCTGAGCGAGTGGTGCACTTTGAGGAGACGTATGCCGACATACTGGACCGCGCCTACATCCCGGTGCCGAGAGGGGCGCCCAGCAAGGCGAGGCAGCAGCTTATGCGAGCCCTGGAGAAGCACATGCAGGGCAAGGTCAAGGTGAAGGACGAGTCCTTCTTCCTGCGGTCGCGGAGCGGAGACCTCGAGTTCTCGCTGCTCGCTGAGGGGCTTCGTAAACTCGCCCTGCTCTGGACTCTCATCAACAACGGCACGCTCCTCGAGGGAGCGATCCTGTTCTGGGACGAGCCTGAGGCCAACCTCAACCCGAGTGTGATAGGCGCAGTGGTAGAGGTCATCCTGGAGCTCCAGCGCATGGGCGTGCAGGTGTTCATCGCTACGCACAGCTACGTTGTGCTCCGCGAACTGGACCTTAGGCTCAAGCCGGGGGACAGCGTCCGGTTCCACGCCCTCTTTCGTGACAAGGAGAGCGGCGACGTGAAGTGCTCGTCAACTGACGATCCCGATCTGGTGGAGCCGAACGCGATTCTTGACACGTTCGGTGACCTCTACAACCGCGCGGTGAAGCGGGCGTTGGGGGGAAACGGATGAGTCACCGCGAGGGCGAGCTGGAGTTCGACTTCACCGGGGCGCGTGTTGTGGACAGGCTGGACCAACAGGGCGTGCCATTGCCTCACGGGATGCAGTTGGTGGATTTCGTAGTGGAGGAAACAAACCGGCTGCTCCTCGTGGAGGTCAAGGACCCGTCCGCGATTGGCGCTAGACCCGAGCGGAGAGCCACGTGGGAGGAGGAACTCCGCGATGGGAGCTTCGTCAACGCCGAACTCGCGCCCAAGTGCCGCGATAGCTATACGTACCTTCACTTGATGGACCGTGACGACAGACCCATCGCGTACCTGGTCGTCCTCGGGCTGTGCAACATGCCTGGCATCCTGCCCGCAGACCTGGACCAGCTCGCCAAACGGCTCAGTGCCCGGCTCAAGCAGGAAGCCGACCAGCCTTGGGTACGCCAGTACGCGAGCGCGTGCCAAGTGGTCACGGTCGCCGACTGGAACTCAACGGTGGGTCGGTACTCCGTGGCGAGGGTGCCGTAGTCGGCGCCCTCAGCGTTTCTCGGTACAGGCGACGACAGCCAGCGCTCGTGTCCGGCCGGCGCCCGTCGCGGAAGGCCACCCGTCAAGGACACACCCGACGATGCGCAACGGCGAGGACAACCTCCCACACGAGTCCGACCTGGGGCCTGAGCCGGCGGGCCGGCCGCCGCAGCTCGGGCTGCCGTGGGTTGTGTGGCACCCGACCGGCGCGCGCCCCACGCGCGAGGGCGGGAGCTGGACCGCCACACTCGACACCCTGAGATCGCTCCGGCCGGTCTGGATCATCGCGTTGCCGGTGTGGGCCGTGCTGGCCCTGATGGCGGCTAGCGCGCCCGACAGGCAGGCGGCGCTGCCTCACGCAGCATGGGCCTTCGTGGCCGCTCTCGCTGGCACGCTTGCCCTGGGCGCCGACGTCCTAGCCCCACAGATCGCGCGCATGGAGCGTCGGTGGGCCGAGGAGAGCCTACGTGCGCGGGCGGAGGAGGTCGCCGGACGGAGTCTCAGCCATTGCGGGCTCGTCGGGCTCACACATGACGCGCGACCGGAGTGGCCCCCGGGCAGCTTCGCCGACTGGTTCGCGCTGCTTGAGGTGCTCCCGCAGGGGCTGGCGCTCCACAGCACACGCGGCCGGCTGGCCCTCAAGCGAGAGCAGGTGATCGGCCTCGTGCCGGCTCACTACAAGTGCTCGGCCGGACACGCAATAGCCGGAGGAGCGGACAGGGTGCCCTGTCTCAGGTACACGATGGAGGCTACGGGCGCGGTGGGCGCCCTTGTCGTCGAGGCATTGTCGGGGCCGGCGCCGAAGGAGATAGCCGCGGCCTCGGATGAGCTGTACGACAAGCTCGATGGGTGGCTCCGGCGCGAGGCGTGACGGGTAAGGACAGCGGGTGGCGACGGAAGACGAACACGGCGGCCCGGACGCGGTCTTGCCGCACGAGCTCACGGACGAGATGGAGCGCGGGGCCCTTGGCGACGATCGACCCCGCCCCCGGGCGACGCCCGATAGGTTGCCGCCAGGCGGCCCGGGCGGCGAGTCCACGAGCGGGCGCTATGAGAGCGCCGTCTGGGCGTTCCCCTTGCTGGCCACGCTGGGCTTGCTGGGCATCGGGTTCCTGGTCGGGCTGGTGGCCGTCATTGTCGCCCTCGCCTCAACACCCTCTGCCGGCATCCCCGCCTACGGTCCCGCTGTCAAGGGAGCCGTGTTCATCGCGATCGTGGTCGCTATCCTGGTGCTGGCGGCGACCGCGGTGGTGTGGGCCACGCGGCGGAACGTGGCGGAGTGGTTCGCGCAGCGCGACCACGGCAAGCGCCGCTCGCTGCGTCAGGAGATGCTGCTGCAGGCGTTCAACTGCCACGTTGAGCGCATGACGCAGGTCGGCATCGGGTACGGCCTCGTCAGGGCGCTTCCACCGGGCACGTTCAGTGACTTCATCGGCTACATCGACCTTCGCCCGGACGCCGTAGAGGTGTGGTGGGTCCGGGGGCGCGAAGCGGGCGGCTTCCTGGTGCCGAAGGCGTGGATCGCGCGCGTCTGGCCGGTGGAACTGTGGCTCAAAGGCACCGTCCCTGCTTCCGACGGGCCGCCGGAGCTGGTCGTCCCGTACATCGAGTACGTCGACCCGCGTACCCAGACGACCCGCATCCTCAGCTTCGAGGCGGCTGAGTCCGTGGTGCCCGACAGGATCGCCGAGGAGTCGAAGTGGCTCGCGGAGCGTCTCTGCAAGTGGTTCTACGGGAAGAGCCTGGCGGAGGTGTACGTGCCGACCAGGCTGCGAGCGCCCGGAGGCGGGTGGGCCGATGGGGGCTAGACTCCACCTGTAACCATCTGCCTGGCCAGCGCATCGGATGCGGCCAGCGCGAGCGGCCCGGCAGCCGCCTGGAAGAAGAGCACCGCTGTCGACCAGCCCGTCGCTGACAGCCGATGGCCCAATCCTATCCGCTCGTCACGGTCCGCCGCGGGGGCCGGGACCGCGCCCACCGCCAGGCTGTGATGAGAGAGGACGGCGGCCACTTCCGCGATCCAGGGCACGAGCAGCAGGCTCCACCACGCGCCCATCCCTTCGGCGACCGCGTGCAAGAGCAGAAAGCGGGCGAGGAAACCCACGAACGGTGGCGTCCCGAGGATGCACGCCCAGCTCGCGGCCCCGAGCGCGACACGGACGGGCGGCTGGCGTACGCGGTCCGCGAGCGAGAGCCCGCCGAGGCCGAGCGTCGAGGTGGCGAGCCACGCGCCGAAGGCCCAGAAGCCGCGGGCGGTGCCGCCCGCGGCGAGGCACAGCGACAGGGTCGCGTACGCGACTTGCAGCCCCAGGCTCGCGCCGCGGAGCCCGTCGTCGTCGCGCGCGACCAGCATGAGGCACGCGTAGTAGACAGCTCCGGCCGCCGCCAGCGCGAACAGTGTGTTGCGCACCCACTGAGGCGATAGATCCGAAGCCAACGGCCCCCGGCCGTGCGCAGCGATCCGCAGCCACGCCGCGAAGGCTACCGCGGCCGGGCCCGCGGCAAGCGCCCCGCTCGCGACGCGCGTGCCGGATGAGCGCCACTCGGCGGTGAGCTTGGCGGCGAACGGGAACGCCCCGCAGAGCGCCGCGAGGCCGCCGAAGAGGTGGAGATGGACCCGCCCAAGTGAGCCAAGTTGCGTCGACGGAAACTGCGTCAGGTCGAAGAGGGCCAGCACGTCGTGGCCGCTCGCCACGATGGCCGACGCCAGGCCGAGCGCGGCCGCGGCAGCCGCCCCCAAGGCGAGGAGCCCGCCCAAGATCGTGAGGCCGCCGACGGGTGGGGGACTCCCGAAGATCACCAGGGCGGCCGACAGCCCCGAGATGGCCAGGATAGGCCATAGGCTGACCGGGTTGCCAACTACCGCCGCCGCGGAGGTGACGGCCAGGTTGAAGAGCACGAGGGAATCGCCGCCGCCCCGGCAGTCACTCAGCGCGAACGCCAGGGCGGTCGCCGTCAGGGCCGCGGCGACGATGATGACCGTTCCCCAGTCCCACAGCAGCAGGATAAAAGGGGTGTTCCGAAGTGGGATACCGATGAAGGTCTGCTCGTAGACCATCGCTCGGATGCCCACAACGAGGACGTATGCGGACGCGCAAACGGGGATCCAGCGGCCCACTCGAGCGACGCGCCACCCGGTTAGCGGAAGCAGGGCCGCGATCAGAGGCAGGAGCACCAGCACGGCTACGTGCCAGGGATGCAGCGACTGACCGGGGCTCAAACAGGGCTCCTCTCGTTGCGAGACGGCCTTACGGTTCGGCCGGGGGTGTCCTGCTCCTGCACGCGGACCCGCAGGTCGGCCCGACGGGCAGGCGAAGAGGGCCTTCATGAGCGCCCCCACGTCCACGACCGGCGAGCGCATCTGCCTGACGGTCCTGGCCGCCGCCTGCCTGGCGGCGCTCGCGGTTGTGGCCGTCGCCAACCGCTGCAAGCCCTTCATCGGGACCCCGGACGAGGCCGCCTACGCGCACCAGGCCGACAGGCTGCTCGCCGGCGACGGCTTCACCGTCAGCTACGTCCAGCACTTCTTCCGGGCAAGCGACGACATCGAGCACGCCGAGGACCACTATGGGGTGGGAAACGGAGTGCTCATCGCGGCCGCGTTCGGCGTGCTCGGGCGCTCCGAATGGACCGCCACGGTGCCGACCCTCGCGCTGGGGCTGCTGGCGCTGCCGTTGCTCACCTACGCTGCGGCGAGGCGGTGCGGGGCCGGTCCCTGGCCGGCCGTAGGTGCGGGGCTCTTCGTCCTTCTTTGCCGGCCTCTGCTCGGGCTGGCTCACTACGCACTTGTCGACTCGCAATTCACGGCCTGTGCCGTGGCCGCTTGGGTCATCGCCGCAGGTCTTGAGCCGACCGGCCGGCACAGAGCCACAGCGCCTGTTGCCGCAGGCGCGCTGCTAGGCCTAGCCTACTACCTCAAACCTGCGGCATTCCTGTTGGTGCCCGGCCTCGTCGCGACAGTCCTGCTCGGAGGAGAGCGCTCGCCCGCGCGCAAGCGGCTGTGGGGGATCGCGGCTCTGCTGTGCGCGTTCGGCCTCGTGATCGCGCCCTGGCTCGTCAGGAACGCCGTGGTCTTCGGCGATCCGCTGTACAGCGCGAACCAGTACATCGGCCCCGGAGAGGACTACCGGGCGGACTGGGTCCGCTCGGACTTCAGGCGGGTATGGTGGGCGCATGAGCGCGAGCCACTCGTGACCACCCCGCGCCTCGTGGCAACCTACGGCTGGAGTCGGGCCGCCGACGTGGCGCTCGGCCGACTGAGCCGCGGTGTCGGCGGCGACGCCCGGAACCCCTTCATCGTCCTCGGTGCGAGCATAGCTCTGCTGTGGCGCTGCCGCCGCTTGCTGTCCCTCGGCGCTCTGGTGGGGTCGTACACGCTGCTCCTGGGCCTGCTCTTCCCGGTGCACGACCGCTACCTGATCCTGGTCTGGCCGGCGGCCGCAGCAGCCGGGGCGGCGGTGGTGGGCGCGGCGATTCCCGCCCTCTCGCACCTGCACTTGGGCAATGGGCTTAAGCCCATTGTCTCCGGCGCGGCCGGCTGGAGGCCGTGGCGCACGCACTCATCCCGGCTCGCGGGCGCGATGCATCGCGCCCCTACGGCCCCCCTCCGCCGAGGGAGAGGGGCCGGGGGTGAGGGCCTGCGGGCCGCCCTTAGCGCCGCCATCCCCATCGGCCTCGCCCTCGCCCTCTCGCTGCCCGGTCTGCGCCTGCTCAGGTCGGAGGTGAGGTACCACCTCTCCGACGGCGACGCGATAGGCATCTCGGCGGACGAGATCGCCACGCGGCGTGCGGCTGAGTGGCTCGGGGCCGCGCTGCCTGTGGAAGCGCGCGTGATGGTCCAGGACTGCTGGCGCACGGTCTACTATGCTCCTCAGCCCGTCGTGAACATCCCAACCGACGGCCCTCGCGAGGTTGCCGCGGTCATCGACCGCTACCGGCTGGACTACATAATGCTTGTGCCGGGCGGCACCTACTCGCGCATGATCCCCTACGCCCGCGCATACCTGAGCGAATACCCCGCGGAGTGGCGCTTGGCTTCGGCGACCCCGGGAGGAGTCGAGCTGTGGGAGAGGGGTCAGTCGCTAGCCCGTGAGGACCGCGACGAACGGTAGCGTGCGGAAGCGCTCCCCGTAGTCGAGCCCGTACCCGACCACGAAGTCGTCCCCGATCTCGAACCCCGTGGCAAGCAGATCGAGCGGCACCCGGCGGCGCGCCGGCTTGTCCAGCATCGTGACGACGCGGACCCCATCCGCCCCCCGGGACAGCAGGTGGTCCCGCAGGAAGGAGCTGGTCAGTCCCGTGTCGGCGATGTCGTCGAGCAGGACCACGGAGCGGCCGTCCACCGGGAGTTCAGTGTCGCGGAGGAGCCGGACGTGGCCCGATGAGGTGGTTCCGGCCCCGTAGGAGCGCGCCTGAACGAAGTCGACCGAATCGACCGGCGGGAGTCGGCGCAGAAGGTCGGCCGCGAAGATCACCGCGCCCTTGAGGGCTACCACAACGAACGCCTCGCGCCAGTCAACAAGGGGTTCGAGCTCGGCTGCCATCTCGTCGAGGCGGCGTTCGATGTCGTGCCCGCCGATGAGAACACGCAGATCGGCACCATGCGCCGCAATGATCTCGCCGGCCTGGGCGCGCTCCATGAGACCGGGGGGTTCGACCGCCGGGTCCTACTCCCCTTCGCCGGCTGGCGGCGCGGTCTCCGCCTCATCCGTCGGAGGCGCGACCTCCGACTCGGACGGTACCCAGCCCTGGGCCTCGGACTCCAACGTCCCGCCGGCCACCGGCTTCGTGACGACCGCCTCCGGCTCCTCGCCGGGCTCCCGTGGACGCACGAGGATGCTGATGCGCCTGTTCGCGGGGTCGTTCGGGTCCTCGGGGATCCTGAGCCGTTTGTCGGCGAAACAGACGACCTGGTAGAGCTGGTCGTCGTTGAGGTAAGGCTCCATGACGCGCCTCGCCGCATTGGCGCGTTCGGCTGAGAGCTCCCAGTTTGTGCGGTTGGGGTCCTCGCTACCGAATGGCCTGGCGTCCGTGTGCCCCTCGATCGCGATCGTGTTCTTGAACCGGGCAAGCTGCGCCGCGATCAGCGCGAGGAGGTCCTTCGCCGGCTCCGTGAGGTCAGCGCTGCCGACCTGAAAGAACAGCGAATCGTGCTGCTCCAGAAGCTCGATTCTGAGGCCGTCCTTCGCGACACTGAGCGTCACGTACTTCTGTAGCTCCTCGAAGCCCGGGGCGCTGCGGATCTTCTGCTCGATGTCCTTCTGTAGCTGCTTGAACACCTCTGCGTCAGTGGGGAGTGCGATCACCTCAATGGGGCCGGGCGCGCCCGCCGGTTCGGTCGACTCAGTCCCGAGGGGGTGCTGGAAGTAGTTCGCGATCGCGGCGCGCACCTCGGGCTTCTGCCCCATCACCCAGAGAACGATGAACAGGGCCATCAGCGCGGTGACGAAGTCGGCGTACGCCACCTTCCATGCTCCGCCGTGGCCCTCCTCGTGCTGCTTCTTGCCGCGAGTGACATGGATTATGGTCTTGCCGGTGGCCACTCCTAACCACCTCCGCCGCCGGCGGCCCCGCCCGCACCGGCGCCGCCCTTAACGACCGTCTCCATCTCCGAGAAGGTGACCCGGACTGCGGGCTCGAGGGTGCGGCGAGCGAAGTCGGTGGCGCTCATCGGGTCGTCACCGCGCGCCATCGCGAACATGGCGGCCCGGATGCACCCCATGTACTGCGCCTCGCCCTTGAAGCGCGCATCGGACGCCTGTGCGAGGGGCGCGAAGAGGCCGTACGCCATTAGGACGCCAAGGAATGTGCCGACCAAAGCCGCTGCGACGTGCTTGCCCACCATCGCGGTGTCGCCACCGGCCTCGGCCATTGTGATGACGACGCCGAGAACCGCGGCGACGATGCCGAAGCCCGGCATCGCGTCTCCGACCTTCGTCAGGGAGACGACCACCCTGTTTGTCTCCGCATGGCGCCCGTCCAGGTCGGCCTGCATTATCTCATCGAGAGTGAACGGCTCGACCGCGAACAGGATGACGCGGAGGCTGTCAGCCAGGAAGTCCCTGGCGTGGTGGTTCGAGTGGAACCTCGGGAAACGTTTGAAGATGTCGCTCTGCTCGGGATCTTCGGCATGGGCCTCCATCGAGAGAAGCCCCTCGCGCCTGGCGCGGCTCATCAGCTCGTACAGCATCTGGAGCAGCTCCTGGAACGCCGGCTTGTCGTAGGGGTTCCTCTTGACCAGGCTAAGGACGGTCCTCATGATGTCCTTGAGCACGCTGGGCGGATTGCCGATGAGCATGGAGCCGATCGCCGCGCCCAAGATGATCATGAACTCGGCGGGCTGGATGAGGGTGGGAATCTTGCCCTTCGCAACGATGAAGCCGCCAAGGACGCTGCCGAAAACCACCACAAAGCCAATGATCACATTCAAGGCAAGTCACCTCGCCATCGGCTCTCCCGCTCCGCGGTGAAGCCGCGGCCGACGGTTATCCAGCCCATCCGTCCGGTGATATACGGCCGGGGGCCGCGCGCGCCCTTCTCGGGGCATGGCCGTAGGGTCACGCGATCACCTGTCGGTCGCCAGGTAGGGGCGGCCCAGCGTGGCCGCCCGCGGGCGAGCACATTGGCTCGCCCTTAGAGCGCCAGCCGGGGCAGGCCGAAGAAGTCGCGATGCGCGTTCACGAGCGCGACGTAGTTCTCCTGCGGCACGCTGGCAGTGATGGCGTTGCTGGCGCAGAGGATGTGCCCTCCGCCGCCCATCCCGGCCTCCAGGCATTCCAGGACATGCGCGCGGACGCCGTCCGGGTCGGAGAAGCTAAGGATGTTGCCGCAGTCAAGATTCCCGTAGAAAGTGACCTTGTCGCCGAACTCGCGCTTGAGGCGCGCCAGGTCCATTCCGGCATGTAGGTCGATCTCGAGGTAGCCGTCCACCTCGCAGCCCAGCAGGAAGTCGTCGATGACCGACCATAGGTTGCCGTCGCTGGCGTTGACGGCCCACCGCCCTGCCTCATGCACCCTCCGCGACAGCCGGCGGACCTCGGCGACGATGAACTCCCGGTACGCCGATGGGCTGATGAGGGGGCGATTGCCCGCGAAGTCGCCACCCACGCCGGTCTGCTCGATCCCCAGCCCGATGTACCGGTCAACAAGCCGCAGCGTGCGGTCGGTCGCGAGCTCGAAGTGCCTGTGGGCCACCTCCGGGGCGAGCACCATCGTCTGCATCAGGTCAGTGTCGGTCCAGACCCCGTGCGCGTAGGCGGGCGCGAGGAGGGGGAGGTCTACTTCTCGGGCGCGCATCTCATCGCGAAGCATGACGTACACGGCGAACAGCTCGTCCGGGGGCGGCGCCGTCCAGGCGGCCGCCGACTCGTTCCTCGCGGCGACGCGCTCGACCGGGTCCTCGGGCGGCGGAGGCGCGGGGCGCCCGGGCGTGGCAGGAGCCGACGGCGGTGGGAGGGGGGCCGGTACCGAGTAGATCATGTCGTGCCGGAGCAGGCTCGCGAGCTCCACTTGGTCTCGCGCGATGCGCCGCACCATCTCCTCCCACCCCAACTCGGCCAGCATAGCGGGCTGGTTGGCCGGGTCGCCGGCGTAGAGCCGACCGAGGAGTGTGTCGGCAAGCGGCGATAGGAGCACGTACTCGAAGATCGGCGTCCGATCGGGCTCGCGGTGCTCGAGGGCGGCCTGGATGCGCTCACGCGATGTCATGGACGGCACTCCCGGCGACTGCACCTTCCCACTGTCGGGGTTTCGGCGCCCCGTCGCTCCGGCCTTCAGCTTGCGCGACCGCATGGAACTCCCGGCGAAGGTCGGCCGTCGCAGTGGAGGGAAACACGCGATCGGTGGTAGACCGACCCACCCACAGCACCACACGGATGACCCGGCCCGAGAGCCGGCGACCTCGCGCTGAGACGCATGGAGGTGATCGGCTGATGTTGAAGCTCTCGCTTGCGTTCGTCCTCATCACGGTACTGCTCGCCTGCGGAGCCGTTCCTGCTGGGGCGGCTCTGCCCGGAACGGCGGATGAGTTCAAGAACCTCGTGACCGCCCAGTCCGGCGACCCGGTTGGGGCGACGAAGCTCTTCTTTGCCGCCGTCTTTGTGACCACACATAAGGACGAGGCCCTTGGTCACAAGATGCTCGACGAGATCATGTGCACCGACAAGTGGGAGGACACGCATCCGGTCCTCGCCGCGGCCCTCAAGGAGTCCAAGTGGGTGTTCGACAGCTACGACACGGCTTCCGATCCCGAGAACTTCGAACTCGACGCGTCAGACCCCGACATGCTCTCGGTCTCCCTGTTCGACCTTGGCGAGCTCGCCAAGGTCCGGCTGGCGACAAGCGCGTCCGACACCGCGCGGCCGATATACCTGAAGAAGATCGACGGCGGCTGGCGTGTGGCGAGCGAGTCCCCGCTCTGCACCGGCCTCAAGGCCGCGGACGGCAACCCGGGGGAGGACATCGCGGGCACGAACAGCCCCGCCGGGGTCGTCCACCTCTGGCTCGAGGCGATGTACCTCTACGTCCTGGGTGACAAAGAAGAGGGCGAGAGGATATGGCGCGCGTGCCTCGCCTCCAACCCGCCCGAGACCAGCATCGCCTTGTGCAAACGGCAGGTCGCGGAGAGACCCTACATCGTGTTCAGCTACGCCGTCGGCACGAGCCCGGAGGAGAGCTACCTGAACTTCGACCCGTTCAGCTTCACTGTCGAGATCACCCGCACCGAGGACGTAGCCGGCAACAGGAAGGCCTTCGTCCGCAGCTCGGGCGCGGACAACCCCAGGCCGTTCATGAGCAAGATCACGAAGCGCGGCCAGCTCAGGATGGACGAGTACTCCAGCCTCTACGTGGGCGTCAAGACGCCTCCGAAGCCGGAGTGGTAGTGCGTCGTTCGTGGGCAGTCGCCCGCTTCTCGCAGAGTACGTTGACCCCGCGCGTAACGCCCTCACCCCCGGCCCCTCTCCCTAGGGAGAGGGGTGCCCGACAAAAGGAGGGCGGGGTGAGGGCGCACGGTGGGCACCACTGACCCACACGAGGAATCAGACCTTCCGCCTTCCGCTCAGCGCGGCGGCGATCGTGACCTGGTCGGCATAGTCGAGGTCGGCCCCCGCTGGGAGGCCGCTGGCGAGGCGCGTCACCTCGAGGCCCGGCACCGAGCCGAGCAGGCGGGCGAGGTACAGCGCCGTCGCGTCGCCCTCGACCGACGGGCTCATCGCCAGGATCACCTCGGCGACCCCTTCGTCGCGGACGCGCGCTATCAGCCGACCCACTGAGAGCTGCTCAGGGCCGATGCCGTCGGCAGGTGACAGCACGCCGCCGAGCACATGGTAGCGGCCGGGGAACTCCCCTGACCTCTCGATCGCGACCAGCTCCCGCACATATGAGACGACGCACAGCAAGGCCGGCGAGCGCCTGGCATCCCGGCAGATGGAGCACGTCTCCTCGTCCGAGTAGTTCCCACACACGCGGCAAGGACGCACCGAGCGCTTCACGTCGAGGACCGCCTCCGCGAGCTCGCGGGCGTCGGCCTCGTCGGCGCGGAGGATGTGCATCGCGTACCGCTGGGCTGTCTTGGGCCCCACGCCGGGGAGCTTGCGGACGGCCTCAATGAGTCGCGAGATGGGTCGCGGATAGGTGAGCATGGCAGCGTGTTCTTCTGCCGACTCGAGCAAACGCCTCTCGGTGGAGGGGTGCGGAGGCATTCGGCGAACCAACGTATGACGCACATCCTACCTGATGAGGTGGAGTACGCATGGTCAAGACAGGCGAGTGGTTCAGTCGTGCGTGGCAGATGTTCTCGGAGGACGCGGGCACCTGGCTCCTCATCGGGCTCGTGGCTCTTCTGATGAGTTGCATCCCTCTTGTCGCGCCCGCGATGATAGTCGGCCTGCTGCTGGCGGTCCAGGCCAGGATGCGCGGCGAGCGCCCGAGCATGGACCACCTGTGGCTGGGCTTCCAGTCGTTCGGGCCCGCGTTGGTCGCCGGCCTGCTTGTGTATCTGTTGGCGTTGGTCGCCGTGCTCGCGTGCTGCGTAGGGCAGTTCTACGTGTCCACCATCTTCATTCTGGTCTTCCCGGCGCTCGCGTTTGAGCGCCTTGGCCCCACTGAGGCGATGGCCAGGAGCCGCCAGATCATAGGGAAGGACTTCTGGAGCTGGCTGGTCTTCATGCTCTTGGTGTGGGTGGTCGGGATGATACCGATCCTCGGCTTTGTGCTCCAGGCCATGATGATGGCGATAGCGTTCGTCGAGGTGACCGGTTCGGCGCAGACGGCCGCGGCAGCGCCCGGGCCGATAGTGCCGCCGTTCGGAACGGTGCCTCCGCCTCCGCCTCCGGTCGGCTAGAGGTCGGCAAGGCAGAGGGCCCGGCGGCAGAGCCGCGAGGGGTGGGCGCACCTTGGCAAGAGTACTGATCGCTGACGACGATCCGCTCGTGGCCCGCGTCCTGCGAACGATACTGCAGAGCGCGGGCCACGAGGTGATGACCGAGGTCGACGGCGCCCGGGCGCTCATCGCGGCGCATGAGAAGCTGCCCGACGTCATTCTGCTCGACATCGTGATGCCGATCATGGACGGGCTCACCGCATTGCGACTGCTCAAGACGCACGTGCGGACCTGCAACATTCCGGTCGTGATCATCACCGGCCACGATGAGGTGGCGAACGTGGCAGGAGGCTATGACTTCGGGGCCGATCTGTTGCTCGGCAAGCCCTTCGAGCCGGAGGACGTGCTGGCGACGATCGACGCGGTGACCAGCGGCCGCGACGGTGACGAGTAGCGTCCGGGCGGCCGCCGTCGGCGCCGTCGCCCGGCCCTCTATCGAGGCATGTCGGCTTGTGGGTCTCTGAACTACGCATCGAGAGCTTTCGCAACTACCGGCAGCTTCAGGCCCGGTTCGGGCGCGGGCGCGTCGTGGTCTTGGGCCCCAACGCCCATGGCAAGACCAACCTGATGGAAGCGCTGGGCGTGCTGGCGCTCGGAGTGTCGCATCGCGACGGCCCGACCCGCGGTCTGGTGCAGGCCGGAGAGCAGCGCGCTCGTCTCGAGGCGGTCGTGGAGCGTGCCGGAGGCGCCGTCAGGCCGGCTGTGGAGATCACAGCCCGCGGGCAGAAGGCCTTCAGCGTCGGCGGCGCGCCTTGCGCCCATCTGGGCGAGTACCTCGGCCATCTGAACGCTCTCGTGTTCTCCGCAGGCGACGTGGCCTTGGCAGACGGTGAGCCGACCATGCGGCGGAGGCATCTCAACCAGGAGATCGCGAAGCGGCGACCGGCCTACCTGGCCGAGTTGTCGGCCTACCGCCGTTGCCTCGCCCAGCGCAATGCCGCCCTCCGCTCCTCGCGCGACGGGCTCGCCCACGCGAGTGTCACGGGCGCTTTCACCGACAGCCTGGTGCGCCATGGAGAGCTGGTGCTGGCTGAGCGCGTGGCGCACGTAGCGCGTGTCGCGCCGCTCGCGGGCGAGATCCACGGCAGGCTGTCGGACGGGGCCGAATCACTGCGGGTGGCCTACCGAGCCACCGCCGATCCGGGCACGCTGGCCGCCGCGATCGAGCGGTCGTGGCGCGACGACCGTGCCCGTGGGATGACCCTGGTAGGTCCCCACCGAGATGACGTCCTTCTGGAGGTCAACGGTCGGAACGTGCGAACGGCGGCATCGCGGGGACAGCAGAAGACATGCGCACTTGCCCTCAAGCTTGCCGAGGCGTACCTTGACGGCACGGACCCCGCGGTGCCGCTGCTTGATGACGTGATGTCCGAGCTCGACCCCCTGCGCCGCGAGCGGCTCGGGGAGGAGCTCACGCGCTTCGACCAGTTCATGGTGACCGGTACGCACGACGGCGACGTGGCGCCCGGCATCCTGCGGAATGCCGACGTGCGGCACGTGCGGAGCGGAACGCTGATCGATGCCTGATAACAGCCGGAAGTACACCGGCCCACAGAGAGCAGAGGGCTTGCTGCAGCAGGTCCTGCGACGGCGCGGAATCCTGGGCCGCATCGCGGAGAGCAGGGCGGTCGCACTGTGGCCGGACGCTGTCGGCGAGACGGTCGCGAGCACCACCGCGGCCGATTCCTGCGAGCGTGGAACGCTGACCGTGCTTACGCGCGACTCGGTCGAGAGCCACGCCCTGCAGAGCCGCGGCGAGGACATCATACGTCGGCTCAACGGGCTTCTGGGCGACGAGGTCGTAAGGCGCATCCGTTTCAGGGTCGCCGGACGTGCCGGTCGCGTGCCGGCCGCTCACATGGCGCGCTCGCCCCGGTCCGCCGCGGGTGAGGTAACAGACGAGGAGCTCGACGCGACTACACTCAGTGACGGCGAGCTACGCGAGATCGACGGACTGGTCGAGGCGCTGCGCAGCCCGGGTGTCAAGGAGCAGATCCGCACGTCGCTCGAGCGCCACTACCGGGCCGACAAGGTGCTCACCGCCCGCGGCTGGCTGCCCTGCGCGCGGTGCGGCGCGCTTGTCCCGCCGTGTCAAGGCGCCGACGTTTGTGGCGTATGCGCGCGCATGGTATAGCTGATCGCATGACGGTCACCGACTCCCGGCAACCGGAGGGCGTGTCGCGCGTCTGATGCGTAGAGCGAGTTCGCGAGTCCCGACGGATGTTCGGGGCTGACCTGGGAGGGCTCAAGTTGCGCAACGCTACTCTCGCACTGGCCGCGGCAACAGCGGCCGCGGCGGTGTTGTGGGCGGGCTGCCAGGGCACCGGGGTGCATCCGGTCGCTCAGGCCACCGTACGGCTTCATCTGAGCGCCATCACCACGGCCGTCGAGGGGAACACCGCCCTGGTGGGCGTGTCGCTAACGCCCGACGCGCCGGCCAGCATCACGCTTCCCGCTGGCGCTACTCTGGACATCGCCGAGCCGGGCGACGCGTCGGGCGACACCGTCACCCCGCAGGCCGCGATGGCGGGGTTCCACACCGAGGAACCGCTGGTGATACAGAACTACGGTCGTGTCGCCCTGTCGCTCTCGAGCCAGTCGGGAGGCGGGGGAGGCGGCGGTGGGGGCGGTGGGGGCTCGGCCTCGCAGAACGTTGTGATCGACGACGGGTACGGCAATACCCTCCGCTTGCAGTCCCTCTCGGTGGAGTTCAGCAACATCACACGCGGGGAGACCAACCTCCCCGAGCAGACCACAATTGTCACCCCCCTTGCGGGTGGCCCGCTGACACTGGCCGAGGCCAGTCTCGAGGGGCTCGCGGCCGATGAACAGGTGCAGTTCTCGATCTCGCTCTCGAACGGCACGAGGCTGTCCGACCAGGCGCAGGCAGATGCGACCGGCGTGGCCTTGTTCGCTCGGTTCTCCACGGCTCTGGCAGACGACGTCACCTCCGCGACCGTGACGATCGGCGCCCCATCGGGTGGCGGCACCGGCGGGGGCGGGTAGGGCGGTCCGAGTGTTGGTGCCCGCCGTTGCGATCGGGCGAGTGCTCGTCGACCCGCCCCTTGTCCTCGCCCCGCTGGCCGGCGTCTGCCTGCGGCCCTTCCGCCTGGTGTGCAAGCGCTTCGGGGCCGGCCTTGTATGCGGCGAGATGATCTCCGCGATGGCTCTGCACTACGGAAGCCCCGGGTCCCGGCGGATGCTCGCGCTCGACCCGGCCGAACGGCCGGTATCGGTTCAGATCGCGGCCGGCTCGCCGGATGCCGGCGCGGAGGCGACCGGGTCGGCCGTCGCGGCCGGCGCCGATGTCGTGGACCTCAACTTCGGCTGTCCCGTGTCCAAGGTCCGCAAGTCGGGGGCCGGCGCGATCCTCATGCGCAGCCCCTCCCTCGCTCGCAGGATAGTCCGTGCCGCGGCCGACGCGGCAGGCGCGATCCCGGTCACTGTGAAGATGCGGGCCGGTTGGGACGACGACAGCGTCAACTTCCGCCAGATAGCCGACATAGCCGTCGATGAAGGGTGCGCGGCGGTGACACTCCACGCGCGCACGGCGGTGCGGATGTACTCGGGTTCGGCCCACTGGCCGTGGATCGCCGAGCTTGTTCGCGCGGTGCCGGTGCCGGTGATCGGGAACGGGGACGTGAGTTCGGGTGCGGACGCCAGGCGCATGGTCGAGCAGACGGGGTGCGCCGCGGTGATGATCGGCCGCGCTGCCCAGGGAGCCCCGTGGGTTTTCGCGCAGGCCAGGGCCGTGCTGCGCGGCGAGGAGCCGCCGCCGGATCCCGGCTTGCGGGAGCGTCTGCGCATCTGTCTCGAGCTGTGCGAGGGGCTGGCGGAAGAGCTGGGGGAGCACCTCGGCTGCCTGCATGCCCGGAAGGCGCTGGGATGGTTCGGCCGCGGGATGCCCGGCGCCGCCCGGTTCCGTGAGCAGGCGAACCGTGTATCATCTCTCGACGACGTGCGCGCACTCATCGCGACGTGCGCCACCGGCGAGGATACCCGGACGGCGGTGCCCGGATGACGGAACAGCGTGTCGGTCGCTACATACTGGGCACGGAGCTGGGTCGCGACGCGATCAGCGTGACGCAGGACGCTCGCGACTCGCTTCTCGGGCGGCGAGTGGTGCTGAGGCTGTTCGTACCTCCTCAGACGGATGATGCCCGCAAGGTGCAGGCCGCGGCCGCGCGCTTCGCCGCTGAGACCAGAGCACAGGCCGGCCTCTCGCATCCGGGGACACCGGCCGTGCTCGACGCAGGCGAGATGGCCGGCACGGCATTCGCCGTGTTCGAGGCGCCCGACGGAAGGCCCATTGGCGAGGCGCTCGAGATGAGCGGCCCGCTGCCGCTCCACACCGCGGCGTCAGTGGCGAAGCAGGTGCTGGCCGTCCTCGCCCACGCGCACGCCTGCGGTGTCTGTCACGGGGGTCTGTCGGCGGCGGGCGTGCTGGTGACCTCCGCCGGCCGCGCAACGGTCCTCGACGTCTGGAGGCCCGAGCCGGACGACCCGCTGGAGCGCGCGCGCCTCGAAGCCGCGGATCTGAAGGCGGCCGCCAAGCTGCTGTGGGCAATGATGGCCGGCATCTCAGCCCCGATGCCGGGCGGGGTGGGGGCCCTCGACGAACGGACCGGCATCCCCCCGAGGCTTGCCCGAGCGGTGACCTCGGCGCTGTACCAGGACCGCGCGGCCGGCCCCTATGAGGCGCCCATTGGCACTTGTCAGGAGATGCTGGCCGCGCTGGAGGACAGGCTGCTGCTGTCTCGACGGGTGCCGACCGCAATCGACGGACAGGTCAGAGAGGACCTTTCGGGGAGCCTGGCCAGAGCCGCCCTCGCAGTCGGCGCCGGCCTCGCGCTTGTCACCGTCCTGTGTCAGATCTGGGAGTTCGGGGTCCTCGGCGCCGTCGCGTCAGCGTGCGCGATGGCGGTGGGCGAGAGGGCCAGAGGCGCTATCGCCGCGGTTGCGGGGCTCGCGGGCGGCCTTCTCACGTTCCTCGCTCGCTGAGCCAAGGCTACCGGAACACGTCGGCCAGCGGCACCATGAGCCCCGGGATAACATCCTCGCCGGACAACACGCCGTCCGCCGCCACCTCGTCGACCTGGGCCCCGGGCCGGTAGACGCGGGCAACGCGGGCCTCCGGGTCGATGACCCAAACCAACCGGCCGCCAGCCTCAAGGTACTCCGCAACCTTGTCCTCCACCTGGGCCCGGGTCTGGGACTCCGAGATGACCTCTACGGCGATGTCGGGAGCGCCCTCGTAGAACCCACGCTTTCGGAGCTGGGGCGCCAGGTGCTCAGGCGTGACGAATGCCACGTCGGGTGCGCGTACTGTGTCCGGATCTCGGCGCAACGTGAACCCGGGCTCAGAGGTTAACGCCTCGAACGCGTCGGGATCGGCTGAATGCCGATCCGCGGCACGTATGACCCGCGCCGAGAACACTCCGTGGCCGTTGCCGGCAGGGGGCATGTCTACGACTCTCCCGTCCACAAGCTCTGTCCTGGTGATGGTATCCGTCAGCGCCAGGAACTCCTCAGCGGTGAGGAGGGGTGTCGCGCTGTCGGGTGGTCGCTCAGGTCGTGCCCTCGGAGCGGAGACGCGGACTGCCATCGGTCGTTACCTCCTATCTGAACACGTCGGCCAGCGGCACCATGAGCCCCGGGATGACATCCTCGCCGGACAACACGCCGTCCGCCGCCACCTCTTCGACCTGGCTGCCGGGCCGGTAGACGCGGGCAACACGGGCCTCCGGGTCGATGACCCAAACCAACCGGCCGCCAGCCTCAAGGTACTCCGCAACCTTGTCCTCCAGCTGGGCCCGGGCCTGGGACTCCGAGATCACCTCTACGGCGATGTCCGGGGGACCCTCGACGTAGCCGCCTGCCAGCACCGCGGCATCGTAGCGCTCGCGAAGCACAAACGCGACGTCGGGCACCCGGACTGTGTCAGGTCTGCGGCGCAGCATGAAACCGGGCTCGGCGATGAGCACCTGGCACGGCTGTGCCGCGCTCATGCTCGGGCCGGCCGCCACGGCGATGTTGCCCGATAGGCCGCAGTGTTTGGCGAAGGCCGGGGGCATACGGACCACCCTTCCGAGGATAAGCTCAGTCCTACCCTCACCATCGGGCATCGACGCCAGTTGCTCTCGAGTCACGAGTTGCCCCGTGGCGTCGGGTGGTCGCTCAGGTCGTGCCCTCGGAGCGGAGACGCGGGCTGCCATCGGTCGTTACCTCCTATCTCGCCCTGTGCGACCATTCTACACCACGCTCGCGCCTTCGGCAGGTCCAGCTCCGGCGCCGGCTGAACACACGTCCGCCCACCGGCATCGAACACGCCCGAGGAGACCCCGCTATGACCGTTATGCTGGACCTTGGCTCACACTTCCCGACCGGCCTGACAGTTGCGACCCTCACGTTGGCCGGCGTGCTACTACTAGCGGCCGCCGCCCGCGCCGACACGCCCTATGCGGCGATGCGCCCGGTCGGCTTCACCGATGTGAGGCTGGAGGATGGCTTCTGGGCGCCGCGCATCCGCAACACCATCGATGCGATGATCCCACACCAGCTCAGGATGTGCGAGGAGACCGGCCGCATCCGGAACTTCGAGATCGTGGCCGGGCGCGCGGAAGGCAAGCACGAGGGCCTCTTCTTCAACGACTCCGACGTCTTCAAAGTCCTCGAGGGAATGGCCTATTGCTACGCTCTCGAGCCGAGCCCGAACCTGCTGGCGGAGATGGACCGACTGATAGACACTATCGCCGCCGCTCAGCAGCCTGACGGCTACCTGAACACCCATTTCACCCTGGTCGAGCCGGACAAGCGCTGGTCGAACCTGGCCGACATGCACGAACTCTACTGCGCCGGCACGCTCATCGAGGCGGGAGTGGCCCACTACGACGCGACCGGCGACCGGAAGCTACTCGACGTCGCTCTCCGGTTCGCGGAGTGTATCTGGTCCGTCTTCGGCCCCGGCAAGCGGGACGGCTACTGCGGGCACGAGGAGATCGAGCTCGCGCTGGTCAAGCTTGCCGAGACCACCGGCGACGGCCGCTGGCTCGCGCTCGCCCAGCGGATGATCGACCTCCGTGGCCAAGGGCATGGGGCCGAGTACTGCCAGGATCACGAGCCGGTGCGCGAGCAGGACGCGATCGTCGGCCACGCGGTGCGCGCGACCTACCTGTTCGCGGCGGCGGCGGATCTTGCGGCCCGGAGCGGCGATGAGGGCCTTGTCCGCGCGATGGACGCGGTCTGGGAAGACACCGTGAGCCACAAGATGTACATCACGGGCGGTATCGGCCCCTCGGCAAGCAACGAGGGCTTCACCGGCAACTACGACCTGCCCAACGACACCGCCTATGCCGAGACCTGCGCCGCGATCGGGCTGGCCTTCTGGGGCAAGCGTATGACGGAGTTCCACGGCGATGCGCGCTATGCCGACGTGGTCGAACGCGCACTCTACAACGGGTTCCTGTCCGGGGTGTCGTTGTCGGGCACCCGTTACTTCTACGTTAACCCGCTGGCGAGCCGCGGAGACCACCATCGCGAGGAGTGGTTCTACTGCGCCTGCTGCCCACCGAATGTGCTGCGCGTCGTGCCCACCATCGGAGGCTACATGTACGGCGCCTCCGGCGATGGGCTGTGGGTCAACCTGTACGCCGCGAGCACTGCCAGCGTCCGAGTGGGCGACACGGATGTGCAGGTTGTCCAGCGCACCGACTACCCGTGGGATGGCGACATCAAGGTGGCGGTGAACCCGGCCTCGGCCGCTGAGTTCGAGGTGCGACTGCGCATCCCGGGCTGGTGTGAGGGCGCCACGTGTGAGGTGAACGGCGCCTCGGTCGATGCGACGGCCGCGAACGACGGTTACCTGCACATTCGCCGCGAGTGGCGCCGGAGCGATGTGGTGTCGCTGCATCTGCCGATGCCCGTACGCCGGATCGAGGCCAACCCGGCTGTCGAAGCCGACCGCGGCCGAGTCGCCCTCATGCGCGGGCCCATCGTCTACTGCCTCGAGGGCGTGGACAACGGAGGGGTTGTGCGGGACATCTGCCTGCCGCGCGAGAACAACCTAACGGCGACGATGCGCCCGGGCCTGCTGGGTGGCGTTGTGACCATCACCGGCCATGCCCGGTGCGCGCCGGCTCTCGGCTGGCAGGATGATCTCTACCGGCCTGCCCGGGACACCGCCGACAAGACCATCACCGCGGTGCCGTACTACGCCTGGGACAACCGTGAGCCGGGGGAGATGACCGTCTGGATACCGGAGGCGCCGGGCCTGGCGGGGTGATCCTCGGCCCCGCAGGGCGGGCGGGCCGCCCCTACGGATCGCGGCGCGGCGCCGCCCGCTCGCCCAGGGCCGCGGTGAGCGGGTCGTAGTCCTCCGGCCCGAAGCCGAGGTGGCTGTGGCGCCGCCAGCCTTCGGCGAAGCGGAACCGGCCGGACATCCGCCCCACCTCCTCGCACATCGACTCCATCGTCACGAGGTAGCTATCGAGGCCCTGGCTCGCGTCCAGCCACTCCTTCTGGCTCCTGTGGCAGGCAAGCATGTCGCGCTTCGCACCGACCACCTCGCTGACATCCACGAAGAAGTCGGGGACGATGGGCCTACGAAGCTGATCTTGGAGGCCATAGGGCAGGCTGTGGTACAGCGCCACATCCTGCGTTGTAGGCGGCGTGGGTGGATCGGTGGGGAAGTTCCTCATGCCCCTGCAGAACGCCGCGGTCACGGCCAGCCGCGATGAGTTCATGTGGTCTTCCATGTAGTCCTGTGGCGACTGGAGGAGCACGACGTTGGGGGCGACCTCCCGGACGATGGCGCCGATCCGCGCCAGTTGGTCCTTCTGGTAGAAGATGTCGATGTCATCGACGATGGGCTCGTGGAACGTCGCGCCGATCGTCCAGGCCGCCGCCCTGGCTTCGTCGGTGCGCACCCGCACGATCTCGTCCCTTGTCTGCGTGACCGTGCCACAGCTTCCGGTGGCGACGTTCATGTAGTGCAGCTCCCAGCCGGCGCGCCCGAGGAGCATCAGCGTGCCGGACATCATGAACTCGATGTCATCCGGGTGTGCCGCGATGGCGAACGCGACGCCCGGGCTGCTACCTGTGTCCACGGTCTTCTTCCTCCGCCAGCGTCCCGCGATGCAGGCTTCGACCTCCTGCATCGCGGACCTGCACCCCGGCAGCCGCGCGCGTTTTGCATTGTAATGCTCATCCGGGAGAGCGTAGAATACAATACGGCGTCGCGTGGCTTAGCTGAAGGTGCGATGGCTGATACCGATACTACGATGCACACGGTAGGCGCCCTGCTAGGCTTCTGAGGCTGCGCGGCACGCCGGGTCCCAGTGTCTGGGCTTGGGTGCGCCCTCGTGGCGGCCGTGCCCCTGCTTTTGGGGGAGTGAGCCGCGGATGAGTATCACGAGCACGACCGAGCACCGTCGCAGGACGCCGCGCTTGCCATCGACGCCTGTTCTCGTCTTCGCCGCCGTCGCCCTGTGCGTCCCCGCCCTCGGCTGGTTGCTGCATGAGCGCGCGAAGGCTCTGACAGGGCATCAGGCTGAGGCCTACCTGACCGCGGTAGCCGATCTCAAGGCCTTCGAGATCGCCTCCTGGCACCAAGACCGCCTCGATGACGCGGAGATCATCGCCGCTACCCCCTACACACGGTCGCGCATCAGAGAGTTCCTTGAGAATGCCGGGCAAGGTCCTTCCGCGGACGAGATGCGGCAGTACCTGGCCGCGAGGCTCGAGAGCAAGCGCTACAACGATGGTCTGCTCGTCGACGCCAAGGGCGAGGTGCGGCTCTGCGAGGGCTCCGAGGAGTTAAGCCTAGACGAGGAGGGGCGCGCGGATGTTAGGGCGGTGCTCGACTCGGGGCGTCCAATGGTCACCGATCTGCATCGATCGGAGGCGACGGGGCGCGTGCATCTGGCGATCATGGCCCCCGTCCCCGGCTCGCCGGCCGCCGACGGGTCGCCTCAGCGCGCCGGGGTGGTCGTCTTCCGCGTCGACCCCGATGTCTTCCTGTACCCCCTTGTGGAATCGTGGCCGACGCCAAGCGCGACGAGTGAGACCTTCCTTTGCCGGCGAGAGGGGGACGAGGTCGTCTTCCTCAACGAGCTCCGCCACCGCAAGGGCACCGCGCTGACGCTCCGGTTTGCCGTCGCCTCGGCCGTCCTGCCGGCAGCCATGGTAGTGCGGGGCCAAGAGGGCGTGGTCCGGGGCCTGGACTACCGCGGTGTGCCCGTTCGCGCGGTTGGCCGTCGCATCCCGGACACGCCATGGTACCTGATCGCGAAAACGGACGAGTCGGAGATCCTTGCTCCCGTGCAGCTATGGGTGTGGCTGATCGTGGCGACGGCGGCGAGTGTAGTGCTGGGCACCGGTCTGTCGCTAACGCTGTGGTCGGCGCGTCGGGACGCCCGGCGCCTGCTCCGGCAACGCGAGGCCGACGAGGCGGTGCACGTGCAGGCTCAGGTCATCGACCAGGTGCCCGGGCCCCTCATCTCAACAGACCTGGCCGGCAACATCACGAGCTGGAGCCGGGGCGCCGAGGGGACGTTCGGGTATGCCGCCGACGAGGCGATCGGGCAGCACGTATCGCTCATCCACCCCGAACGACTGCGCGAGCTCCGCCAGGTCGAGGTGATCGCGCCTCTTCTCGAGCACGGTCTCCACGAGGTCGAAACCGTGCTGAGGCGAGAGTCGGGCGACGAGTTCCCTGCACACGTTTCCCTCACGGTGGTACTGGACCCCGACGGGGCGCCGGCGGCCATCATCGAGTACGTCCTGGACCTAACGGAGCGGGTGCGCGCGGAGGAGGCTCTTCGGCGTGCCTACATGGCAGCCGACGTTCAGCGCAGGATCGCGGAAGTGTTCCTCACTGTTCCGGACGAGGAGATGTACGCCAAGGTCCTGGCGATCCTGCTCGAAGCCATGGACAGCCGGTACGGCGTGTTCGGGTACATAGACGAACAGGGCGGCCTCGTGGTCCCAACCATGACGCGAACCGTTTGGGAGACATGCGATGTGCCCAACAAGGACATCGTGTTCCCACGCGAGACATGGGGTTGCAGCAGTTGGCCGACAGCCATACGTGAGAAGCGCACGATCTGCCAGAACGAGCCGTCAACTTTGGTGCCCGAGGGGCATGTGCCGATGCACAGGCACATATCCATGCCGATCATCCAGCAAGGCGAGGTAGTGGGCCTACTGCAGGTGGCCAACAAGCCGACCGACTACACCGCCGAAGACGTCGCTCTCCTGGAGACCGTAGCCCGGGCCATCGCTCCCGTGCTGGACGCCAGACTCAACCGCGAGAGACTCGACGCCGCGCGCGTGCGTGCGCAGGCGGAGCTTCGCGACGAGCGTGATCGCTTCGAGAGCCTCTTCGAGACCGCGCCCCTCGCGAAACTGACGCTAGACCGTGAAGGGCGCGTTGGGATGTGGAACGCCGCAGCCGAAGCGCTGTTCGGCTGGACCGCTGAGGAGGCCATCGGGCAAGTCCTGCTTGCGATACCGGAAGCCGAGAGGGAGCGGGTACTGACGGTGCTCGGGGAGAACCTGATGGGAGGCACGCTGAGCAACATCGAGCTGACCCTCCGACGCAGGGACGGAACGCCGATAGATGTCGCCCTATGGAGCACACCGGTCCGAGGCCCCGGCGGGGAGGTCACAGGCATCACGGCCATCGTCGCCGACATCCGGGCCCGGAGGCTGGCCGAAGAGGAGGCGCGGCGGCTGACCGAGGAGCTGGAGAAGCAGGTCGCCGAACGCACGGCCGAGCTTACTGTGTCCAACGACGAGTTGGAGGCCTTCGCCTACTCGGTCTCTCACGACCTCCGGGCCCCCCTTCGGGGCGTTGACGGGTGGACGGTGGCACTGATGGAGGACTGCGGCGACCAACTCGGCGAGCAGGCACACGGGTACCTGCAGCGCGTTCGCCAGGAGGCCGCGCGAATGGCGGAGCTCATTGACAACCTGTTGCAGCTATCGCGCGTGACCCGATCTGAGATGCAAAGGACGAGTGTGGACGTGTCGGCGCTCGCGTCGAAGGTGGTGGAGCGTCTGCGGTCCTCCGATCCGGCTAGACAGGTGGTCGTCGAGATCGAGCCGGGCGTGTCGGCCGAAGGCGACCCCAAGCTGCTCGAGGTAGCGCTCACCAACCTGATCGGCAATGCGTGGAAGTTCACCGGCAAGCGCCCTTCCGCACGGATCGAGTTCGGCGTGGCAAACGCCGAGGCGGAATGCGCGTACTACGTGCGCGACGACGGAGTGGGCTTTGACATGGCGAACGCTCAAAGGTTGTTCTCGCCATTCCACCGGATGCACCGCACGTCGGACTATCCGGGCACCGGGATAGGCCTGGCTACGGTCCAGCGAGTCGTCCACCGCCACGGTGGGCGTGTCTGGGCGGCAGCCGCGGTCGATCAGGGAGCCACTTTCTACTTCACACTGAAGGAGGCGTGATAATGGACGGCGTTATCCTACTCGTGGAAGACGACCCGAGCGATATTGACCTCACGCGCCGGGCCTTTGAGCGAGACCGCATCGGCAACAAGCTCATCGTGGTGGAGGATGGGCAGGAAGCTCTCGACTATCTCTTCGGCACCGGGCAGTACGCTGGCAGGGACACGTCCGAGCAGCCGCAGGTGATCCTCCTGGACCTGAAGCTCCCTATCGTCGATGGCCTCGAGGTGCTGAGGAGGATCCGTGCCGATGGCCGGACCCGGCGACTGCCTGTGGTGATCCTGACCTCCTCCACCGAGGAGCGGGACAAGGCGGCGGGCTACGACCTCGGCGCCAACAGCTACGTTCGCAAGCCGGTCGACTTCCAGCAGTTCGCGGAGGCCGCCCGGGAGTTGGGCCTCTACTGGCTGGTGCTGAACGAGCCGCCGCCGAAGCTCTGAGGTGACGCGATGAGCCGACCCATCCGCGTTCTAATGGTAGAGGACTCCCCAAGCGACGCAGAGCTGATTGTGCGCGTGCTGCAGAAGGCGGGCTTTGACCCCGACTGGCGCCGGGTCGAAGACGCCCCCGAGATGACGGCGGCTCTCGCGGAGCAAGGCTGGGACGTCGTCATTGCCGACTACAGCCTGCCGCAGTTCGACGCGCCCCGAGCCCTGCAGCTTGTGCGGGAGGCCGAGCTCGACATACCCTTCATCGTGGTGTCAGGCTCCATCGGCGAAGAGCCCGCCGTCACGATGATGAAGTCCGGCGCACACGACTACCTCATGAAGGACCGCACGGCACGCCTCGGCCCCGCCGTCGAACGGGAGCTGCGAGAAGCCGAGATGCGGGGCGAGCGGCGCCAGGCCGTTGAGGCCCTGCGCAAGAGCGAGGCGCTGTACCGAAGCCTTGTCGACCACCTCCCCCAACGGGTATTCCTGAAGGACCGCGGCCTAGTCTACGTCTCCTGCAACTGGGCGTACGCGCAGGACCTTGGTATCGAACCGGAGCAGATCGTCGGCAAGGACGACTTCGCCTTCTACCCCCGGCATCTCGCGGACGCCTATCGTGCCGACGACCAGGCGGTGATCGCCAGCGGGCACGCGAAGGACATCGAGGAGGAGTACCTGGTCGGTACTGAGACTCGATGGGTTCACACGATCAAGGTACCGTATCACGACGAAGCGTGCGCCGTCACCGGTGTGCTCGGCATCTTCGAGGACGTAACAGACCGCAAGCGCGCCGAGGAGGAGCGCGAGGCCCTAGAGGCGCAGATCGGCCACATGCAGAGGCTGGAGTCGGTGGGCCGCCTTGCCGGCGGAGTGGCGCACGATTTCAACAACCTACTGGTGGTCATCTTCGGCGGCTGTGAGATGCTGCTCACGCAGCTCCCGCAGACCGAGCCGGCGGCGCGCGGACGCGTGATGGATGTCCTGGGCGCCGCCGAAAGGGCGCGCGACCTCACGAAGCAGCTACTCGCATTCAGCCGGCGGCAGGTGCTGAGGACCCTCCCGCTCGACATGAACCGAGTTGTGAGCGGAGTCACGAAGATGCTCCGGCGGCTCATCGGGGAGGACATCGAGGTGGTGTCCATCCTCCAACCGGACCTGGCCACGGTCATGGGCGACGCCGCGCAACTGGAGCAGGTACTCGTGAACCTCGCGGTCAACGCGCGCGACGCGATGCCGTCCGGGGGGCAGCTAGCCATCGAGACCGCGAACGTTGTCCTGGACGCGGAATACGCTGAGACACACCCCAGCGTGCAACCGGGCCCGCACGTAGTGCTCATCGTCAGGGACACGGGCAACGGCATGGACAGGGAGACGCAGAAGCGCATCTTCGAGCCGTTCTTCACGACCAAGGAGGAAGGCAAGGGCACCGGGCTCGGGCTGGCGATGGTCTACGGCATCGTGAAGCAGCACAACGGCAGCATCTGGGTCTACAGCGAGCCGGGCCAAGGCACCACGCTCAAGGTGTACCTGCCGGTCGTGCCTGACGCGGCTGTAGAGACGTCTGAACCACTGAAGCGCCGCTCCGCAGGGGGCGGCGAGACTGTGCTCTTGGTGGAGGACGACGAGGCCGTGCGCAAAGTCGTGTCGATGATGCTATCGGCCCACGGCTACCGTGTCATCGAGGCGGCGGCACCGGAGCGCGCTGTTGAGGTGGCCACGGCGGGAGAGGAGTTCTCCCTCCTCCTGACCGACATGGTCATGCCCGGCATGAACGGCAGAGAGCTGTACAGGCACATCCTGGACCTCCGTCCCGGCGTCAAGGCGCTGTTCATGTCCGGCTATACGCACGACTCCGCCGCGCTGCGGGACATGGCGCACGAGCGGCTTCCCCTCCTGGAGAAGCCCTTCACGACAAGCGACCTAGCCGCCAAGGTCCGCGAGGTGCTGGACGCGTGAAGGCACGCCCTCACCCCCCGTCCCCCTCTCCCTAGGGAGAGGGGGAGCCGTAGCGCAGCGGAGGCGGGGGTGAGGGCGGAACGCGGATGTGTGTCATGGAGAGCAAACCGCCTGCAGACGACACGTGGGATCAGGGCCACTCGTCAGTGGCCGGCAAGCTCCGGCGGCCGTCGGAGGTGTTGCGTCTTCGTGCACGGGAGCTTCGCGATGCGGGCACGTCGGCCGAGGCGGCGCTGTGGGCTGCCCTACGCAGCAGGAGGTTGCGTGGACTGAAGTTCCGGAGGCAGCACCCGATCGGCCCCTTCATCGCGGACTTCTACTGCGAAGAAGCGAGACTCGTGGTGGAGCTAGATGGACCGGTTCACGGTGACCAACGCGAGAGGGATCGAGTGCGCGACACCTGGATGGAACAGCGCGGCCTCAGAGTGCTTCGTATAGGGAACGCGGGCGTGTTCGATAGCGTGGACACTGTGCTCGCACGGATAGCCGACGCCGCTAGCGGCCCTCACCCCCCGGCCCCCTCTCCCTAGGGGTGAAGGTAGGCCCTCACCTCCGGCCCCTCTCCCTAGGGAGAGGGGTGCCTGAGCGAAGGGAAGGCGGGGTGAGGGCAGAACGCAGGAGGTACCCCATGGTCCAGCTCGCACTTGCGGTCGGTGTCATCCCCGCCTTCGTCGCGCCTCCGCCGGCCGAGGACGAGAGGCCCATCGTCGGCGCCACGTTCTTCTACTGGTACGTCTGGGACTATGCCACCGAGACAGGCAACTGGGCCGGCGAGGGGGTCTACAATACGCCCCTCACGGGCTACTATGACTCCAGATCGTACGAGGACAACCTGCGCTCGCTCCGCACGGCGGCCGACTGGGGCACCACGGACTTCTTCATGGACTACTGGGGGCCGGGCTGGCAGGCCCTGGACGGGTCGCCGCGCGAACTCCTTCTGACGCGAGCGACCGAGGAGCTCCGTCGCGCGGGCTTCGACATTCGGATGTCGATGTACCAGGATGCGGCGGACTTCGACATGTCGGACTTCGCCGCCAACATCGCCGACGGCCGGCACGCGGACTGGTGGATGCGGAACCTTGCGACCTCGCCCGCGTGGCTGCGCGTGAATGGGCTGCCCTTCGGGCTGATCTATGGCCGCAACGGATTGCCGAAGCCATCTGAGGACGTAGCCGCGTTCCGCTCCTTCCTGCTCGGCCGCTACCGCACGGTCCAGGGGCTGAACGCCGCCTGGTCGACCGACTACGCGGGCCTCGACGACGTGACTCTCGATACTCCCGACTCCGTGGCCGCGGCGGACCTCGTCGACTTCCGATACGCCGAATGGGCGAGGCGCTGGGCCGAGCTCCAGAACGCGGCCCGGGCGCGCTACGGTGTGCCGGGCATCGCCCTGTCGTTCGACGCCGGGTTCGCCCCGTACCTCGGAATGGGGTTCACGGACTTCGTCCGCACATTCGGAGGCACGCACTCATACGGCGGGGTCGAGGTGCCGCACGACTTCGACCAGCAGCGGTTCATCTACCACGCGGCGGCGAGGTATGCCGGCCGGCGCTCCTTCGACCACCACAAGTGTTACTACCACGACTGGGAGATCCGGATACCGGGCATCTCCTGGCCGGCCGAGCCCTTCAGGTTCGATCGGTCGTTCGTGAACATGCTCACGCGCTATGCGCGGTCCACGCTTCACATGAGCTGGAACGAGTGGTGGGAGGGGAGCAACCTCGAGGCCAGCGAGGAGTTCGGCAAGGGGCCCTGCGAGACCAACCTGCTCTACTCGACGGTCATGCAGCAGTGCGCCCACTCCCTGCTGCACCCCGCCCGGGACGCGAAGGTAGCTCTCGTGCTGAACGAGTGGCCGCTCGCGGCGAAGAGCCCGGCCGCGTCCGAGCTCTACGAGACGCTGGACGCGCTGCGACGCCTCGGCATCCCGTTCGAGGCTGTGCCCGGCGCATACGTCGGGGAGGCCGACTTCGCGCCCTACGACCTCATCATCGTCCCCGGCGGCGCCGTGGGGCTCGACCGCGACGGCGCCACGGCTCGCAGGCTGCTCGGCCTTGCCGACCAGGGGAAGACAGTCCTGTTCTCGCGGTGTCCGCAGGTCCGTGAGTTGCTCGGCCTGCGCTACGCGAAGGCTGGGCCGTCGCCGAATCGGGGGCCGATGAACGTGTTCATCGACGTCGGCGCGCCAGGCGATGAGCGGTATCTGCTGTCCGGCTACTCACTTCCCGAGAACTGGGGCAAGCTGCCACCCGACGCGTTCGGAGCCGGTCAGGACATGACGATGCGCTGGACGCCGGCCACCGGGCGCAGGTGCTCGTTCTACCTCCCGGCCTCGCCCGGGCGGGACCACGTCTTGCGCCTGGCCGGGTCGGCGCTGGTCGCCCACAAGGCCGTTGTGGAGGTGGACGGGCGCGTCGCAGGCGAGCTGCGGCTTCAGGAGGGGTACCACAGCTACGAGGTCAGGATTGCGGCGGGCCTCGTGCGCGGAGAGCCCGACATCACGCTGTCGCTGGTGTACGAGAAGCCGGTCATACCGAAGCTGCTCTGGCCCGAGCGCTTCTCGTATGAGGAGCGGGCGTGCAACCTGGCCATCGACTGGGTGCAGCTCTCGACCGACGAGTTCGCCGCCGGGGACAAGACGCAGACGATCGCGCCCGCGGGCGAGATGCTCGTGCCGGAGGGTCCGCTGGCCGGCCTCGGCCTGCTGAAGATCGACCGCCCACGGTGTGACCGGATCGAGCCGCTCGGCACCGTGCTGAGCACCTACTCGAGCGACGGCGTACCGCGCGATATGCTCATCCCTCGCGGAACCGGACGCGTCGGCTATGTGAACGGCTCATTCGGCGACATCAAGGCCCCCAACTACCTCGACCTCTGGATACGCAACGCGGCCGGCGTCGAGACCGAGCCGATCGTCCGGGGCGCCGACTGCGCCGGCGCCGCACTCGAGGCCGGGGACACGACCTTTGTGCCGGTCTACAACTACACTGTCGGCGACGAGCGCGGCGTGGAGTTCCGCGTCCCGGCGCGGGGCCGCCCTGTGGCCTCGGTCCGGGCCGTTCGGCGGGATGGCACCACGCCGGAGCCGGTGCGCTTCCGCGTGGACGGAGGCACGGCTCGCTTCGACGACGACCTGCGGTACTTCGGCCTGTACGAGGTAGTCCGCGGGCCGCTTGCCGCCGAGCCCGAGGCGCTCGAGCTAGTACCGGGCCAGCGGACGGCCTGGCGCGTGTCACTGAGCAACCTGACCGACGCCCCGGTCACCGCGCGTGTGTCGCTCGAGTCGGTGACCCCCACTCTGGCGTCGGAGGGAAGCGTCCCGGTATCGATCGCGCCGAACGGGACGAAGACTGTGGATGTGCCTGTGCAGGCACGCGAAGATGCCGACTGGGGGCGAAAGACGGCGGTCCTTCGGGTGGTGAGCGACGGAGCCGACTCGCGCTGGCTCGTTGCTGCCACCATGAGGCCGCTGCCGACGGTGCGTCTCGCCTCTGAGATCGTCGAGGCGCGAAGCCCCGAGATCGGGCTGACGTCGGTCGCCAACGCTCACCTCGATCCCTCCGCGATGACGTCCGTCACCGCATCCGTTGACGGCCGCACCTATCATCTGAGCGACATACGGCCCGGCGAGACGGTGACCTTCCGCCCCGAGCTGTCGGTTGCGCGCCCCGATGGCCGCGACTGCTTCGCGAAGCTGCCGGTGGAGGTAGCGTACAAGTGCGGCGGGCGCGAGTTCAGCGCCGAGCTGGAGGCGCAGCTCGGCTTCGAGGACAGCCCCGCGGTGCCGCCTGGCGCGTTGGCGAAGGTCGTCGCCTACAACACCTCCGACCAGGCCGACGATGTGCGCTATGTGGCCTGTGTGGTGGACCTCGGCGGCGCCGATCCTGCGACTGTGTCCGTCCGCAATGCCGCAGCCGACGTCGTCCCCTCGCTACTCGAGACCCGCGGCGGCAGGACGGTGCTCCACGCCATCACCGACATCCCGGCGCGTTGGAACAGGTGCCTCTACATCTGCCGCGGACCCGAGGCGGCGCCCGCTACCGACCTCGTCGTCGACGCGGCCCACCTGGACACGGGGCACGGGCGCGTTCGCGTCGAGAACTCGCACTACGCTCTGACGCTGGAGGAGAGCGCCGGCGGCTGCGCCACAGAGCTACGGTCGAAGCAGTCGGGCAAGGACTATGCCGCGGACACGTTCGGCGCCGAGTGGGGCACGTTCAAGGTGCTGCCGAAGGACGGCACCGCGTTCGGCGACGGCCGCACCATAAAGGACGACATGACCCGGCAACGCGACGGCGCGGCGCACATTCGCATCGACGTCGGAGGGACGGGGCAGCCGATCTGCCGCGTCACGGTCGAGCGCGACGGACCGGTCACGTCCCGCCAGGTCTATACGTTCGTCGCCGGGCAGCCGTGGTTCCTCGTGAGCGCGGACGCCGCCTGGGCCGGCGCGGCCGCGCCGGACGAGGTCGACGTGCTCGACTTCAGGCTCGCGAGGAACGGCCTGACGAAGGTCTTCCCGAACTGGACCGGCACCCCCGCAGGATTCGAGCAGCCCAATCCGCACTGCGGGTGGCGCGAGTCGGCGCATGTGCCCGAGTTCCTCACGCTTCTGGAGCGGCCCAGCCCCGATAACCCGGAGGCGTGGACGCTGGGGGTGCTCCGCTCGGAGGGCCTGTCGCGGGTGCGCGCCGGGTTCTGGCCGGAGCACCGGCCCGAGCCTGGGCCCTGCAGCTTCGGCGAGGTGGAGCTGGTCGCGGACGGCGCCAGCGGGGAGGCCCGCGCCGACTGCGTCGTTGTTCTGCACAGCGGCCACCACGTCGCCGGCCGCGAGGCGGTGAGGTCAGTCCGGGAACCCGATCCGGTGAGCGCGCGGAGGTTGTGACGCCGGGGCCTTCGTCACGGCGGCCGGTGGCCGGCCGCCGGCTCAGGCTGAACGGTTGTTGGCGCTCCGCGGCTCCGCCTAGTCCGTGACCCCGTACCTCGCCTTCACCAGCTTCCGCGCCCACTCGATGTCCCGGTCGAGCGTGCGCCCGGCATCCCGGAACCGGTCGGGCAAAGCGCGCGCGAGGCGCCTTGACAGGTCCTCGAGGAACGCCACGTACGCCCTCGCGAGCGTCGCCGAATGCGGCGTGTCGCCCATCTTGACGATGCTCTCCCGCACCGGGTTGCAGGATGTGCCGCCGCCGAACAGCAGGTCGCCGGGGTAGGCCTCCACGAGGTCGGCCAGCGCCTGCCGCTGCTCACCCGGGTCCGCGAGGTGGAGGATCGCCTGCCCGATCGACCGCTCGGGGTCGTACTCGGCCGGGTTGTAGGCGTAGTCCGCGCAAGTGAGCATAGGGACGCGGTTCGCCTCATTCTGCGGGCACATCGAGTTGCTCATGTACCCCTCAGCTACCTCGCACAGGTCGGGGTCGCGGAACAGCACGGGACCGAGGTGGAGCGTCGGCTGGGCGTCGTTCACCGGGTAGTTGTCCCAGACGATGAGCCTGTGCTGCGCCACCTTCTTGTAGGACTCCGCCGCTCGCCGCGTGATGTGGCCCACCACGGCGTCGCCCGTCCAGAACAGGTAGACCTCGGGGTCAAGCTCGCGTGCGAGGGTCTCGAGGTAGGGTCGGGACCAGTCGTCCGTGCCGTCGCCCCAATACGCCGTCGGGCAGAAGATGAGCTTCGCCTGCGGGTCGCGAGCCTTCAGCCGGGCGAGGATGGCGTTTGCGAGGGCCGCCTGCCCTGAAGGGTCGATACCTGTCGAGATGTCGTCGAGTGAGACGCTGAACCACCGCACCCCGAGGCCCTGCATCCACTCGTAGTGCTGCCAGAGCGCCTCCCGGTCGTCGACGCTGTGGTAGTCGATCGGCCGCTCGGTGCACAGACCGGGGTTCATGGACAGGCAGAACTGGACGCCGGCACGCTGGCAGGCGCCGACTACGCGCGCGTAGGCCTCCTTCTTCTCGGGCGGCAGCGGCTCCCACCAGCGGTTGCAGCGGGGGTCGCCCCAGGAGTAGTGCTCGATGTCGCACATGCTCGTGTAGCACACCATCATGAAGTTCATCCTGTAGCGCGCGAGCACGGGGATCTCAGCCAGGTACTGCTCCGGTCGCCACATCCAGCCCTTGATGCCGCGGACGCGGAAGCCCGGCTTCGCGCCCTCCGGCAGCGGTTCTGGGAACGGCCTCTTCTCAGAGGGCAGACGAATGGCGAAGTCGGCGGCGATGTCGCGATGCCCCCACTCGTAGCCGTCTGGGGCGATCGCGCACCCGGCTACCATGAACCATGGGGGCATCCCGAGCCTGCCCTCTGGCTCGGTGCACACGATTGCCAGCTCGTTGCGCCCCTCGGCGAGCGCGCCGGCGGGCAGCGGGTACCTGCGCACGCTCCAGTCATTGCCGGGGAATTCGTTCGGCCCCTCGAACAACGCCGTGCCGTTGAGGGCGACACGGATCGCGCTGTGAGCCCCGCTGTCGCTGTCCCTGGCCCGCATGTAGAGGAACAGGGGCTTAGGAGCCGGCGCGGCAACGCTGAACTCGGCCGTCATGCGCGAGTGCGCTCCGGTCGGGGCGGCGTAGACGTAGTTCACCCCATACTCGCCGAAGTAGAGCGCCCCGTACACGTCCTTCGCGCCGCCGGCGAAGTCGGCGCCGGACAGCGTCGCTACGGCCTGGGGGTGGGCGGCAACAACGGCCATGACTGTGACGAGCAGGTGCATTCGGCGCCTCTTCTCGCGTTGACGGTGGCTACCAGTAGTAGACCCGAACGAGGTGATGGTACATCCGTGGGCTGCCGGTGCCGTTGCCTGTGTAGGTGTGCATGTACAGGGTCTCGCCCTGGCGAACCAGCACATAGCAGCCGGCCGGCAGCAGCTCCTGCCACATGACGTCGTCGATGCCGGCGCACTCGGCATAGTAGTCGCGCCCGCAGTACCCGAAGTACCCCCTTGTGCCGGTCGGCTCCATCCCTGTCGTGGAGTCCGCCCACTTCTCCCAAGGGTTGTCGGGCAATGTGGAGAGCACGTGTCCGTTGTCCGAGGGGAACGACCCGCTCTGCACACCGGTGAAGTGGCTGAGGGCCACGATGTGCATGTCCTCGTCAGCCACGATGCTCTCGCTCCGCCTGTCCGACCCCGGTCCCACACTATACGGGCCGGTGTTGAGCGTAACGGTCTTCAGCGCGTGCCCCTCAGGAACGGGCGCCGCTCGAAGCCGCTCTCGCTGCTGCGCCAGCACGGCCGAGCCGAGAACCGCCATCGTTGAGACGAGAACCATGAGGACCACCACCACCGCCGCTGACTTGCGCATGAGCCTACCTCCCGCAGTCGCCGTGTAGGACCATTGCCGGGCCGGGCCGGTGTTCCTGAGCGGGCGAGGGAGAACCTGCAGGGGAGGGTCGAGGGCCGTGAGCGGAGGCGCTGGCCCTGAACGCGCCAACGCCTCGACGGCAGCGGTACGCCCGCCGGGCCCAACGGGAAGCCAGCCATGTGCGACGCGCAGTGTCCATCGCTGCCGATGTCAGTGTCTCTTTTTGCTTGACAGTGTCGCGGGGGGGGGGTAGCATTGAGCACGTTGGGTGGTGGTGTTACCGTGATGCAGGTTGGCATCAGGCGTGGTGCTTCCTCCCTGCTGTGCGTCGGTGGGTGCTCCCTCTCGCTGCTCGCGTTCGTCAGCCCCGCTCCAGCCGACCCTCCTGATGGTCGTGCGAAGCCCGGCGGCCAGGACACCGCGGCAGGGGCCGAGCCAGCCGATCGGCTGGCCGAGCCTTTCCTTCTCCTGCTTCCAGCCGATTGGCAACAGGCCGTCGGCGACCCCGAGGCCTACGCTCGCTGGGCGCTAACGGAAGAGGCCGGCGAGTCGCGCCTCGAGCCGTACACGACCCCTTCGGGGATCCACGTCCTGCGCCCGGTGGAGAAGCCGCTCGTGCAGCCCGATCCCGGGCTCTCGGGGCTGATACAGCGGGAGCTGTCGGAGCCCCTTCTGATCTTCCTGCGCGCCTTGTCAGACGAGCAGCGTGGCCTGCTGTGCCGCGGCGAGGTCGTCAATGTCACGAGCGCCAGCGATACGGTCGCGAGACTCGTGCGCCACGGACGGTTCGGACCCCAGAGCCGGCACGGACTGAACGAGGAGCTTGTGGCGGGCTCCCCGCTCCTCGCCGTTCTGGAGGTGGTGCCCACGCTGCGATTCACCACCCTCCGGCGCACGATGGGCGGGGTCTGTGAGGTTGAGCTACACCACAGGTGGGTGTGCGGGGACGTCAGGGACGTTCAGCTCCGGCCTGGCGGCGCCACGTTCTGGTCCAGTTTCACGGCTCCCGGGGCCAAACGCGACCAAGCTCCAAGGGAGTGGCGGGACGCCCAGCCGCGCCGTCTCAGCGGCCTGTCACGTGACCGCACGGAAGCCGTGCTCCCCGACCTGCTCAGTGCGCTCGATACGCCCGGAGCCTCTGTCTCGATGCTCGACGTAGGCGGGTCCACGCTGGATCGGCTGTTTGAGGATGTGAGGAAGCTGACGGGGATCGACCTCAGCATTGGGGGCATCTGGTCCTCGTGCATCGTGTACGCCAAGGGCGGAGAGGTCAGCGCCCGCGCGCTCGTGGAAGCCCTCTTCGCGGCCGGGGAACTCGGTATCTGGCGCCTCGGCGACAACGACGACGACTCACTGACTGTGCTCTACAACCCCTCTGGCGGCCGCGCCGCGTCCCATGAGCTCGACGGCATCGCGAGGGAGCGCGCTGCTCCCGAGGTGACCGAGGAGCTACGTTCTCTGCTGGACGGCGCGCTTGAGGAGCCCCACCTCGCGGACCTCCCCGTCCCCTTGTCGCTCTTCACCAGCGGGTACGACGGGCCCGTCTCCGACCTGCCCGAGCAGCAGGCGAAGTGGGTCAGCGAGGTGGTCCGGGCCTGCGTACGGTTCTGGCAGAGCACGAACGTCCGGGTGCGCGACTACGGGTGGCTAGCTGGCGTGGAGCCCATCATCGTGCGCGCCACGGTCGTGTACCAGATGATGGTGTCTGCCTGCGTTCCCTTCCGCTCATTCGACTCCGCCAAGCGCGAGTACGTTGCGGCCGATCCCCCAGAGACGTTCTACACGCTCTTGGGCGCATCCCGTGACAGCCCCATATTCTCGACGGTCAACGCGGTTCTCCGCGGATACTAGGGCCCGTGGCCCAGACCGGACTAGAAGGGGAGTGAGAGCATTGCGCATCGTCCTTCTGGGTAGTGTCGCCTGCACTGCTTTTGGGATCGTCCTGCCCGGTCCAGCCGGTGCAACGTCACCGGATGTGGGGGGCTCAGGCGCTCTGATGGGGCTGCCGCCAGAGGCCCTGGAACCCCGAACCCATGCCCACGAACGTGTACGGTCCTCCAGACCACCGCTACGTGGAACCCAACCAGGAAGTTCCGGACCTTGAGGCTGGTCTGGTCGACTACGACACGCACATCGTGCCCGAGTATCAGAGCCCCGACTGCTTCTGGGAGTGGTCCACGGACGCAATCAGCGACGGGGGCTCAGTGACGATTCAGGTGTACCTCGGATGGACCTGCGAGTTCACGTACGTGGCCCCCGACTATCAGGGGACCTGGGCGTGCTGTGTCGTGATGCGCGCCACTGACGTGACGCTGCGCAACAACGGCAAGGACGACCCCCAGTTCGCGACCGCGCTCTTCTTCTCCGACTGAGGCCCCCGGCCGCCCCGGCCGCACGGCCGGGGCGGCCCGCATAACGTGGCGGGAGCAGCACGGCCGTGACGATGGTACACACCGTCGAGGGGGTGTTGCACCGAGTGGTCCACTATCACTTCGACGTGCGGAACGATGTGCTCTACCTCTCGCTGGCCGACATGCTGGACCGGGACACGTACGGCGAAGAGACCGACGACGGGCTGGTCATCCTCCGCACGATCGACGATGACCGGCTGGCGGGGTTGACCGTCGTGAGTTACTGGCGACGCTTCGGGTCGGGCAGCGTTGCCGACCTGTCCATGGACGCTCTTATGAGCCGAGCTGAGCTGCTGACCGAGCGCCTCACCGCCGCCTAGCCCCCCGTCCCCAACGGGAAGTAGCCCTTCACCGAGAGATCGACGGCGTACACCGACGTCACGGCCGTGATGTACAGCGTCTTGCCGTCAGGGCCGCCGAAGGTGCAGTTCGACGGCACCTCCGGGGTGTCGATCCGCCCGAGCTTCACGCCTTGGGGGGTGTAGATCCAGATGCCGCCTGGGCCGGTGGTCAGGACGTTGCCGTTCTCATCGAGCGTCATACCGTCCGGCACGCCGGGCTCCGGCGCCTTCAGCTCGGCGAACAGGCGCCCCTCGCCGCAGGTCCCATCGCCCTTCAGCGGATAGACGCGGATAATGGACTCCTGGGAGTCCGCGACGTACAGCACCTTCCCGTCCGGGCTCACGAAGAGCCCGTTCGGCCTCGTCATGTCGTTCACGACGAGCTTGAGCTTCCCGTCCGGGTCGAGCTTGTAGACGCCCTCCAGCGGCTGCTCCTGCGGCCGACCCTCGAGGCCGTAGTGGGGATCGGTGAAGTAGATGACGCCGCTCGGCAGGATCACCAGGTCGTTGGGGCTGTTGAGCTTCTTGCCGTCATAGGAGTCGGCGAGGACGGTGACCGTCTTCCCGTCCGCGGACGCGCGGGCCACGTCTCGTGCCCAGTGGCGGCACATCACGAGCGAGCCGTCGCGCGGGTCCCAGAAGGTACCGTTCGACTTCTGGCTCGGGTCGAGGAACGCGCTCACTGCGCCGTCGGGCGCGAGGGCGTGGACCTTGCTCGCCGGGATGTCCGAGAACAGCAGCCTGCCCTCCCGAAAGTCCCATGACGGCCCTTCAGTGAACGTGAACCCGGTTGCGACCTTCCGGACCTTTGCGCCGTCAGGCACGATGTCCCTCATCGTCAGCTTCCCTCCGTTGTCCTGAGCCCTTGCGGCCGGGCAGAGCAGGGCAAGAGCGAGGAGCGCGCTAGGTACCAGCACCACCGCCCCCAGAGTCGCAGGGTTACCAGGGCATCGGTGGTCGCCGGAACGAACCTCACCCCCCAGCCCTTCGCCCGGCTCAGGGCTGTTCCCCCTCTCCGCTAGCGGAGAGGGGGTGGCTCCTGGCGTGGCCAGGAGCCGGGGGTGAGGTTGGGGCGCCGCAGCCCCGCAGAGACGCAGTGAGCCTTTCATTGAGCCGCCTCCCTCTTCACATACAGCTTCACATCGTCGAACGAGCCCTTGTCATCGAACGAGCCGACCCCGACTCGCCCCGAGCGCGGATCGGGATCGCGCGCCACCAGGCACGGCTCCGACATGTCGTCGACGTAGCCCCTGATGATCCCGGTCGTCATATCGCGCTCTACCTTGATGAGGTGTTCTTCCTTGTCCACCATCTTGGCCTTCGGCTCCTCGAGTAGCTCCAGCGGCGCCCTGTCGGCGCCGTCGACCCTCAGGACGGCGTTGTGGAGGCTGTCCGACATCGCGGCGAAGTGGACGTAGGTGTAGTGCTCCGGGTCGGTCCAGCCGACGAAGGCGCAGAGGTCGCGGCCCTTGGTCGAGGGATCGGTGAAGCAACGTCCGATGAACGTCAGCACCAGATCGGCGGCCACCGGCTCGGGCAGCGTGACGTAGCTGAACGGCGACCTGATGCGCCCCTGCGTGCCGATGGTGACGATCGTCAGCACGTGCTCCCCGTCGGTTTCCTCCACATTCCACTCGCTCGTCTCCCTCGGCTCCCACAGGCCGAGAGTGCCGTCGGAGAAGTCGCTCTCATGCACCAGAACGTAGCCGTCAGGGATCAGCGGGTCGACGCCGCGCGGCTTGGGGCCCTGCATGGCGGCGACACCCGCAAGGCCGATCGCGGCCAGTGCGGCTCCGACGAGTGTGGCTGTCATGTTCGTACTCCCGTCGTTCGAGATCGCGGGCTACGCACCGGGCGTGCGAGCTGCCACTCGCCCCTACACGAGTGCCGGGCTGATGCCTAGAGCCCGCATCGCCTCGCCTACGACGTAGACCGAGCCTGTTACGCATACGACGTCGACCCCCGAAGGCCCTGCCCGCGCCAGTGCTTCGGCCACGGGCCCCGCGTCCGTGACCGGCACGCCGAGCGGCGCCAGCGCCTCCGCCAGGGCGTGACTTGGCAGGGATCGCTGAGTGGCGGCGGAGCAGGCGAAGATGGAGGTCAGAGCCGCGGGCTTAGGCCCGCGGCTACCGGCGCTTAGCCCCTCCAGGAACTCCCTCGGCCGCTTGTCCGCGCTCATCCCGAGGAGGAGGGCGATCCGCGCAGCGGGGAAGCGCCGCGACAGCTCGCGGCCCAGCTCCTCCGCCGACTCCGGGTTCATCGCGCAGTCGAGCACCAGGGTCGGGGCGCCCTCGAGCACCTGGAACCTGCCCGGCCAGCGCGCACCCACGAGGCCCGCACGGACCGCCCCATCGTCCACCTCGGGGAGCGCGATCCGCACGGCCTCGACCGCGCAGGCGGCATTCTCTGTCTGGACCTCGCTGGGTGCGGGCAAGAGGTGCACATCGACAGGCCGGAAGTCCCGGCCCAGCACGCGCGCCGGGCAGCCCTGCTCCTCGGCTCGGCGGAGCAGGATCGACAACGCCGGCTCGGTACAGCCGAGCACTACCGGCACGCCATCGCGGATCAGGTGAGCCTTGTCGGCGGCGATCTCCTCGACTGTCTCGCCCAGAAACGCCTGATGGTCGCGGCCGACGGACGTTACCACTACGCAGCGGGGCTGTGTCACCGAGGTGGCGTCGAACCTGCCTCCTAGCCCCACCTCTGCGACGCCGACGTCCACGCCGGCGATGGCGAACGCGACGAACGCGGAGGCCGTGATCGCCTCGAAGAACGTGACCGTCGTCCGCTCTGCGTCGGGCAGCCGGGACACTGCCTCGGCTGCCCCCGAGACGGCCTCGGCGAAGAGGCCATCGTCGGCGAAGCGGCCGGCGATAGCGATCCGTTCCCGTAGGTCTATGAGATGCGGGCTGGTAGTGAGGCCGGTTCGCAGGCCCGCGTGCCTGCAGATCGACTCGGCGAACGCGCAGACGCTCCCCTTGCCGTTCGTGCCGCCGACTTGGATCGTCGGGTAGCGAAGCTGCGGGCGGCCAAGGGCGTCGCAGAGATGGCGCATCCGCTCCAGCCCGAAGGTCGCCTTGTCATACGACCTTGGCACTGCCCGCTCGTAGTCGACCAGGCCTTTCAGGAAGTCCCGCGCCTCGCTGAAGGTGAGAGTCATCCCAGGTCTTTCTGGCGGCGCCCGCCGCCCCGACCTCACCCCCCGGCCCTTCGGACCTTCCCCCTCTCCGCTAGCGGAGAGGGGGTGGTTCACGGCACAGCCGGGAACCGGGGGTGAGGTCGGTGTGACCGTTCGCTCCAAAGCTGTGATGGACGCTGGATAGGGTCACTCCTCGCCACTCTCCTCGGCTCCGCCTTCCTTGTGCTCCTGGCTCTTCCGGTAGGCCTCCCAGGCCTTGAGACGCCGCTCATCGTCGGACTTGCGCGTGGCCTCGAACCGCCTGTAGCCCCTGTAGACGAGCCACAGGATGAGCGCGACCGGCACCCAGCACGGGATGTATGTGCCGACCACGATCGCGATGTTGACGATCGTCTGCCAGGCGCTCCTGAGGCCCGCGAAGGACCTCTCAAAAACGCGGCCCGGCTTCCACTTGCCCGTCTCGCGCTCCGCTCGGAGGAGCTCGCTCTCGTCGCGGCGCAGGCGAAGCTCGATGTCGATCGTGGAGAGGAAGACGCGGTTGCGGAGGACGTTCATCTTTCCCTGAGACTGCTCGATCTGCATCTGCAGGTCCATGATCTGGCGCTCGAGCTCCGTGATGTCCTGCAGGCTCGTGCGCTGCTTGAGCATCTCCTCGTACTTGTTCCGCTGCGCCGTCAGAACGCGAATGCGGCTTTCGACATCCACCCAGTCCTCGGTGACGTCCTGGGTCTCCTCGCGACCGGTGAGGACGTAGCCGTAAGTCCCGCTGCGGAGGTCGTTGTAGAGCTGCGAGTACCGGTCGCACGGCACCCTGACGGTGAGCGTCCCGCCCGCGCCGGAGCCCTCCGAGTAGTTGATGTCAGACTTGCTGACATAGCCTCCGCACTTCTCGACGGCCTGGCGGATGTTCCCCTCCGACTCCTCGATGCTGGGTACTTCGAGCGCGACGTGGCCGGTGTAGATGATCTTGGCCGACTCGACCATCGCGGCCGTCTCCTTGGCCTGCTGGCTGCCGGTCTGGTCGGCTCCGGCGGCGGCCATGCGGGCGGCCTCGCCAGCCATGGACGCGACTGGGGCCGGGGCCTTGTCCGGGGCGGCCATCTTGGCGGCTGCGCCGGGCATCGCGCGCTCGTCGGCCTTGGCCCCGCCCGCCCGAGACGCCATCTTCATCGAAGCTACGGAGGTCGCAGACTGCTCCCTCTTAGCACACCCGGCTGCAAACAACGCGAGTAGAACAAGCAGGATCACGATCCGGACGAATGCGCGCATCACAACCACCTCCGTGGTGCGGCGACGCGGTGAGACAATGGGCTAGACGGCATCGCCAGCTCAGGGCCTTTGCATAGTGTGCAGGCCAACCGGCGCCCGTACCGACCTCAGCCCCCGGCCCTTCGACAAGCTCAGGGCCATTCCCCCTCTCCGCTAGCGGAGAGGGGATGGTCACCGGCGCAGCCGGGGACCGGGAGTAAGGTCGGCTGGACGGAACGTTGAGACACTGGAAAAGCCCTGATCTCCCGCTACGTTCGCCTCAGCCCATCAAGACGCCGCCTGATCTTGCTCTCGACTGCTTCCGGTAGTCTCTTGACCTTCTGAGGGACCGGCGGGACCGGTTGTTCCGTCGCCACCGGGCCACCCTCTTGCAGGGAGGTGCTATCGGCGACGACGCCTGTTACGGGGCGGGGAATGTAGGGCTCGCGCTCGAGCAGGAAGTGCAGCAGGCACAGCGTCGCCTCGCGGTCGGGCACGGCCGATCTGCTCAGGCCGTCAGACGAGGCCCCGGGCGGCTCGGGGGCGCCGACGCACGATGGGCAGCCTTCCTCACACTCACACGCCGACACCAGCTCGAGGCACGCGGTCATGAGCTCCTCGACCCGATCGTACGCCCGCTGCGCGAACCCGGCCCCGCCGGGGTACTCGTCGTAGATGAACACCGTCGGGGAGCCGAAGTTCGTCGAGTCAATCGTCGTGCCGATGTCCTGCCTGTCGCACATCGTGAAAAGGGGCATCACGGCCGAGAACACGTTGGCGATGCCTAGCAGCCCGTCCTGAGGCGAGCGACCGTGTGACCGCACGAGCTCCAGCGCCTGGCGAGGCGGAGTCAGCCACATCGCGGTCGTCTCGAGAGGGTAGGGCGGCAGATCGAGGTTCCCGAAGCCGATGGAGTCGCGCGAGCCGAACTTGATCTTGCGGAACATCGTCACCATCTCGGTGACCGTCGCCTCGCCGAAGCCCGTGCGCGAGACGCGCCAGTTCGTCTCCTGCTCGACGCGGTCGATCTTGATCTGCGCGCGCGTGATCGCCTGCGTGTAGTAGTCGAAGTCGCCGCGCTCGACGTACGCATGCTTGCGCTGGATGTTCAGCTCGCGGACGAAGTAGGTCTCGCCCTGGTGCAGGTAGATCGCCTGCGTGTGAAGCAGGCGGTACGCGGACAGCTCGTCGGTCTGGCCGATGGTTGTCGGCTCCTCGCGGGAGACATCCATCACCTGGTAGACGTTGTCGGTCCCGAGCCGCAGGGAGAACTCGGTCGCGGGGTAGCTGTTCGGGACGGCCCAGTACCACCGGTCGCCACGCCTTCGCAGCTCCCCCGAGTCCTCGAGCAGCTCGAGTATCGCGTAGAGGAACTCGCCGTAGTGCTCCTCATCGCGCGCCGACACGGGCAGCTCCTTCGCGGCGCAACGGAGGTGGAGCGCCATAATGTGCGGGTTGCGCGCGTCCACGACGGCCTCCTCGGGCGACTTGCCGAAGAGGAACTCGGGGTGCTTCACAAGGAACTGGTCCAGAGGGTCGTTGTAGGCGATCATCACGGCGAGCGACTCGTCGGTGCCGCGGCCCGCGCGGCCGGCCTGCTGCCACAAGCTCGCGATCGTCCCGGGGTAGCCCACGAGCAGGCAGGCCTCCATGCTCCCGATGTCGATTCCGAGCTCGAGCGCGTTGGTAGACGCCACGCCGAGCAGCTCGCCGGAGAACAGCAGCCTCTCGATCTCGCGCCTGTCCTCCGCCAGGTACCCGCCCCTGTATGCGCGCACGGCGTTCGCGAGCCGCGAGCCGTCCTTTCGCAGCTCATCCTGCGTCATGCGGTAGATGAACTCGGCGCCGACGCGTGTGCGGGTGAAGCAGATCGTCTGACTGTGATTCCGCACGAGGTCAGCCAGCAAGTAGTGCGCGTCCGTGTGCGGGCTGCGGCGCTCGACCTTGGCATCATCGAGGTGCGGCGGGTTCCACAGCAGGAATGTCTTCCGCCCGTGCGGAGACCCGTCGTTGTCGACCTGCCGCACCGGCTGTCCCACAAGGTTCTCCGCGAGTTCGCGCGGGTTGCCGATGGTAGCCGAGCACAGGATGAACTGAGGCGACGACCCGTAGTGCTCGGCGATGCGACGCAGCCGACGGATGACGTTGGCCACGTTGGCCCCGAACAGCCCACGATAGGTGTGCACCTCGTCGATGACCACGTACTTGAGGTTCTCCAGCACCTCGGCCCAGCGCGAGTGGTTGGGGAGGATCCCCGAGTGCAGCATGTCCGGGTTCGTCATGATGACCCGGCCGCGGTCGCGAAGCGTCCGGCGCTCCGAAGCCGGGGTGTCGCCGTCGTAGGTGCCGGCGGCGAGCTTGAGGCCGGGGACGCTGCCTGCCATCCTCCGAAGGCCCTGGAGCTGATCCTGGGCGAGCGCCTTTGTTGGGAACACGAAGATCGATCGGGCGGCCGGGTTCTCCAGCAGGGACTCGATCACCGGGATCGTGTAGCAGAGCGTCTTCCCGCTGGCAGTGCCGGTCACTATCACGACATTCTCGCCGGCGCGCACCGCGTCAAGAGCCGTCGCCTGGTGCGCGAACAGCCTCTTGATGTTGAGTGACTCGAGCGCGGTAGCGACCTCGGATCGCAGCGGCCGCGCCGGGTCGGCGAACCGCGCGTCAGCGGGCTCGACCGTGAACTCGTTGACGACCTGGTCCCTGTATTGCCGCGAGTGCACAACTGAGCCGACGAACCTCGATACATCCATGCGCGCAGTATAGCAGAACACCGGCGAACGCGCGTTCACGTGCTGCGGCGCTCCCGCCCGCGGCAGGGCTCTCCACCCCGCTGCGCGAAGATCACACGATGTGCCAGGTGGTGACGGGCGCTGGCATCGAGAGCACGCCGGCGATAGCTGCGGATGGCACGATCCACATCGGGTCAGGGGGCGGGTACCTGTAGGCGGTAGGGCGGCGAGACCACATTGGCGGCCCCATGACGGCAGCGGCTGGCGTGCGCGGGTTGCCTGGTGGTCGCGCTCGCGGCGACCGCCCTGCTGCTCTACCCAGTTTTCTGCACTGCCCTCGACCCACGGGCGGGGCACCACACGAGTTGTTCCGGCAACCTTCGGCAGGTGGCCGTGGCGGCTCTCGCGTACTCCCTGGACGGATACCTACCGCTCCCGGCGGGTGGCGGATGGTGCAAGGCCCTTGGGCCGCTGGTCAAGCGCGAGGATGTGCTGCAGTGCCCCGAGGCCACGGAGGAGCACCACTACTACGCCATGAACCGGCTCGCGTGCGGTACACGCCTCGGCACCGAGTCGAGCCCCGCCGCGGCCGACCCGGCGCAGACAGTCCTGCTGTTCGATGCCGCCGCGTGTCCCAACACGGTCGGTGGCGCCATGATGGTCCTGGCTCGGCACAGTGGCGGAGCCAATGTGGCTCTGTGCGACGGACACGTGAAGTGGTACCGTGAGGCGGGCTGGCGAGGGCTATCCTGGGATCCGGCGAGCGAACCCGCGACGCGCTGATTGGGGAGTGGCGCCATGACCTGCCCAAAGTGCGGTGTCGAGAACCATCCGCAGGCCGCCACCTGCTGGAGTTGCTCTGCGCCTCTATCGGCGCAGCCGTGGCAGCAGTACCCGGCCTACTACCAGGTCCCCCAGCCTGCGCCGCGAACGCGCGCGCACACGGGACTCATAGTCTGCGCTGTCATGGGCGCCGTCCTCGTGGTTCTTGCAGGCATTCTAATGAGCTGTTCCCAATTGCAGTAGTTATTGTTTGGAGATGAGTCCGGCATGTCTGATGAAGCTGATGCCTAGGTCTTTGCGTCGCTTGCCTTTCTCGACGACGCGTTCGATCTCCGCGAGGTCATCGGCGGCCCGGTTGGCAAGCTCCTGGCTTCGCAGGTTCGCCCACATCTGTTCGACGGGGTTGAGCTCGGGAGCATAGGGCGGGAAGTACTCGACCTTCAGCCAGTGCTTCTGTCTCCGGACGTAGTCGCGGACCAAGGCACTCCGATGAGCAGCGAGCCGGTCCCAGAGCAGGACCACAGGTCCTCGGATGTGACGGCGGAGAGAGCGGATGAACCTCATCACTTGCGGAGACTTCACCGAGCCCGGACACAGGGAGAGGAACAGACGAGTCACCGGCTGATGTGGCT
>Ga0315282_10001347_pt1 | contig 46392 bp, 33 predicted proteins | sample YL17G07_20_MG_FD_203693 | JGI IMG/M metagenome (GOLD analysis project Ga0315282, IMG submission 203693) | Sediment microbial communities from Yellowstone Lake, YNP, Wyoming, USA - YL17G07_20 | ecosystem: Environmental > Aquatic > Freshwater > Lake > Sediment | place: USA: Wyoming | collected...
GCAAATGTAACAATGTAACAGGTGTTAACAAGAAAGAAAAAGAAGCAAAAAGAAAGAAGATGCTACTACTACAGAATTCTACCTTAAAGAACTAAGAATCTGGTCTTGACGACCGGGAGTACCTTACCGGGCCCCTGATCCCTACCTTACCGACCACCGACAACTGGCTACCGACTACTGTTGCTTGGATTCCTCTTTACATTCTTGTCGCCCCGGCCTACAATGGATGATAGACTCTGGACGAAGCGGCCCTGTAAGACACGGCAGAACCCTCGGTCCAAAGATCGGAAGTGTTGGGAGAAAATGTGAAATGGGCGGGTCAGTATGCCATTTTGGGCTTGAAGGCCAGGTGGCTAAGGATTCTGATTGGCACGTCGTAGTTTCCGCGTCGCTTGTCATTTGTGTGCTTGCATCAATCCATTTCGTGTGGGCAGTTTGAGAAATGAGTAAGGCATCCGCGAAATTCGAGTCAGCAGACCAATCCAACGATTCGTTCAAAAGAATCGCACTGACCCCGGCTGAAAGACTGTGGCTCTCAGAAGTTCATAAGCAGGGCTTTGGCACCATTGATACACGCGCCATAAGGATTATGCTTCGAGACAGGTTGCCAAAGGGATTTTCACCCAACAGCCTTCGAGACAAAAACTTGATCTATGGAGAGCACATCTCTCTCCTGGGGATCTGGCATGTTGATCCACAAAGTGAGTACATCGAGGCAGCGGATAGAATAATCCGCTGTCTGCGAGACATCCTGATTGAAGGAAAGACCGAATCGGTGAGCGCCCACGACATAAGTGTGCGGGAGCATATTGATGAGAGGGTTGTAGAGGTCGCTCTCGCGTTGATTGGCGCGTTTGGAGGGTTCTTTGGTCAAGCAGGTGGGAAAGCGGGGTCTTTTGGCTATACAACAGTGGTGTTCTCCAGGGATGACGAGTACGTCGATAAACTCATTCATTTCGAGAGCATCGAACAAGAATTGGAGCAACTCAACCGACGAGCGCGGGCGCATTCTTCGCCATCCACGAGTTCGCATGTGAAAGCACGTGAGGGAGGTTCTGCCCAGGCATGCGCGTCGAATGGCACCCTCGGCTTTCTGGAACGAGACATCTCGAGTCAGAACGCATCTGACGGTCCGGCAAACAATAAACAGCTATGGAATGCCATCCACTCCGAATTCGGCTTTGGCAAGCAACTATTTGGAAAGAGAATAGCTTTTGTAAAGGATAAGCATGAGCGGGATATTTTCTCTTCCGGGATGTCGAGCATGCATTTCTCCTGTGCAGAAATGGCCTCTGTAAACCTGCAATCATTCTGGCTGGCAGTGTCATTGAAGAGTTGCTCCGGCTATATCTGGATTCCAAAGGCATCAAGCCGTCAGATGAGAAGTTTGAAGCGTACATAAAGAAATGTGAAGAACTGAGTCTTTTGAAGTCAGCGATCAGCCGTTTGTCCGATTCTGTTCGACACTTCAGGAATCTGGTCCACGTTCAAAGAGAAATGACCGAAGGCCACATGATCTCCAAGGCGACGGCGCAAAGTGCTGTTGCGTCTATATTCGCAATTGTGAACAGCTTGCACTGAACAGGAGAATAGGGACCGTCCCTCAGCGCTATGTCATTATATAGACCCAAGATAGTGGTTCTCGATACAGCAACCCTGGGGAAGGTGTCGCGTGACTATTGGGCGCAAGATGCCTCCTCAAGGGACAAAGCTCGCACTCTCATCAACCGATTGCGGTGTCTCGGCGTGTTCATCACATTTACAGCGACACACGTCATTGAGTTGCTTCGCCACGGAGATGAGCAGGTCATCCGAGATCGGGTGAGGTTTTTGCGCGGTATCCCGTTGATCGCATGGGTGCGGCCCTACAATCGCAGTTGGTTGCCAGGCTCTATTCACGATGTACTCTGCCGAGAGTTGCATGTCGTGGTGCATGGTTCGGCACGAAGCTGGCGGGAGATCGTAGAGCAAGTACGCCCGGACCTATGGGAGACTGGTGTGGGATCGGAAATGTTTCTGGAGAACGATGAGTTCTGGTCAACAATAAGTCGAAGGGGCGCGCGGCTGCACGAAAAGGAAAAATACACTGCATCCATGGCCAGAACGGACGCAGGGGAAGTCAAGGACATGAAGATCTGTGAAGCCTTGCGTCTGCCATTACGACCAAAGGAAGATCGAGATGCCTACACGCGCAGGTTTGCGCAAGAGCTGCAGAGGCAGTTGGACCACCATGGTGACAAACGCCTTAGCTATTCCCACGACGCAGCAATTGACTTTGCGAACAGGGCGCTCCGGAGTGTAAGGGCAATTGACGAGATGGGAGGGGACCCGGTTCAGACGCTACTTGCGTGTGTGGGGGTCCCTCAGGGACTTGTGTCTCCCGAGATGACGATGGGTGAATTCGGCGAACTTGCCGTATATGCCGAACGCCTTAAGATGATCTCAGAAGACCTGCGGCCATCGATTGAATTGAGGATAGACGATGTTCCACCGACCACCTTGCCATCCTACGTTTTGGAGAGGAGGCTCGTTTCGGTCCAAAGAAAGGCCGAGAGGGTATCTGGCAGTGACCTCGGCGACAGTTACATCGTGCCCCTGATCTTCTACACGGATGCTGTCGAGGTTGACACGCGAACATTTGAGTTCCTGAATCAGGTCCGCCGTAGTGAACCAAAACTCGCGTCTCTGATGGGCCGGGTCTTTCCATCTTCCGATTACAGCCGAATACCAGAATTGTTTGACGATTAGACGGGATAACGGCGGAGCGGAAGGCAGGGGGCGAGTCTCGATTATTGACTGTTCGCTACCCGACTCATAGAGGGGAGGATTGAAGAATAGGATAATTTCGGGCGGCGGGGCGCAGCGGAAGGGGATGGGGGTCGAGTCTCAATTATTAACTTTCGCTACCCGACTGGTAGGGCGGACTGAAGGATAGGATGATTCCCGGTGCCGGGGTGCGAGGGCGGGATGGGGTTGGCACGGATACCGGGCTCAACCGCGCGGATGGGCTTCCGGTAAGGTGGGGAAGGGGCTATAATGGCGATGTCGGCGTCGGGGTTTGCGGGGGCGACGCCTTGGGACGGGAGATGCGGCGTGATGGGACAGCGGCGTGCGTTTACGCTGATCGAGCTTCTGGTCGTGATCGCCATCATTGCGGTCCTGATGGCCGTACTGATGCCGGCGCTCGGCTACGTCCGCAAGCAGGCCCGCTCCAGCGTCTGCCAGAGCAACCAGCGGCAGTTGTGCCTGGCGATGAACCTCTACGCGCTCGACCATGTGGACCGCACGATGCCGTTCTCCCACCAGGCCGGCGAGTACTGGTTTCACCAACTGGCGCCCTACCTCACCGCGAAGGACTACAAGAACGATCCGCAGGAGCACATCAAGGGCGTGATGGAGGTGGCGTTCTGCCCCGTGACAAAACGGCAGGTGCGGCCGGAGGACTCCTACTGGGGCACGGCGGCCCTGGCGTGGCGCTTCCTCGGCGGCGAGGGCAGCTACGGGCTGAACCTGTGGCTCCAGCCCAACGACCCGATCTACCGCAAAGACCTGCCCGGCCAAGCCAGGAATTTCTTCGAGAAGTACTCCGATGCCGGCGGCTCGGTGCCCGTGCTCGGCGATTCCGTCTGGGTCGGCGCGTGGCCCTACAGTGATGACAAGGTCCCGGACGATCTCACCGGCGAAACGGGTTACCCGGGGTATCCGCACGGCGAGGGATACTTCATGGGCCGGTTCTGCATCGACCGGCACAAGATGGCGGTCAACCTCGGCTTCGTCGATACCCGCGTGGAGCGGGTGCCCCTGAAGGACCTGTGGGCGCAGAAGTGGCACCGCACGTTCGCGCCCAACCCCAACGTGTCCCTGCCGTGAACTGCCTTCCCGGCCGCTACGCTTTGAAGTTGTTTCGGATTTCCGGAACGACACCGGGCAACAGACATCTGCCTGCGGCGGAGTTGTCGAACTTCGTGCTTCGGATTTCGACGGCTGGCCGGCCTCGACGCAAGAAACGCATTACGGCGTCACTACAAACGGGGACTGATGCCTGTGCGAGCCGGGCGCGAAAAAATTTTCACTTTTTTCTTGAACCGGTGCACCAGTAGGACTATATTAGTCCTATACATGGGATGAAAGCAGGGCTCGTGCCGGACAGGCAGGGCGGGTAGAGGTGAAAGTGGGCGTGGATATTCTGCGGCGAAATACGGATTATGCCTTGCGGCTGATGATCGGCCTGGCGAGGAACTACGAAGGCGACCCGGTATCGACCCGCTCGCTGGCTCAAGAGCAGGAGGTATCGTTTCAGCTTGCCTCCAAGCTGATGCAGCGCCTGCACGACGCCAGGCTCGTGGATAGCTGCATGGGACCCCGGGGCGGCTTTCGGCTCAGCCGGGCGCCGGCCCAGATCAGCCTGCTGGAGGTGGTCGAGGTGATTCAGGGGCCGGTCCGGCTGAACCGGTGCCTGATGAGCGATTGCGCCTGTCCGCGAGGGGGCAGTTGTGGGGTCCGGGTGAGAATTACCGAACTCCAGGGCCATATGGAGCAGTATCTAAGCAGCGTAAGCCTCGGTGATCTCGTTGATACTCCGGAGCCGGAAATGAATCATCGCCAGTTGCACAGGAGGGCAAAATGACAACGCACGCGCAGCACACGACGATCCTGGAAGCATGCGTCGGGAAAGCGGGCCGGCTCGAGACGCTGATCGGATACGCCCCGGACTCCATCGTCAGTAAGACCATCCTCGACAAACACGTCGGCACGGTGACGCTGTTCGCATTCGACGCCGGGCAGCGGCTCAGCGAGCACACGAGCCCGTACGACGCGATCATCCAGGTGACCGAGGGCCGGGCCGTGGTGATTATCGACGGCCAGCCGAACGGGGTCTCCGCCGGGGAGATCATCATCATGCCGGCGAATGCGCCGCACGCCGTCGTGGCCGAGGAGCGATTCAAAATGCTGTTGATCATGATCCGGGGTTGAGGTCCGTGCCGCATACGATCGGTTCGCATGTCGGCCCAGAAGCCCCAGAGTGTTCGATAGTCGACGAGTGAAGGAGACCTAATGGACATGTTATGTATGCAATGCGAGCAGACCGCCAAAGGGACGGGGTGTACGCTGCAGGGTGTGTGCGGCAAAGATCCGCAGACGGCGGCACTGCAGGACCTGCTGGTATACGCGGTCAAGGACATCGCCCGCTATGCCCATCGCGCGTATCAGTTGGGCGCGAGGGATCGTGAGGTCGATGTGTTCGCGATCAAAGCGCTCTTCAGCACGCTGACGAACGTCAATTTCGACCCGCCGCGGTTCAAGGAGTTCCTGGCGGAGGCCGCACGGATAAAAGACCGGGCGCAGGGCCTCTACGAGAAATCGGCCAGGCAGGCCGGGCGAGCGCCGGAGAAACTGACGTGTCCTGTCGCCTGGTGGGAGGGCACAGATGATCTCCTGACACTGATCAACAAAGGACGCGAGGTGGGAATCGACCGGCGCATGGAGAAGCTCGGCAGGACAACGACCGGGCTGCAGGAGTTGATCGTGTACGGCCTCAAAGGTGCGGCCGCCTATGCCGACCACGCCCAGATTCTCGGCAAGGAGGATCAGCAGCTTTACGCCGCATTTCACGAGGTGCTCGACTACCTGACGCGCGGGCCCACGGACACGGGGGAACTCTTGCAGCGAGCGCTCCAGGTGGGCGCGATCAATCTCAAGGCCATGGAGCTGCTGGACGCCGCCAATACAGCCACGTACGGGCATCCGGAGCCGACAAAAGTCCGCGTCACGCCCATCAAGGGCAAGTGCATCGTCGTTTCGGGCCACGATCTGAAGGACCTCGAAGAGCTGCTCAAGCAGACCCAGGGCAAGGGCATCAACGTCTACACGCACGGCGAGATGCTGCCGTGCAACGCCTACCCGGGTTTGAAGAAGTACAAGCACCTTGTCGGCAACTACGGCGGGGCGTGGCAGGTGCAGCGGAACGAATTCGAGGCGTTCCCCGGCGCGATTCTGATGACGACGAACTGCCTGCAAAAGCCAAAGGAGGATTACCAGGGACGCATCTTCACCTCCGGCGTCGTCGGCTGGCCCGGCGTCATGCATATCGCCGACCGCAATTTCGCCCCCGTGATCGAGGCGGCGCTCGCCGCTCCCGGATTCCTGCAGGATGTGCCGGAGCGGTTCATCACGATCGGATTCGCCCGCAACACGATCATGAGCGTGGCGGGCAAGGTGATCGACCTAGTCAAGCAGGGCAAAATCCGGCACTTCTACCTGATCGGCGGCTGCGATGGGGCCAAGCCCGGCCGCAACTACTACACCCAATTCGCCGAGCAGGTGCCAGAGGACTGCATAATTCTGACATTGGCGTGCGGGAAATACCGGTTCAACAAGCTCGAATTCGGGCAAATCGAGGGTATCCCGCGGCTGCTTGACTGCGGCCAGTGCAACGACGCTTACTCCGCCATTCAGGTTGCGGTGGCGCTGGCCAACGCATTCGGCTGCGGCGTGAATGACCTGCCGCTGTCACTGATCCTGTCCTGGTTCGAGCAGAAGGCCGTGGCGATCCTGCTGACGCTGCTGCACCTGGGTCTTCGTGATATCCGGCTTGGACCGACCCTTCCGGCGTTCGTGACACCCGAGGTGCTCGATGTGCTCGTCGAGAAGTTCGACATCAAACCGATCACGACTGTGCAGGCGGATTTGGCGGCGACGTTGAAGGCGTGAACAGTCGAACGAGCTCAAACGCAATCTGCGTGGCTATGTCACCCCCGCGCAGGCGGGGGTCCAGAATCATTCGATGTGTGGCTGGATTCCCGCCTGCGCGGGAATGACAGGTGGGTGGCGTTGCCGGGTCCTCACCGTGTTAAAGGCTTCAAGGAGAAGAGATGGCTGTGCGAAACGTTGTTAGGATCGACGAGGCGAAATGCACCGGGTGCGGGTTGTGCGCGACGGCCTGTGCCGAGGGCGCCATCAAGATCATCAACGGCAAGGCCCGGCTCATCAGCGAATCGTACTGCGATGGTCTCGGGGCGTGCCTCAGTCATTGCCCCGAGGGGGCCATCACGATCGAGCAGCGCGAGGCGGCGGCCTTCGACGAGGAGGCCGTGAAGGCTCAGCTCGGACCCAAGTCTCCGCCGCACGTGGAGCCATTGTTCGTATGCCCGGGCATGGCGGCGCAGCAATTGACAAGAGATGATTCGCCCGCGCAGAATGATGAGGCCGAGATCGCCTCGCACCTGGGTCAGTGGCCCGTTCAGTTGAAGCTGGTCTCGCCGACGGCGTCGTATTTCGCCGATGCCGATCTGCTGCTGGTGGCTGATTGTGTCCCCTTCGCAATGGGGGACTTCCATCGGCGTTTCCTCAGGGGCCGCAGCATCGCCGTGGGGTGTCCCAAGCTGGACGATGTGCGATTCTACATCGATAAGGTGGCTCAGATCCTCCGGGCGAACCGCCTGCGCAGCCTGACGGTCATTCACATGGAGGTGCCGTGCTGCTCGGGACTGACCCGCGTGGTGAGGGAGGCGATCGCGTCAACCGGCAAGCCGATGGCCTTTCAGGACGTCACGATCTCCCTGCGAGGCAGCGTCCTTCGAACGGAGACGATCCAGATGGGACGGACCGCCGAGAGGGCGTTTGAGAAGTAGCACGGGCATCCTGCCCGTGTGTATCACGGGCGTCTCGCCCGCGGAAAAGACGGCATTGGGCGGGGCCAGGATGGCCCTGCGACTGGGCCCCCAAACGCGAAAGGATGCGTTTGGGGAACCCCACTCATGGGCAAGATGCCCATGCCACGACGAGCCGGCGTTTCAGACACCTTCTAAGACTGGAATGGTGAACCATGCTTGAGATTGTTCGAGAAATCGTGGTGGACTTCTGGGCGACGATCGCCGCGATGTCGCCATATCTTCTGTTCGGCTTCTTTGTGGCGGGCCTGCTGTCGGTCTTCGTCTCGCAGCGGATGGTGGAGCGGCACCTCGGCGGGCGGGGCTTCCTGCCTCTGCTGAAGGCGACTCTCTTCGGCATCCCCTTGCCGCTGTGCTCCTGCGGCGTGATCCCCGTTGCCATGTCCCTGAACAAACACGGGGCGAGCAAGGGCTCGACGGTCTCCTTCCTTCTATCGACGCCGCAGACCGGGGTGGACAGCATCCTCGTGACCTACAGTCTGCTGGGGCCGGTATTTGCCATCTTCAGACCTGTGGTGGCCCTGGTGACTGGCCTGATCGGCGGCGTGCTCGTGAATCTGTTCGGAGAGCCAGCCGGCGCCGAAGCGAGCAGCAAAGAAAGCGTTTCAGGCAGCGGGCAACCCACAGCCGGGGACCCGGAGCCCGCCGGCGACTGCCCCCACTGCCGCAAGCCGAAACATCGGTTCCTCAACGGCATGAAGTACGGCTTCATCTCCTTGCCCCGCAGTATCGGCAAGTCGCTGCTGGTCGGACTCGTAATCGCCGCATTCATCTCGGCCATTGTGCCCGAGGGCTTCTTCGCCGAGCGGCTCGGCAAGGGGCTGCCCGCCATGCTGGTGATGATGGCGCTGGGCATCCCTCTGTACGTGTGCGCCTCGGCCTCCGTGCCAATGGCGGCCGCACTGATCCTCAAGGGCATCAGTCCCGGCGCCGCCTTCGTCTTCCTGGTGACAGGTCCCGCGACGAACGCCGCCGGCCTGGCCACCATCTGGGGCACCCTGGGCCGACGTACGGCGATCCTCTACCTCCTGACAATCGCCGTCTGCTCGCTGGCCGGCGGAATCCTCCTGGACTCCCTCATCTCCAGCGTATCCCTCGGCCCCACCTCCCACGTCCACCACATGGGCCCCGCCCTGATTCAGCACATCTCCGCGATCGTCCTGCTGGCGGTCCTGGGATACGCCTTCCTCGCCCCCAAACGCCATTAGCCCGGAAACCGGGAAGCCCGAAGCACCCCGACGTTTCGGTCAGGCGTGCGTATACTGTGAGTCGTTCGGCACAAATCGCACTTCGACATGCTGGTTCAGGGCGGCCGCGATCTTCCGCAGCATGGTAAGGCTGTGCCCATCATAATCGGCGTCTTCAAGCCGGCTGATGGCCGACTGTGTGGTTCCAACGAGGTCGGCCAGTTCTTTTTGGCTCAGGTTGGCCTGCATCCTGAGGTTGTAGACCTGCTCCGCGATCCCGATATTCTCCCGTTCCCGTTGCAGGGATTCTTCCCGCTCCCTGCTATTCCCGATATACCCTTGATGAAGGATTTTTACGGCATCCGTCGTTTTCTTCGTCTTCTTCATGGGCTGCTCATCCAACCATTCCAGCAGCGGCACGGAACCGTCCGATTCCTGATAGATTCGTATCGTCGTCTTCGGCATAGCCGCCTCCTTATAGTATCGCAAAATTGCGATACGAGTTCAAGGAAAATCTCGGAAAATCTGGAGGAATATCTGACCGACAACGCCGGCGTTCGTCAAGCTCCTGTCCGCTTCCGACATACGCGCCTCATTCAGCACATCTCGGCAGTCGCTCTGCTGGTGGTCCTGGGATATGCCTTCCTCGCCCCCAAACGCCATTGACCCGGCGTCTCACAACCGCTCGATCCCTGTTCGTAGCATCAGGTGCGCCGTAAGGTGCGCGGAGTTGTCACACGTGCAATCCTGCCGATAACTAGTAAACTAAAGACGCGGCCCCGCTAAGGCTAAAGATGTGACCCCCTCCCTCCCCCTAGGGTGCTCTCTACTCGCCGTGTGGATGTCGACGGTGTGCGACTAATCTTCGTGGGGATAAATGGCTTCGCAAGACGAGCGAGGACGCTCGTCCTACGTGGAGGGCCGTCCGCGCTCTTCGTAGGTCGTGCGTCCCCGCACGACAGGCTTGCCTCGGGCGCAAAAGACTCGAAAGCCAAGGTTTCGCGTTCGGCCAGCAGAATCTCCCCCACGAAATGTAGTCGCACACTGTCGACGGTTCACGCGAGTTTCCGCTTGCCACCTTGCCAGCCGACCCATACAATGCAGTCGTTGTACGGCTGTGCAGTTGTGAGGAATGAAGCAAATAGCTTTCCCGAGAAACGCCGAGGTGTCTAAGGCTTGTTAAGGAGAGGTTATATGCCATTTGAAGAGAAGGAGATGATGGAGATTACTGATTCATCGGGAGATTCAGATTTCCTTGCATTCGCAGCAAATGGTAAAGGCATCATGATTGCCCCTCAATCATATGGTGAACCGTCTCGGAAGGTCTTGTTCCCGGAGGCAAACAGGTTCGCGAAATGGATGAAGGCCCAGCACAGCGATGTACAAGTCCAGATCGCTCGCGACTATCCCGCGCTCGACCTTAGGGGCAACGACGTCTGGATGCCATTAGTTTACTTGGCGGGGAGGATCGCACTTCCAGTATTCCTGAACATTGTCTCCAATTATCTTTACGACCGTCTTAAGGGAAAGCTGAAGGGAGATAGGCCTATCATACATCTCGATGTGCGGTACATAGACATGCAGTCTCGTACAGGCAAGTCGCTGAAATTCAAGGGTGACATTCAAGCTTTCGAGAGAACCATGAAGCAGCTGAGCGACAACAATCTTCTTGAGTGACAGCATGTTTCGCACGGATCGCATAGCCTCAGCCTTTGCTCGCATGGTGCCATCAATATTGGATGCTCTTGAGGCAGCGGATGCGTTCCGATATGCGGAAACTCAGGACAAGCTCGCCACAATTGGGGCCGGCGTGGACCGCATTGCGGTCAGTCCCAGCGATCCAGATGATATTCCGAACGATCTCTACATCTTCTCCAGAATCGTAGACTTTTTTAGAGCCTACAACGGAGTATGGCGTGACATACATGGTGGGCAGTTCGCAGCCTCCTGGACCTGTCTTCAAGATGCTCTTGATTACCTCAGGGCAATCAAGCGATTCTCGAATGACTCTGCTTCCGCATTCGACTTCTTTGAGAGCCAAGTACCCGAAATAGAGAAGCTCTATCCTTACAAGGTGTTCGCCAGCATTGGAGCCATCATAGGGCGATGTGAATGCAGCATATGCGGCGCTGACATGAACGGAGGTGATTGTCCGCACCTTATGGGAGAACTCTACCGGGGAAAGATAGCTCATGATATTGTGACCAGTATAGAGGGCCTTGACCATACTGCTCTGGTTACTGATCCGGCGGACAAGCGATGTGTTGTCCAAATTGAGGATAATGATGAACGATTCAGGGTGGTGAGATATCTTTCTGGTCTTTTGACGCAAGGGGTATTATCCCCCCTTCACTTCCGTAGAGCGGAGTCCAGCAAGCGCAGAACGGTGAATCCGGATTATCGTGAACAGCCCAGAAACGCATTATGCAGATGTGGTAGTGGGCGAAAACACAAGAAGTGCTGCCTGAGCAAAAAGTACTTTGAGGACCATGTGGAAATCGTCTACTCACATCGTTCCTATTCTTGGAGGCCGATAGGCGGGGGAATTCGGCAAAGCGACGCGAACGAATCAATGGACAGACGCGCGTGAGGCGGGTGGCGGGGATCGAACCTGCAATATCAATTTGGAGGGCCGGCATTACGCGTGGGGATCGGTCTCGGGTGGCTATTCGTCTGCGATGGATTCCAGACTGACACCCGCCACAGACTTTTTTCACTCTGGGCAAGATTTTTCTTGCGCTCCCCTCTTACCTATATCATACTGGATTTATGGAGTCCAAAAGCTGACAAATTGTTCATCTGTCAGCCACTCTTCTTCAACCGCTTCAAATGTCAGCTCGTCACTCATGATAGTTCTCTCCACGGGAATACCAGCCACACATATCGGGGTCGCATCTTCTCCGAACACTTTCAATCTCTGGATCGAGGGTTCCGCTGTGTCTCACCGGGTGCTTCGTCGAGAGTCCAAAGCCTATTGTAGGTTGGGGCGACAAGAAAGTAAAGCGCAATCTACGAAACAGCGAATTACACCAAACACACGAATAAAAGGCCTTCCTGCTCGGGTTCGTGGCATTCGTGCCCTTCGTGGTTGGAAAGAACCTGGATTCCTGCTTGCGCAGGAATGACAGAGTCAGTCCCCGTGCTCGGTCCCATCCATGTGTGGTTTCCCTATCGCTGTGTCCTGCGTGATCTCCGTGGCGAAGGATTTTCTTTCGTTTTTCTCTAGTCCTTGCGGCGCAATGGTTTACGGAACAACAAATTATTACGTTTGGTTCATATTTCGGTTGACGTACCAATATGGTGCATGTACCATGGCATGAAGAGAAATTCGAAATCCGGATAGTGACATAGAAAACCGGATTCCTGCTCCTCGATCGGAGCCTGCCCTCGACCTGATCGAGGGTCGAGGACAAGCTTCGCGGGAATGACATGCGGGGCCAGCCCCGTTTCGAGATTCGAATTTGAGATATTGGGATTTGTTTCGGATTTCGAGATTCGTGCTTCGGATTTCAGGAGAATGTGGGGCGTGGCGGGCCTCTGGCCGGTTTCGGATTTGAGGCTTTGCGTACTGGGATTTGTTTCGGATTTCCGGAAAGACGCCGGGCAGCAGGCGTCCGCCTGCGGGGGAATTGTCGTTCTTCGAGATTCGGATTTTCTTTTTGGGAGGTGAGAATCGTGAGAAGGAAGGGGAAGGTCATGATCGTGGAGGACGGGAAGGAGAGAGTCCGACGGCGTGGGAAGCCGCCTGTGATGCCTCCGCCGGAGAGCACGGTTTGGCCGGAGCAGTATCGAGGGGACAAGTGGAAGCCGATCTATTGGCGCCTGTTCAAGGGGCGATGCCAGTTGTGCATGTACTCCTTCGACCTGCCGAAATCGCGACAAATGCTGGACAAATGGCACGGCGAGACCCGGCTGCTGCTGTGTACAAACCATCCGGCCTGTCCCGGGGAGCTGCGGGAGGTCCTGCCGATCGATACGTGCCGGAACTACAAGCCCAAATGGTGGCGGCTGCCCCGGTCAAAGCCGGCGCCGAGGCGTCCGGCGGCGGCCGATGAGTCCGACCCCACCGTTCGGCGCATCCCGCTGGGCAACGGTCTGTTCGCCACCGTCGATGCGGCGGATTACGAGGAGCTCAGCAAGTACAAGTGGTATGCCTACCGCTTCGGTCACACGGTCTACGCCGCCTGCCGCATCAAGGGGAGGCAGGTGTACATGCACCGCATGCTCATGCGCCCGCGCAAGGGCTATGTCGTGGATCATATCGACCGCAACGGCCTGAACAACCGGCGAAGCAATCTACGGGTGGTCACGCCGCGGCAGAACCGGGCCAACGCGGGGCCTTGCGGCGGGACCTCGCAATATGTCGGCGTGTTCCGCAGAGGAGACAAGTGGGTGGCAGGGATCACCGCGTGGGGGAAGCATCACCACGCCGGGACATTCGATGACGAAGTCGAGGCGGCCAAGGCCCGTGACCGAATCGCCTGGGGCCTCCACGGCGAACGCGCCTACCTCAACTTCCCGGAGGATTTCCGCCGGTGATTGCTGCCCGGCCGGAAATGGCGGTTTCAGGGCTGAAAGAGGATATGTCGCCGTGGCGGGGGTGTCCTGTTCACCGGGCCGGTTTGCTGGTGGATGCGGGTGCGTGCGTAGAGGCTGCTTCGGCCGATGTTTTAGGACGTGTAGGGCCGGCTGTCGACAGGCAGATATCAGCATCTGGCCGGCACCGCGTCTCGTCCGTGCACACGTCATCTGTGGGCCGCGTTTGGGCGGGGCATATTTGGCTTGGGGGCGGCCAAAAACTTAAGCGGGGGGTGTGCAGAACCGATAAACCCGTAGGTATTTACGATCTACCGTTTACGATTTGCGATTTGAGGGCGCGGTGTTGCGACGGGTCCGGGTCACAGATCGGCCGCGTCAATGGCAAATCGCAAATCATAAATCGTAAATCATAAAGGGGTGCCGGCGTTATGGGTAGCATTCGCAGAGCTGGGGTGGTATTAGCCGTGGTCGGCTTGAGCCTTGCGGGATGCACCGACAAGTTCCTCGATCCCACGCAGATCGGGCGGTTCCGGCCTACACCCGCGGTCAACGTGATCCTGGACTCGCTGGGAGTGGCCGAGGAGGCGCCTCTGGCGTGGGAGAACGCGGAGGAGCCCCGCCCCAAGGACATCATCGCCACCCAGACGGACCACGCACTGCGGTCCGGCGACATTGTGCGGGTGACGATCTACGAGCTGTTCCAGGAGGGAGTCGCCCTGGTCAACGATTTCGTCGTGTCCGAGACGGGCAAGATCTCGATCCCGGAGGTTGGCGTCGTGCAGGCGGCGGGCCTGACCGAGACGCAACTGGAGGAGGAGATTCGCAGAATCCTGTCGCCGGGAATTCTCAAGGAGCCGTCGGTAACGGTGATCCTGCTGGACTCGCAGCAGCGAACATTCTCCGTGCTGGGCAACGGCGTTGCGCGGCCCGGCCGGTTTCTCATTCCCCGGTACAATTACCGGCTGACCGATGCTCTGGCGACGGCCGGCGGCACGATGCAGTTCAACGTCAGCTACGTGTACGTGGCGCGAGAGGACACGACATCAGGCGTGCCAGCTCTCAACGAGATGGGTGTGTCACCACTCAAGGACACAGGGGTGCCGCCGATCAACAACACGGGCGTGCCGACCGTCAACGTAATGGGGAGGCCCGCGTCGCCCGAGCTGGACCTGATCAGGCCGGGGCAATCCGAACCGAAGACCGAGCCGGTCCCCAAGGCCGCGCCCCCCGAGCCCAAGTCCTCCACCACTCCATCGCCCCTGAGCACTCCAGCTCCCAGTTCACGAGGCGACATACCTGAGCCTCGCGAGCCGGCGGAGAAGTTCGAGCTCCAGCGGGAGATGCTCGACATGATCGCTCCGCAGTCGAACAATCGCCAGCCGGCGAGCAAGAAGGCAATCCCGGGCGTTACGAAGATCGGAGGGGACGAAGACGTGACGGCGACGGACATGCCCTATGGTTTCCGACTGCTTGTGCCTCGCGCGCCGGCGGCGCCGAAAGCGAATCCTCCCCGGCCGCAGGACGTCGTGCAGTCCCCGATCGTGCTGGCGGATGAAGCGAAAGGGAAGAGCGGGGCGGAGCCGACCCCGGCCGAGGCAACGGGCAAGCCGAAATATGATTGGGTTTTGCGGGACGGCCAATGGGTCCGGACGACTGCCGGGCCCGCCGGCGAGATGCGCCAGGAGCTTGCGCAACAGCCTGAGCAGGACAAAGGCGTGCCGGGACAGGTGAAGCCGGGACAGGTGGAATGGATCTACCGCGACGGGAACTGGGTCCAAATCAACAAAGGCGATACGGGGACGGCGCCGCTGACCCGAACCGAAGCTCAATCGCCGACCCGCGCCGAAGCTCGCGGCCCGACGCTGCCTCTGAAGAACGATGAGGAACTGCCTGCGGAGATCGAATGGGAGCAGGCGGCACGGAGCCGCCTGTTGCGAATTCCCGCCGACAAGCTGCTGGCGGGTGACCCCCGATACAACGTTGTCATCAAACCTGGCGACACGATTTACGTTCCTGTTGACATCGTCGGAGAATGTTTCATCATGGGCAATGTGAGTCGAGCAGGGGTGATCAACATCACGGGCCGGCCGATGACGTTGAAGATGGCGATCGCGGCGGCCGGCGGCCTGGGGCCTCTGGCTTGGCCGAAGAACGTCGAGGTCATACGGCGAATCGGGAAGGAGAAGGAAGAGATCGTCATGGTGGATCTGGACAAGATTGCCAATGGGGAGCAGCCGGATTTCTTCATCAAGCCGCACGACCTGATCAATGTCGGAACTCACCCCATTGCGCGTTGGCAGGCCGTCCTTCGGAATGCCTTCAGGGCTACCTACGGCTTCGGGTTCGTCTATGACCGCAATTTTGCCTATGCAGACTACAACTACGGCACAAAATTCCTTTGGTAGAACCCACTGGTCATGACGGGAATTCGCGGCGTATGGCTCGGACGGTTGGTTCGTCAACGACCCAGGGGCATGGCGTGGACCCGTCCCTGCACGATCGCCGATGGGGCGAGCCTGGACTGCACAGCTACGTGAAGATGGCCGTCATTGGGGGCCTGTTCTGTCTTCTGTTCCGCGACGAGCTGGCGAGCATCATTCACCTGTGGGTTACCGACCCCAGTTGGTCGCACGGCTTTCTCATCCCGCTGTTCAGCCTCTATTTCGTACATCAGCGTCGGCAGGAAATCCTGGGCCTGAGCTTCGTGGAGGACCCGCTGGCCGAGGTGCTTCATGGCCGCCGGCCGCGACAGTTATCGCCGATGCAGACCCGGCCGAACTACCTCGGCCTCGTGCTTCTCCTGGGCTCGCTCGCATTTTACGTGTTCAATCTCGTCAGCCCGTCCGGATACGCATACTTCCGGCCGTTGTCGATGGTTGCCGCCCTCGGCGCGATCGTGCTGTTTCTCGGGGGCTGGCGGCTTCTGCGGTACACTTGGCTGCCGATTCTGTTTCTGATGTTCGCGGTTCCTCTGCCGCGGCGGTACTACGTGGGGATGACGATGCCGATGCGGCAGATCGCCGCTGCGATTGCGACGGCCATGTTGAACCTGATGGGCGGCGTGGAGGCGACCGCCAACGGCGTGATCATCGACATCCTCTACAAGGGACACCGGCTGGAGCCCGCCCTGGATGTGGAGGAGGCGTGCAGCGGCATGCGACTGCTGATGGCATTCCTCGCTTTGGGAGTGGCGATGGCTTACCTGCACTACCGGCCGATGTGGCAACGCATCGTTCTGCTGGTGAGCACGATACCGATCGCCGTGCTGTGCAACGTCATCCGCGTGACGGTTACCGGCTTTCTCTATGTGCTGGCTGATCCCACATATACCCAGGGCGTCTACCACGATCTGCTCGGCCTGGCCATGCTGCCGCTGGCCTTCGCCTTCTACGGCTTTCTCGGATGGTTCATGTCGAGTTTGTTCGTGGAGGAGGACGAAGGCGCGACCGGCGGCGGGGTGATCGTGCGGAGGCGCGATCGATGACGGTGCAAGCGGGACAGAACAGGGCCTATTTGCAGCCGGCATTCGTCATCTGCGTGGCGGTGCTCGCGGTGGCCGGAGCGGGCATGTCCCTGGCGAGAAAGCAGCTTGGCCTCTACCTCAAGAAGGAGCCGCTGCCTCTGAAGAAGTCGCTTGACTCGATGGATGAGGCGAAGCTGGCCCCATATCGGGTGACGGCGAAACAGACGATCGCGAACCCGGAGGTCCTGAAGTCCCTTGGGACGGAGGACTACATTGAATGGGTGCTGGATGACCCGTGCGAGCCGCAAGACAGCCCCGTGCGCCAGGCGCTGCTGTTCGTGACGTATTACGGGCTTCCGGATCGGGTGCCGCACGTGCCGGAGGAATGTTATACGGGCGGGGGCTATCAACGGTTGGCCACGAACGGCGTGACGTTCGATGTGGGCGCCGCTGGCCAGACCCGAAGCATTCCCGGACGTTATCTTCTCTTCGGCGCCGCCCGGGGGGACATCTGGCATGCCGGCAGGCAATTCCCCGTCCTGTACCTGTTCCGAGTCAATGGCGAGTACGCCGGCAACCGCGACGACGCCCGGATCGCCCTGAATCGGAACATTTTCAGCCGGTACGCGTACTTCTGCAAAATCGAGCTGGCTTTCAACCAGGGATCGGTCGCCCCGGGTCGGGCGGAAGCGGTGAAAGCAAGTGAACGGCTCCTGGGCGTGGTTTTGCCCATCCTGGAGCAGGAGCATTGGCCGGATTGAAAGGGGAACGTAGATGGCCAGGAGACGTCTGAATAAGAAAGTCGCCCTCATCGGCTCGACGATATTCCTGCTGTTGGGCATGGGGACCGTCGTAGTGATCCTGAAGCTGAGCCGCAACCCGGCCCAGTTCATTGCGGACGGCGATGCGGCACAGGTGGCCAAGGATTACGAGTCGGCCGCGAGAAATTACTCGAGAGCCATCGGCCTGACGAAATCGTCTCTGGACAAAGTCGACCTCTTTTTCAAGCTTTCCGACGTGTACCGCGAGATGGGCGACTGGCGCCGGGTCCAGGCCTGCTGGGAGCAGATCGTCACTCTGGACCCCCGCAACGTGAAGGCGCGGGTGGGCCGGCTCAAGTACAGCTACATCCTGGCGGACAGTCTCAGCGGAGTCGGCGAGAGCGTCAGCGGCTACTGGAAAGAGGCGCTGACGCAGGCGACGGAATTCATGAAGATCGCCGAGGAGGGTAGGCTGCTGGATAAGCCGAAGGCGGACTGGGAGCCGTCGTTCGGGACGGCCGACGAGCCCCGCTGGGGCGGCGGCGCCAGATGGTTCGGGCCGTGCCTGTACTTCATCGCCGGCCGGGCGGCCCTCGAGATGGCCAGCGTTGGGGCCGTCAGCTCCCCCGACGAACTCCTGAACCAGGCAGAGACCAACTTGCAGAAGGCCAGAGGCCTCGATCCCAATAACGTCGATATCTACTACTACCTGGCGCAGGTGGTCCTGCAGAAGGGTGAGAGGGCGGCCTCGCGGGGCAGTGCGCAGGAAAAGGATGCCTCCATCAAACAGGCCGCCGACATCCTGGCTCAAGGCGTGGAAGCGACAAGCAAGGCTCCGCAGGCTTATGTCAATCTCCTGTCCCGCAAGTTCGCAGCGGCGCGGATGGGCGGGGTCGCCGCCGTCCGGGTGCAGATGCAGGCGTTGGAACCGGAGTATCGGGCCCTGGCTGAGAAATTCCCGCAGAACCCCCGAGTGTTCGCCGCCGTGGCGGAGTTTTATTCCGTGTACTCGGTGTACGTGGGCTCGGCCGCGGCGACTGAGGCTTTGAATCGAGCGACTGACGCAATCAACAAGGCGGCCGCCCTGGACACCAACAGCGTTCTTTATGCACGGTTCGCCGCGAGACTGTACTACCACAAGTACACGCGCTACAAGGATGAGGCGGCGTTGGGCAGGGCCATCGAGCTTGCCGAGCATGGTCGTGAGCTGCCGGATGCGCAAGACTCGCCCGGACCCCGCCAGTATGCCAAGCAGGCCAACAGACTGTCGTTGTGTGCATTTCTGACCCGATGCTACGTGGACCGCATCCTGAAGCTCGACAAATCGTCGGCCGAGAGGACTGCGCTGCTGGCCAAAGCCGAGCAGGTGGTGCACGAGATCGAGCAGATTCGCGGCAGCGGGGAGAATCCCCAGGTGGTGATGTGGCAGGGGATGCTGGAGCTGGGCAAGGGTCACACCGGCAAGGCCATCAAGAGCCTTTACGCCGCTTACGAGCAGTTCAAGGCTTCCGGCTCGGCGCAGCAGGACCCGTTTCTCTCATACACGCTGGCCAGGATCTTCAAGGGGACTACCGAGATCGGGGCCGTCGCAGAATTCCTCGGCTCGGCCTTGACGGCGGGAATCATCGACGCCAGGCCCGACGTGGTGCTGGATTATGCCGAGGTCCTGTTGCAGGCGAGATCGTACGACACGGCGTTGAGCGCCGTGGACTTCTTCAATGAGAGATTTGGGGAAACCCCGATGAGCAGAGGGTTCCGGGTCGAGGCGCTGATCGGAAAGGGACACATCTCGGAGGCGGAAGATGCGCTGTCGCGGCTGAGCCCTGACGACCCGAACACGCTGCAGCTTGGGCTGACCTTGGCGCGAGCCAAAAACGCCCAGCTTCGCAGAGCGCTTCGCAAGGAGACTGCCGGCGCGGATGCTCTGATCACGTTCACGCCAGTCAATCCCGACAAGGACAACGCGGGACAGTCCGCCGAGGGGATTGCCGCGGAAGTGCGCGACGGTCTGCACCGTGAGGCGGACCTCATGCGGCGACTGTTGCAGGCCGCCCCCAGGGCCGTCGAGGGTGCAGACGCCGCGAGGCTGTGCCAGATGCTGGTCGCGCAAAAGGACACCTCGACCGCCCGCGAAATCGTTGAGGCATTCCTGAAGCAATCTCCGGACAGCCCGGAAGTGCTGCCGTGGCGGGGACTTCTGTCCGAGCCCGACCCGTTGAACTGTTCCCAGGCCAGACAGGCAGAGCTTCAGGAGCAGGCCATTGGGAGCATTGCGGACCCGCTCCGGCGCGGACTGGAGCTTGGCTTGCTCTATCAACAGAGGGAACAATTCGATAAGGCAGTCGCGCAGTGGCGCGAGGTGCTCAAGGCCACGATCCCGCCTGCGGATCGGGACGAGCCGGCCTATCTGCAAGCCCGGCAGTTGAGTCCGCGGCACGTGGCGGCGAGCTATCTGTTTGACCTGGCGAGGCATCAGAGGAACTGGCCGCTCGCTGAGGAGATCGCTAAGATCGCCCGCGAGGACAATCTCGATGACTGCGGAGGTTACCTCTTCGCCGCCCGGCTGGCGGTGGCCAAGGGCGAGAATAAGGACGCGCTGTCGGATTTGGACGAGTGTTTGCGGCAGCGGCCGATCTTCTCCTACGGCTACATGCTCCGGGGCAACGTCCAGAGCATGCTGAACAACGAGCGTGCCGCCGTCGACGATCTCAAGAAGGCGGCCGGCCTCAATCCCGTCGATCCTCTGGTGGCCAAGGCCCTGGCCAACGCCCTGTACGTACGCAACGGCAAGCTCGGCGACAAGCTCTCGTCGGCGCAGAAAGCCGAAGCGAAAGAAGCCCTTGAGCACGCAATTTACCTCGATCCGCAGGACCCCGGTCTCCTGAGCGCCTATGCCGACCAGGTCGGCGACGACGAGCCGCTGAAGGCCCTGGCGATGCGACAGACCATTCAGACCAACGCGCCGAGCGTCCAGAACGCGGTGAGACTTGGCCGGTTGGCGACACAGATTGCCCTGAAAGAGACTGATGGGGCGAAGAAGCAGGCGTTCTTCACGGTCGCCGAGTCGGCGTTCGAGCAGGCCCGCCAGACGGAGCCGGCCAATCAGTTCATGCTGGAGAGCTACGCCGAGTACTACCGGGCCAGGGGCCAGAGCGACAAAGCCGCGCAGTTGCTCGCGGAATCCAAGGACAGCCAGCTTCTGTGGCGCCACTACTTCCGTGTCGGCCGCCTCGACGAGGCGGAGAAACTCCTGCTGCAGATGTACGCCGAGCCGAAGAACAAGGCGGATGCCCTCAAGGGTCTCGTCCTCCTGGCGGAGGAGACCGCCGACAAAGACAGAGTGAAGAAGTACTCGGAGGAGTTGCTCTCGCTCGAAGACAGCGTCGTCAATCGACTGGCCCAGATCAGGGCGTACCTGGATGTCGGCTTGGTCCCGGAGGCACAGCAGCAGTTGCAGAGCTTCAAGCAGAAATATCCCAACGACTCGCGAACCGGCCTGATGGAAGCGCTGCTCGCCAAACAGCAGGGGGACCTGGACAAGGCCATCGACCTGGTGAATCGGAATCTGCAGGCCAATCAGCAGAATGCCTCCTTGTGGCGGCTGCGCGGGGAGATTGAGTTCCTCAAAGGCGACTACGACCAGGCGGCGGCCGATCTCAAGAAGAGCCGGTCGTTGGAGGATGATCCCGCGACGGCGACGATGCTGGCCAAGACGTACCTGTGGGCCGGCAAGGATGACGAGGCGATCAGCGAGCTGCAGGGCATTCTCAAGAGGTCGGAGCCGCCGCTGGAGGCACGGCGGCTTCTCGAAAGCATTTATCTGAGACTCGGTCGCAAAGATGCGCTTCAGCAGCTCTATGCCGAGACCCTGGCACAGTACCCGGAGAGCGTCGACTGGATGAATCGCGCCGGGACCTTCGCCATCAACCAGCACGATTATGCCAGGGCCGAGGAATTGTATACCAAGGCGTATCGGATCAAGCAGCAGAGTGCCGCCGCCCGCCCGATGGCCGACGCCGTGCGCGATCTTCAATATGCGGCGGCCCTGGACGGGTACTTGCTTTCGCTGGTTCTCGGCGCCGGAGAGCCTGGCGCCGCCGGGACATGGCATCCGGAAAAACTCGACAAGGTCTTCCAGGAGGGCGCCAAGTATGTTGACACTCCCTACGGAGCGGCCGCACTCTGCCGGATGGCCGAGGCCAAGAAGAGGCTCGGTGACGTGGAGGGCGCGAGGGACTACTGCCGAAAGGCCGTCAATAAGTCCTGGGACGACGAGCGCGTGGCGGTGGAGATCCTGCTGCGGGTCTACATGCTGATGGGCAGTGACGAGGTATCGAAATACTGTCGCGAGAGGCTTCAGACCGCTCCGGATTCACTGGCCGCCAATTTCACAATGTTCAACCTGGCCAAGATCAAGGAGGACTACGGCGAGGCGGTCAAGTATGTCGACAAGTGCATCGAGCTTTGCCCACCCGACTCGGACCAGCAAAAGGATTATGTGGCCAAGAAAGCGCAGATTCTCGCCGTCGCCTACAAGAGAACTTCCGATAATGCGTATCTTGCGAAGGCTATCGGGCTCTACGAAAGTCTGCTGGAGAAAATGCCGAAGAACAACGATGTCGTGCTGAACAACCTGGCGTACATGCTGGCTCAGAGTGACCAGAAACTCGACAAGGCGCTGGAGTACGCGAAGAAGGCGTTGGAGCTGAAGCCGAACGAGGCCAATTACCACGATACGTATGGGTACGTCTTGTACAAGAACGGCAGGAACGCCGAGGCGGTGCAGTCTTTGACGGCGGCGATCCAGCAGTACGAGGCGCAGGGAACCCCATCGGCTGAGACATATGAACATCTGGGCATGGTTCACGAGGCGCTTCGCGACAATAACAGAGCGCTGGCCGCGTATCGCCGTGCCCTGGAGGTCGGGGCGGACACGATGCCCGAGATCATGAAGAACCGCGTGAATTCCGCCGTTGGGCGATTGACGCAGTAGGGTGATGGACATGCGTTTGGCTGCGCATCCATGGAGTTCGGATTTGTCCGCGGGTGCTGATCGGAGAGCAACATGGTGAATCGAAATCCGACGCCTGCCGGCAAGACGCCGAGATCGCGCGGAGCAGGAAAAACTCCGGCGGCGGCGCTGACACCGAGGGAAATCCTGCGGATGCTGCGCCGCCACATCTGGCTGATCATCTTCATGACCGTCCTGGGAGGAAGTCTCGGCGGAGCGGGATGGTACCTGACTCGCCGATATCTGCCGCTGTACAAGGCGGAAACCGTCATCAAGGTCCTGCCGCCGGTGGATACCGACCCGATGGCGGTGGTCGCCTCACAGGTCCAGCAGGACATCCAATACGGGCACCGCGTCTCCCTGGCCAACCTGATGAAGCTCCAGAGCAGTCTGCAGGAGCTTCTGCGGGACGATAAGGTCCGCCAGACGAAGTGGTTTACCCAGACGATGCACGGGGACGCTACGGAGGCGGTCAAGTACCTGGAGAGGAACCTGAACGCCTTTCCCAATCGTGAGGCCGAGCACATCGGTGTATCGATGTCGTGCGGCAGCGCGAAGGAGGCGGCGCTGATTGTCAACGAGATGACCCGCCTGTTCGTCAGCACGCACGGGGAGACGGAGAAGGAGGGCATCAGCCAGAGGCTCGTCGAGCTGCACGCGCGCCAGAGCGCCGTCGAGGGCGAGATTACGGACAGCGAGCGGGCGATGCAGCAGGTGCGGGAGCAGAGCGGGATATCGGACCTGGAGGCGCCCTCCGGCCGTTATTTTCAGCACACCATCACGCTGCGCCTGAACAACCTCGAACTGCAGGAAAACGAGATGGCCCTGTCGATCAAGCAGCTTCAGGCCGACATCGGAAACCTCACGCAACTGGCGGAGGGGCCCATCACCGAGCAGATCGAGCACGCCATCGAGCAGGACCCCGTGATGGTCTCGCTGGCCCAGCAACTGGCCCTCTACCAGGCGCAACTGTCCGGACGCCTCACCAAATTCGGCGAGAACCACCGGGTCGTGCGCGAGACGCAGGAGCTGATCAAGGAGATCGAGACCAAGCGCTCGCAGCGCAGATCGGAGATCGGCGACCAGACCCGCCGGGCCAATCTGTTGAATGCACGCGATACGCTTCGCGTTCTGGAGGAGCGGCTCGCCGAGCTCCAGAGGCTCCGCGCCGACGCCCAGGAAAAGCAGAAAGCCCTCGACAAGGCCCGCGCGCAGTACGAGCACAGCACCAGCATACGCGACGAGCGGGTCGAAATGCTCAACCAGATCAAGACGCAGATCGAGAAGCTCAACATCATGCTGGAAGACCCGAAGACGTCGAAGATGCAGCTCGTCTGGGAGGCCCCGGAGCCGCTCGATATGGTCCTTTCCCGCCACTACCTGCTGTGGATCCCCGGCGGCACGATGCTGGGCCTGATCCTGGGTCTATCCCTGGCGTTCCTGATCGAGATGCTTAACGATCTGGTGCGGACGCCGAGCGATGTCCGGCGGTTCCTGACGGTTCCGCTGCTCGGGGTGATCCCCGACGCGAATGAAGACCGTGCGGTGAGCGATATCGACCTGTGCCATGTCGTGGGCGAGGCGCCGTATTCCCTGCTGGGAGAAGCGTACCGCCAGTGCCGGACCAATCTCGACCTGTGCGGCGATACGCCATGTAAGACGATGCTTGTCGCCAGCGGAAATCCGGGCGACGGCAGGACGTGCGTCGCATGCAATCTCGCGTCGGCCTTCGTGGCCAAGTTCGACAGGGTGCTGCTGATCGACGCGAACCTGCGGCAGCCGAGCCTGCATCTGGCGTTTCCGCGGCAGAGCCCGGACGAGGAAGGCGGATCGCGCCGCGCCGGGCTGACCAGTATCCTGGCGGGCGAATGCGCTTACGCCGAGGCGATCAGCCCGAGCGGCATCGAGGGCCTGGATCTGATCTATGCGGGTCCACCCACCGCCAATCCGGCGGAGCTGCTGGCGAGCCATCAGATGAAGGAGCTGCTCGAGAAAGTCGCCGCCCAATACGACCGCGTGATCCTGGACGGCCCGCCCGTTCTGCTGGTCAGCGATGTGAAAATGCTGGCCAGGCTTGTGGACGCGACGCTCATGGTGTTCAACGCCGCCGCCACGAAGCGAGGGGCGGCCGTGCGGACGATTGCCGAGTTGCAGGATGTCGGCGCCAACGTGATCGGGTGCGTGCTGTTCGGCGCCGAAGCCATGAAGGGCGGCTACTTCCGCCAGCAGTTCAGGGCCTACCGCAGATATCTCAAGTCGCAGGTGGCAGCCAGCTCCGCCTGACCCTTCTGCGATTTACCATTTACGATTTGCGATTTACGATTTGCGCGTTACCATGCTGACGTGCCGCGCGCTCCAAGGTGCAGGCGAACTGGCCGCGGCGAGCCAGATCGTCAAATGGTAAATCGAAAATCGTAAATCATAAATCCCAAGGGGTTCGGATGGAGAAATACCTGGTTACAGGAGGGGCCGGATTCATCGGCTCGAACATTTGCAGACGCCTGGTCGCCGAGCGTTGCTCCGTCAGGGTCGTGGACAATCTGCTGACGGGCAAGCGAAGCAACCTGGCGCCGATCATGGACAAGATCGACTTCGTCGAGGCCGACATGGGCGAGCCGGAAGTGGCTCGCCGGGCCATGCGAGGCATCGATGTCGTCCTGCACGAGGGGGCGCTGCCCTCGGTGCCCAGAAGCGTTGACAATCCCGCCGAAACGCACCGGTATTGCGTGGACGCCACGTTCACGCTGCTGATGGCGGCCCGTGACGCCGGCGTAAAGCGGTTCGTCTACGCCGCCAGCTCGTCGGCCTACGGCGATACGCCGGCGCTGCCCAAGGTCGAGACGATGACGCCCGCTCCGTTGTCGCCCTACGCCGTCGGCAAGCTCGTCGGCGAGTACTACTGCTCCGTGTTCTCAAGCGTCTTCGGCCTGGAGACGATCTCGCTTCGCTACTTCAACGTATTCGGGCCGCACCAGGACCCGGCGAGCCAGTACGCGGCGGCGATTCCCGCCTTCGTGACCGCGATCCTTCGGGACCAGCGGCCGACGGTCTACGGCGACGGCGAGCAGAGCCGCGACTTCACGTACATCGACAACGTCGTCGAGGCCAATCTGCTGGCCGCCCGGGCCCGAACGACACGCGGCGAGGTAGTCAACGTCGCGTGCGGCGAGGCGGTCACAGTCAATGCCATCATCGAAGCGATCGACGACCTTCTGGGCAAGGACATCCGGCCGATCTACCAGCCGTCGCGCCCCGGCGACGTCAAGCACTCCCTGGCCGACATCACCGCTGCAAGGAGCCTGATCGGCTACAAGCCCGTCGTCCTCTTCCGTGAGGGTCTGGAAAAGTCCATCGACTGGTACCGGCACAACCTCATTTGACCGGCGCCGGCCCCGAAAGCTGTTCCACCTGGGTCCGCAGCGTCTGGGCTTTGTCGATGAGCAGGTCGCGCGTGGGGTATTGCTTGGGGGCCAGGTCGAAGGTCCACTCGTAGGAGTCGACGATCCGGCCGGGATAGAGGACCTGGGCGAAGAAGTCGAAGGGGAAGTAATCGTGCAGCGGGGCCTTAAGCTCGCGGTGCGTGTCGAGCGTTTCGTAGCCGTCTTTGCTGACCCGGACCCAGTAGTCGCCGTACCAATTGAAGGGGACCGTCACCGGCGAATCGCCGATCTCCTGATCGTTCAGGATCACCGTGGCCCCCTGCGGATCGGTGTTGATCGTGAGCCTGCGCTCCACACACCCGCCAATCGCGGCGGCAAGAACGACAATCCCGATAAGCGACATCAGATATCTTTTCATACCGGCGATCCCTTTTCCATGCCTGCTTAGCCGCCCATTATACGCCGGTTCCACGCCCTGAAAAGCCCAATCCTGCGAACGAGCCCCCGGCATTCGGCGGGTTTGCCGAAAGCCGCCGCGGCGTTTTTTTCTGCCCGGCGCGTTACTTTGGCCGTACAATATGCCTTTGACAAAGGGGGGTGAGCACGTTTCGTGCGCACGGGAGGTATCTGGAAGTGAGAACGAGAGGATTGTTGTGCGTGGCGTTGGCATCCGTCCTCCTGGCCGGAGGATGCGACAGGAGACGGCCCAACAGGAGCGACTCCCTGAACAGTGCGATCTGGGCAGGCGACATTGAGCGTGTGCAACGCCTGCTCGTTCACGGAGCCGACGTTCATGCGAGGGATCGCGATGGGGGGACGTCGTTGCACGTAGCCGCGTACGATGCGAATGCGGCCATCGCGCAACTGTTGATCGTCCACGGCGCCGACGTGAACGCCGTCGCGAACAGTGGCGCCACGCCGCTCCACGCCGCGGCTCACGCCGGCCAGGCAGATGTTGTCAAGCTGTTGATCGGCTACGGCGTCAACGTCAACGCGCTCGATAAAGAAGGCTTGACACCTCTACATTATGCGGCGGACAACGGAAATGTGGAGGTGATGCGCCTGCTCATTGCTCATGGCGCCGATGTCAACCGGCCGGACAATGCCGGCAACACGCCTCTGCACGATGCAATCGGGCCGTACGGCCCCGAAGCCGTCGTAGAGTTGATCAAAGCTGGCGCTAACGTGAACGCCAGAAATGAGGAAGGGCAGACACCGCTGGATTACGCGATTGGCCGCAATTTCGAGGAGCTTGCCAAACGTCTGCTGGCGGCGGGCGCCGATGAGCCGATATACATCGTGGCTCGGCGCGGAGATGTCGATAAGGTGAGGAATCTCCTTGATAGTGGCTCTAACATCAACGCCAGGTCGGCCGACGGCTCGACCATCCTGCACTACGCGGCATCCGCCGGCCAAGTGGACGTTGTCCGCCTGCTCATCGAACGAGGCGCTGACGTGAATGCGCCCGATCATCAGTGGCACCGGACCCCACTCCACGGAGCGATTCGCGGAGACCACTGCGACGTTGTTGAGTTGCTGATGGCCCACACCGTTTTGCTTGCAACGAACGACAGAGACAAGGCTACACCGCTGCACGTTGCGGCCGAGTCCGGGGCGGAGAAGGTTGCGGAGTTCCTGATCGCCAACGGGGCGGATGTCAATGCAAGGGACGCCGACGACCGTACTCCGCTGCATCTCGCCGCGAATGGGTTACACGAAAAAGTGGTAGGATTGCTCGTGGCCCACGGCGCCGATGTCAAAGCCAAAGACAGGGATGGCACCACGCCGTTGCACGATGCTGCCCACGGATCACCCTACCTGGGGTGGCGCCAGGAAATCGAACCGAATGAGTCCAGCGAAAACGATCCGGAAAAATCTCGCAAGGAGCAATTGGCACTTGAAGGTGTCTTTGCTCGCACCATGGGACTTCTTATCGCGCATGGTGCTGACGTGGATGCAAAGGATCGTTATGGCCAAACCCCTGTGCAGCGCGCTTACCAGCATCGTGCCATAAGGTTCCTGATATCCAAAGGCGCCAATCCAAATGTCTGGCTTCGTGGTTGGCAACAGGAGCCTGAGACACTGTTGCAGAGAACTATCAGGGAGGGTGATGCTGTGCTTGTGGAGGACCTTATCGCACACGGCGCCGATGTCAAGACAACAGACAGTCGAGGTGATACACTGCTGCACAGCGTAGTGCGCGAGGGGAACAAGAGCATGGCGGAGTTGCTGATTCGCGGGGGCGCCGACGTGAACGCCAAGAGCTCCAATGGCATGACGCCGCTGCACTACGCGGTGTCGGGCGGTTATCAGGAGCTTGCGCTGATGCTCCTGGAAAAGGGGGCGGATGTGAACGCAAGGAACAAGGCCGGAAAGACCCCGGTGCACTATGCGGCGTCGGGGGATGAGCGGGAGATCGCCGCGCTGCTTCTGGAGAAGGGGGCGGATGTGAACGCGCGGGACAACGATGGCGACACGCCCCTTCACGCGGCCGCCCTGCGGGGACGCAAGGACCTTGCCCAGTTGCTCTTGGAGAAGGGGGCGGATAAGACATTGAAGGACAAGGACGGCCATACGCCGGCCGATGAGGCGATCCGTCGGGGGCACAGAGAGATCGTGGAACTGCTCCGCAAAAGCCAGGCATCCAAGCAGTGAATGTGGTACTATGTAGGGATGGATCATGCGTTCGTGTTCCCGATCTGTGAGAACCGGACCGAAAGTATCCTTTTCATGGGCGGGCTGACCAACCCGACCCAGCGCAGCAAAGCGCGGTCGCATGATTCTTGCTGATAGTCTGTGGGTGAAGGAGATGTCCATGAGATATAGATGGCTTGTCATTGTCGGGATTGTGGTTGCGATGGTGGGTGTGCTGGTGGCGGGGATGGCGGGGAATGCGGAGCGGGGGCAGGGGCCCGTCCGGTGGCAGTACGGAATATTCCGGGGCGATCCGGTCTGGAACTGGTATGGGCCGAGCGGGTCGGTCGATGTCAGCAGCGGGTCGGAGTTTGCCCGGCTGATGGGGACGGCGTACTCCACGAAAGCGGAAGCCTTCGAGGCCAACGTGCTCAACAGCCTCGGCGAACAGGGCTGGGAACTCGTGACGGCCCCGGAGAAGAACAAGTACGTGCTCCGCCGACCCAAGTGAGACACCTCCTGGTGCGTGCTCCGTGCTGCCGTGATCGAAGTCTCTGCTCCGAGCATGGTTCACGGCGCAGACTCCCCAGGATGGATGTATCGAAAGCGTCAGCCGGGCGCCATCATGAAGGCCAAATGCCTTGGCGGCGGTTCTGCGCCCGGGAAAACCGCCATCGCCAAGCTGCGCTTGACGATGCCACCCACGATGTTGGGCGACTTTGCCTTCGCCCGGAAGCATGGTTGGGGGCACGTTGACACGCGGATGTCCCCGCTGTATGATGCCGCCCATTTGGCAATAGAACCGCATGCCGGGCGCCATGCTTACGCTCGCGTAAGCATGGGCAGCATCGGATTGAGTGCGACGCCACCGCGCGGCGCGTCAGACGGGTAGAGTCAGGGGACTTCGATGGCAAAGGATAAGATCACGGTAGTTGGGGCTGGGAACGTCGGGGCGACGACGGCGTACATCGCCGCCACGAGGCGACTGGGCGAGATCACCCTGCTGGATATCGTCAAGGGCCTGCCGGAGGGCAAGGGGCTCGACATGGCGGAGGCCGGGCCGATCTACCTCTCGCAGCAGGACATCGTCGGCACGACCGACTGGGCGGCGACGGCCGGCAGCGACATCGTGATTATCACCAGCGGCGTGCCCCGAAAGCCGGGCATGAGCCGCGACGACCTGCTCGCCACGAACGCGCGGATCGTGCGCGATGTCAGCCAGCAGGTGGCCAGGCACTCGCCGGAGGCGGTCGTGATCGTCGTGTGCAACCCGCTCGACGCGATGGTGCACGTAGCGGCGAAAGTCACCGGCTTTCCCGCGAATCGCGTGATGGGCATGGCCGGAGCCCTCGACTCCGCACGCTTCTGCTACTTCCTCGCCGCCGAGCTCGGCGTCAACGTCGAGGACGTCAAGTGCGTCCTGATGGGCGGCCACGGCGACGACATGGTCCCTTTGCCCCGCTTTACAACCGTCAGTGGAATCCCGATTTGGCAGCTCCTGAAACCGGAGCGCATCGAGGCTCTGATCGACCGCACCCGCAAAGGCGGTATCGAGATCGTCAACCTCCTGGGCTTCAGCGCCTACTACGCGCCGGCGGCCGGCGCGGTGAAGATGGCCGAGGCGATCCTGCGGGACACGAAGAACATCATCTGCTGCTGCGCTCACTGCGATCGCCAGTACGGCGTGGGCGGCTACTTCGTCGGCGTGCCCGCCGTCCTGGGCAAGGCCGGCGTCGAGCGCGTCATCGAGCTCGACCTGAACGAGTCCGAGCGCAAGCAGTTCGCCGTATCCCTCGGTCATGTCAAGGAGTTGGTGGCGCAAGTCGACAAGCTCCTGTAGCACTTATGATTTACGAATTACGATTTGCGATTTGGCTGTCGCCTGGCACGATCGTAAATCGTAATTCGTAAATGGTAAATCCTGCGCTACGCCAGCAACAGAAAGATGAAGAACCCGATCATTATGGCCATGCCGAGGGGGACGCCGATGACGGCCCATTCCCGACTCTTGATGTTCAGTTTGCTGGCGCAGATGATGTTGGGGATATTGCCGGGGATGAGCATTCCGCCGGCGATCAGCAGACCGGCGAGGGCGGCCTTGATCGTCGCCGCCGACATCGCCGGCGTGATTTCCGCCGCCGTCAGCGTCGCATTGTCGAGAATCGCCGAGACGATGTTGATCCAGTAGAGGGCGTACGGCGAGGCGGTGGCCAGGTACTTGTCCACGACCGGCGTGAACCCGGTGCCCAGGAACACCAGGGCCAGCACGAACACATAGACCTTCAGTGCCCGGATCAGGATGCCGCGCATCGGCTCGGGCTTCTCTTCCTCCAGGCCGGGACCTGCGATCTCCCGCTTGTTCGGCAGCAGGGCGGCCAGCACTCCAAGCCCGAGGACCAGCGGGATGATCCACTTGCCCAGCAGTTGCAGGAGGAAGAAAAAACCCGCATGGTAGGGCTCGCCGGAGAGCTTGCCCACGGCGATGGTGGACAATGGTTCACCGATTGGCGTCAGGACGGCGCCGAGCCCGATGGAAAAGCAGGCGAGCACGACCAGGCGCAGCTCGGTCTTGCGGGGCAGCCGTATCGCGCCGACAACCTCCGCCAGAATCAATGCGGCGATGATGGCGGTGATGACGCTGGAGAGCAGGCCCAGACCCGTGACGATGATGAAGAGCAGCAGGCCGAACCCGAACCGCTCGCCGAAGCGGGTTGCCCACCAGCCGACCTTCGAGCGGATCATCCGGAAAATCAGCCCGGCGATCAGGACCGCCAGCGTGATCTTGATCGGCTCGACCAGGGCCCTCTCGATCAGGTGCAGACTCCACAGGCCGGAGATGGTCACGGCCAGAACACCCATCACGAACAGAAACGCCTCAAGCTGCTTCTCCACCCGGTGTACGAGAAACGGCAGCGCCAGCACCAGCACGATAATGGCCGCCAATCCGCCGGTGACCAGATGCTCATTCATAACCACGCCTTAAACAACCCCGGACCATCCCGAAAGGGCCAGAGTCTACCACACCCGGCAGACCTGTCAAGGACGCCGGGGACATCAAGGACCATTGTGCCGTCATCTCCGCGCGACGAGGCTACACATCCCTCGAGCTGCGAAGCAGAAAACCCGAACAGACTTCAAATGCGCTCAGCATGGGCGCACGACCGTATGATAATGGTATGCGACCCGCGCCCGGGCCCGCAGGGGGCCTGGGTCTTGCCAGCGGGAGCCGCCGTCGGAGATTGGCTTTGTTTCGCACACGCGGGCCCCTTCGTATAGTGACGCCGTCAGGCGTTCCCTCGCCAGGGCTCGCGTCGCCGCTCTCGCAGGGTGTGCTGTGCACACCATCCGCGGGCGACAATTGGCTTTGTTTCGCGCAATCGGTCATGAACTCGCGATCGGCGGGCGGTCGTGTCGCGGGGGTCCCGCCCGCGGTCCGAAGGCAGGATGCCTTCGACACGTGTGCATCTCCGGCCGGCTCCGTTTTCTGTGCTTGCCGCAATTTCCGAAGCTCGGCCATGGTCCTGTACAGGCTGCTCTCGATCCGCCGCTCATACATCAGCAGCCGGTCCAGAACCCGTGAGTTGGCGAAGTCCCTGACGACCGTCCGCCCCAGCGCCGGATCGGGGCCAAAGCCCTCCGAATCATCCGGCGTCGCCCCCTTGGACCGCAGCGACTGCGTGAGGCTGGCCAGTGGGCTCGATGTCTCCTTCGCCAACAGGGCGTCGAACGCCTCATTGTGAATGCGTTCAGCCCGTCGCAGCCGCCAGGCGAGGCTGACGATCCGCTCGGCCAGCCTGGACTCCATCGTCCCAACCGGGTTCAATTCCCAGAACAACTCCTCCCGGTAAAGCTCGAACTCCTCCCGATCTTCCCCCCGAATGACATCGGCCTGTGCCAGCAGCCCATGCTTGACGGCATTCTGCGAGACGACTGCCTTTCCCTCCGGCGTGCGCGGACCCGTGGACTTCTCTGCATTTCGACGATTCGCTACCACTTGTGCCTCCGTAGCCATGGCGTGACCCTCCGAGATTGACGATTTACCATTTTACATTTACGATTGTCAATTGAGTTGTGCCATTATCTTACTGAAACACAAGTTGGTCGTCAAACAAAATTCCAGAAAACGGAATGATTTTTCACACCCACCGTTAACCCCTTGTGACACAGGCATTTACAACTGACCACCGGGAACCGCCGATGGACAACTTTTTCTGAGCCACAGAGGCCACAGAGGTCACCGAGGTTTTGTAGTGCGTGCCGTGCAGACGGATCCCCGTGAATTGTGAAGACACGGCCCCATCTCCCTGTGCACACCCTACGGGCTGTCGCCGAATCCGTGTGAATTCGCGGAATCCGTGTCGGAGAAGGTTTGTCAGTTCTCAGTTGTCAGTTGTGCCCGAGTAGGGTGGATCAGTTAGTCGGCTTGAGCGTGATCCAGCGGAGGTTGATTGCTTGCCACTGGTTCGGGACCGGCTTGATCGTCAGCTCCTGGGGGCCGGGCTGAGATAACTCTATCGTGCCGAGCTTGACATCCTGAAACTTCTGGTAGCTGCCGGTGCTGGTGACCTCAGCGCTCAGCTTCTGATTACCGACGGCGAGTTCGAATTTGCTGCGCTCGGCGGGGGTGGCGATGGAGGCCGTCACGTCGAAGCGGCCGGGCTTGGTCAGCTTGAACGGCCAACTGAGCCAGTCGGCGGAGTTCGTCCAGAAGCCGATACTGGGCTGGCCGCCGATGGTTTCCACCCGAGCACCCTCGCCGTGGATTTCGGCAGTCGGCGCCGACAGGGTGAGGCTCCCGTCCGGCTCCTGGGTCTGCAGGGTCTTTTCGACGTTGAGCGGGCCCTTGATTTCCAGGGCGACGACGGTGTCGATCGGGTCCAGCGGCTCGACGGGGACCTCGATGAGCACGCCCTCGTCGGCGGCGGTCGTTTTCAGCGTCCTGTCGGTGGCGAGCAGCCAGGCGCTTTGGACCTCGTTGCGCAGGCCGGGGACGAGCAGCTTGCCGTGGCTGGGCCAGTCGAAAACATGCAGGTACAGCGTGGCGCCGCCGTCGTGGAGTTTCTTCGTGCAGCGGCCCCAGGGCAGGCGGGAGAACGGGCTGGCGGTCGTGGCGTAGATCGACTCGCCGTTGACCTTCATCCACTTGCCGATCTCCTTGAGCCGCACGACGCTCGGCTCGGGAATCTCGCCGAGGCAGGTCGGGCCGACATTCAGGAGGTAGTTGCCCCCTTTACTCGCGATATCGACGAGGTTGCGGACGAGGGTCTCGGTCGATTTCCAGTCCTGGTCGTAGCTTTTGAAGCCCCAGGTGTCGTTCATGGTCATGCAGGTTTCCCAATCGCGGCCGGGAGTCCCGGTGGCGGGGATTTCCTGCTCGGGCGTGCCGAAGTCGCCCTCGTAGCCGCCGCCGAGCCGATTATTCATGATGATCTCCGGCTGCAGCGCCAGCGGCGGCAACAACATCTCCGCCCGTTGCCTGCTCATGTCGACGGGCGTGTCCCACCAGAGGATCGCGATCTTGCCGTAATTGGAGAGAATCTCCTTCACCTGCGGGACAGCAACATTGCGTATATACGTGTCCATGTCGCCGTCCTGGGCGCGGTCCCAGTGCCCACCGGCGGCGGCGCCGCCCGGATTGTTCCAGTCCTGGGCCTGGGAGTAGTAGAAGCCGAGTTTCAGGCCGTGCCTGGCGCAGGCGTCCGACAGCGGCTTGAGCAGGTCCTTGCCGTAGGGCGTCGCATCCACCACGTTCCACTCGCTGGCTTTCGAGCCGAACAGGGCGAAGCCGTCGTGGTGCTTCGACGTGATGACGATGTACTTCATGCCCGCTTCCTTCGCAAGGCGGACCCAGGCGTCGGGGTCGTAGCGGACCGGGTTGAACTGCTTGGCGAACTGCCTGTACTCGGCGACGGGGATCTTGCCGGTGTTCATGATCCACTCGCCGATGCTGGGGATCTGCTTGCCCTTGTAGGTGCCGGCCGGCACGGAGTACACACCCCAGTGGATGAACATCCCGAATCGGGCCTCGCGCCACCATTTCATGCGGGCGTCCCGCTGCTCGGGCGTTTCGTCGGGCTTGCCCATCGTCTCTTGGGAAAACACAGGGGCACACAGGGTCACGCTCAGGACGGCCGCCGCAAGAAGACACCGCACGTCATTCACAGCACGTCGCATATCAAACCTCCAAAGAATCTGTGATTTACGATTTATGATTTGGGGCGAGGTCGAATGGAACTATGCAGACGACAGGATGCGACCCATCATTGGTCCTCCAAATGGTAAATCGTAAATCGGAATTCGTAAATCAATCGAGCCGGATGCCTCTTTGATGGAGCCAGGTCTTCAAGTCGCCCATCTCGCTGAAGATCTCATTGTCGTAGTCCTGCTCGAGCCTGGTGACGTTTTCCGCCAGCTCCGGCAGTCGCCGAAATCCTCCCAGGCCAGGTTTGGCTCTTTGCCCGAGAAGAGGATCAGGTCCTGACTCTCCACCGCGGAGAATGCATTCTGGGGGAACTCGAACTCGCGGATGACGCCCTTGGTGATGCGGCAGTGCGCGCGGAACAGGGCGGCGACCTCCATCGCCCCGGGGAAATTGTAGATATAGAAGCCTTCCGGCTCGATCTCGGCGAATCGCTTCGCGGACAGCCGCTCGGCCAGGACCTTGATTGTCCCGGTCGAGACGTCGCCCCCATCCATCCAGCCGGAGAGGCCCAGCAGCAGCCGGGGATTGCGAAAGCTCGGGTTCTCAACGATTCGCAGCTTGTCGGATGACATGATCCAGCCCCTATCGTTACACCTGCGTTCAGTTCGTCGGGCACATAGTACGCCAGACCGCGCCGCGTCGCAAGCCGAAAAAGGGCCGTTGCGTGAGCACGGGCGTACGACGGAATTGTGGCAGCTCCTGGATCAGTGGGTGGCACCCTCAAGCGCAGCTTGGGGGTGGCTCGGCGATCGCGCCCCACCATCGCCAAGCCCTGCGGGCTTGACGATGCCACCCGCCACTTTCTTGTCGCACGCGCGTGAGCACATTGCGTATATTGAATCCCCGGCGAATTCAGTTGACATGGGTCGAACGGTCGGCCATCGTGTAGGACTGGTGCCGATCTCCGTTTCAGTCGCCGGGATGCCATGGACCAGACGAACGAGGTGCATCAGAAGAGAAGGCTCTCTGCGAGGGCCATTGTGGCCGTGGTGGCCGCCGCCATTGTCACCGCCGTCGCGTGTTTTGCCGTCGTCGCGATCCTGCCCCCCTCGGAAAAGCCGTTCTTCGACAGCCCGCTGCGAAGCGCGTTGGCCGGCGTCGGTCTGCTCGGTGTCGCCGTGCCCCTGTGCATCGGCGCCCTTCTGCTCAAGAGGCACTCCGCCGGCTCGCCATATTTCGAGGAGGGTTTCATGGCGGGCGTGCTCAACGTCTTCGGCTTCATTACTCTGACTGTCGCCGTCGTTTGCCTGGCCTTGGCCGGCTACGCGCTGCTCGTCCGTTTCTTCGCCTCCAGATGATCCGGGAGTGCCTCGAATCTCCACGGATAGTCACTTGGCTCGCCATCGAGTCAGGCTATAGACATCGGCGTACTGGCGGAACGCGCCTGGTGTTACGGGGGTGTGGTCATGGAGGCCGCTTTGTGCCCCTGCCGGTCGGTTAACGCGAGGGTCTCGCGGTGGCCAAAGAGCCGGCCGGTCCAGTCGCCGACGACGAACAGGGCTTGGCCGCCCGTGGGGAAGTCGCGACGGGCGCGGAAGGCGGGGCGGTTCGCCGCCGTGTACAGAGTGCCCATGGCGGGGATGACCGTACCGCCCCGGAAGGTGAAGAGGGGCCCCGACATGTGGGCGCTGGCGGTCAGTGTCCAGCCGGAGATGTCCACGGCAAAACCGTTGGGGTTCAGCAGTTGAACATACTGCTCGTCCCGGTTGCCGCTGACGGGATTGACCTCGACGACGCCGAAAGACACGGCCGTGCCGGGCGGCTGGGCGTCGGGCAGTTCTCTCGCGCCCGACGCGAGACGGCTGAACAACTGCCGGCGCCGTTGGGGCAGATAGTAGCCCGTGAGCTCGTCGACGGCCTGCTGCAAGGACTGGGGACAGCAGGGGGCGGTCGAGCCGTTGCCCCAGGAGTCGGAGCCCCACTTGGCGGCGTCCAGGGCGGCGTCCGGGGCGATCTGGGCCGCCAGCTCCGCGATTCGCGGCTCGTAGTGCAGGTCCTGCGCCGGCGTGCCCGGCGGCTCGAGCAGTTCATCCATGAGCGTGCGTATGCGCCGCAGGTACATCTGCCGCATCTCCGGCGTGCTGAAGATGGCCTGCGGCAGGGGGTTGTTGTCGCCGATGAACAAGGGCGTGTCCACGATCAGGGTCTGGTCCCAGTACGTCTTCGAGCTGATCCACCGGCGGCCGAAGCTCAGATCGACGTCCCACGGCCACATCTGCCACTCGTTGCTGCCCCCGGTATCCCGATAAAAGTAGTAGTTCTTATGGCAGCAGTCGGTGTCGCCCGTGATGATGCGTGCGGCCAGAAAATCCACCACCTCGGCCACATTCACGCTGTCGTACAAGTACCGGCGGCGGGCCTCGCCCGAAAGGGTGATCCCGTTGTAGAGCGCCAGCAGGTCCGCGTTGTCCTCGTTCTTTCGGGTCTTCTTCTCGGCGCCGCTGGTGGCGCTGCTGGGGCTGGTGAACGTGTTGTACATCTTGTAGAGGGCCCCGTCGGGATTCAGTCCCATGCGGATAAGCCAGTCCTTGTCGCCGTTCTCCATCGCGTGGGCCGTGCCCCAGAAGGCCCCGTTCTGCTGGACCCGCACGGGGAAGACCCAGTGGTAGGCGCAGCCGGCGTCGCGGTACGTCTCGTAGGCCAGGACGTTGCGCATCTGGGCCTTGTCCGGGTAGGTCGTCAGCAGGTTGATGTCGTCGGCCCGGGGCTGGCCCGGGGCCCACTTGAAGTTGTGGCCGGGATTGAAGTCGATGTCGTAACTCTTCTTTGGAAAGCTCCGGCTGGACTGGCCGTGAATGTCGATCAGGACGTTGTCATAGAACACCCCGTCGCAAAAGAGCGTGCAGCGCGTGCCCGCGTCGCTGTTGGCCGCCGCCGGATTCTCGATGAACCAGTGCAGCACCGGCAGCGGATTCGTCAGGCTTGGATCGGCCGCCACCGTGCCGTCGTACTGCGGCGAATTCTGGGGATCGAGGTAGGCGGGCAATCGAGATTGACGCCATGCGGTGTCGATCGCCGTAATGTACCAGCGGACCATCTGCCCCGCACGGAACGCGCCGCCCGGGATTCTCGCCCCGTAGATTCCGTCGCCGGCGGCCCCGTCGCCGCTGTTGCCGTCGTCGAGGAAGGGGATCGTCACTTCCGCGTCGAACATTACGCGATAGTGCAGTTGTGCCGAGGCTATCGGAGCGGAGATTGGGGCGATGCGTGCCGTAATCTGCAGATCTTCGTTCGCCGCCGGCATGGACGGCTGATGGTTCTCGTCGCCGATGACCGGCCCCATGGTCTCGACCCCGGTGTTGTTCGGCTTGCCGGGTGTCGGTGCGAGGAAGTAGCAAAGCGACGCCGTCGGCTCGGCAACGGCGGCCTGCAACTCCGGAACGATGAACAGGTCCACGTCATCCAGGGTGTGGTTCAATCCCTGTATTGCAAGCACGTTGATCCCCACGTGGAGGAAGTCGTAACGGGGAATGCTGAAATCCATCGCGCTGACAAACCGGCCGAGGGGCCAGTCGACGGGAGCGCCGGAATTCCACGTCTCGGCGGTCGGGGCCGGGGCGTTGGCCCGCGCGACCTCGTGGCCGTTGATGTAGGCGATCATCCCGTCCTCGACCCAGATGCGCAGGTTCAGGGCCCGGATGAGCGACGGGTCCTCCACGAGGAAGGGGACGCGGATGTAGACCGTTTGATTCACGTTGCGCATGGCGGAGATGTCGAGCCCGATCAGGTGCGAGTAGCCGTAGCCGACGCCCGTCGTGCCCGAGAGCCAGGCGGAATCGTCGAAGTCCTCAAGCGTCCACGGCCGTGCGGCATCAGGCAGCGGCTCCGGCTCCAGTCCGTCATCTTGCGGCACCAGCGCCGTGGCGGGCGCCCCCTGTGCCAGAAGCACCGTTTGTGAAGTAGTGGTGGCCAAGCCGTAGGACACGTCCGGCGCCTGGATCGGGTAGGCGGGCGAGAATTCCGACGCCACCGTGACCCCGTCCGGGCGGATCAGCCCCAGGTATTCGCCGGACCCGTTCAGCTTGAAATTCGTGTGCAGCTCGGTCCCCGGGTTTCGCCGGTCCTTTCCGGAGGCGAAGACGACCAGGTAGCCGTTGGGCGCCACTGTCACCGCGGGGAACTTCCACTTGGTCGGCGCGTCGGCCCGGTCGGTCAGGTACCAGCCTTCCAGATTTACCGGACCGCCCCCGATGTTGTGAATCTCGATCCAGTCCGACTCGTCGCGATCCTCATCGTTGAGGCCGGTATCGTTCACCGCCATGAACTCGCTGATCTCCAGCAGTTCCTCGCCATGGAGCGGGGCGCAATGGCCCAGGGCGAGCGACAAAACTGCGAGAATGACGGACCCGTGCAAATATCTCATGGAGGCAACGATCCCACGCGGCCGCATCGGCGAAACACCATGTCATGACTATACGTCCGATCTGCGGCGTCACAGGATATTATAGCACATTGGGCAGGCTCGTTCAACGCCCGCCGGCTGGCTCGTAGTGCCCCGGAAGGGCATCGGACGAAGTTTCAAGTTTGAAGTGTCAACTTTCAAGCGACATGGACCCGCGTCAAGTCCTCCAACTTCAGACTTCGCACTTGACGCTTTGAACCCGTCTTCGGGCGTCACTACGAGCGGCCCTTGCGGGTCTTTGGCTCGCGGGTGGATTTGGGCGTTCTTCCGATGGAGCCGGGCTGGGCGCTGTCATCGAGCCGGATCAGGCCTCTCCTGGCAGCCTCCTTGATGAGGTCCATTGTCCCGGACACGCCGAGCTTGTGCATGATGTGCCCCCGGTGGACGTCGACGGTCCTGCGGGACCGATGGAGCATCGCGGCGATCTGATCGCTGGTCTGACCGGTCGAGACCAGATTCAGCACTCTCGTCTCCATCCGCGTCAGTCCTGCATCCGGCGCCGGCCTCTTCTCTCGCGTCCAGGCCAGAGCCGGCTCGATGGCACAGCGAAGGCCCTCCTCGGTCAGCGGCCTCTCCAGGCAGTCTGCGGCGCCGGCCTTCATAGCTTGAATTGCACCCGGGACATTTCCCTGATCGATCAGTGCGAAGGTTGTGACCCAGGGGCACAGCCGCTTGGCCTCCGCCAGCAGCCTGACGCCGTCCGCCGCGTATCCGTCGAGATCGACGATGAGCATGTCACAAGGGCACCGGGGAAGCTGTTCGAGGCACTCTTCTCGGCTGTCGAAGCGTGTGATGCGGGGTCGCAGCGGCGCCAATGCGGCCTTGAGCATCCGCGGGACCTGCGGCCGCATCCCAACAAGAAATACACGCTTCTGACGTTCCCCAGCCATGCCAACTCTCCACCAAGACCCGCGAAAGGCGGCCTTACCCGTCGTCGTTCTATTGCCACGGCCCAAATCCATCTCGAAAGACGAACTTGCGGCCGGAACCCGAAGCACGAATGCCAACAATCCCGTCGCAGGCAATGCCTATTGCCCAGCGTCTTTCTGGAAGTCCCAAAGCCCGAATGACCCAACTGTTACTGTCCTCTGATCGTCGCTCTGGATATTTCCACAAGATAATGCGTCATCCGCGCCTCATCCGGGTCACGATTTCCCGGAATCCACGATATTTTGTCAAAACTACACCGCACGCCCCCGGAATGTTCGCTCATCACTGGCGAATTCTCCACAATTCACACCCAACCACCCAGCCCTTCATCGTCCCTGCCCCAAGACCACCCCCTCCGCCTCCGCCAGCAGGGCCTTCGATTCGTCGTCCCCGGCAAACCGTTCGTCTTTGACCAGACTACGCAGTTGCTCCAAGGTTGCTCTGGCCTCCTCACCTCGCCCAAGCTGGTGCAGACTCATGGTCATAAATGCCAGCGTCGAAGCAAGTGGTCTCTTGACGGCGGTCAATGTTTTGAGAGCGTCTTCATACGCACCCTTTCGATACTGAACCATACCAAGCATGCTCAGAATGCCTGGCGTGTTCGGGTCAAGGGAGTCGGCCTTGGACAGTGTCTTGAGAGCATCGTCATAGGCGCCTACGTGACACTGAACCCAGGCCAGTCTTGCGAGAACAGGCGGGTTGTTTGGATCAAGGGCGCTGGCCTGTGTGCATGTCTTCACGGCCTCCTGATACGCACCGACATGGCGCTGGGCCAGATAAAGCACAGCGAGTATTCCCAAGTTATTTGGTTCCAGACGGTTTGCCCTTTCCACTTTTTCCAGAGCCGCCCGATAGGTGTTGGGATCACCCCTCTGTGAACTGAGTGCCTCCCGGCTTTCTTTATAGAGCTTGAAAGCATCTTCCCCTTTGCGGGCATTGGCTATCTGCAAAGCAATCTTGCGTATAGGCTCATCGACCGTCTTACCATTTCGCAGTGCGTTTGTAACCTCGCGGTAAGAACCGTATTTCTCGCGCAGTTCATCGACAGTCCTCCTCGCTGCTCTAGCCGTCTGTCGCGCCTCGTATCCACCCGCAGGGGCGGCTGACACAAAGAGCGCAACCGTGTTGCTGTAGCTAGTCGAACCATAGGCAACTGCAAGAGTCTTCCCGTCCGGACTGACAGATGCTGGCCCGTAAGGAACACCCGGCAAGCGGAGAGTTATTACCTCGGTCCCCGTCTCTGCATCCCAGACCCTGACGACAGGTTCCAAGCGACCACAACCGATGACGCGTCTACCGTCGGCGGCAAATGCCACAGAAAGGACCCCAGTCTCACCCGTGCTGAGAGTCACGACCTCAGCGCCAGTCACAGCATCCCATATTTTGACCTTGTCGTTACTGCCTCCTGAGACGATGTGCTTGCCATCAGGGCTGAAAGCCACCGACCATGTACCTTGGCTTGGATGGACTTTGCCATCACCGTGCTGGATGGTCGTCAATTCGGTGCCGGCTGCCATATCCCAGACCTTCATTATGCCGTTTCTACCTCCCGCGACAATGCGCTTGCCATCCGGACTAAACGCGACGCAACCAAGACGTTCTTTGAGTCCCTGGAGAGTCATCAACTCGGCACCGGTTGAGCCATCCCAGACCTTGATCGTATTGTCCGAACTCTCGGTGACAATGTATTTGCCGTCCTGACTGAATGAAACACGGCCTATTGGGTTTTCATGGCCGCGAAGCGTCATTATCTTTGCCCGGGTCATCATATCCCAGATATCAATTGCCGGTTTGCCCGCCCTCCGACCCCGGCGCCAGCACATGATGCGGTTGCCATCCGAGTTTATCGTTCCGTACCCCAGCGAATACCCATGGACCGTCGTCAGTTCAGCACAGGTCTCTACGTCCCAGATGGTGACCGTATCATCTCCGGCGGTGATGAGACGCTTACCGTCCGTACTAAAGGCCAAATCTTCAACTGCATACCTTGTATTTACAGTCGTGCCTTCGCCTTCGCTGGCACCGTCCCAGATCTTGACGGTATTGTCGCCCCCGCCAGAGATAATATGCTTACCATTGGGGCTGAAGACTATGTCATAAACCCCGCTTTCGTGCCCGCGGAGTACCGCCTTTTCGGCACCAGTTGTTGCATCCCATATCTTGATCGTGTTGTCATCGCTGCCCGACACAATCCGCTTCCCGTCAGGGCTGAATGCAACAGAACAGACTTCTTCTCTATGACCGCGTAAGGTTAGCAGTTCTTTGCCATCGGTCGCATCCCACACTTTGACAGTTCCATCCTCGCCCCCAGAGAGGACACGCGTGCCATCCGGGTTGAGAGCAAGTGTCCAGACGCCGCCACCGCCGTGTTGAAACGCATTGATTTCGGCGCCAGTCGCGGCGTCCCAGACTTTGATGTTGCCGTCCCAACCGCCCGCCGCGATAATCCGCAGACCGTCAGGAGTATATCTGGCGGAATTGGCTGCTTCTTTGTACGCGTTCACCGTCATCAGCTCATCGCCGTTCGCCGAATCCCACACCTTGATTGTCCCGTCGTGACTGGACGAGACGATACGTTTCCCATCGGGGCTGTACAGTGCTGAATAGACATAATGTCTATGCCCGCTCAGAGTCATTATTTCTCTACCGTCAGTCGCGTCCCAGACCTTGGCGGTTTTGTCGCGACTTGCGGAAATGATGTGCTTTCCATCAGGACTGAACGCCAGAGAACAAATGGCCTCTTTATGACCTTGGAGGGTCATTAGTTCGGTACCAGTGGCTGCATCTCGTAGTGTGATTGTACTGTCCTTGTCCCCGTTTCCGTCTGAGGCGATCAACCCACCATCCGGACTTATGGCAATAGAACTCACTGCGCCTCGGCATTGGAGAGTCATAAGTGAATTATCTGACATATGCCAGAGGTAATCCCATTCCCACGCACGAAGGTCGTTAGGACAGGCATTTAGCAACGCACGGACACGCCGTATATTTCCTTCGCGATATTCCGCGTTAGCTAATTGAATGCTGTTGACATAAAGGGTTCGACGGAGTTCTTCCGCCTTCTGTTTGGTTGCCTGCTCAGCCTGTTCGGCCTGGGTACGGGCGTCTTCAGCTTGGACGCGAGCTCGCTCTGCCCCATAACGAGCAACAGACTCGCGCTGCAGGGCTTTCTCAGCGCGGAAGTACATGGCGCTGCTAACAACCAGACCCAGCACGATGACCACTACCACAAGGGCAACAGTGGTTACGGCGCCGGCGTGTCGGCGGACGAATTTTTGGACTCGATAGATTGTCGTTTCGGGGCCGGCGAGGAGGGGGTTGCCGTTGAGGTAGTTGCGGATGTCGTCGGCCATCTCTGAGGCGGATTTGTAGCGGCGGCAACGGTCTTTGCGCATCGCTTTCAGGGGTATCCATTCGAGCTCTCGGTGCAGGCGCCGAGCTAAGGGCACGACCTGCGTGCCTCGACTGGCGGCGATTGCGTGGCCTTTTTCGCCCAGGTTTGTCAGGCGGATGCTGGGGGAGGTTGGCTCCTGCTCGCGGATTGTCTGCTGGATCTCGGCGAGGCCCGCTTTCGCAAAGGATTCACTCTCGAAGGGCAGCACGCCGGCGAGCAGCTCGTATAAGACTATGCCCAGCGAGTAGATGTCAGAGCGGGTGTCGATATCCTGCGTAGCCAAGTCCACCTGCTCGGGGCTCATGTACTCGGGTGTGCCCAGCAGTTGGCCCTGGTACGTGACGAAGGTCTTGTCCGTCAGAGGCGATGTGATCGCCTTGGCGATGCCGAAGTCGATGATCTTGGGTGTGGCGCGGTCGCCGTGGACGGAGACCAGGATGTTCGAGGGCTTGAGATCGCGGTGGATGATTCCTTTCTGGTGGGCGTGGTGTACGGCCTCGCAGACGTGCTCGAACAGCCGCAATCGCTGCTCGATCGTGAGCTTGTTCTGGTCACAGTAGCTGGTGATCGGCAGGCCCTTCACATGTTCCATGACGAAGTACGGCCGGCCGGTCTCGGTACATCCGGCGTCGAAGACGTGCGCGATATTCGGGTGGTCCAGCAGGGCCAGCGCCTGCCGCTCCGCCTCGAACCGGGCGACGACCTGCCGCGTGTCCATGCCGGGCTTGATGATCTTGAGCGCCACCTTGCGGCGGACGGGCTCTTTCTGCTCGGCCAGGTACACCAGTCCCATGCCGCCTTCGCCCAGCAAATCCAGCAGCTCATATCGGCCGATGGTCGTGCCGGGACCCTCGATCTTCGCGGCGGCGAGCGTGACCTCTGCCTTCTCCGGCGTCGCGGCTACAGCCTTCAGCAGGCATCCGGGACACAGACCCTCGGGCGAGTCCCCGGAAAGCGGGGCGCCGCACTTCGGACAACGGTTTTCGCGGTCCATAGGAATCTCTCCTTACCTGTGCAATACTTGCTTTTGCATCCTGGCGCCTATGTGAGAAGCCGGCTTGCCGTAGCACGGGCATCCCCCGCCTTCGCGAGGGCAAGCTTTGCCCATGAAGAGGTCCCCAAACGCATCCTTTCGCGTTTGGGGGGACCCAGTCACAGGGCCATCCGCCGCCCCCGATCAGGTCGAGGGCAGGCTTGGCCCTGCACATTGCCGTCTTTTCATGGGCGAGACGCCCATGAGACCACGGGCAAGATGCCCGTGCTACTTCTCACACTTACTAAGGAGATGCCGGGAAGATGTTACAAAGAATCTTGCGCCTATTCACGAAAAAGCGGCCCTCGTCGCGCGGGATGAGTTTCAAGTGTGAAGTGTGAAGCGGAGAGATTTGATGCTTGTGCAATCCTTCCGGACATTTGAGGCTTCAAACTCGACTCTTCACACTCTCATTATGCCACGTCGCCTGGCTCAACTCGTCAGGGCGGCGAAGAGCTCGCGGAGTTCCTCATCGACCTCAGCGGGATCGGCGACCGTCTGGGCGATTTGCCGGCGGACCAGCTCGCCGTACCGCTGCCTCAGCCGGTGCACGGCCACGCGCACGGCGGATTCGGTCATGCCCAGTTGGGCGGCGATGTCGCCGTAGCCGGCCGGCGTTTCGCCGGTTTGCAGGTAGGTCTTGAGACGCTCGAAGATGTGTCCCTTGCCGGCCTCGACGCACTCGGCCTTCAGTTGCGTCATGGCCTCCTTGAGCACGGTCAAGGCCCACGATCGCATGAAGAGCTTCTCCGGCGACATGTTATCGGCGGGCTCCAGCGAGTACCGGGTTTCCGCGTCGTCGATATCGAGAGGGAAGACTTTGCCGCCTCCTCGCTTCTTCGCCTGCGTGCGGTCCCGCTCGTCGGCGATGAAGTGCTTGAGCGAGGCCAGCAGGAAGGAGCGGAACTTGCCCGCGGCGGGGTCGGCCCGCTGCAGGGCCTGACGTTCCAGAAGGCTCGCGAAGAAGCCCTGCGTATAGTCCTGGGCCTGGTGGCTGTCGCAGCCCTGGCGGCGCAGATAGGCGTAGAGTGGGAACCAGTACGTCCGGCAGAGGGCCTCCAGGGCCTGGCGATGGCCGGGACTGTCCGGCGAGCCCGCCGCCAGAACCACCGTCCATTGCGTCGTGACGAAGCGAGCCTGCGGAGACGACTTCGTCGAATCTACCGGCCTTGTGTCGGACATCGTTGTACTCGCAAACGAGAGTCGCACGTGACATCGAAAGCCGCCCGAACGACTTCACTGGCGATTATACATACGCCGTGAGCCCTCGCAAGGCTTCCTCCGTGGCGAGGGCATCCTGGCTTTGTACTCTGGGGGGTAGTTGGGTCACCGCTGCGGAGAAGGCCGTGGGGGTGCATGACCGTTCTTGCGAGCCTCGCGCGGCCGGCCCAGGCCGACGGGCGAAAGATCATAGCCCAGCAATTTATCGCTGGGGAATCGGGGCAAGAAACAAAAATCAGTCCCGCCAGGGACGACAGAGCGCCTTCGGCTTGGCAGCGGCGTTCTTTCGCCCCTCCGGGGCTCGGTGTCGTTTCGGACCTGGGCACCCACCGTTGAAACGGTGGGCTATTCTGGGTCGTCCCTGCGGGACTATCTTGCGGGTACGGCCGGGACCCGTCCTCCGGCATCTGCCGGGAGGATCGCAAGAACGGTCATGCACGTGTGCGACTAATTTTCGTGGGGATTGTACGGCCTCTGGGCGGTTGGACGGCGTATGAGGAGAATGGAATTGTACGGTCATTCAATCATACAGCAAGGAAGTACTCATGCACGAGAAGCTCACCGC
>Ga0315282_10001348_pt1 | contig 46383 bp, 44 predicted proteins | sample YL17G07_20_MG_FD_203693 | JGI IMG/M metagenome (GOLD analysis project Ga0315282, IMG submission 203693) | Sediment microbial communities from Yellowstone Lake, YNP, Wyoming, USA - YL17G07_20 | ecosystem: Environmental > Aquatic > Freshwater > Lake > Sediment | place: USA: Wyoming | collected...
CAGCATGATAATGTCCTTTCCCGCCATCCTGCCTCCTTATAAAAACAGGCAGTATAGCACTTTGCAAATCGGACATTTTCATTTTGCTCTAATCGGACATTATCACTTTGCTGTTACACCCGCCTCTACTTCTTATAGCCGGCCTGATTATGTACCACCTCGGCGCCAATCAGAAAGATGCATGAAAAATAAAACATCCATAGCAGAAACATAACAAAGGCAGTCAGCGGGCCGTATATTGTGCCGAACTTCACAACTGTTCCAACATACCAGGTAAAAATATGTTTGGCAACCTCAAGGAATACTGCTGTAAAAAGGGCACCGATGAATGCATGTAAGGTTCTAACCTTTGTTTTTGGGAAGAAAATATAAATTATCGTAATGGTAAAAAGAACCATGAAAAAAGGAACCACATACCTTATAAGAAAAACTGTTATCGCACTTATTCTCAATGTAGGGAAGACTTCCCTTAATGTCTTGAGCAGGGGGATAAGTGATGTTGCTGCAAAAGAAACGATAAGCATAATGATAATAAGCGTAACAATAATCAATGACAGGATGATTGACCAGAGGAATGCCCGTTTCTTTTTGACCTTGAAGATTACATTTAATGCATTCTCAATAGAGGAGAAAACCGGTAAGGAAAGGATTCCATAAAGCACCAGGCTAAATTCACCAATGCCTTTGAATGTGATGAGTTTCCCAAGCTGCTTTGTAATCTCAGATGTTATATCAGGGAAAAAATTTATAAGTTTGTTGAAGAAAAATTGATAGAACCCATAATAGTGTCCGAGTAGATATCCAAATATGGTTATCAGGAAAAGACTGAATGGCACAAGCGCCATCATAGTAAAGTAAGAAATTGAGCCTGCAAGCATAATCCCGCCGTCTTTAAAAAAATCTATAAAACTCCTTATTATGATTTTTAGATATTTCATCTGAAGATACCCTTACACTCTAATCCTCTTCCACAATGAGAAAGGGGAAACTCCCCTCCTGTTGTCCGCCTACCACCCCTGCCCCTCCTGATGACCGCTTACCACCCCTGCCCCTCCTAAAATAGGAGGGGAGCTTTTTGGGTACTAACTCCCATCCTTAGTTAAGGAGGGGTAGGGGTGGTTTGTTCTGTCCTCTTTACCCATTTAATTTGAGAAATACCCATTTCTTAATATCATTTATCCCCTTTTTTGGCTTTAATATAAATCTTCAAAGGCGTCCCTTTAAACGAAAACCTTTCTCTTAACCCTTTTTCTATAAATCGTATGTGTGCATCCTTTAAAGTATAGGAATAGTTGGTGAAAACTGCAAAAGCAGGCGGGTCTGTCTTTACCTGTGTTATATAGTAAAATTTCACAGCCTTACCTTTCACAGATAAATATGCGCCTGACAAAGCCTCTCTGAAAAACCTATTTAGATCTGCTGTTGGTATCCTTTTCCCCCTTTCTTTTATTATCTCGTCAATCATTGGAAAAATGTTTGTAATGCGTTTCTTCTCCAGAGCTGATACAGTTAGAACAGGCACATAGGGCATAAACCACATCTTCCTGCTCAGTTTATCTACCAATATTTTATATGCCTCCTCAGGTTTATCAACAAGATCCCATTTGTTCAGAAGAAAGATTGCACTCTTGCCGTATCCCTCAACAATACCTGCTATTTTCTGGTCTTGCTCTGCTATAGCACTATTTGCATCTATGACAATCAGCGCTATATCGCATCTCTCTATGCTCCTGATCGCCCTGACCATTGAGAACCTATCAATTGAATAACCAACCTTGTCTTTTCTCTTGAGCCCTGCTGTATCTATTAATAGATATTTCCTGCCATAATAAGTACATAGACTGTCTATAGAGTCTCTCGTTGTTCCCGGGACGGGACTCACTATCATCCTCTTCTTACTGAGAAGGGTATTAATTAAAGTGGATTTCCCTACATTTGGTCTTCCTACAACTGCAATCTTAGGATAATCAATTTTTTCCTCCACATATAATGGTAATATAGAAATTAGCTTGTCCATAAAGTCATCATACCCATATCCGGTTGCAGCAGAAACAGGCCATAATTCCTCTGCACCTATCGGATAAAAATCATGGAGCCTCTCCTCACGTGTTGGGCCGTCAATCTTATTTACTGCCCAGAGAACTTTTTTGCCTGATGCCCTGAGCAATCTTGCGAGGTCCATATCAGACGGGGTTAGGCCGTCCTTTCCGTCGAGTAAATGGATTATAACGTCTCCCTCCTCAATAGCAAACATAGCATGTTCCTTAATTTGAAGGAATATATCCTCTGGAGGTTCTGGGTAAAAACCTCCTGTATCAACAACAATAAAATTTTTGTCTTCCCATTCTGCATCGAGATAGTTCCTGTCCCTTGTAACACCGGGTATATCCTCAACAATCGCTGCATGTGACCCCGTCATTCTGTTAAACAGGGTGGACTTGCCGACATTCGGTCTTCCGACTATTACTACAATAGGTTTTGGCATAGGTTTAATTTTACACTAAATTGGAAATCTAAGAATCTAAAGTGACTTTAAAAGTATAGAAGATTTGATACTTGAGCAAACTCTTCCATCATCTTCATCCAGAGTTCAGCTAAATGGCTCATGGAATTATCAAATTCCAAATAGCCTGGACTTTTTTCGATTTGTTCTAATAGTGGATCACAGAAATACCAGTTGCATCCCGAAGGCCGAAACGAGCGCTCCATAGAACAGCCGTGTCCAGAGAGAAACTGACATGGCTCTGAATCCTTTCTCCCGAACTCATTGTCAGGTGGTCTCAAGCCGAGGGCATGGATATATACAAGGTCTTCATAGTTATAATAACCGTGCTTGCTGATACAGCACACTTCCTTACAATTAGGGCAAACTGTCCGGGTATTTTTTTGTATAAAGGGGTTCATTTCCTCGATTCCCTCTTTTATTTTTCGTGCAAGTTCTTTGACCGTTTTGAATTTATATGCATATTGGTTAAAGGATTCTGTTAAATATAGAGAAACATGGTTATATATCTGAAGATCTCTGCAATCTGGGTATTCAGACATTTAAACCTCGAAGATAAACTCTATCTCGACAGGGGAATTAAGGGGAAGAACATTTACACCGATTGCAGCCCTGGCATGTCTACCTGCTTCACCAAAGATTTCGAACATTAAATCTGATGCAGCATTTAATACCTTTGGCTGTTCTGTAAAACCAGGTGCTGAAGCAACATAACCTGTAATCTTAACGCATCTTTTAACCTTATTTAGACTTCCAATATTCGCCTTCAAAACTGATAAGGCATTTATTGCAGCAGTCCTTGCATCATCCCTTGCCTCATCAAGCCTTATATCTTCACCAACCCTGCCTTGTCTTAGAAGTTTCCCTTTTATTAAGGGTAATATCCCGCTGAGAAAGACAAGATTTCCTGTTCTCACTATAGGAATATATGAGCCGAGAGGTGAAGGAGCTTCCGGAAGTTCTATACCTAATTGTTTAAGTTTTTCTTCTGGTGACATTTTTTAACTCACCCTCCCCAACCCCTTCCGTCATAAGTAAGACGGACCTCCCATCAAGGGAGGGAAACACACCCCTGCACCCCTCTCAAGAGGGGATTTTACAATCCCAATTCCTCTGGTGTACCAATCCTTCCAAGCACTGCTGATGCAGCAGCAACTGCCGGGTTTGATAAATATACCTCACTCTCAGGATGACCCATCCTGCCGACAAAGTTTCTATTTGTTGTCGCAATAGCCTTTTCACCTTTTGCGAGTATCCCCATATGTCCTCCGAGACATGGGCCGCATGTTGGAGTGGAAACTACAGCCTCAGCTTCAACAAATATATCCAGCAGCCCTTTTTTCATTGCCTGTCTGTATATCTTCTGGGTTGCAGGTATCACAATCATCCTGACATTAGGGTTCACCTTCCTGCCTTTTATAACCATTGCAGCATCTCTTAAATCTTCAAGCCGGCCGTTTGTACATGAACCTATAACAACCTGATCAATAAAAACCTCAAATAGCTCTGCTGCGGGTCTTGTATTTGATGGAAGATGAGGACATGAAACAGTAAGAGGGATCTTTGAACAGTCATAATCACGAATGTCAGCATATCTTGCATCTTTATCAGATTTGTAAAACTTAAATGGCCTTTTAGCCCTGTTTTTTACATATGATTTTGTTGTTTTATCAGGAACGATTATTCCGCTCTTGCCCCCAGCCTCAATAGCCATGTTACACATAGTAAGCCTTCCATGCATTGGAAGGTTCTTTATAGTTTCTCCTTCTAATTCCATTGCCATGTAAAGCGCACCGTCAACGCCTATATCTCCGATTGTATAAAGTATCAGGTCTTTGCCTCCGACCCATTTATTGAGTTTACCGTAATATATAAATTTCATTGATTCAGGCACCTTGAACCAGCATTCCCCAGTTGCCATTGAGGCAGCAACATCCGTTGAACCAACACCTGTTGAGAAAGCCCCGAGTGCGCCGTAGGTGCATGTATGGCTGTCGGCGCCGATGATTAAATCTCCCGGCACAACAAGCCCCTCTTCCGGCAGAAGGGCATGTTCAATACCCATCCTTCCTACTTCAAAATAGAGGCCGAGGTTATATTCTCTGGAAAACTCCCTGAGCATCTTGCACTGCTCTGCTGCCTTTATATCTTTCTGTGGTGCGAAGTGGTCGGGGATGAATGCGATCCTGTTTTTATCAAAGACATCCTTTGCCCCGATCTTTTTGAATTCTGATATTGCAATAGGCGCAGTTATATCGTTTGCAAGTATGAGGTCGACCTTTGCATTTATTAACTCACCAGGTGAAACCTTTTTCTTACCTGAATGTGCAGCAAGAATCTTCTCCGTAATTGTCATGTTTATCCTCTTTATTGTTCAGAAAAAAATTGAAAACTTTAATATTATACCTCAAAAAGAGATGTTACTTCTTCCGTTCAAAAGACCTGCCGGCTACAAGCACGAAAATAATGGATATGATAATTATTATCGCCGCATCTGCTATGAGAGGAAAATCAGGACCCATGGGACCTTTCTCAAAAGGGAAGATTGCATGTTTCAGTGCATCGATGCCATAAGTGAGAGGATTTATTTTTGCCGCTAACCTAAGAATATTCGGCAGAAGTCTTACAGGATACATCGCACCTGAAAGGAAGAACATAGGCATAATGATAAAGTTCATTATTACACTGAAGCTTTCATAACTTTCATAAAATGTTGCGAGTACAATCCCGAAGGCGGATATGCAAAATGATGTAGAAAGGCTGATAAAAATGACCGCTATGATTTGTGATAAAGTAAGGTTAAAGCCTATGACTGGAAACAGGGCGAGGATGATTGCAGCCTGAATAGTCGAAACAATTGTACCGCTGAGTGCTTTTCCGACCACTATTGATAATCTGGAGACAGGAGCGACGAGTATCTCTTTCATGAATCCGAACTCCTTGTCCCAGATTATAGATATGGAGGAAAAGATGGAACTGAAGAGTATCGTCATCCCGATTATTCCCGGGAAGATAAACTGGGTATATGGTACTCCTGTATCACGAGGCACAAGTCTGGAAATGCCTGCACCAACGATGAATAACCAGAGGAGGGGTCTTGCAATGGCTGAAAAGAGGCGACTCCTTTCCCTAACAAATTTCTTAAATTCCCTGGCAACTATTACATAGATTGCATTAAATTCCATGATTCCTGTCCTCCTATGCCCCTCTTTGGTAAAGAGGGGTTAGGGGAGATTTTATGGATTATAAAAGACTTCATATTTTAAGAAATCCCGCCGCGCTTCCCTTTTCCAAAGTGGGGGATAAAGAAAGATTACGGACAAGCCGGAATAACCAGGATTTTCCCGGGATGTTATTGTCGATTATGAAGTTCATTGTATCATTGATCATTGCTGATTTATCATTGATAGTTGAAAATTGATTTTCACTGCCTTCTTCTGTAGGCCCTTATAGCCTCCCTGACTGAATCTTCTCCCGTTGCCTCTTCTTCGCGTATTGTCTTACCTGTAAGTTTTAAAAACACGTCATTCAGGGTCGGTCTCTGAAGCCTGACGGAAAGAACCTTTTCTCCAATAGTTCTTATTACTTCAGGAATACACGTATCACCCATAGCACATGTCATATAAAGCTCACTATCCTTCTCCGACACTTCGAATTTAAACAATTTTTCGATCTCTTTTTTTGCACTTGTATTATCGGTCGTCCTTATATAGATAACGTCTCCTCCAACAGCCTTTTTTAGTTCATCCGGACTACCCATCGAGATTATTTTTCCATTATCAATAATTGCAATCCTGTCACAGACTTCTGCCTCTTCCATGTAATGAGTGGTCATAAAGATGGTTACATTATGTTTTCCTGGAAGTTCTGATATGAATTCCCACAGTTTAGTTCTGCTCTGAGGGTCAAGCCCGAGTGTAGGTTCATCAAGAAAAAGAACCCTCGGCCTATGTATAAGTCCCCTCGCAACCTCAAGCCTGCGTTTCATACCCCCTGAAAATTTCTTAACAAGGTCATTCTTTCTCTCGTATAAGTCCACAAACCTCAGGGCATCATCAACGCGATGCTTCATTTCGTCTTTTGCAACATTGTAAAGATAAGCATGAAAGATAAGGTTTTCATAGGCAGTCAGGTCTTTATCAAGGGTTGTATCCTGAAAGACTATACCAATAGCTTTTCTAACCTCTGAAGGCTCTTTCATACAGTCGTGTCCTGCAATAGAGGCACTGCCGGAAGTAGGGGAAAGGAGTGTGCAAAGGATATTTATTGTGGTAGTTTTACCAGCGCCATTTGGCCCTAAAAAGCCGAAGATTGTGCCTTCTTTTACTTCGAAAGAAATATCATTAACAGCAGTGATATTGCCGAATCTTTTTATTAGATTTTCTACTTTGATTATTGGCATGCTATCTGTACCACTCAATCTTATTCTTTGGCACGTGCCAGTGTATAAAATCATACCATATGCCAAGTGGCGCTTTTTCTACCCCTTTAAACCTCTTATGGAGTACAGGTAGGGCGTCAGGGACGTAAAGAAATGTACATGGCTGCTCATCAACCAGGATTTCATGAATCCTATGATATATCTTTTTCCTCTTCTCATAATCAAAGGTGCGTCTTCCCTCAAGCAGAAGGTTATCCACTTCTTCGTTTTTATAAGAAATGAAATTAAATTCACCTTCTTTTGTTTTTGAAGAATGCCATATATCAAATATATCAGGGTCCCTTGAAAGTGCCCAGCCCATAATAACAGACTCAAAGCGTTTCTTATCTATAAATTCATGAAGCATTGCCTGCCACTCAAGAACCTTAATATTCATTTTAATCCCGATCTTTTTAAGATTTTCCTTTATTATCTGAGCAGTCTTAAGCCTTGCTTCATTCCCCTGATTTACGAGCACAGTAAATTCAAATGGGTTACCGTCTTTTTCAAGTAAACCACTTTGCCCTTTTCTCCAGCCTGCCTCTTCAAAGAGATGCCTTGACTTCTCAGGATTATACTCAAAGTCTTTTACTCCTGAGTTATATGCCCAGGAGTCAGGGGGGAATGGACCAGTGCACGGTGTTCCATAACCGAGCAGAACTCCGGCAATAATATCTTCTTTATTAATTGCATGAGTTATAGCCTGTCTTATCCTTCTGTCCGAAAATCTCTGGTCAAGTAGGTTATAACCTAAATATGTATATCCAAAAGATGGGTATCGAAATTTCTGAAAGTATTTATTGAAGAATTCTGTCTCTGCCTGAAGTTTATACTGAGGAGGGGTAAGTCCCATAAAGTCTATACCGCCAAATTTAAGCTCAAGAAACATTGTTGCTGTATCAGGGATGACCCGTGCTATATATTTATCTATCTTTGGCCTGCCCTCAAAATAATTATCAAATGCCTCAAGAACTATCTTCTGACCCGTTACCCATTCCTTTAATTTATATGGCCCTGTTCCAACAGGATTTCTACTGTAATATTCATTAGTTATATCTTTTCCTTCAAGTATATGTTTTGGTATTATACCCATACCCCATGACTCAATCGCAGGAGCATAAGGCTCTTTATAAATTACCCTTACCGTGTATTTGTCTAATGCCGCTACCTTTTCAACAGGCCCATAAGTACTGCTGTACGGTGTTGGAACTTTCGGATTAATCACCGTGTTATAAGTAAAAATAACATCATCTGCTGTGAACTCCACTCCATCATGCCACAAAACACCTTTTCTTAAATGAAAGATTATCTGAAGGCCATCAGTGGAAACCTCCCATGACTCAGCAAGGTCGCCTGTAATCTTTATGTTTTTGTCATATTTTGTCAGGCCATTGTAAATCCATCCGCTTATGTCCCCTGAAGCGCTGTCAGAGGCGAGAAGAGGGAGTAATCTTTTTGCATCTGCAAGAGAGCCGATTGTTATGGCATTCGGTTTCTTTATCTCTGGTTCACGTGCGCAGGAAAAGAGGAGCAATAAGGATAAACCGAGGGCAATTAATAATTTCAATTTAATGAAAATAGTTAATGATAATTTCACAAGTAATTCTGCCTAGTATGTCATTCCCGCTTGTCGGGAATCTTTCTTTACTCAATTCCGTATTCAGCCTGAATAAAGGTGGCAAGGTAGTGTTCGAAGAAGGATTCCGGACAAGCCGGAATGACTGAAATTGAGAAATAATGTTGTTTGTTTTCTAACACTTTTTCTTAGGGGTTCCCGACCCCTTACGGTTTGTAGCTCATGTACGAATACCAAGCCGTGGGAAAACTATAAACTGCAAAACCAGCCATATAACCAAAATCCCTAATGCTAAAAGCCAGTCACGCATTTCCTTAGCTCCTTCTTTTTGTCTACTTTAGAAATAACCTCTCATCGTTTATCTATCATTTCCTTTAAGGCATTTGCATCTCTATATCCTGCAATTACCCTGCCATCCGGCATAATCAAAGTAGGCGCAGCTGAGATGCCGAGTTTTTCAGCGAGTTTTATATTTTCATCAACAACGGATGTCTTACATTTCGGCTTGGGCAACTCTTTCTTCTCAAAGGCATCCTCAAGAAGGGCAAGTGATTTTTCGCAGACTATGGCTTTAGCTTTATCATATGCCCCGGTATGCACCTTTAGTGGAAACATCTTTATAAAAAAAGCAATATCTTTTCTTTCTTTTATAACCTTCTTCATCTCCTGATGAAGTTTTGCACAGAATGGTCACTCAGGGTCGTCAAAGACAATAACCTTATGTTTGGCATTTTTGTCGCCCATCACAAGGGCATCTTTTAGAGGTATCTGTGATACATTTACCTTATTAATATCTGCAAGCCGGTCCTGTGAAAGATTCTTTTTCCCCTTGATATCAATTAGCGATCCTGATAATAAATATTTTTTAGAAAAATCAATATACACCAGCTCTTTCCTGCCGTTTGTCTCTAAAACTACCTCCCACATGCTTCTAACAGGAATAGTCCTGATGGTTAGTATCTTCACGCCTGGTATAAGTTCTTTCAACAAAGCCGATGCCTCATCTTTTTTCAGGTTATGACATTTTGAACAGTCCTGCCCTTTTGTAACAAAGGCAAACGAATTTACTGCTGTAAAAAATATAAGAATTATAGTTAAAAGGAAAATAATCTTACGCAATATGTGTCTCCATATGGCTAATGGTAAAGTTTCTACGCTTGATGCCGTGAAGTGGTTTAAAAGACATTCATCTAAGTGATGAATAAGCTATAGATATCTTTTTCCCCCTGGATCTTGTTTTGTACTAATACAAACGTAATAATTTATGATACCCCTCTCCCATCCCTTCCCCTCAAGGGGGGAGGGGTAGGGTGGGGGTGATGTAACTTCATTTAATGCGGTTATATTAATATGTCAGGGTTTTGCACCTTCCTTAATTGAGAGCAATTCAACTTCAAAAATTAAGGTTGTATTTGGTCCGATATCACGCCCGGTCCCACGTTCTCCGTAGGCAAGATTAGAGGGAGTAAACAACTGCCACTTTGAACCAACCTTCATCAGTTGCAAGGCTTCGGTCCAACCAGCAATTACACCTTTTACCGGAAAGGTTGCCGGTTGTTCTCGGCGGTAAGAGCTGTCAAACTCGGTTCCATCAATTAAGGTACCACGATAATTTGTAGTTACCGTATCGGTTAACTTGGGCGTCTCGCCGGTGCCTTCCTTGATTACCTTGTATTGCAAACCGCTCGGCAAGGTTATTACACCTTCCTTTTTCTTGTTCTCAGCAAGGAATGTCTCACCTTCCTTCTTGTTTTTCTCACCGAGTTCTTTTAAACGCTCGGACTGTTTAGAAGCCATTTCCTTCTGAAAAGCCATCAAGGTATCGTTAACTTCTTGCTCGGTAATTAATGCCTTACCGCCAGAAAGTGCATCCTTGATTCCATATATAAGAGCATCTGGATTAACATCAATCGCTTGTTTTTTTAGATTGTTACCAATATTCATCCCTATGCTGTAACTGATCTTATCCTTCTGATCTTTCAGTACCAGCTTTTCCTCCGCACTAACCTGACTTACTAATAGTACAAAACCTAAAACTGCTATCAATTGTAATTTCATTTAACATCCTTTCTTCAAAAAATTATTTTTACTCCCTCTGCAAAAAAGATCTTTTTGCATCCTGAACGAATTGGTTTATTATAAGCTCATTTTGTAAAATTGTCCATTATGCTGACTTTAATTTTGTTATAATCATACTATATCGTAAAGGAGATTAAAAATGAAGGTTGTAGCTTTTAACGGGAGCCCGAGGGAATAATCAATCAAGCCTTAATCTCTCAAACAACCTCACTATAATCGTGTTTGATATAACTGTCCCTTTTCTTGTAAGCGCGAGATAGTCTCTATTAATCTCAAGATAACCTTCATCAATTAGTTCTTTTGATGCATCGAGAAGACTGTTATACTCCCCTATATCCCCCCTTGTTAAGTGGGGAATTGATGTGTGTATATCTCCCCTTGGCAAGGGGGGAATGAAGGGGGGTAGTTCATTAATGTTTATCCCTTCTGTCTTTCTCAGTCCGAGAAATATGAATTCTTTAAGGGCTTCTGCAGATGTAGGCTTAGCTGATTCTATCTCAGGGATTAGCCCGTTGTTTAAATCTTCTATATATCTGGTAATGTCTTTAGCATTGTTTGAACGTCTTCCATTGATAAAAGAGTGGGCTCCTGTACCAACTCCCATATATTCCCCTCTGTCCCAATAATTGAGATTGTGCATACATTTGAATCCTGGTAATGCAAAGTTGGATATCTCGTAGTGTTCATATCCACAGCTTGCAAAATAATCTATTGCGTGGTTGTACATTTCAAGGATCAGTTCTTCATCAGGCATATCAATTTTATGAGATTTTATTAATTTGTAAAGCGGCGTATTTTCTTCAGGTGTAAGTTCATAAGCAGAAATATGGGTTGGTGATAATCCAACTGTCGTTGAGATAGAATTATGCCATGAGTCCATTGTCTGTCCTGGGATTCCATACATTAAATCAACTGAAAAATTATTTATGCCTTCTTTTTTAATTATCTCAATTGATCTTGAAGCATCTTCTGATGAATGAATCCTCCCAAGTGTTTTAAGTTCGTCATTATTAAATGATTGTATTCCAATGCTAAGCCTGTTAACCCCCAGAGAAAGCATCGTATTTATTTTAGATTCATTTATTGTTCCGGGATTCGCCTCGACTGTTATTTCGGCAGAAGAGGAAAAATTGAAATTATTCCTGAGGCAATTAAATAGTTGTCTGAAACAATCATTGGGAAGAAGAGAGGGTGTGCCGCCTCCTATATAAATTGATTTCAATGTCGTAGAGAAATCTTTTTTAAGGTAAAGTTCTTGGCAGAGAGCATCAATGTATGTCTTTGCGACTGACTCATCATATGACACGGAAAAGAAATCGCAGTAGATGCATTTTCTTATGCAGAATGGAATGTGTATATAAAGTAAATCAGTCTTCATTCACAAATTGTAAATTTAAAAAGGCAGGGTGTAGTGCTTGAGCGGCTTATTTTGCCGATAGTCCGAGAGTATCTATATAAATATTAATAAAGAGGCAAAATCCTCGGAGGTCGAAGACCGAGAATGAGCGAAAACACTGTACCCTGCCATCAAAGACATTAGCAAGCGTAAACTTGTCCTGCTTATCAGAAACTAAAATGGCATCTCTAATCATTTTACTTTAAGTACTGCCAGAAATGCCTCCTGCGGTAGCTCGACCTTCCCTACCTGTTTCATCCTTTTCTTGCCCTCTTTTTGTTTTTCAAGCAGCTTTCTCTTTCGGGTTATATCACCGCCATAACATTTGGCAATGACATCTTTTCTGAGCGCTCTCACACTTTCCCTCGATATAATCTTATTGCCGATTGCAGCCTGTATTACAACCTCAAACATCTGCCTTTGTATGATTTCTCTCAGCTTCTCGGTAAGCTCCTTTCCTTTATAATATGCCTTGTCTTTATGAACTATCAACGAAAGCGCATCAACAACTTCACCATTGATTAGTATATTGAGCTTAACAAGGTTTGATTCTCTGAATCCGATGAAATCATAGTCCATGGATGCATAGCCTTTTGATAATGATTTTAATTTGTCATAAAAATCCCAGAGGATTTCATTTAAAGGTAGCTCATACTCAACCTTTATCCTATCTTTTCCAATGAACGTGAAACTTTTCTGAAAACCTCTTTTTTCCTGACACAAGTCCAATATTGGACCGATAAAATCTTTAGGCATTAAAATAGTTGCAACAACAAAAGGCTCTTCTATAATCTCGTATTTTTCCGGCAGTAGTGCCGGATTTTCGATATATAAAATATCTCCACCTGTTTTTGTTACCCTGTAAACAACTGTTGGCGCTGTGCTTAAGAGTGACAGGTCAAATTCCCGTTCAAGTCTTTCCTTTATGATCTCTAGGTGAAGCAGTCCCAAGAAACCGCACCTGAAACCAAAGCCGAGTGCCAAAGATGTCTCCGGCTCATAATTGAAAGAAGAATCATTAAGTCTTAATTTATTCAGTGCATCCCTGAGATTTTCATATTGATGCGATTGGGTTGGATAAAGACCACAGAAAACCATCGGTTTTATATCTTTATATCCAGGGCATGGCTCTTGTGCAGGGTTATCAACATAGGTTATAGTGTCACCTATTTTTGTATCAGTAACGCTTTTTATGCCTGATATTATGTAGCCTACTTCCCCTGAAGACAGCTCCTCAGCAGACTCCATTTTAGGCGAAAAGATTCCAACCTGAGATACTTCAAAGACATTCTCCGTTGCCATCAGTTTTATCTTTTTGCCAGGCATTACTTTCCCGTCAAATACCCTGACAAGAACGATAACACCCTGATAGTTATCAAACCATGAGTCGAATATTAAGGCTTTTAAAGGATTATTATCATCTCCTGCCGGAGATGGAATTTTATTTACAATAGCCTCAAGGATTTCCCTGGTTCCTATCCCTTCTTTTGCGCTTGCAAGTATGGCATCAGAACAATCAATACCGATTGCATCTTCTATCTGTTCCTTTGTTTTTCCAGAATTTGCAGCAGGCAGGTCTATCTTATTTATAACCGGAATTATTTCAAGATTATGCTCTAATGCAAGATATGCATTAGCAAGCGTTTGTGCTTCAACCCCCTGTGAAGCGTCAACCACAAGTAGAGCACCCTCACAGGAAGCGAGACTCCTTGAAACCTCATATGAAAAATCAACATGTCCCGGGGTGTCAATAAGGTTAAGGATATAATCAATTCCATCATCGGCTTTATATATAAGTCTCACTGAATGGGCCTTTATGGTAATGCCTCTTTCTTTTTCAAGGTCCATTGAATCCAGAACCTGTTCAGTCATTTCTCTTGCACTCAAAGCACCGGTATATTCAAGAAGTCTGTCTGCAAGTGTAGACTTCCCATGGTCTATGTGGGCTATGATGGAAAAATTACGTATGTTTTTTGTCATATTTTCTTTTCAGATCGCAGAAGTTTCTATTTTATCATAAACTTGTTATTCACTGTAGCTTGCGGCAAGATTGCCCTATTTCTGTTATTCCGCACTTGATGCGGAATCCAATTCATTTATTAGTTTCTTGCTTTTTCAGGAATGACTATGTTTCGCACTCTCTCAGTTAAGGGAAATTACCTAATAATTCCCCTCCTTGCCATGGAGGGGTAGGGGAACTCCGTTTATTTCAGTTTCAGGATGTCCATAATTTGAGATTGCGTATCCTGATCGAGCTTTGAGGCATTCTTAAAGAAAACGTCCATGAGTATTTCTGCGACCTCTTTATTTGAATCTTCCGGGGCAATTCGGAATGCAGTCCTCAGCGGCTGGAGCGCCTCCTGCCACTTTCCAAGGTTCAGGTAAGCCCTGCCCAGGTACAGATAGGCTCTCCCAAACTCTGGAACAAGCTTAGTTGCTCGCACAAAATGTTGGATGGATTCTTCATAGTGGCCCTGGTTAAAAAGTGAAAGACCGGAATCAAACTCGGATTGAGCTGTTCTCTTGACACCCAATCCTGCGCAGGAGATGAGAAGGTTAATAAAGATAACAAATAGAAAAATGCTTATTGATTTCGAGTGTTTCATATACTACATAATATAACAGACTATTATATATTTCTCCTGCTAATCCTCAAATATTTGGCATTTCTTAAGCTGTTTGTTCGTAGGTGAAAGCGTTAATCAGAAATTATTCTCAACCGTCTGTCAGATCGAGTTTTAAATTTTTTGGTAGATAGCATTTCATTTGATCTTAAAAGATAGATACTAAGAGCTGATCTTCTTTTTTATCTCAATAAGTTTATTAAGCGCATCTTCTGGTTTAAGCTGTTTTAAATCCAGATTTTTGATTTCTGTAATTACAGACTCTGTCACAGAAGAGAAGAGGTCAAGCTGGACCGTGCCTTTCTTCGTTTTCCTGTCTGCAAACCTTGGCCTGCCTGTCTCATTCAGCTCCTCTTTTTCGAGATTGGCAAGCACCTCCTTTGCCCTTTTTATGATGCTGTCAGGAAGCCCTGCTAATCTTGCTACCTGTATGCCGTAACTTTTGTCAGCAGGACCCTTTTCAATCTTTCTTAAAAATATAATCTCATCACCCCATTCTTTTACTGATACATTATAGTTTTTGACACCATCGTGAGTAAGGCTGAGTTCGGTTAGCTCGTTATAGTGTGTTGCAAAGAGGGTCCTTGCATTTATCTCGTTTAAGATATGTTCTGCAACAGCCCAGGCAATGCTTATACCGTCAAATGTGCTTGTGCCCCTTCCTACCTCGTCGAGAAGTATGAGACTTTTAGCGGTTGCATTGTGTGTGATGTTTGCTACCTCTATCATCTCTACCATGAAGGTGCTCTGACCTTTTGTAAGGAAATCAGATGCGCCTATCCTTGTAAAAATCCTGTCAGCAATCCCTATCTTCGCATCAGATGCAGGGACGAAGCTCCCAATTTGTGCCATGATAACTATAAGTGCAATTTGCCTCATGGATGTGGATTTTCCAGCCATATTCGGGCCTGTAATTATAAGGAGACGGTAGTTTTCGTTATCCATAAAAATGCTGTTTGGTATAAACCTTTCATCCATTGGTATTCTTTCGAGGACAGGATGCCTCCCGTCTGTTATATCGATTACCCCAGTTTCATCTACAGTAGGCTTTATATAGTTATACCTTTTTGCAACAACGGCAAGCGAGGCAAGAAAATCAACGATTGAGACGGCTGAAGCTGTTTTTGACAGAAGTGCAGATTCTTTTTGTATATCATCGAGTATTTCCTGAAAGAGCTGGTACTCAAGATTCTTAAGTCTTTCTTCAGCTCCGAGGATACTTGTCTCATATTCTTTAAGTTCCGGGGTTATAAACCTTTCTCCCCCCACAAGTGTCTGTTTTCTGATGTAATCGTCCGGGACCATATGGAGATTTGCTTTTGTGATCTCGATATAGTAACCATAGACCCGGTTATATCTGACTTTCAGGGAAGATATTCCTGTCCTTTGTTTTTCCTTTTGCTCCAGCTCTGCCATAAAGTCCTTACCTTTTGTAGATATGTTCCTGATCTCGTCTAAATCAGTATTATATCCAGACTTGATAATCCCACCGTCTCTGAGGCTTATCGGAGGATTATCAACAATACTTTTCTCTATTAATTTAATGAGGGCTGAAAATTCTGATATCTCCTCTGAAATTGAGCTTAGATAAGGATTTTTAGAAAAGCCAAGAGATTTCTTGATCTTTGGCAGGTATGATACGGAATTTTTGATTGCTAAAAGATCCCTCGCATTTGCACTCTTTGAACCAACCTTTGCTGAAAGCCTTTCGAGGTCCTGTATCTTCCGCAGAGACGTCCTGAAATCTTCAAGCAGCTCGTAGTCTTCTACAAGATATTCAACTGCATCCCGCCTCTTTTTTATTTCATGGATATTGATAAGAGGTTTCAAGATGGAAGCCCTTAGGAACCTTCCACCCATAGGGGTAAGTGTTTCATCAAGGACCCAGAGAAGCGTACCTTCGTTTGAGCTATCCTTAAAATTGTGAGTGAGTTCAAGGTTGCGCTGTGTTGCTGCATCTAAAAACATATAAGAATCCTGTCGCAACGTAGTTATCTTTTTAAAACTTAATGTTTCCTTTTGTGTATCCTCAAGGTAACTGATTAGTGCCCCGGCAGCAGAGATTGCAGCAGTCATGCCATCGCATCCATAACCGTCAAGAGAAGAGACCCTTAAATGCTTCAGTAAAGTCTTATATGCCTCCGAATAATCAAAATACCAATCATCATAAACAGATATATAAAAGTTATTGAGAGACTCTTTATAGTGGATATTGTCCTTGAGACTATGGGGGATCAGGATTTCTCTTGGTTCAAACCTGTACATCTCATCCTCTATATTTTCAGCTGTTTCATAAACGATAAACTCTCCTGTAGAGACATCGACTGCTGCTATGCCGTGCTTGCCTCCAGAGGAAAACAGGCTTATGATATAAGAGTTTTCTTTAGGGTTTTCGGGTGCATGTGTTCCAGGTGTAATTACCTTTACAATATCCCTCTGGACAATGCCTTTTGCCTCTTTTGGGTCTTCCAACTGTTCGCAAATTGCAACCTTATATCCTGCTTTAATCAGCTTTGATATATAACCTTCTGATGCAAAGTAAGGGATACCGCACATAGGTACAGGCTCTTCCTTTGATTTATCCCTTGTTGTGAGCGCTATCTGCAGTATCTTGGATGCCTTCTCTGCATCCTCTCCAAACATTTCGTAAAAATCTCCAAGCCTGAAAAAGACAATTGCGTCTTTGTATCTTTCTTTGATGCTTAAGTATTGTTTCATCAAGGGGGTTATTTCTGACATAACTGATTATTTAATAACATAAAGCATTGAAAGTGCAATATGCAAATCGAGATTACTTATTTATTTTTCTTCTAAAATAAAGACTTTTTTGATAAAATTTGTCTACCATTGACATCGAGTTCTATGAAAGATAGTGATAAAACACTATAATTTATTCACTAATCAAGAAGGTCAGAAAAAGGGAAGATTTAGTGAGCAGATTGATATAAATGGATAAAACAGAAGGAAAGATTAGAGAGATTCTCGAGAGCCTCCAGTGTATTTTATCAGCCCATGACAGTTGTGCGGAATTAGTTGAAGTTAAGGATAACAGGGCAGTAATAAACTGTGTCGGCCCATGTCTACATTGCGACAACAAATGCATTGAAGATGCGATTAAGGAAAAGTTACCTGATATTGAAGTGATTGTAAGATAGATATTGTAGAAATAATGTCCTTAAAAGGAAAAATTACCTTAAAGGAGGATATATGGATCCGGTATTAAAAGCAATCGCAGAAAGAAGGGCTGTAAGGAGCTATGAGTCTAAACCAGTTCCCAGGGAAATAATTAACAAGATTATAGAAGCAGCCAATCAGGCACCATCAGCCATGAACAGCCAGCCCTGGCGTTTTGTAATTGTGGAGGACAAAGAATTCCACAGAAAACTAACAGAAGCAGCCATCCCAAACAGCAAAAAAAGGCTGGAGCCTTTTAAGGATATTAACCCTGAAAGATACCAGTCTATTATGAAACGATACGAGGAATTAGAAGACCCGATTTACTATTCAGCCCCTGTAATCATATTTGTTATAGGCTCCGGTCAATTTGTAGATTTGTCCTGTCCCCTGGCATGTGAGAATATAATGTTAGCAGCATATTCACTAGGGCTTGGAAGCTGCTGGGTCCATTTCGGTTCTCTGGTAACAGACAATGAAGAAATAAGAAAAGAACTTGAATTATCTAATGATGAAAAAATATACGGTCCGATAATTATCGGTTACACGCAAAATTTTCCTGAACCACCTCCGAAGAAAGAACCTCGTGTAAAGTGGATATAGAGGTGTATCAAAAAAGGATTATTGAAATACCCGGCAACAGAGCTACGATGTATGGAGTCTGTCATTCCGGCTCGTCCGGAATCTTTCTGTATCTCTCTATCAAAGAAGGATTCCCGACAAGCGGGAATGACAAACCTAACAACAATGAATTATTAACCCCCGAAACAAAGCTTCGAGAATTCTTTATATTAAAGAGGGGTTAAGGATTATAATATTTCTTTTTCTTTTTCAGATAATCCTGTTCGACATGCCCGCCATAATCATGCGGGTATTTATAGCCTTGTCCATGCCCTAATTTTTTAGCACCGGGATAGTGACTGTCTTTTAAATGGTCCGGGACCTCCATTGTCTCTTCAGTAGCAATATCTTTCATTGCAGTTTCTATGGCTTTATAACAGGCGTTGCTTTTTGGTGCGTTTGCAATATAAATGGTTGCCTGTGCAAGGGGTATCCTTGCCTCCGGCATGCCGATGAATTCCACTGCCCTTAATGTAGATGTAGCAATGACCAGCGCCATAGGGTCAGCATTCCCCACATCTTCTGAGGCGCAGATGACAATGCGCCTTGCAACAAATCGGGGGTCCTCACCTGCATAAAGCATCTTTGCAAGATAATAGATAGCAGCATCAGGGTCTGAACCACGCATGCTCTTTATAAAGGCAGAGATTGTGTCATAGTGCTGGTCACCTTTTTTGTCATAAACTATAACCTTTTTCTGAATAGACTCTTCTGCAATCTGGATGGTTATTTTTATATTACCGTCTTTGTCAGGAGATGTTGTAAGTACAGCTATTTCCAGCGCTGACAGAGCCTTTCTCGCATCGCCATCAGACATTTTAGCAATATGTTTTAATGAATTGTCATCTGTAATTATATTTAAGTTACCAAGCCCTTGTTCTTTATCCTGAAGGGCATTATTTAAGACCTTCAAAATATCTTCCTCTGTGAGCGGTTTCAATTCAAATACCTGACTCCTTGAAAGGAGGGCTGAGTTTACATAAAAGAACGGGTTTTCTACTGTGGCAGCAATAAGCGTTATATTACCTTCCTCAACATCCGGGAGTAGGGCGTCCTGCTGGAGTTTATTGAATCTGTGAATCTCATCGAGAAAGACAATGGTATGGATACCCTTAGCCTTTCTTGTTTTAGCGTGCTGTATAACCTTTCTGATTTCATCAAGCCCGATAGTGGCTGCATTAAGCCATTCAAAATGTGCCTTTGTCTTTTCGGCAATTATTCTTGCAAGGGCGGTTTTGCCCGTACCGGGCGGGCCATATAGGATTAGAGAGGTGATCCTGTCCGCTTCTATAGCCCGCCTAAGTAATTTTCCAGGCCCGAGAATGTGTCGCTGTCCGACATATTCATCAAGAGTTTTTGGACACATGCGATAAGCAAGAGGCGGTATGATATCTTCTTCTTTAAATAATTCCATGTTTTATGTTCGCTGATATGATGGAATTTTTCAAGTTATATCAAGTCTTTTTAAAGGATATTGGAAATGATATACTATTTTCAACATACAAGGATGTTTATAAAGTATAAGGCTGTAGATTTATAGGAGGTTGCAATGTTTCATACCGCAGACCCCAAAGATGTTATTGACGGCAATATTACCGATGTATATTTTGAAAGAACACTAAAAATCCTTAAGGCTAAAAAGATAAACCCGGTTGTAAAAGCTGAATTTATCGCTAAAAGCCTTCCTGAAAACTGGCCCTGGGCTATATTTGCGGGACTTGAAGAGGCGATATATCTGATGAAACATCTGTCAATCAAGGTAAGGGCAATGAAAGAAGGTACGGTCTTTTATCCTTATGAGCCTGTGATGGAGATAGAGGGGAGATACCAGGACTTTTGCGTGTATGAGACCGCAATACTTGGTTTGATATGTCAGGCGTCAGGCGTTGCAACAAAGGCTGCGAGATTCAAGAAACTCGCCGGCGATCGGGTTGTTATCAGTTTTGGCGCTCGCAGGATGCATCCGATACTTGCACCTATGATTGAAAGAAACGCATATATTGGAGGATGTGACGGTGTTTCGGTTATCAAGTCAGGTGAAATAATTGGTGAAGATCCTATGGGTACAATGCCTCATGCACTGATAATATGTATGGGCTCTACAGTAGATGCAATAAAAGCATACGATGAGGTTTTAGAGCCTAAATTAAAAAGGGTTGCTTTAATAGATACATTTCTTGATGAAAAGTTTGAATGCCTTAACGTCGCAGAGGCCCTCGGCGAAAAACTTTTTGCAGTCAGGTTCGATACACCTTCATCGAGAAGGGGAAACTTCTACAGGATTCTTGAAGAATGCAGGTGGGAGTTGGACATGAGAGGATATAAGCATATAAAGTTCTATGTGAGCGGTGGAATAAAGGAAGAAGATGTCCCCGAGTTAAATCCTGTTGTTGATGGCTATGGTATTGGTACCTCCATAAGTAATGCCCCCGTCGTGGATTATGCAATGGATATTATGGAGGTTGAAGGAAAGCCCCAGGCTAAGAGAGGTAAATGGTCGGGAAGTAAGAGAGTCCTGAGATGCCCGGGATGTGGTAAAAGAAAGATTGTTCCGAACGATAAAGATAAGCATGTATGCTTGTGTGGAGAAAGATTTGAAGACATACTTATTCCTGTACTCGATAAGGGTAAGCAAATTATTAAGTTGGAACCTCCCTCGAAACTCAGAAAAATGGTTTTTGAGAATATAAAAGCTTTACCATTATAGTTCATTTCTAAGGAATATAGTGAGCGACTCCAACACATTACAAGACAAAACATTGCAATATGGAATTCTGAAAATCCCCCCTAACCCCCCTTTGCTAAAGGGGGGGAGGGGGGATTACTTATAATGGCTTCTATTTATATCTTGCTTGCAATGTTTCTCTGGAGTTCTCTCGGTGTAGTTGTAAGGCTATCTGGCATTGCAATACATATACTTATTTTTTATTCGCTTGTAGTAGCTTTGATTGTCCAGGGAATAATTTTATCCCTGAAAAATTACAGAAAAGAGATTCCAGAGATCAAGAAGCTTAAGTATCCCATGATACTTGGCCTTTTTTCACTTTTAAATACATTCACTTACTTTTATGCATTTAAACATACCACGATAGCAAATGCTGTCCTTACACATTATACAGCGCCTGTAATCGTTGCATTTCTTGCTCCGCTATTTCTAAGAGAGATTATCACGAGAAGGATTATTTTTGTGATAGTTATAGCTTCAATCGGCCTCTGGATTATGCTTGACGGCTTCTCATTCAAAGAAAGTCAAATGGCCGGCGTAATGGCTGGTCTTGCCTCAGGACTTACATATGCAATAATCATTATCTTTGCGAGGATACAGGCCCGGAATTTTAATCCGCTTGTGCTTACTTTTTTTTCAAATGCTGTTATTGCAGTCCTGCTTGCACCCTTTATAAGGGAGGTGCCCTTAAATGCCTTATGGAGTTTTCTGGTGGTGGGAATAATTCATTCCACTATCGCACCTGTTTTATATTATAAAGGGCTCCAGTATGTTACTGCTAACAGGGCTGCTGTCCTTGGTTATCTTGAACCTGTTTGTGCGATAATCTTCAGCATGTTATTCTTAAATGAACTGCCGGGGGAAAATTCGATTATTGGTGGAATACTAATAATTATTTCAGGTTATCTGGCTCTAAAAAAAGAAAGGTGAAATTACCTTTATTTTTTATTCTCTGAAATGTCACGTGTTTGAGCACTTAATTCTTTATGGAATAAATAGAGTGCCTCACTCAGTGGAAGTTCCGGATATCTGATGGTGGCCTCAATCACATCTGCAATAGGATAATCGACATGATGTCCTTCGGGATATAAAATTCGAATAAACTTTCGTTTTAAAAGATAACAGCGTTTAATATGACCATTTTTATCAGTGAAAGGAATAATAACATGCTCAGGGTCTTCTTCAAGTCCATAACGTTTTATTAATTCATTAATTTCTTCCACTACTAATGTCCGTTTAAAAAATAGCCTTAGGATTGAAACATCAGTTTAAACAATGATATAACATAATACATTATATAGAGTCTGTCCATAAACTGTCATTTCCATAAAAAGTCGTCATTCTCGCGAATCCGTCTTACGTCCGTCAGTACTTAAGACGGATGACGGAGGGAATCCAGTGTTTCCAATACCTTCTGTCCCGAAAGCGTTCGGGACCGGTCAAGCCGGAGGATGACAAATACTGACTTTATGGACAGACACTATATAAGATTCTATATTTGTATAGCTAATAGCAGCAATGAGATATCAATAAAATGGATCCAATTACCCACGGGCTTGCAGGTATAACAATTGCTAACCTTGGCTTTAAGCGAAAAGCAGCCATGTGGGTATTGCTCCTTTCATCAATTGCTCCGGATTTTGACTACATAACACGATTCTGGGGTGCGGATATATTTCTCAGATACCACAGGGGTATAACACACGGCATACTTGCCTTGTTTGTTATCCCGATAATAATCGGTCTCATTTTTGGCTATAGAAAAGGGTTCTTATATTATTCCTTCACAGCCTTTCTCGGCTATGCCGCACATCTTTTTATGGACCTCTCAAACCAATATGGCACGCGCATTCTTTCCCCCCTTGACTGGCAGCAATATTCACTTGACCTGATATTTTACATTGACCCATATATAACAATAGGCCTTCTTCTATCTGTCATCCTGTGCAAGTTTAATAATAAAAGGATTACAACCATAGCGCTTATTACAGTGTTCCTTTTAATTGCTTATACAGGTAGCCGATATTATCTTCATGGTAAGACAAAGGAATTTTTGAGGGAGAGAATGGATGCCAATACTTATATGGTATGTCCCCTGCCTAATGACTTTCTGAGATGGTGGTTTATTGCAAAGTCAGGGAATGAGATAAAAGTAGGTTTTGCAGACCTTTTTACACAGAGGGTTTGTGTGCAGGAAACATACTTGATACAAGACAAAGACCTGTTTATAGATAAGTCAAAGGATACCAGGGTTGTTAAAAATTTTCTTTATTTTTCTAAATATCCATATGCTGAGGTAAGGAAAGAAGTCGGGAAGACAACAGTGGTCTGGCATGAACTTGCCTATTCCTTTTTCTCAGGAGATCATTTTGTAGCAAAGGTAGAATTTGACAAAGATGGAAAGTTATTAAATTCATCCTTCAAATTTTAATATTTTACAACTCTATACTCTCTTTGACTGAAGTTTTGATTATTCTTTCCTCTGCTACTTCTATAGGAATTATATCTACATCAAAAATAAGACCTGACCGTTGGATTTTTTTTGTTGGGCTATTTATCGATTAATTGATACCTTGCCTTCATTATATTTATGAATCAGCATTGAGATAAGGGATTGATATGGAATGCCTTCTTCGATTGCTTTTGCCCTGATTTTCTTTAAATCTCGCTCGCTCATTCGGATGTTGATCCGCTTTTGTTTATTGAGGCTATAGCGGGCATATTCCTCGTATTGTTTCTTTTCTTTCTTTGTGAGGTCTGAAACCCATTCTTCATTTTCAAGTGACCTTGCCAATTCCATCTCGTCTTTATCCAAGTATGTTGTCTTTTTCATTTTTTGCCTCCAAAATATTTTTTTGTTGCTTTGCTGTTTGATATTATTGTTTTTAAAAATATTTTTTCATTATCCTCAACATAGGGCACAGAATAGATATAATCTTCGATCTTAACAAGAAAAACTTTTTGATTCGGATATTTTGCCGAATTCGGATGTTTTACCCGGTCAATCAAATCTCCCAATGCTATTGCCAATTCAACCTGTTCAAAGGATACACCTCGTGTTTTCTTGAGCATTTCATTCTTCTCATCATTCCAGTCAAAATATTTCATAAGTGTGTGCCTATTGTATTCTTTTTATAGAATAACAATCATATTTGTTTATGTCAAATCATTATTTTGTCGTAAGACACCGGGTCTGGTAAAGTTCTTATATTTCTTTTTTTGCAAGATTCGGAGATTTCCTCCAGGAATTCCGGCTTTATAAACCTGAGCATATGACCGATGGATTTGATTTGTTCCTTGAGAGTAGAACGATGATTTCAGCCGCAGGGGAAAAAGTGCATGAATGAAAACCAAAAGACGGTTATTCCCGGTCGGCTGGAAAGTTCTGTTGGCTGGCCTTTTATTAATCATTATCATTTTTTGTTTGGAGGCAATGATGTTGAAGAAGGTGATTGATCTTGATCGTGCGTTGGCATGGGTTTGGTTGTCTGTTTTAATTCTTGCTTTGTTGATTGCATTTGTTGTATCTGCTGCTTTTGCTGTGAAATATCAAAATGCTTTGACAAAAGAAATACAACAATCGTCGCAATTACGCTTGCAATTGCTGCAATTGCGGCAATCTTGCTCCAACGAATAGACGCATGGGCCATTTCTGCTTGCTGTTGAAATCTTATATTTTGTCTTCGTATTTTTTCAGCTACGCAAGCTCTGCGATTTTCCTGTTGAGGCTCAAATATATCAATAATTTCTTGCAATTTATCATCTGGCACATTAGAAAGATCAGACATGGGTTCTCCTTTTGTTTTTTTTAATTTGCCGTTATTATTTATTGCAGCCAACGAATTAAATGAGGCGCAGGGGCAACCAGCTTTGAAAAAACCAATGAGAACAATAGGGTCAGGTCTTGAAATATCACTTTTTGTATATTTTCTCCTTAATTACCTTGCTGACCGTAGTATAGTGAATCCCCAAATAATCTGCAATTTCTTTTAATGTATATCCATAATTTATATGTGCATCATAAATCCCTTGATTCCTACCCTTTTTCCCGCCTGAGCTTTTCCTCTTAAAAATCTCTTTTAGCTTAAGTCCACCTGCATACCGTTGCTGCCGTGGAATCTCTTTTATCGCCTCTTTATCTCCGAGTAAGTCCTTGAAGTTTTCTACGAAACTGTCTTCCCCAAGCAATATCTGTCCTTGAAGCTCTCCCCACGGTGATTTCCTGTTTATACCCTCTTTGACAAACTTTCTATATTGCCTTTGCGCTGTTTTTCTGTCAGTCCCGAATACTCCGAGTATCCAATCCACTGAAAGATAATCAGGTACTTTCTTCAGTCCTGCTGTAGCTGCATAACTGCTCCATTTCCAATGCTCCGGCAGTTCTACAAGTTTTGCTCTGACGGGATTAAGAACAACATAACGGCAAAGCTCAAGGAGATAATTATCTTTATCAACCAGTATAGCCTTGTATCTTCCCTGGAATATGTGCCCCGGTCTTCTATGCCTTCTGTTATAAAATTGGGTATAGACCCCGTTCAGTTGGCGCATGCCTATGGATAAATTAGCATCGGGTGTCTCTACCAGAAGATGGTAATGATTATCCATAAGGCAGTACGCATGGCAGAGCCAATTATACTTTTTGACGACAGTTTCCAGCACTCCAAAAAAGTTTTTTCTGTCTTCGTCATCGCTGTATATCTTTTTCCGGGCATTCCCTCGTGATGTTATATGATAAACAGCTCCAGAATATTCAATGCGCAACGGTCTTGCCATATTGCTGACTATAGCAGATTATTTCTTATATTTCAAGACCTGACCCCATTTAGCATTTCGATTTCTTATATTTCAAGACCTGACCCCATTTAGCATTTCGCCAGTCGGGTTGATTTTTTTTGTTGTACGCTGTCTTATTTTTTGACGTATTATCAGAGGCTGTTCAATTTTCTTTTAGCATCTTCTATTGCAACATTCATATCACGAGCTTGAACATTCATCACTATTTGCTGCACTTGATTAGGGTTAAATAGTTCTTGCTGTTTTAAAAATAGCATAAAGGTATCGTTTGCTTCCTTTTGTCTGCCCCTCATTTCCAAAAAATAAGCCAAGTCATATAAATAAATGGGTAAGGGACAAAAACTATATGCTTTTGAAATTGATGCAATAGCCTTATCCAATAAATCATCTTTGTTATTTTTCGAATTGACTTCCGAAATCATTATCTGCTTCCCTGCATAAAGAGATAAAGCGTTAGACATCATGCCATATTGAATTTCTTCAGCAAATTCTTCTTTTAAAACATACCGTTTACAAGAATCAAGCGCTTCTTGCACTTCCTGCTGTTCTTCGTCAGTAAGTGAAAAAGTTATAGTGCCTTTCAAATCTTTATCAATTCCGGGCAAGCTCATTTTTTTACGAAATGGCCACATAATTATATTTCCTTGCCTACTGCATCAATTAGATTGTCTAATTCCATTGCCTTAAACTGTTCAACGCTAACTTTTAAGCAGTGCATAATAATAGCTGGATTATTTTCATATCCGGAGAGGCGAGCGATGTTTTTACCCAGTTCCCAAAATAATGTATCTTTTGTACCTTCATTTTCTTCGGGGAACATTTTTTTGCATTTTGAATACTCCAATTCTGCAACGTTGATGTTGTGATAAAATTCTTTTCTTATTCCCGCTTTAAATTTATCGGGCCAATGGCCAAACCATGCCTCAGTAGTCGAATCTACCAACAGTGGAGCAAGTAAAGCCTGTAACTTCGCTATAGCCTCATGCCCTAATCGTTCGAAAGCATAACGCATGGCTATATGAGTAAAGAAAAATAGAAACTCATATTGAACTTGAGACCAACTCAACATTGCATCTTGGGTTTCTTCACCAAATTTGTTGTTGATAGAGTCTTTAAATGCTTGACCGCATTGATATGCCGCATTCATAAGTTTCATTGATAAGATAGTCGTAGCTGATGGTTTTCTTTTAAAGCTATCTAACCAGCCCATTCTTTGTTAGCCTCTTATTTTGTCATAAATTCATTAGGCCCATCTGTTTCGAACTCCTGGTTCTTCCCTCGCGGAGCGCATTCACCCCGAGCGGAGCGAGGGGAGAACGTCGCAAATAACCGGTGCAAATGGAGCGCAGCGAAATTTGCACCGGTTATTTTGCATTGTTATGTATTCGCTAAATATTTTGTAAACATTCCCTTTATTTCTTTATGCTCTTGTGCAAACCAATCGGTTATGCCATGCATTTCGTCTTCTAAAGTTTCGAATTCTACATCATGCGGCTTATGGCCATGTCCGGCTAAACGGTCTAATACCCTCTGAAGCTGCCAGCCTTTGTTTTGAAACTCTATAGCTTTCTTTTCAATATCCGGCATCTTTAGAGGGCCATAATTATCTATTTCCCACTTGAGTGATTCTATGTGTTCGACTAAATCACAGGTGCCTTCAACTGCTTTCACACATTGAAGCGTCCTATAAGTTGAACAATAGTGGGCATACTCTTTCATCAAATTGTAAACAGCAAGACGTAAAGGACGCAAATTTTGATGGACTGAAATATTATTAGCCTCTTGTGCAATTTCACGTGACTTTCTCGCATAGCAAGCAGAAAGTAGTGCAATAGCACAAGCCAATAACGATATAAGAATAGATATTACTTCCATACTCATTTTTGCCATCTCACTTTTGTTGCATAATGATATTATTAACTGGTTTCTCGTTATCATACTGGAAGTGTGAGGCTTTAGCAAGAATTTGACAATTTTCGGGAATGTGACTATAACTTTCAACTTGTTATCAACTCAAAAAGGGGAGATAACAAGTTTCTCGTTAACTACATATGAAAGACATACCGTCAGACATATTGGCGCAGTTCAGAAACATGCTGAAGAAACGCTTGATCCCTGTCGGCCTTCACTCATGCTACCTCAAGTGGTTGCTATACTACCTGGATTACTGCTTAAAGTACCATCTTCCTGAGACCTCGTCAAAGAGCCCTCTTGATTTTTAAATAAATTGAGCGATTCTTTTAATGTTGTCATTCCTGCGGAGGCAGTCCCGAATGCTTTCGGGACAGAAACTATTGGAAACACTGGATTCCGGCTTAAGAACTGCCGGAATGACACATATATAAGCAGACTTTATGGACAGACTCTAAATAAGGGGATGTATATTTCGTTTTTACAGGTAACTACAATTTTAAAAAGACTATAGCATATTCCCTTTTTCAGACAAGCTACCACCTTTATACTATAGCAACTCCTTGCCCTGTCTGCAGATGGGGCGTTTCATTTGGATAGATAGGTATGATTGCTCTCACTGATAAACCGTAGACGCTATTTTTACGGTCAGATCCCCGAGCATATTGGTATAACTTCCCAGTTCATTATCATACCAGCCATAAATTGAGGTCTGTGTGACTGGTATTTCTATGTTCGATGGAAGCTGTCCAGCTAATGACTCCGGCACTTTGTAAAGTTTCGAAAGATCCAGTGTTACAAAAGCTGTTCTTGTATGTGTCTCGTTGCCTTCAATAGTAGTAGCCGGCCCGAATTGTCCAATTATATCGGAAGATACATTCTGCTCATCCGTATATTTGATATAACCCCTCTTTTCCCTCTTTTCAGCATCACGATAAATGTCGTTAATAAGGGTTCGATTAATTGCAGGGCTGCCTGGTTCGTCATATAACGCGACTATCAGGATGATTAGAGAACCTGTAGTGGTTGGGATACGCACTGATTCTGCAATAAACCCTATCTTGTTCATCTCCGGGATTACCAGGCCGAGTGTCTTAGCGGCTCCGGTAGTTGTCAAAATGATATTATTCATGATGCCTCTGTTTTTCCTTAAGTCAGTGGCGCCGGCCCCTGGTAACCTGTCCAGTACTTCCTGGTTTCCTGTTGCAGCATGGATTGTGGCCATAGAAGCGCTCAGTATCTTTTTGGGGCCAAAGTAATCTAATAGCGGCTTAATCATATATGAAAGACAGGTAGTGGTACATGATGCAGCGGAAATAACACGATGTTTGGTATGGTCATATATATCGTCATTAATACCGATTACAATAGTTGTTGCATCATCCGGCATGGAAATACCTTTTGTTTTAATCTTAAAAGGTGCGGAAACAATAACCTTTTCTGCCCCTGCCTCTAAGTGGTCGCGGGCAGAACCCTCTTTAGAGTCGGGCGGGGCTGCAGGGTCTTTAAACTTACCAGTGCTTTCAACAACTACTTTTGCACCGTATTTATCCCAGGGTATTAGCCTCGGGTTGCGGGTTTCCCTTAAGATAGTTACTGGTATGCCGTCTATCAGCATGGTACCCCTGTCTTCGTCAAGGTTATCAATTATTCTTTTCGCCTTGTGTCCATAAAGATAACGCTGTAACGTTCCATAAGTAGAATCCTTTTCAATATAAAGGGCAATATCCTCGAGCCTGGTTCCAACCTTTCTACCGATGTTTACAACAATCTCTGAAAAATATTTTCTACATATATGATGCCAAAGTGTCAGCTTGCCAATTCTTCCCAGACCGTTTATACCAAGCACGGGCTTTTTTCCAGAGATCAATTCTACTTTGTTTTTCATATTTACTGTACCCCCTCCTGAGATTAATTCATTAGCTTTTTAAAGATTATACCAGCAGTTTGATTTCCTGTACCTGATGCCTGCCTGAATAAACCGAGCCGTTATGGCCGTCAATACTCAAAAAATCACCTGCCTTTAATATCCGGTTATTAAGTTTACATCTCTTTTCATGTTCGCGTACAGCTAAATTATTGCAACTTACTATACAGGTCTTTCCTAATCGGTTGGCAATAATGGCAGCATGAGAGGTTGATCCCCCGCGAGCAGTGAGCAAGCCGTCTGCTGCCGAGATATGTCTTATATCGTCGGGAACAGTATCTGACCTGATTAAAATAAGTGGTGTATCCGGGTCCTTTTCCCTGAACTCTTGAATTTCATCTAAATCAAAGACAATTCTACCACTAAGGGCACCACCGCCAACACCTATCCCGCTGGAAAGGTAATTGGAGGATAGTTTCTTAGAAGGGACAAAGGCCATAAAACTTTCTCTTTTTCTAATAGCCATATCACGTGCCTGAAGGATGTAAAGATTCGCAGTGTCTTTCCCTTCAAAGGTAAATTCAATCTCCTGGGCACCCCATCTCTCTTTATAAATTAAGTCCTTGGTTATTTTTAGTAGTGCACTATAAATCTCAGGAAAACTGTCCTCCAGTGAAATGTCAGATGTTCTTTCTTCGATATGTCTTTGTTCATTAGAGATAGGCAGTGTCTTTACCAGCCCTGAGACTATATCCTCTCCTTGTGCTCCAAGTGTAAAGTCACCCCATAACATGACTTTATCTCCAGACTCCTGGGGGTTGCGGGTAAAAAGAACCCCTGTTCCTGAATTAGCATCTAAATTACCATAAACCATTGCCTGCACGATAACTGCTGTACCCCAGTTCTCAGAAATACCCAATATCTCACGATAATCCCGGGCTTTTTGAGAAAACCAGGATTGAAATACCTGGGCGATTGCCATATCAAGCTGGATTTTTGGGTCATCAGTTATTTCTATCCCGGTATCCTTAACAGCATCCCGATAAGCAAATGCTACATCTCTCATCTGCTCAGGTGTAAATTGAATTTTTCTCGGAACCTTATATCTCTCCTTAAAAGAATTGATAATATCATCGAATTTATTCCTTTCCATGCCAAAAAACATTCCCCAACACTGTAAAAACCGTCGATAACAATCCCATACACACCAGGGCTTACCTGTTTGTTTTACTAATCCTGAAATAATAGCTTCGTTAATCCCCACATTTAAAAATGAATTCATCATGCCAGGCATAGATATCCCTCCTCCGCTTCTGACTGATACGAGTAATGGATTCTCAGGATCACCGAATCTTTTACCTGTTAGTTTTTCGAGTCCTGTAATATGTTCATTAATCCTTTCATCCAGATGCTCCCTAACATAACAAAATCTACTAATTGCCTGCTTACAACGAAATACCTCGGTAGTTATAATAAAACCCGGGGGAACAGGTATCCCTAAAGATGACATCCTCACAAGGTTGTATCCTTTATTCCCAAGATGAATCCTGTCGTCGGTAGTCTTATCAGGTGTATGGATACCGGATAAAGCCTTTTTAGGGTCATAGCTCATTAATAAATCCAGATCTTGTACATCCAATCTCTCTGCCTGTTCGAATAAAGTTTTTAAAATCTTACTAATAAAATTATCTAATTGTTGGAGTCCGAAAGAGCCAGCCACAATCTCCCTCAAAAACCGTTCTGAAGTTGTATTTATAAACTCAAACTCGCTCTGTTCCTTATGTTTGTCGAGATATTTAGGCAGTATATTTTCAGTCCCAACCTGAGGAATAATATTTTTGAGGTTATTCTTGTGGATACCGCTATAATAGGTATTCAATATATCCTGTACGGCCTCTGAGAAACCCCTGAATATGTCAATATACTGTGAGAAGGAAAATCTTCTTACCTCTAATGCCACGGATAAAAGTTCCAGTGTATTTTCAAGTCTGTTTGAGGATATCCCGTCCAACTGTAAGGCCTTGAAAAATAAATACGCAAACTTCTTAATCTGGAATAGGGTAGCCCTGGTAATAAATTTAAGATTAAATGAATTTATTAATTCTTCAAAAAGTATATTGGCCAGATTTTCCAGACGAAAGGTTAAGGATAGGGCATCAAATTTTCTCTCCTGGTATCTTCCATACATTGAAGGTATGCCGGCAGCGATGTGTCTTTTACGAAAGATATCTTCTACAGCCTCATACCTTTCAGGAGACAAGATAATATCTTTTAAGAGTTGTAAATAACTCAGGATACCTTCGAGACGCTGATAGACATTGCCTTCCTCTAAATTATTGATTAGCGACTCTGTATTCGGAAGGCCTAAACTTTGTGCACGTCTTAACTGTTCCTTGATGTCTTGAGTATTCAGTCTGTATTTCTTATTAAGCAACTGATAAAACTTAATAGCAAGAAATACCCGTCTATTTTCTCTTTCAGAGACATTTGGTATATCTTTTATAAGTGCACCGATGTCATCATCTGTTAAACGTAAAAGACCAGTTACATTATGAATTTCTTTAACACTGAAAATAGAATTAAAAATAGTACTGATTTCATCAAAATATGGACCTGATGACTTGACTTGCTGATAAATGTCTTCGGGTAGAAATCTTTTTAGATGTGTCTTATCCTTTGTTCTCCAGAAATTTATAATCTCCTCGATAAAATCAACCACACGGGCAGAGCTTTCAACGTGGCTCTGTTTGCGTAAAAAATGTATAAGTGAGTCAGCTCTGCCTGTAACGTCGTCTATTTCAGCAGAGACATCTCGTAGTACCCCTTCGGAGCCAATCTCGCTGAAATACACAGGAAATAACTTAGCCAGTTGTTTAACCAGGTGATAGACTGGTTTGATATCACTGTTCAGGAGTTTGGTAATATCCTTTTGAAAAAGATCCGTATCACTTATGTGTATTCCACCCAAACTTAGATTAATAATTAAGGCAGAGATAAGGGATTTAGACCATTTCGGACTATTCTCGATTAACTCCAGCCATACACGGATATTTTTTAAATGGGCGCGATTAGATTTAACCTGCCATTCATCAGTGGCACCTTGTATCTCAGGATACTGGAATCCAAGTGAAATAATTTTCTGTATATACCATTCAACAAGATTACTATCGCCCAGATTAAATATCTCATTACCGATGCTCTGGATACTATATAGAGCTGTTTCAGGATAACTGATCAGACTTTTTTTCAAAACACCAAAAGTCCCGGAAAGCATGACCTTTATTTGTTCAGGTTCCTCCATCTTAATAGCGGTCGAGAGCGCACGATTAATCTCTCTGAGGGTGCCTTCATAAATGCCGGAAAGGCCTTTAGTTTCCATAATCTTAAGGAGATATGCCACCTTTAAGTTGAGGTTCTTATGCACATCGCCAGTCTGGAATAACAGACCGGAAAGATCCTCGTAGAACCCAACCAGCTGCAAATAACCGGGTAGTTTTAAGAGCTCTTCTAAAAGCAAGTATTGATCAGTAATTTTTTTAAGACTGCTCAAATGAAGAACTAATCCCTTCAAGTTAGCATGTGATATGGGATAAATTGATTCTTCTAACTCTTTGTATTTTTCTTCATTTAAGGCATAATCTGTTTTGTGTTTTAACCAGGTTACAGGGTCTTCTTCCTCCAGCCAATATTCATAAGTTATTAAAAGAGATTTAGAGAGTAAGTCATTAATACCCTTGACATCAAAACGGGCAGGCATTTTTGCAAGTATGATCTGGCCCAGCTTTTTCAGTTGATGAGGATTAGTAATGAGAAAAAAGAATTGTTTTTCCTGTAGCTGATTAAGCCTGGCAATACAGTTCTGAAATACAGGTTCATATTTATAAAGGTCTTGATTACCGTCTATCAGGATTTTTTCAAGGTAAAAGACAAGGCTGTCAATTGCTGCCTGCTGTATATTTATATCAGGAGAGTTTATAGCATCTAAAAAAATATCTGCAATAATCTTAAGTGCCTCTATCCCCTTTTCGTGATGATCGTGTAAATAAAAATTTTTAAGTGCATAGGCACGTATTTCATTTACAATAAAACCCCAATTTTCAGGATGACGATTTAACTCTCGCAATAAGGGCTCGGTGGCGCTCAGGATGCCAGGGTAGTCTTCAACTACTTCTCGTAATATCTCGTATTTTGATTGAGTTGCTAATTCGTTAACCGGATTCAATTCAAGTCCTCTTTTTTTTATTATATACATAAATCAGCCTATAGACAAGGCTTTCTGAGTGTAAGTAAGGCTCTAATTTTCTAATAGAACGAAAAGAGATTCAATAAATACACCCCCTCCCTTGACGGGAGGGGATTAAGGGGAGGGTGTTGAAAAAGATTCTTCTTCTAATGCACCCCCACCCAACCCTCCCCCGTCAAGGGGGAGGGAATAGAGGGGTATATCTTGCTTACAATAGTTGAGTGATTCAAAAAGCTTCCGATTGTTTGATTCTTATCACGAAAAAAGGGATGCTTTATATGGGCAAAGAGACGTGTCTACCGAAAATAATATGTTACACTACGATAACAGGTAGATGGGCTAATTAGTGTCTGTCCATAAAGTCGGTTGTTTGTCATTCCGGACTTGATCCGTAATCCAGAAGGTATTGAAAACACTGGATTCCCGCTTTCGCGAGAATGACGACTTTTTATGGAAATGACAGCTTATAAACAGACACTAATTAAAATGAATATATTAACGTTCTCATAATAATAACTACATTAGTTTTATAAAATCCCTCCTAACCTCCCTTTGCCAAAGGGAGGGATAAAGCCCCTCTTTGGTAAAGAGGGGGCAGGGGAGATTTTATAATAAATGTACATTCAATTATGAGACTGTTAATAATAGACCGGGAGGCAGGTATTTTCAAGTGAAGGTCTGTGAGATTTTTACAAGCATTCAGGGAGAATCAAGTTACGCAGGCATGCCTTGTACATTCATAAGGATGACAGGCTGTAATCTCAGGTGTTCTTATTGTGATACAAAGTATGCATATAATGAAGGCAGAGAGCTCTCAGAGGAGGATATTATAGGAGAGGTCAAACGTTATGGTATAAGCCTTGTTGAGATTACAGGCGGGGAACCGTTACTTCAGAAAGAGGTTTTTCATCTGATCAAAAAACTGCTTGATGAGAAATACAAAGTATTAATAGAGACAAACGGTTCGATGAATATAAAAGATGTTGATAAAAGGGCAGTCATGATACTTGATATAAAGACACCCGGCAGTGGTATGAGTGAAAAGATGGATTTAACAAACCTTGAAAATATAAAAAGTACTGATGAAATAAAGTTTGTAGTAACCAACAGGACTGATTATGAATGGTCAAAGGATATAATTCATAAATACAATTTAATAAATAAGTGCCATCTCCTTCTGTCACCTGCATATGGAATCCTTCCTTCTGAAGACCTTGCGAGATGGATAATCAAAGACAGACTCAAAGCCCGTTTGAACCTTCAGCTTCATAAATATATTTTCGGACATGAAAAAACGGGGATATGAAGTTTTGCAATCTCCATGTTTTTTGATATCATATGCTTATGAAAGGCGTTATAACTGCTATACATGGAGATGTTATAGAAGTTGAGTTTGATAACGGGCTTCCCAATATTAACGACGCTCTTATTATCAAGAAACCTGATGGAACAAGCATCATCCTTGAAGTACATGACCACATAAGCCACACAACAGCAAAAGCTATAGCTCTCGGATTTACACAGGGACTAAAACGGGGTATGACTGTTATCTCTTCGGGAGGCCCCCTTTTAATCGCAGCTTGCAAGAGCTGTCTTGGAAGGGTATTCAATATCTTTGGCGAACCAATAGACGGTAACCCTTCTCTTGAAGATTACACTCTAATACCTGTTCACAAGGCACCTCCAGCCCTTGAAGAACAAGTCAATGCATCAGGAATCCTTGAGACAGGAATAAAGATAATAGATCTTCTTTCACCTTTTCCAAAAGGGGGTAAGATTGGTCTTTTTGGAGGTGCAGGTGTTGGTAAGACAGTATTGCTGATGGAGTTTATTTACAAGATAGCAAAGATTTACTCCGGTATATCCATATTCAGCGGTGTCGGCGAAAGGATGAGAGAGGGCCATGAACTCTGGAAAGAAATGCAAAGACAGGGTATCATAAATAACGCAATACTCGTATTCGGCCAGATGCATGAATCCCCAGGCGTAAGGTTCAGGGCCCCGTTAACTGCAATTGCCATAGCAGAATTCTTCAGAGACCAGACCGGCAGGGATATTTTATTTTTAATGGACAATATCTATCGTTTTGTTCAAGCGGGAAACGAAGTTTCTGTCCTATTAGGAAGGCTTTCTTCAAGAGTGGGTTATCAGCCAACGCTCTCTTCAGAACTTGCAGAGGTAGAAGAAAGACTTGTATCAACAAAAAAGGGCTTTATTACTTCTGTACAGGCTATATACGTCCCGGCTGATGACATAACAGACCCTGCTGTAGCCAATGTCTTCCCCCACCTTGATACAACAGTCGTTCTTTCTCGAGAAATAGCATCAAAAGGCCTCTACCCGGCTATTGATCCGCTACTTTCGACCTCAAAATTCCTCAGTCCCGAAGATGTGGGCGAAAGACATTATGAAATCTCCAGAAAGGTCAAAGAGCACCTTTCACGGTATAAAGAACTCCTCGACATCATTGCCATGCTTGGAATAGAAGAACTTTCTCCTTCAGACAGACTGGTCGTTAAGAGGGCAAGAAGACTCGAAAGATTTCTCACACAGCCTTTTTTCCTGACAGAAGAATTCACCGGCAGAAAAGGAAGACATGTCCCCCTTGATAGTACCTTGGATGCCTGCGAGATGATACTGTCAGGAAAAATGGATGATATACCAGAAGAAGCGTTTTTCATGATAGGAGATATGGAAGAGGTAAAGATAAAGGGATAAAATGAGCAATTCATCCTTCAAGATAAAGATTATAACTCCAACTATAACATTTGACAGGGAGATAAAATACATTAGATTAAAAGACGATACAGGATTTTTTGGAATTATGAAAGGTCATATCAACTTTGTAACAGCTCTTGTGCCATCTCTCGGTTACTATATAGATATAGACGGCAGAGAAGTTTTTCTTGCTGTAGATGGTGGCATTCTGAATATAAAGGATGGAGTCATAACCCTCACATCTCGAGAGGTATTTGAAAGCGATAACGCAGAGAAACTTGGAGAGGTCATTGACAGCACAATCCTTAAAAGAGACAAATCCGAGACAGCTTTTCTCGAAATGCTTAAAGGCATTGAAAAGTCGTTTATGGAGAAGACTATGGAATATATCAGGGAAAGTAGATGAAAAATATAAAATTTTCAAGGGATATTGAAAAATCTGCAAAGGAACTTATGAAGGCGCGAAAGGATAAAAGGTCTTTCTGGCATTATGCCTCACTTGTTGGAGCCGGAGGCTGGCTCTTTGTAATACCTGTTGTGGGATGTGCATATCTTGGAAGGTATCTGGATAAAAAAATGGGAAGCGGTATCATCTGGACAGCTGCGCTCATCGTAATCGGGATAGCCATCGGCATTTATAACGTTTGGCACTTCTATTTCAGGAAATCAGAAGAATGAGAGGTATCAGTGTCTTTCCAGAAACAGTCTTTTCTATCGGCCCTGTCCACATAACTGACACGGTTCTCACTACATGGCTTGTTATGACAATCATAGTAATAATCTGCTACCTTTCGACAAGAAAGCTCTCTATAAAGCCGTCTATAGTTCAAGAGATTTTAGAAGCGGTATTTGAGGCCACTGAAAAAACGATAAAATCTGTCCTGCCAATCGAACCGTGGTTGGTTGTCCCTATATTAGGTACACTATGGATTCTTATAGGTTTCTCTAATCTAACAGGCTTGATACCAGGTCTGAAGACGCCCACAGCTGACATTAATACAACTTTTGCCTTTGCCGTAATATCTTATTCAATGACTCATGTCTTTGGCATAGCAACAGAGGGGCTTAAAGGATATCTCTTACACTATAAAGAGCCTACATGGATATTAATGCCCTTTCACCTCATTGCAGAATTTACAAGAACTATGGCACTGGCTGTGAGGCTTTTTGGTAATATGTTGAGCGGTGAAATGATTGCAGTGATACTTCTTGGGATTATGGGACTCATTGTGCCAGTCCCATTTGATCTCCTGCATATTGTTATCAGCCTGATACAGGCTTATGTATTCGGTGTTTTAACACTCGTATTCATAGCAGGAGGCATTAGAACGAAAACTTAAAGGAGGTTGAACATGGATTCTTTAACAATAATAATTTCTGTTTCCATAATTGCTGCTGGCCTTGCCATAGCTATTGGTGGATACGGTCCTGCGAGGGCACTGGGCGAAGCCCTCACAAAGTCACTTGATGCAATAGCCAGACAGCCTGAGGCATCTGCCCAGATTATGAGGACTCTTTTCGTTGGAATGGCATTGATAGAGTCAATTGCCATATACGCATTTGTTATCGCACTCATTATCCTTTTTGCTAATCCTCTTATAGGTTATGTCATAAAATGAAATTTGACATCTGGACATTCCTGTTTCAGATAATTAACTTTGTAGTCCTGCTGTTCATACTTAAAAGGCTACTTTATAAGCCTATACGAGAGATTATGGAAAAGCGAAGAGGACTCATAGCAAAAACTGTTGAGGACGCTGAGAGGGCAAAAAAAGAAGCAATTGAGCTTAAAGAAAAATATCAGGAAGAGATGAACAACCTAAAGGAACTCCGAATTCAGATGTTTGAAAAGATAAAGGGGGAAGCAGAGATAGAAAGGAAAAGACTGATGAACGAAGCCGAAAAAGAGGCAGGAAAAATAATCGAAAAAGAAAAGGCCATATTTGATACAGAAAAAAGGAGGCTTGAGACAGAGTTAAAAGATAGGGTCATCGATAACGTCCCAGTCTTTGCATCAAATCTTTTAAAGGATATCTCAGATGAGGAGCTTCATAAGAGTATATACAGAAGGCTCCTTAACGAGCTCGGAGGAATTGCATCAGACATTACAAAAATAAAGGGAAAAGACGAAACACTTACACTAGACCTTATCACAGCTTATCCGCTAAATGAGGAAGATTCAAGGAAATTTCAGGATACCATTGAATCATCCATTCTTCAAAAAGTTAATATTCGTACAACTGTTGATAAATCCCTTATAGCCGGGTTAAGAATTAAAGCATATGATATGGTTTACGACTCTTCGCTGTCAGGTCAGATAGATGCCCTTTCATTGAGGCTTAAAGAGACTGCTTAAATGGAAAAAGAACTTACCAGATTTTTCGAAAAGATAAATGAGGAAGTACAGAAAAGCAGATTCTCCATTGGTGTCAGTGAAGAGGGAAAAGTCTTATCAGTAGGAGACGGAATAGTGCAGATTGCCGGCCTAAGAGATGCAAAACTCTATGAACTCATAGAGTTTGAAAGTGGTGACGAAGGTATAGTCTTTGAACTCGAGGTTAATAGCATCTGGGTAGTGCTGCTTAATATGCAAAATGGTATAAGGGCAGGCGATAGCGCATATAAGACAGAACGGATTGCCTCAGTAAATGTAGGAGAGGGTCTTTTGGGAAGAGTGGTGGATGCCCTTGGAAGCCCTATTGATAATGGATCAAAACTAGAGCACAAATTGCCTTATCCGGTAGAAAAAGAGGCGCCTACCCTTATACAGAGAGATTTTGTAACACAACCCCTTTATACTGGTATAAAGGTCATTGACTCTATGCTCCCTATAGGCAGGGGACAGAGGGAATTAATCATAGGGGATCCTTCAACAGGGAAAACATCCATTGCAGTAGATACCATCATTAACCAGAAAACCTCCGATGTTATATCCATCTATGTGGCTATAGGGCAAAAAAAATCTCATATATTAAAAATAATCGAAGAAATAAAAACATATGGTGTTTTATCAAAGACAATATTCGTGATTGCTGATGCCTCAAACTCCGTAGGCCTTCAGTATATTGCACCTTACAGTGCAACAGCTATCGCAGAGTATTTTCTTGACAGGGGGAAGGATGTCCTTATCGTTTATGACGATCTGACTAAACATGCTGATGCTTACCGCTCACTGAGCCTTCTACTTAAGAGACCACCAGGAAGAGAGGCATATCCTGGAGATATATTCTTTATTCACTCAAGGCTTCTTGAAAGGTCTGCAAAATTAAACCAGAAATACGGTGGAGGCTCTATTACAGCACTTCCCATAGTTGAAACTCAGCAGGGAAGGATATCTTCTTATATTCCTACGAACCTGATCTCAATAACTGACGGGCAGATATATCTGGACCCCACCCTTTTTAACAAAGGTATCCGTCCTGCAATCGATGTAGGAAAGTCTGTATCGAGAATAGGTGGAAAGGCACAGGTAGAGGCGATGAAGGTTGTGGCAGAGAGGCTCAAGATAGACTATTCAAGATTCATCGAGGTAGAAGTATTTACCAAATTCGGGGCTCATGTAGAAGAGAAAACAGCAAAACTCATAAGACGCGGAGAACGCTTAAGGGAGATACTGAAACAGCCACGATTTTATCCATTCTCTGTTGAAGAAGAGGTGTTAAGCTTCATGATTTTAGATTTAGGGGTACTCGATGCTCTGGACGTTACTTCGATAGAAAGGGGTTACAAAGAGATTTTAAATCAAACGAAACACGCATTCCCAGAGGTCATGAACCGCATTAACCAGGAAGGAAGAATCGGGGAAAAGGATATGGAAAGACTGAAGGATTTTATCACAAAAGTGAGGATTTAGTATTGCTTTCTTCTGCAGATGTCGAGAAAAAGATAAAGAGCATCTATACTGTTAAAGATATTGTCGGTGCAATGAAAGCATATGCTGGGGTTACTATCAGAAAGACAGAGGAATTAGTATTGAACATAAGGGCATACGAAGAAAATATGCTTTATGCTATGGCTGATATTATGGCACATTACCCTGCCATCTTTTTAGAGAAACAGACCGAAGGAAAAAGAATCCTTATTGCTTTCGGCTCTTCACAGGGTCTCTGCGGTCCATTCAATGAAAAGATAGCTGATGTTATTTCTGACATCATTAACAGTAACGACACTTTATTTTTGATCGGCAGGAGGCTAAAATTGTCTATCGAATTAAAACATATCACTTATGACGGTTACAGTGACTCGGTAGTAAGCATAAATGGAATACAGCCAGCCTTGAAAGAGACTGTTTCACAGATAATGAATACATACAAGAAGGAAGAGTACTACAATCTTACTTTTATCTTTACATATATCTCTGAAAAAAGGCCTGAGATCTCTGCAGAACAGATTCTGCCTCCTGATATCACCAGACTGAGTGCTTTAAAACCCTTGAAGATTCCACCTCTTACTTACCTTGAGCCAGAAATAATATTTAACAAAATCCTGGAAGAATTCCTCTATATTAGCCTTTATAGAGGCTATTTAGAATCCCTGAGGAGTGAAAACTGGTATCGCATGCGAAGCATGGAAGGTGCCTCTGAAAGCCTTGAGAGGCGCATCTTAGAACTCGGCTCACTTCAGAAATATGTCCGACAGGAAGAAATTACCGAGGAGATGCTTGAGATACTTGGGAGCGGAATGTTTTACAGGCGTTAGATATCTATATCGATAGCGATCTTCTCTGCATTCTTAGCAGTTGTAAGGCAAAGATTGTTATGAAATTCGTAGCACCTATATAAATTTTAATATAAAAAAGGAGGATTTATGATTACAAAAATTCTTGTCCCCACAGACGGTTCAAAACCTGCAAAAAAATCTGTTGAGTATGCAGTACTGTTTGCAAAGCAGATAGGTGCAACAATCACATTATTGAGCGTGGTTGACAAAAGTTCATTTGTACCACAGTCAATACCTATTGTGGCAACAACAAAACTGATAGTGCCGATCGAAAATTATCTGAGGCGTGCCGCTGAAGCTTATCTTGAAGATGCTGAAAGATTCTGTGAGAAGAATGAAGTTCAGTCAAAAAAAGTTATAAGGTCAGGACACCCTGTTGAGGAAATCATCAAAGAAGCTCAAAAATCAAGGGTTGACCTTATTATAATCGGTTCACATGGCAGAAGTGCTTTGAAGGCGGCGGTTCTCGGGAGTATTACCTTTGGCATTATAACCAAAGAAACGAAGATCCCTGTTCTTGTAATAAGAAAGTGACAAGTTGTAATATAATACGCATTGTTTAATTCATTATATTGAAGGAGGGAACAGTGGTCAAGGTTTATTATGATAAAGATGCAGATAAAAAGGTTCTTAAAACTAAAAAGATTGCAGTAATGGGTTATGGAAGCCAGGGTCATGCTCATGCTAATAATCTAAAAGAAAGCGGCATGGATGTTATCATAGGCGTAAAGAAGGGGGGAGCAGGCTGGGAAAAGGCAGAGAAAGCAGGCTTCAAGGTCTTCACACCTTCAGAAGCAGCCCAAAAAGCGGATGTAATAATGATGCTGGTTCCTGATGAATATATGGCAGATATATACAGGGCAGAAATAGCCCCCAATATTAAAAAAGGTGCCTATCTGGGTTTTGCACACGGCTTTAACATCCATTTCGGGCAGATAGTTCCTCCAACAACTGTGAATGTTTTTATGGTTGCGCCGAAAGGACCGGGCCACCTTGTCAGGTCTGAATATTTAAAGGGCAGTGGTGTCCCATGCCTGATAGCAATCCAGCAGGACCCTTCAAAGAATACAAAAAAAGTTGCACTTGCATATGCATCTGCAATCGGTGGGGGAAGAGCTGGTGTTATAGAGACGACCTTCAGGGAAGAGACCGAGACAGACTTATTTGGCGAACAGGTTGTGCTTTGTGGCGGTCTTACATCTCTTATTATGGCAGGTTATGAGACCCTTGTTGAGGCTGGTTATTCACCGGAGATGGCTTACTTTGAATGCCTTCATGAGGTAAAACTGATTGTTGACCTTATATACGAAGGTGGAATTTCAACTATGAGATATTCAATAAGTAACACTGCTCAATATGGAGATATTACAAGGGGTCCGAGGATTGTTACAGAAGAAACAAAGAAGGAGATGAGGACGATACTTGACGAGATACAATCAGGAAAATTTGCAAAGGAATGGATTCTGGAGTGCAGGGCAAACAAGCCTGTATTTAATGCCCTTACAAAAAAGGGTGAAAACCATCCAATAGAGGAAGTTGGCGCAAAGCTAAGGGCTATGATGCCATGGCTTAAGAAAGGGAAACTCGTAGATAAATCAAAAGCGTGATTAAATTAGCCCCTGAGGGCTATCCATATATTTTTGGATCCCTTCTCATCACAGTTATAGCCTCAGTATTTTTAATCTGGAATTGGAAATCCGGAAGTTACAATTTCACTTTTTATTTATTATTTTTCACTTCTTGTTTTTTATTTGGACTTACAATCTTTATGGCCTTTTTTTTCAGGGACCCTGAAAGGAAAATTCCTGAGGGAGAAGGGCTTTTTGTATCTCCTGCGGATGGCAAGGTAATACTTATAAAAAATGTGCGTGAAGACACTACCCCCCCTATCCCCCCCTTACTAAGGGGGGGCGAAGGGGGGGTAAAAGACACTGACAGGGGATTTATTGAGATAAGCATATTCATGTCACCCTTGAATGTGCATGTCAATCGTGCCCCATGTGATGGCAATGTCAGCATTATAAAATATTCTCCGGGCAGTTTTAAGGCAGCATATAAGGATGAAGCATCGATCAAAAATGAGAATATTGTTATGGTTCTTGATGGAAAAGAGGGTAGGGTGCTTGTAAGGCAGGTTGCAGGTTTTCTTGCGAGAAGAGCTGTGTGTAAGGCAAAAGTTGGGGATTTTCTAAGGCGTGGAGAAAGATATGGCATTATAAAATTTGGTTCAAGGCTTGACGTCTATCTGCCAAAGGATGTAAAAATTACAGTTAAGCTGGGGGAGAAAGTAAAGGCTGGAGAGACAGTTATTGCAATCTTGAATTAGAACCATGCAGATATTGTAACTTTTCAGCAAAATACGTAGCTCTATACGTCATTCCCGCTTGTCGGGAATCCTTCTGGAAAGCATATGACAGGAACAAAGTAATTGAAAGAAAGATTCTCGATGCGAGTCTTCGCTTAGAGTCGCTACGACCGGACAAGCCGGAATGACAATTATTGTGATTACGTTATCCACAGAAAAGTCAGAAGAACCCAAGAAATAAATTTATTTATAACATATGCCTGATTATTTAATGCAAGTTATATAGACACATTAAGAAAGGAGAGATTATGAGTAAAACTCCGAAAGGAGCTATTCTGCAAAGAGACAAAGAAACATTTGCGATTGTGCCGAGGATTCCGATGGGGGTCTTAACTCCCGGGATTCTTGAGAATCTGGCTAAGGTCGCGCGTAAATATAAAGTCAGGATAATAAAGATAACCTCAGGTCAGCGTATTGCTCTTGTAGGAATTAAACCCGGGGATGTTGACAATGCGTGGAAAGACCTTTCAATGGAAGTCGGGCCTGCGGAAGGACTATGCGTTCATTATGTGCAGGCATGTCCGGGTACTGAAACCTGCAAGTTCGGCCAGAGGGATTCACTCGGTCTTGCAACCAGGATTGAAAAGATGTATGTTGGCAAAGAAGATTTTATCCCTGCTAAAACAAAGTTTGGGATTTCCGGTTGCAGACTGAACTGTGCAGAAAGTTTTTTAAGGGATATCGGTGCTTATGCTGCACCGGAAGGTTGGACTGTTGTAGTCGGTGGTAATTCCGGAGGCAGACCTCGTATAGGGGATGTTATTGCAGAAAAACTCTCTGAAGAGCAAACACTCGAACTTATAAAGAAGTGTCTTGATTATTATTCAAAAAATGCAAATCCCAGAGAAAGAATGCCGAGATTCATCCAGCGCATCGGCATAGAGGAATTCAAGAAATCCGTTCTTTAAAGCAAATATATCTTTTTTCTATTATAATTATATCTAATGAGAAAAGGGATTTATATACTTCCAAACACACTTACGCTTTGCGGGATGTTTTCCGGGTTTTATTCAATACTCGCAACGCTCAAAGGTGATTATATCCATGCTGCCTGGGCTGTAATGATAGCTGCTGTATTCGATGGCCTTGATGGCTGGGTAGCAAGGCTTACACACAGCACCACAAGGTTTGGAATAGAATTGGACTCTCTTTCAGACCTTGTTGCCTTTGGTGTTGCACCAGCAGTGATGCTTTACAAATGGTCTCTTCTGCCTTTTGGTCGGGTCGGCTGGGCAGCTGCATTTCTGTTTGTAACATGTGGTGCACTGAGGCTTGCCAGATACAACATTCAGATGGGCTCGAAAGAATCCAAGTCATTCACTGGAATGCCTATTCCTGGCGCTGCTATGATTATCGCAACACTCATAATCTTTTATCATGAAATGTGGGAAACAGCCCCTGTTAAAAATTATTTTATACTTGTTTTTACATTTTTTCTTGCAGTGCTTATGGTAAGTACAGTGAGATTTCACGGAGCAAAAGAGCTTGATTTCGGCAAAAGGAAGCCATTCTGGATCTTAGTTGCAATAGTTATAGTCTTTGTGCTGATAGTCATGCATCCGCCGATAGCACTTTTCATATTTGCAATGATTTATCTGATCGGCGGCATAATTGAAAACATAGTTCTATACTACAGGAAAGGGAAGCAGATGAATAAGGCAGGTATTAAACAATGAGGAGAATAAAAATATTTGATACCACACTTCGTGATGGCGAACAGTCGCCGGGCGCATCCATGAATATTGAGGAAAAATTGACACTTGCAAAACAGCTTGCACGACTTGGTGTTGATATTATTGAGGCCGGATTTGCATTTAGTTCACCTGGTGATTTTGAGGCAATAAAAACCATAAGCAATGAAGTAGAAGGGCCGATTATATGCAGTCTTGCCAGGGCAAGAGAAGAGGATGTAAGAAGGGCATGGGAGGCGCTTAGTACCGCTCCAAAGAGAAGGATTCATACATTCCATTCTACGTCTGATATCCATCTCAAATATCAGTTTCGTGTAAGCAGGGAAGAGGCGTTAAAAAGGTCTGTTGAGATGGTCAAACTTGCAAGGAGCCTTGTCGAGGATGTAGAGTTCTCACCTATGGATGCAACCAGAACCGATATCGATTATCTCTGTGAGGTTGTCGAGGCTGTTATAGAGGCAGGCGCTTCAACAGTAAATATACCTGATACAGTTGGATACAGCATTCCGATTGAGTTCGGGGCAATGATAAAGGCTATCCACGACAGGGTTAAAAATATTGAAAAGGCTGTGATTTCGGTGCACTGTCATAATGACCTGGGACTTGCAGTAGCAAATTCGCTCTCAGCTGTTTTAAACGGAGCTGGACAAATTGAATGCACTATAAATGGTATTGGAGAGCGTGCGGGAAATTGTTCCATGGAAGAGGTTGTGATGGCCTTGAGGACAAGGCGCGATATTTTTAATTCTGATACAGGAATAAATACAGAAGAGATAACACGCAGCAGCAGGCTTGTAACAAAGATAACCGGGATTTCCGTACAGCCGAATAAAGCGATTGTGGGGGCTAATGCCTTTGCACACGAATCCGGCATCCATCAGGACGGGCTTCTTAAGGAGAAGTCTACTTATGAGATTATCAGACCTGAAAGTATAGGTCTTCATTCTACAAAGTTTG